>Ga0306921_10002330_pt1 | contig 19041 bp, 18 predicted proteins | sample sta12Cox44000080_FD_203760 | JGI IMG/M metagenome (GOLD analysis project Ga0306921, IMG submission 203760) | Lab enrichment of tropical soil microbial communities from Luquillo Experimental Forest, Puerto Rico - statoxic.12C.oxic.44.000.080 (v2)... | ecosystem: Environmental > Terrestrial >... | reverse complement strand
CGACCCATCCTTGCCTAATCGGGCTTCGCGCTTTGCGGCCCCGGCGACTGTTCGGGTTCGATGAATTGACGGACGGGGCCCCGGGCTCTCCCACGGTCTTCATGGACCCAGGGCACGGCGGACACCCGTCCGTCACCGCGATCCTCAATCTATCCGAGTCGCGGAAATCCAAGTTACAAGGGCACAATAATCGGCGTCGGCGCCCGCTGCACCGTTTGTGACGCAGTAGCCCTACGTCGCTTCCGCGACCAGGCGGTTGCGCATCCGGCCGAGCCCCTCGATCTCGGTCTCCATGACGTCACCGGCCTTGAGGAAGGTGTTGGTGCCCTGCCCGACGCCGCCGCAGGTGCCGCAGCTGAAAATGTCGCCGCTCTCGAGCGAGAGAATGGCGGAGGCATACTCGATCTGCTCCTCGGGCGTGAAGATGAACTGCGAGGTGTTGCCGTTCTGCTTGACGTTGCCGTTGACGGTCAGGCGGATGAAGAGCTTCATGTGGTCGCCCACGAACGCGCGCGGCACCAGGAACGGTCCCATCGGCGCAAAATTGTCGTGGCTCTTGCCGCCGAGCCAGTCCGAACGCAGCGCCGGCCGGTCGGCGCGGATCTGCAGATCGCGGCAGGACACGTCGTTGGTGGTCATGAAGCCCGCCACGTGATCGAGCGCGCGTTCGGCCTTGATGCGCTTGCCCCGCCGGCCGATGGCAAGCGCGATCTCGGCCTCCCAGTCGATCTTGCTCATGCCGAGCGGGATCGCGATGTCGTCGTGGGCGCCGGCAAGGGTGCTCGGCGCCTTCAGAAAGAGATAAGGCCGCGTGGTCGATTTCTCGCCGGTGAATTGCGCCCCGCCCGCGGGCGACATGCCGGCGCGGATCATCTCGTCGACGTGCTCCTGAAAGTTCTGCGCGGCGTAGAACATCTTGCCCGGCCGGCGCACCGGCGGCAACGCGCGCAGCTCAGATAAAGCGGCGGCGTCCGCCGGCAGGCCTTCCTTTTCAAGGAACGCCACCATTTCCTGCAGCACGGAGAAATTGGCGTCCCAGTCGGCGAGCAGGCCGAAAATGCCGCCCGTTTCGGCCAAGGCGCCGCGCCGCGCCGCGGAACGGTAGAGCGCATGCGCCTTCGCAAGATCGACGGCCTTGTCGCCCAGCACGATGGCGGCAAAGGGATCGCCGCCTCCCCGCGCGAACGTGCCCAATTTGAATGGCGTTCCGTTCATGGTGCCTGCCTTTGCTGATGAATTGTCACTGGGTCCTCGCCTTGGCATAGGGATAGATGATGTCGCCGGTCTTGAACTCGGGCGGCCACAGGATGACCTGCTTCGCTCCGTCTCGGAACTGCTCGACATCGTTGGGCGCGACGTTCTGGAACTGCGTGAAGAACGTGCGCGATTTCGCCCACTCGCCATCGGAGCCGAAGGCAATGTCGCCGACGACCGTCGCAAAGGTGTGGCTGCGCATGTAGTCGGCACGCTTGCTGTCGTCAAAGCCGTTCGTGCCCGCAACCGACTGCGCCAGCACCTGCCCCGCGGCGTAGCCGAAGGGGACGAAACCGATCCCGAGCGGGTCGGCGCCCAGGGCACCGGCCCTCGCCTGATAGCGCTTGAGCAGGTCGGCAAGACCGGGGAACTTCGACTGCAGCGCAGGCACGAAACTCTCGCCGACGATGATGCCGTTCTCGATGGGACCGAGCTGCACCTTGATGGGGGTGACCAGCAATCCGATCATGGCCCCGCCGAACATCTTGGGAGACAGCCCGATCTCCGCCGCCGCGCGCACGATGCCCACATTGTCCGGCGGGTAGGCTGCGACATAGACGAGGTCGGCATCGGCGGCGGCCACCGCACGCATGACAGGCGCGAAGTCCGCCGTGCTCGGCGGATAGGACTTGTCGTGGATGACGGTGAAGCCCTCGGCCTGCGCATTGACGCGCGCAGCATCCGCCGCAGTCCTCGCGAATTCGGCATCGGCCGCAACGATCGCGACCGTCCTGGGCTTCGGCTGCTGCGCGGCGGCGAGCGCAAAGAAGCCGTCGGAAAACGCGCCCGGCCCGTTCGGCCCGACCGGCACCATGGAGAAATATCGCGGGTATTTGAAATGATTGTTGATGCCGATGGCAAGCAGGCTGATGGTGGTGCGCTCGCTCTGCATGATGATCGGCATCGCGGGGGCCACCATGTTGGTGGCATAAGGGCCGAGCAGCGCATCGACTTTGTCGACGCTGATCAGCTTGGTGTAGATGCCCGGCACGGTCGAGGGGTTGCTCTGGTCGTCGTAGTAGACGAGCTCGACCGGCCGCTTGAGCAGCCCGCCCTTGGCATTGACGTCATCGCGCCAGATCTCGAGCGCTGCGAGAAGCTGCTTGCCGTTGGCCGCGACGCCGCCGGTCAATGCCAGGCTCAACCCAACCTTGACCGGATCCGCGGCGTGCACGGGGGCAACCGGCGCGCAGCACCACAGCACGGCGCTCAGCGCTGCCCGGCCCATCGCCCGCAACGCGGCCTTCTTCTTCCACATGCCGGACATGTGCCGTCCTCCCCTCGATCGATGCGGCGTTGCGGACGCCGACTTGTAATTTCTTGCGCTTGATCTGCGATGCACCACAGTACATCCGATCTTGCCGCAATCAAATCCGGCGAGGGAAGCGCGCCGGGGGTACGGCTCGTTTAGAGATTACTAGCGGCGGCCGTCGGCGCGCGGACGGACGTCTGTGCGCGCGGTGAGCTTGTCCACGATCTCACTTTCGAGCATCTGCAACCAGGATTCGGCGCTCGCGGCCCGGCTCTCTGCAATCCCGACTTCCGCGGTGAGCTCATGCACACGCGACTCCGCAACGCGCAGTCGGCCGCCGGCATTCTTGAGCATGGCGAGAATGGAATTTCCGGACGCGTCGAGCGGGACCTCACGCGCAGGGTCGGCGCGCGGGCGCCTTACCTCGCGTTGCCGGGCGCGGCCGGAGGCCGCGACGCACCGTGACCGGGGGCCCGCCGCGCGTCCCGAACCGTCATCGCATCCCAAAAACAGCTCGAGCCCCCTGAACTGAAAGAAGGCATGCTCCATCCAGCTCAGCAGCTCGTCTTCCGATTGATCCGACAGGTCGGCCGCCGCACCGCGCCAGAACTCGCAGAACGAGAACAACGGCAGGTCGACCTGCGCCCGCAGCGGGAAGTCGAGGAGCGGAATCTCGAGCGCCTCCATGGGCGCGTCGGCGTTACCGGCGTTTGCTGATGTAGGGGCGGGTTTAAAACCCGCCCCTACGGCATCGCCGTCAGGTCCGGTGCGCGGCTCGCTCTTGTTGCGGACCGGCAGGAGCGACGCGTGCGCAAGGGCACGACGCAACACTCCGTAGATCCTGGCCGATTTCGGATCGGGAGTGGCGATGAAGAGGACGAGCGGCTCGATTGCGTGCCGGCGCGCCTCTTCAAAGAATCCGATATCCTGCGCGACGCCGAAGAAACTCCGAAACGCGCGATGACTGAGGTCGATGACGGTGACGGCGCCGTCACCGGCGATAATGCGGTCGAAGAGCGCCATCTGGCCGCGCGTATCGCCGATCTCGGCAACGGTGGCGAGACGCGGCAGATAGTCCGCCAGTTGCGGACCTTCATCGGCGAGATCGAAGGCCGCCACGGGGCGGCCGTCGATCTGATGGAACTCGGTGAGCAGCCGCGCAATCAGGGTCTTGCCGACTCCGCGGAATGGGGAGCAGACGATGTAGAGCGGCGTGGGGCTGCTGCGCGGGGCGGGACGCGTCGACAACGCATCCTCCCGCCGGCTCAGGTCGCCTCAGCGGCCTCCAGGACCGGACGCGGCCGCAGGATCGCTGCGCGCACTGCCTGCCTCGGCTCCACGGTCCCGAGCAGGCCGATGCGCTCGTATTCGGCCCAGACCTGGTCGAGCCAGTGGCGGACATAGCCTCGCAGCACGAACGAATAGGATGCAGGCTCGCCGCTCTGCTTCCTGTTGGCCACGAAGGTCGCGAATGGAACCGAGGCAAGCTCCACCTGCTCGGTCGCCATCTCGACCAGCTTGGGCACCGTCATCTCGACCGCGCCGGGCACCCGCTTGAAATAGGACCCATAGGTGGCCTCGTCCCATTCGAAGAAGTGCGTATTGTTGATGAAGTTCTTCACCATGAGGTATTTGGCATCGCCGAGATAGGCGGCGGTCTCCGCGATCTCGTCAAGCGAGGCGATGGAGGGCCCGAGGATGTGGAAGACGACGAACGTGATCTGCCCGCGCTTGGCCGCATCGATGAAGCCGATGTCGCGCAGCGCCCGCAGCGTGGGCGACAGCAGGCCGGCGCGCACGTCGATCAGGCTCACCGCGGCCTCGGTCGAATGCACGGTATCGAAGATCTGCATCTGGTCGGGGACGTAATTGATGTCGACGACGCGAGTGAGCTCCGGGTGAAAGCGCTTGAGCGTGCCTCTGGGCGCCTCGGTGTCGAAGGCGCGCGCGCGCACCTGGTGATGAGTGAAATAGTCAAGCAAGGTGCGAGCAACCGTCGTCTTGCCCACGCCGCCTTTGTCAGCCCCGATCAGTACCACTGCTGGTTTTGTCATGACGCTCTCCCGATCACGCTACAATACAACGGACGAAGCATGCGTCGGTGAGCGGGTCCAAATCATGGCGTCACCACAGCCGAGTTGTGGCATTGCGTGCGAACTTTGGTGTCAAGGTAGCGAATGACGGTAGCGCGGTATGCTCGTGAATTTTTTCAGCGGAAAACGCCGGCTCAAAAGGGTGCGTCAGTGACCGCACAAGCATCACTCGATGCGCGGCTCTTTCGGTTGCACACCTTGGCCCAGGCGGCACGGCGCGAGACCCCTTACCGCGATGGCTTTCGGGGCCCGGCCTGGGGGCATGGCGCTTGCATCCTCAAGGGGCGCGAAGCCCCCGGATATACCGGCCGGGAGCCACCTCGTGCACGACCGACCGGGATTGCGATCAAAAATGAGCCATCCCTGCCCGTTTGATAGGCAACCCGCGCCGGCAAGACGCCTTCCCGCCTCGAAGCACCCGATCCCCCGCCTGTAACGCACTCAACCGTCCATGGAGCGGCCATGACCCCGATCGTCCGATCTGCCCTGCTTGCGCTCACCGCCACGGCAGGTCTCATCCCGTCGCTCGAGCCGGGTGCCGCCGCGGAGGCGAGCAAGCTCAAGCTCGTGCTGAACTGGAAATACCAGGGTCCGCAGGGACTGTTTTTTCTGGCCGAGGACCGCGGTTATTTCAAAGCCGAGGGTATCGATGTCACCATCGACCAGGGCAGCGGCTCGGGCGCCGCGCCCATCCTGGTGGCAAACGGGACCTACGACGCCGGCTTCGGCGACATCAACGCGCTCATCGGGCTTGCCGGCAGGAAGCCCGAGGATGCACCGATCGCGGTCTACGTCATGTACAATCAGCCGCCGTTCACGGTGGCGGTCAAGGCGGAAAGCCCGATCAGATCGCCGAAGGATTTCGAGGGCCGCACGCTCGGCGGCGCGGCAGGCGACGGTGCGCTCAAGCTGTTTCCCGCGCTGTGCAAGATCGCCAGGATCGATTGCGCCAAGGTGAAGATCACCAACATGCAGCCCAACCTGCGCGAGCAGATGCTGATGCAGGGCCAGGTGGACGGCGTCTTCGGCTACGTCAATACGATTCGTTTCTCCGCGCGGCTGATCGGCGTGGAAGACAAGCAGATCCGCTACGTCAACTACGGTGATTACGGCATGGATCTTTATTCCAACGGGATCATCGTCTCGAAGAAGCTTGTCAACGAGAAGCCTGAAGCCGTCAAAGGCCTGGTGCGCGCCATCAACAAGGGCGTGGCCGACATGCTCAAGGATCCGGATGCGGCGGTGGCGAGCGTCGCCAGGCGCGAGCCGCTGATCAAGATTCCGGTCGAGCGCGAACGCCTCGACGCGACAGTGCGCGACGAGATGAACCATCCGGAAGTCGCCACCATCGGGCTCGGCAATGTCGACACGGCGCGCCTGAAGCGCTCGATCGACATCCTGGTGGATGCCGATAACCTTCCGCGCACGCCCGCGGTCGAGGAGATATTCACCCCGGCGATGCTTCCGCCGCTCGCCGATCTGCCGAAAAAGCTGTTCTGAGACACCCGCTCGAGTTGGTAAAGCAAAAGCGAGTGCAGCAAACCCGGTCTAATACCTCCCCTGAAAGGGGAGGTATTAGACCGGGAGCGAAGCGACCGGTGGTCGGGTGGGGGTTCCTCTCCGCCCACGCGATCGCTGCGGTTGACCCCACCCGGCTCCCCCGGCTCAAGGCCCGGGGGTCGCCGACCTCCCCTTGCAGGGGAGGTATAATCGAGCTTGTGGCACGCGGGAAACGCGCATGGATCTCAAGCTCGCCGGGCGGATCGCGGTGATCACCGGACCAGCCAAGGGAATGGGCGCCGCCGTCACCGCGGCATTCGCCGCGGAGGGCGCGCGACTGGCGCTCGTTGGCCGCGACACGGCAGCGATCGAGACGGTTGCCGGGAAAGCGCGCAACACCGGCGCGCAGGCTTTGGTGCTGCGCTGCGACCTCACCGACGCCGCACAATGTGAGGAAGCCGCGCGTGCGACGAAGGAGCACTACGGGCGCATCGACATTCTCGTCAATGTTGCCGGCGGCTCGGGTCCGGTCGGCAAGAGCTCCGTGGAAACCACGCCGCAGGAGTTCGACGACATCGTACGGCTCAACATGAACGGCTGCTTCCACACCATGCGCGCCGTTCTGCCCGTCATGATGGCGCAGCGCTACGGCAAGATCGTCAATGTGGGCGGGACCTTCGGGATGCGCGGACGTGCCGGGCGCATGGCCTATTCCGCCTCGAAATGGGGGCTGCGCGGCTTGACCAAGAGCGTCGCGCTCGAAGCCGGCGCCTACAACATCAACGTCAACTGCGTCGCGCCGGGCATGGTCGACGGTCCGCGCTTCCGCGACAAGGTCTGCGCCGACATGGCAAAGCGGCTCGGCATCAGCATCGCCGAGGCGGCCGAGCGCCACGCCGCGGAATACGCGCTCAAGCGCATCACGGCCGATACCGACGTGGCCAATGCCTGCCTGTTTCTCGCGAGCGACGCCGCGCGCCAGATCACCGGCATCGACCTGCCGGTCGACGGCGGCTGGGCCATGCTGTGAGCGCGCCATGCTAGAGCATGATCCCGAAAAGTGGGAACCGGTTTTCGGAAAAAGATCATGCTCAAACAAAGAGGGGGACGATGATTCGAAGAAAAATAATCCCACTCTAATGACCGCGCCGGCGCCTGTCATGGTTCCCGAGCCGCGGCCGGGCGAGGCGTTCGTGAAGCTCGAGAAGGTGACGCTTACCTATGGGCGCGGCGAGCATCGCCTCAAGGCGCTCGACGAGACCGATCTCGTCGTCGACAAGGGCGATTTCGTTGCGCTGGTCGGTCCATCCGGCTGCGGCAAGTCCACCATCCTCAAGCTGGTCACGGGGCTCATTCCAGCGACCAGCGGATACGTGTTCGTGGCCGGGCGCGAAGTGGGGGCGGAACCGGTGCGCGTCGGCATGGCATTTCAGAATCCCACGCTCCTGCCGTGGCTCAGGCTGCGCGACAACGTGATGCTCCCGCTCAAGATCGTTCCGCCGTTCCGGCAGCAGTACCGGGCCAAGCGCAGAAACGAGTTTCGCGACCGCATCGAGGCGCTGCTGGAGCAGGTCGGGCTCAAGGGCTTCAGCGACAAATATCCGTGGCAGCTCTCCGGCGGCATGCTGCAGCGCGCCTCGCTCTGCCGCGCGCTGGTGCACGAGCCGCAGCTGCTCATGCTCGACGAGCCGTTCGGCGCGCTCGACCAGTTTACCCGCGAGGAGCTGTGGTCGGTCATGCAGGGGCTGTGGATGAAGCTGCGTCCGACGGTGATCCTGGTCACGCACGACCTCAAGGAGGCAACCTATCTCGCCAACCGCATCTGCGTGATGCAGGCGCGGCCGGGGCGCATCATCAACGAGAGCGTGGTGCCGTTTGCGCGGCCGCGCACCATCGCGATGTCCTACGATCCGCAGTTCGCCGCGCTCACGCAGCGCCTGCGCGAGCTCATCTTCGGCGCACGTCCCGCAACGGAGGCCACCCCATGAACCCCAGGGCGATCGCGAATAGGCAACGCGCATCACAAGCTCGATCTAACCCCACCCGGCCTCGCTTCGCTCGGCCACCCTCCCCTTCGGGGAGGGATAACGGACCACATCAGAGCGCCACCCCATGAACCCGCAGCTGCGCAGGCGCATCGCCTCGGCCGCGCTCATCGTCGGCTTCTTCGTCGCGTGGCAGCTCCTGTGCGTCGCGTTCGGGATCAAGGACATCGTGCTGCCGCGACCAACGCAGATCCTCGACACCTTGTGGAGCCGGCTGCCGGCCATCATGCCGCATGCGGCGCAGACGCTCTACAGCACGCTGGTCGGGTTCGCGCTCGGCATCGTCTGCGGCGTGCTGCTCGGCGCGCTGGTCGGCTCCTCGCGGCTTGCCTACGACGTCGCCTATCCGCTTCTGATCGGCTTCTCCAGCGTCCCGAAGGTCGCTGTCGTGCCGATCTTCGTGCTGTGGTTCGGCGCCGGCACGGTGCCCGCCGTATTGACCGCGATGATCCTGTGCATCTTCCCGATCGTGGTGAACGTCGCAACCGGGCTTGCCACCACCGAGCCCGAGCTCGAGGACGTGATGCGCGCGCTCAAGGCGAGCAAGCTCGACATCCTCACCAATGTCGGGCTGCCGCGCACCATGCCCTATTTCTTCGCCTCGCTGAAGGTCGCGGTCACGCAGGCATTCGTCGGCACCGTGATCGCGGAGACGGTCGCCTCCAATCGCGGCATCGGCAACCTGATGATGATCGCGAGCTCGAGCTTCGACGTCCCGCTGGTGTTCGCGGGGCTGCTGGTGCTGGCGGTGCTCGGGGTGGGGCTCTACGTCATCTTCTCTTTCATCGAGGTCCGGGTGACGGGATGGGCGCTGCGCAAGGACGAATTCGCAATGGGGGGTTGACCGCCCCGTCGATTTCAGAAGCGGAGTTTCGCATGCTCTCGATCCGAACCTTTGCCGCGACCGTTGTTGGCGCCTTGATTGCCGTCTTGTTGATTGCCGTCCTGGCAATGGCGTCCGGCGCGGCCGCGCAGGAGACGGTCAAGCTTCGCTTTACGCTCGACTGGAAGCTCCAGGGCATCCACGCCTGGTATTTCTGGGCGCAGGAGAAGGGCTATTTCGCCGCCGAGAAGCTCGACTTGACCATCGATCAGGGCGAGGGCTCGGCCGCAACGGTGACGCGCATCATGTCCGGCGCCTACGACGCGGGCTTCGGCGACATCAATGCCATCGTGCAGAACGCGGCGACCCGGCCGGGCGAGGCGCCGGTCATGGTCTACATGATCTACAACAAGGCGCCGTTTGCGCTGCTCACCAGGGCCGAAAGCCCGATCCGGACGTTCAAGGATCTGAGCGGCAGGAAGCTCGGCACGCCTCCCGGCGGCGCCTCCTTCAAGCTGCTTCCGCTGCTCGCGAAGAAGAGCGGCATCGACTATGCGACCATCAATGTGCTCAACGTCGCCCCTAACCTGCAGGAGCAGATGCTGCTGCAGGGCCAGGTCGACGTGATCGCCATCTTCACGGCCACGAGCTACATGAACCTGGTCGCGCTCAAGCTCGATCCGGACAAGGACTTCCGCTGGATGTTCTATTCCGACGCGGGGATCGATCTGTATTCCAACGACGTAATGGCGTCGCCCAAGCTCATCAGGGAGCGGCCCGAGGCGGTTAAAGGCCTGGTGCGGGCGATCAACAGGGCGATGCGCGAAGTGCTGGCCAGCCCCGACGCGGCAATCGATCTGTTGACGAAAAAGGAGCCGCTCCTCGACAGGGAGATCGAGAAGCAGCGCCTTCTCTATGTGACGCGAACATTGATCGCCACCCCGGAGGCGGCCGAGCTTGGCACCGGCGACGTCAACGACGCCCGCATGAACGCCGCCATCGATGCAATCGTCGCTGCGTTCGAGCTGCCCCGCACGCCGGCCGCGGGCGACGTGTTCAGCCGCGCGTTCCTGCCGCCGAAGACCGAGCGCAGCCTCGGCCGCGTCGCAAATTGAGAGAGCCCGTCCGACCGACATGCCGATCGCGAAGGTCCATCGCATATCGGCCGCGGCGCCCGATGACGTTTCAGGGATCGAGGCGGCGATTGCCGCCGGACGGATCGATCCCGCGGGCGTGATCGGCGTGCTCGGCAAGACCGAAGGCAATGGCCTGGTCAACGATTTCAGCCGCGGCTTTGCGAACCTGCAGCTTGGCCTCCTGTTCCGGCGTTTCCTGCCGGTCGAAGAGGCCGCCAGGATCTGCCTCGTGATGTCGGGCGGCACGGAAGGCGCCATGGCGCCGCATTGGGTCGTGTTCGAGCGCAGCAACGCCGACGCCGGGCAGCGCCCGGCGCTCGCGATCGGCCGCGCCCATACCGCGGCGCTGCCCTTCCAGCAGCTCGGCCGCGCAGGGCAGGTCGACGCGGTTGCGACGGGCGTGCGCGCCGCCATGGCAGATGCCGGCATTGCGCATCCTCGCGACGTGCATTTCGTGCAGATCAAGTGCCCGCTGCTCACGGTAGCGCGCATCGGCGAGGCGCAGCGCCGCGGCGAGGCGGTTGCCGCGCCCGACACGCTCAAATCCATGGGCCTCTCGCGCGCCGCGAGCGCGCTCGGAGCCGCCGTCGCGCTGGGAGAAATCGAGCGGCACGCGATCGCCGATGCCGATATCGGCACGCGTTTCGATCTCTGGTCGGGCTGCGCCAGCAGCTCGGCCGGCGTCGAGCTCCTCGGTCACGAGATCATCGTGCTCGGCATGTCGGACGCGTGGTCGGGCCCGCTTGCCATCGACCATGCGGTGATGGCTGATGCCATCGACATCGAGCCGGTGCGCGCCGCGCTCGGCCGGCTCGGCATCGCGTCTGGCGGTCAAATCCGCGAGGCGGACCGCACGCGGCTCATCGCAATGCTTGCCAAGGCAGAGGCGAGCCACGACGGCCTGCTGCGCGGGCACCGCCATTGCATGCTCGATGATTCCGACATCGCCGCGACCCGCCATGCCCGTTCCTTTGTCTGCGGCGCGTTGGCGGGCCTGGTGGGACATGCCGAGATCTACGTCTCGGGCGGCGCCGAGCATCAGGGCCCCAACGGCGGCGGGCCGGTTGCGGTCATCGTCGAGCGGCGATGACTCTCGTCATCGTCCGCGAAGGTTGTCCCCGCGAACGCGGGGAGCGGACGATCCAGTAGCCTCCAGCGTATCATACGACTTGAACCGTTTTTGGTTTAGTGGATACCCGCATGCCCGGGTATGACAAGGTCAGAGTTTGATGGCATTCGATCTCATCCTGCGCAACGCCCGCATTGCGCATTGCGCCGAGGGACTCGACATCGGGATTGCCGGCGGGCGCATCGCGGCGCTCGCGCCCGACCTTGCCGGCGACGCGCCGCAGCAACAGCTCGATGGACGGCTGGTGCTCGGGGGCTTCGTCGAGACCCACATCCATCTCGACAAGTCCTGCATCCTCGATCGCTGCCGATCGGAAGAGGGCACGCTCAAGGAGGCGATCGGCGAAGTCGCCGCCGCCAAGCGTGCGTTCACCGAGGACGACATCTACGCCCGCGCCCGTCGCACGCTCGAAAAGGCGATCCTGCACGGCACCATGCGCATGCGCACGCATGTCGAGGTCGACCCGCGCGTCGGGCTCAAGGGATTCCACGCCATCCGCCGGCTCAGGCAGGATTACGCATGGGCCATCGATATCGAGCTCTGTGTCTTTCCACAGGAGGGCCTGCTCAATGACCCCGGCAGCGAGGAGCTGCTGGTCGCGGCCTGCGAGGAGGGCGCCGACCTGATCGGCGGCTGCCCCTATACCGACAGCAATCCGCACGGGCACATCGCGCGCATCTTCGCGCTCGCCCGACAATTCGATCTCGATATCGACTTTCACCTCGACTTCGATCTCGACGTATCGTGGATGGATATTGACGAGGTCTGCCGCCAGACCGCGGCGCATCGCTATGGTGGCCGGGTCGCAGTCGGCCACGTCACCAAGCTTTCCGCGCTTGCGCCGGCGCGTCTGACCGATGTTGCGCGGCGCCTCGCTGATGCCGGCGTCGCCGTGACGGTGCTGCCGGCAACCGACCTCTTCCTCATGGGCCGCGAGCATCCGCACAGCGTGCCGCGCGGGGTGGCGCCGGCGCATCATCTGCGCAATCACGGCGTGATCTGCTCGCTTGCCACCAACAACGTGCTCAACCCGTTCACACCGTTCGGCGACTGCTCGCTCATCCGGATGGCAAACCTCTACGCCAACGCGGCGCAGGCCGGCAGGCCGGGCGAGCTTGCCGCCTGCTTCGACATGATCACCACGTTGCCGGCAAGACTGATGAACCTGCAGGACTATGGACTAGCGGTCGGCCACCCGGCCGACCTGGTGGTGCTCGATTGTGCTGATGCCGGCAGCGCCGTGGCAGAGCTGGCCGTGCCGCTCTTTGGTCTCAAGCGCGGGCGGCACAGCTTTGCCCGGCCGAGCCCCCTCCTCTATCCGCCGACCCCCGAATCTATTGGCCGATCTGCCGGCTCACCGCATTCTGCTGCTGATTAAGCGCCTTCTGCTCGGCGCCGGTGATATGGCCATTGTTGAATCCCGCCATGGAGCGCTCCTCCTGGCGAATGGCGGCGTCCTCGCGATGCAGCTGTTTCGCCTGGCCTCGCGTGATCTCGCCTTCCTTGAGCTCATGATTGATGCGGCGGTTCTGATTTGCCAGCCGGTCGTTGACCTGATCCCGGCGCGGATGATTGCGTTCCCACTTGGTCTCGGCCATCGCGCTCGTGACCGAAGCGCCCACCATCGTACCAACAAGAACAGCCGCAGCTATCGCACGATTCATATTCAAGCCTCCTGCACGATCATGTCGCACATCCCATCGATGTCGACCTTCGCGCACTGCATTCTTTTTTTATGGCTTTGATACGACCTGATTGTTCATGACCGGTTCATCGATCCGCACGCACGCTGCGCACTTGCGTGGTATGATCTTGTTGGCGCGCATTGAGAGAGCGAGAAGCATCGTGACTGCCGATCAGAAGTCCCAGGCTGCATTGGCGCTGCATCGGTTTGGCTGCGGACCGCGAGCCGGTTCGATCGGATGCCGCCCCTGGGTTGCCGCACCGCAATCGACGATTGCGCCGAGCGGACGATAACGGCATCCTGCGACCGCCACGGTTGCAGCGCAATTTCACGACCCCGGCCAAGGCCGGCGGAGGGATGATAATGAATCCGTTGAGCTGGAGCCGCGAGCACCAGACTGCGCTCTGCCTCGCCGCGCTGATCGCAGCCGCGCTCGCGACGGTGCTTGGCTATCTCGTCTATGCCGCCGGCTGGGGCGAGGGTGCCGTGCCGTTCGGGAGCTGGCTCGGACGGCTGCTCGACGGACCGATCTGGTGGGCGCTGTTCGGGGCGGTGATCGGCGGCGCGATCATTTTCGTCCGAAATCTGCTGCACGGGCCGATGATCTCCGCCGGCTCCCGTACCGCCATGGTCATGGGCGACCGACCCATTGCGGAGGCGCCTGCGCACCGGCTTCCAGGACGGATACAAGAGCGGGCGCAAGAACGCACGCAGGACCGGACACAGGATCGCTCGCCCATGCCGCCCCGTCCGCGGTGGTAGTGTGGACCGACCGGCGTCTTTCGCCGCCCTGCGCAAAGCCATCTGCAGCGGCACCGAGCCGCCGCCGGCGCGGTTCATTGCGAGCCGCGCCTCCTACCGCTGGCTGGTCGTCGGCACCGTCTGCGTCGGCGCGTTCATGGGGCAGGTCGATTCCAGCATCACGCAGCTGTTGCTGCCGCTGCTCGAGGCTCAATTCGACGCAAGCCTGAGCACGGTGAGCTGGGTCGCGGTGGCCTATCTGCTGACCATGGCCGCGTTCCTTCCGATCTTCGGCCGGCTCGCCGACATGATGGGGCGCAAGCTCCTCTATACGGGCGGCTTCCTGCTGTTCGTGCTCGGCTCGGGGCTGTGCGGACTTGCCCCGAGCCTGCCGGTGCTCATCGGCTTTCGCGTGCTCCAGGCGATCGGCGCTGCGCTGCTCTCGTCGAACAGCGTTGCCATCGTGGTGGCGGCCGCCGGCGATGAGCTGCGGGGGCGTGCGCTGGGTATTCAGGCGGCGGCACAGGCGGTAGGGCTCAGCGCCGGGCCGGCGATCGGCGGCCTGGTGCTCGACTGGCTCGATTGGCACTGGGTGTTCTGGATCAACGTGCCGGTCGGCCTTGCCGGCACGGTGCTCGGCTGGCTCGTGCTTGCGCCGACGAGCGGCCTGCCGGACAAGGCGAGCTTCGACTGGAAGGGCGCCATGCTGATTGCGCCCGCGCTCACCGCCGCGGTGGCAGTGCTGAACGAAGGATACGCCTGGGGCGCCACATCGCCGCTCATGCTTGGCCTTGCGGCGCTGGCGGTGCTCCTGCTCACGCTGTTTGTTCGCGCCGAGCGGCGCGCGCAAGACCCGCTGATCGATCTCAAGCTGTTCGGGCGGCGCGCGTTCTCGGCGGGCAGTGTCGCCGGTCTCCTGGCTTACGCGGCGCTGTTCGGACTGTTCTTTCTGATGCCCTTCGTGTTCATGCGCGCCTACCGGGATTCCGCGTTGGCTGCAGGGCTGCGGCTTTGCATCGTGCCGGTGATGATCGGTGTGGTCGCGCCGATGGCGGGCGCGCTCTACGACTCGATCGGCGCGCGCTGGCCGACCGTGCTGGGCATGCTGGTCTGCATCGGCGCTTGCGTCATGCTGGGCATCACTCTCGACGGAGCGCGCGACGGGCTGCCGCTGGTGATGCTGGGGCTCGCCGTGTTCGGGGCCGGGCAGGGGCTGTTCATCTCGCCCAACAACAGCGCGATCGTGGCCGCCGCGCCTGCGAGACTCACCGGGGAGGCGGGCGGTCTCGTCAATGTGATGCGCTCGTGCGGGGTGAGCATCGGGGTTGCCGCTGCATCCTCCCTGCTGGCATGGCGGCTTGCTGCGCTGACGGGTTCCGGCCTCAGCACGCTGCACGCCGACGCGGCGCAACTGCTCTGCGCAAGCCGCGACGTCATCGCAGTGCTCGGCGGTCTCGCCGCCATCGCGGGTGCCGTCTCGCTGGCGCAGACGCAGCCGGCTTGCTCGCGCCGGCGCGGCGGGAAAATCAGAGAGCCGTCTTCACGATCCGGCCCGTAGGCTCAACCAGCCAGCGCTCGCTGCCAAACGGCTTGCCCGCAAGCCGCGCGAGGAGCCAATCGGCGACCAGGGTCGGCGGAAACGGGCCGAGATTGGCAGCAGGCACATTGCCCACCGAATGCCGGCTGTCGGCATAGACGACGAGCTGGCGCGGGCCCGACATGGCGCGAACCATTCGCTCGGTATGTTCCAGCGGGCTCAGCTCATCGGCTTCATCCGCCACGACCAGATAGGGACTGCGGATCTTCTCGGCGTGGCCCTCCCAGGTCAAAGTCTTGACGAACTCGTTGAACTTCGACTCGTCGGCGTAATTCGACATCCACATGAAGCGTTTCTTGAAGGTGGGCGATGCCTCCTCAAAGATGGTGTGGCAGCCGGGCTCGAGGCAGGTGGAGATCACCGCGGTCGCAGCAATGCGCGGCTCGCTGGCGCAGAGAATGGTCCCGAAAAAGGAGCCGAAGCTCGTGCCGGTGACGCCGATCTTCTGCCCGTCGATCTCCGGTCGTTGCAGCAGCCAGCTTACGAGCGCGGTGCCAGCATCGATCCAGTTTTGCATGCTGACATAGACGCCGAGCAGCGGGCTTTCGTATTGCGAGCACGGCGACCCCGCGCGCCATCCAGCGATCGTTTGCCAGCGCGACACTGGCTTCCTTGAAGCTGTCCATCCCAGGGATGGCGATCACGACCGGCACCTTGCCGCCGCTGTAGGCAGGCGGCAGATGCAGCCAGCCCGGCATCGATTTGCCCTTGAGCGGGACCGACACCGCCTCGATCCGGTGATCGGCGAGCCGCGCATAGCTGGAGAAGCACTCCTTCTTCTTCTTGTGCAGCTCGACATGCTGCGTCCCGGAATCGTCGTAGGGCCACTCGGCGGCACCGTAGTGGATGGCGGCCATGTACCAGTTGTCGCGCGCGGTGACGGAGTTGCCTTCCGCCTCGGCGGCGCGCGCCTTGGCCTCGCGCCGCTTCGCCGTGCTTTCGAAGGCGGGGCCGATATCGGCCATTTTCTGCACGCGGGCGCGGATCGCGGCGAAATCGGCGTTGGCTTCGACGCCGCACGGCGCGGAGAGATAGATGGAGCGCGGCTGATCCCAGTCGATGCCGTTGGCGCGAATGACATTATCGATGGTCCAGCGCTGCTCCGAGAATCGTTTGGTCGTGGCGGCGCCTCCTGCCTCGGCGTGCGCGCGGTTGCGCGCGCCGAGCAGCGTTGTACCTGCGCCGAGGGCGGCAAATGAGCGAACGAAGCAGCGGCGGTCCATGACGGCGTCTCCTTGATTGTCGTTTGACGATCGTGACGTTGGTTCGGCAGGCGCAGCAACAGTGCGCGGCCGGCGGCCATTAGGCGGCGGCGCGTGTTGAGGTGCAAGAGCGAGTTCTATAAGGTCGTCCGCGCGAGCGGTTCAATACGCATCCTGAGCCCGCACGCGATGTTCGATCTGCGACAACAATTCGGGAGGTAGTAAATGCGAAGGCAGGTTTTGACGTCTCTGCTCGTAGGCGCACTCGCGCTGCCAGCGGCCGATCTTTTTGCTCAGCAGCCTGCGGCGCCCAATCTCGATGCGGTTCCCGAAAAAATGCCGTTCCACATCGCCTACGGCGCACCGATTAAAGCGCAACGCGCGAACTCGCTGATCCAGGCTGCCGCCGCGGAAGCCAGCAAGCGTGGCTGGGCGATGAACGTCGCCGTCGTCGACTCCGGCGCCAATCTTGTCGCCTTCCTGCGCATGGACGATGCGGCACTCGCCTCCATCCCGATCGCGGAGCACAAGGCGCGTGCCGCGGTCAAGTACCGCCGCCCGACCAAGGCGTTCGAGGACATCGTGCAGAAGTTCGACTTCAAATATATTTTGACCCTCGACGACGTGATCGCCTCGCGCGGCGGTATCCCGCTGATCGAGGGCGGCAAGATCATCGGCGCGATCGGCTGCTCCGGGGGCACCGGCTCGCAGGACGAGGCTACCTGCATGGCAGCGGCGGCGCTGGTCAACAAATAAGCCGGGCCGGACATCGGCCACATCACGCGTCATTCCGGGCGCGCCACACGCAGCCAAGCTTACGCAGGCGCGAGCTTGCCGGCGTGGCGCCTGGAATGAAGTTATGCGGCATCGCTTGTGATTGCATGGCGGGCAAATAAAACCCCACATGCCATAACAGGCGAAGCCATGACGAACCCGACGCTTGCATGCAGATTGATGGCGCATATATCCCGCGGCGCTGGACTGCGCTCGGCTCCGAAGGTCAGGCCCTGCGGACCCTGATCATTGCCGCTGGAATCTGCTGGTCGGTACTCTTCGTCATGATTGGGCTTCGCTACGGGCTGCAAATGTATGCGGACGGCTCGATCTTTTCCTATTCCGTTGCCGCCGAGGATGCCTGGAAGTTCCATTGGCACAACATATCCGGCCGATTGTTTGTCTTTTTGTACTCCTATGCGCCCGCCGAAGCATATGTCCGGCTGACCGGGGATGCCCATGGGGGGATCGTAGTCTATGGGCTCCTGTTCTTTGCCGCGCCGCTCTTTGGGCTCGTTGCAACCTATGCGGCCGATCGCTCCAGAGGCCGCATCATGCTCGGCTATGCGTGCCTTTCGACCGCCTGCCTTTGCCCGCTGGTGTTCGGCTTTCCGACCGAAGTGTGGGTTTCCCATGCGCTGTTCTGGCCGACGCTCGCGGTGGGTCACTACAGTCGCGGCCGGCTCGCCGGCGTGGCGGTTTTCGTGATGCTGCTTGCGCTGATCCTCAGCCACGCGGGTGCGCTCATCTTCGCCGTGACCATACTGATGACGCTGTTCCTGCGCGGGTCGCGTGACGCGGCATTTCTGCGGGCGCTCGGCTGCTTCGTCGCGGCGGTAGCGATCTGGGCCGTCGTCCTGGCGGCGTTTCGGCCCGATCCGCTCGTCGCGGACATTCTGTACCGCGCCGCCCTGCACGTCTTCGATATCGCGATCCTTTCCGGCGACCTGGTGCTGCTGTTGCTTGTCACGGTTGCCGCCTACGTGGCCGCTTTCTGCGCTCTTCGGCGGTTTGCCGGCCGCAACGCCCATCTCCATGCCGCCGCAATGGTCGCCGCGGCGCTTGCCGTATACTGGTTGTGGTTCGATCACGCGCTCCACGCCGACAATCGATATTACCTGCGCACGCTGCTGCTGGTCGTCACGCCGATGCTTGGCGCGCTGGCGGGCATGCATGCGCTCTACGCCGAGGGCCGCCTGCAGGGCTCCTGGCCCCTCCTCTCCGGCGTGGTGGCGGCTGCGACCGGCCCTCTGGCGACCCGGCTGGCGGCCGGCGCTGTCGGTCTGGTGATGCTGGTGCACGCGGTCGAAACCGCAAAGTTCGTGACCGGCTGGGAGCGCTACACGGCCGCCGTGCGCACGCTGGCAACGGGGAGCCTCTCCGATCCCGCGCTCGGCGATGCCCGCTTCGTATCCTCGGGTCGGATCGGCGACGATCTCAACCGGCTCTCATGGCTCTCGACCACTCCGTTTTTGTCGGTGCTCCTGGCGCCGCGCTTGGCACCGACAAGGCTGGTTGTGGATCCGAGGTCGAATTTTTTCTGGCTTTCATGCGCAACGGCGACTGCAAGCGCCGAGGCCGACCGCGCGATCCCGGTCGAAAGCCGCAGGCTGGTGCAGCGCTACGCGTGCCTGCACGACCAGGGTTGACGCGCAACGGGGTTCGGGCAGCCGCGGCAGAGGCGGTGCCCTTGTAACTTGGATTTCCGCGACTCGGATAGATTGAGGATCGCGGTGACGGATGGGTGTCCGCCGTGCCCTGGGTCCATGAAGACCGTGGGAGAGCCCGGGGCCCCGTCCGTCAATTCATCG
>Ga0306921_10002328_pt1 | contig 19043 bp, 17 predicted proteins | sample sta12Cox44000080_FD_203760 | JGI IMG/M metagenome (GOLD analysis project Ga0306921, IMG submission 203760) | Lab enrichment of tropical soil microbial communities from Luquillo Experimental Forest, Puerto Rico - statoxic.12C.oxic.44.000.080 (v2)... | ecosystem: Environmental > Terrestrial >... | reverse complement strand
GTGGATCCGCAGGCTCCCGCCGGTCAGCGACCTGGTGAACTCATCACCGGCCTGGTTCTGCAGGATCGGGTTGTGCGAGCCGGGCTTGACCCCGCCGCCGCTGGGAAAGACGGCGGGCTGCTTCTCGATCTCCATGATGTCGGCATGCTTGGCTACGAGCCAGAGCGGGTCATAGCCCTCGACCTGGACCTTCGCCAGCGGCGCGTTCTCGCGGAGCCACTGGTACGCCGCGAAAAGCGGCTCGTGGTCACGATGCCCTTCCGGCAGCACCACTTGGCGGGCGATGTGGTCAGGGACGCTGACACTCGGAGTTGACTCGGTGATGGTCATGCGAGGCTCCCTGCCCGGTCACGAAAGGGAATTTGCCCTGGTCAGCTGGCTGCTGCGGAAGGTCTCGGGCCATCGTGTCAATCAGGGCACGCTGCCACATCTCCCGAAGGGGAGATTTCCTTACCCCCGCCGGGCTTTTAGCCTTCCCGTTGAGTGCGGGGGGTAGGCGCCAATGGCCGCCCGGGCGGCGCGCTCGATACCCTGGCACCAGTTCGGCAACAGCGGGGCCGACCAGCCCGCCCGGCTCGGAAGGGCCAGGTCATGCGCGAGGATGCCCGGCAGCGAGCCACCGAGTTCGTCAAGGAGCTTTACGCCGCCGGCGAGATCGACGCGGGCCTGCTGGATACCGGCGTTGCCGGGGTGCTGGCGGCCAAGTCCGAGGACGAACTAGCTCTCCCCCACCGCGATATAGATCGGTAGGTCGGATCGCATCCGGGCCACCTGTTTGGGATCAGCCAGGCGGCGGGCGCCGCGAACATCGCCTTCGCTGAGTCCCGGTCCACCACGAGGTCGAAGCGCCCCGGGCTTCGTCCCGTCTCAGTGACCATGATCGCGGCGATGCCATGTCACCCGCCGGGACTATGGCAGCGGGTTGCCGTGGGCTTCGTCGAGTGCCTCCGCTTATAGGAGTGGCTTGAAGCTCTTCCGCCGCGGCTACCAGGGCCTGGGCTGCGTGGGGAAGTAGTCAAAAGAGGTCGGCCACGGGTGTCCGTCTAGCCGTGGGAGCCAAGTGGGGAGCCATTATCGGCCGACATAGGGCCACATCAGGCGACCTGCCGCGTTCGATTTCTATCCGTCTACCAGGCATCCAGCTACAGCCAGCAACACCGGCCGACGGCAGGGATCTCGTTCGCATCGAGGGGGTCAGGGGTTCAAATCCCCTCAGCTCCACCAGTTTGTGCAGTTCAGAAGCCTGTGTGGTTATCCAAGCTAGTTAGCTTGGGTAACCATGGGGAGCCAGTCGCGAGTCATTCGGCTGCCGGAGACTTGCATACGGCTCCGGCCGATACCTTCTGATGGTCATTGATCACCCTTTGTGATCGATGTTTGTCTCGCATCGGCAGAGCAAGTGGTGGTGCGGGGAAGTCACCCTGACCTGAGCCGCGTGCTGCCCTGGATTGGTGAGCGCCCCGGCGCCTGGTGCCCCAGGCGTGATGAGACCGGTTGGTTGGCGGGCTGCTTGAAGGGTCCTGTTACTGGGCCTCGCCGGCGTCGTGTGCGAGCACGGCGATCTGGACGCGGTTGTTGAATTCGAGTTTCTCGAGGAGGCGCGAGACGTGTGCCTTCACGGTTGCGATGCTCATGTAGAGCTCGCGGCTGATTTCGGCGTTGGACTTGCCGTGTCCGATGGCGACGGCGACCTCGCGCTCGCGTTCGCTGAGGAGGTCGAGCTGCTCGCAGGCGTGGCGGCGGCGGCGCTCGCCGCCCTCGCTTTCGGTCGCGTGCTCGATCAGGCGACGGGTGATCGTGGGCGAGAGGATCGGCTCACCGGCAGCGACGGCCCGGATGGCACGGACGATGTCGGCGGGTGAGGTGTCTTTGAGCAGGAAGCCGCTGGCGCCGGCTCGCAGGGCGCTGAGGACGTGGTCGTCGGCGTCGAAGGTCGTGAGCACGATGACCTCAGGCGAAGGGTCGCGCGCGCGCACTATTTCGGTGGCCGCGAGGCCGTCCATCCCCGGCATGCGGATGTCCATCAGCACCACGTCGGGCCGGTGCTCTGCGACGGCGTGCTCGACTTCGCTGCCGTCAGCGGCCTCGCCAACAATCTCGATGTCGTCGACGCCCGCGAGAAGCATGGTGAGCCCAGCGCGGACCAATGCGTCGTCGTCGACGACCAGCACGCGGATCTGCTCGCTCATTTCGGCCACGGCAGCCACGCACGCAGTCTGAAGTAGCCATGCTCGTCGAGGCCGTGCTCGAGGCGCCCACCGGAGAGCGCCGCCCGCTCGGCGAGGCCGAGCAGGCCCGTGCCGGTGCCGGGGATCTTCGATTCCCCGGTGGCGAGCGCAGGCGACGGGTTGCGCACTTCGATCGCCAGACCGTGCCCGGGGGCGCCTTCAAGACGCAGCTCGACCGGTGCCGAGGTTGCGTGTTTGCGCGCGTTGGTCAGCGCTTCCTGGACGATCCTGAGCGTGTGGCGTCCGATCGGGTCTGGGACGGCGGCCAGGTCTGGCAGGCGGACCTCGGCGTGGATGCGCATGCCGGCGGCGCGCGATTCCTCGAGCAGTGCCGGTAGCGCTGCGAGCGTCTGTTGGGGCGGCTGCGGTCCTTGACCATCGGTCCTGTCTCGCAGCACGCCGATCACGACGCGGAGGTCGTCGAGCGCTTGGTGGGCGCTGGCGCGGATCACCGCAGCTGCGCGCGCGACCTCCTCGGGCGGCGCGTCCGGCCGGAACTCGAGTGCACCGGCGTGCAGGCTGAGCAGCGAGATCCGGTGCGCGAGCACGTCGTGCATCTCACGCGCGATCCGTGTGCGCTCCGCGTAGCGGATCTGCTCGGTGCGCAGTTGCTCCTCCGCCTCGGCGCGGTGCTCCTCTGCCTCGGCGCGGCCTGCGCGTTCGCGTTGCGCCTGGCGGCGGCTGTGGCGGAACATGCCCCAGGCGACCACCACCGCCAGGCCGAGCGTGCCGGTGAGGTAGTACGCCGTCAGCGAGGTGTTTTGGGGATAGATCGCACGCTCGAGCGGCAGCAGCGCGATCTGTGCCGCGAAGACGAGGAACGCCATCTGCCAGCGGCGGTACGCGGCGACCGTGTAGAGAATGATTACGCCCGCCCCCCCGGCCGAGGACGAAACGGCGAGGACCGGCAGCGAAGCGAGCCCGAGTCCCAGCGGCCAGCGCCGACGCCACCAGAGGGCGAGGCAGAGTCCCGCACCGCCGATCACATCGATGGCGAGCAGTGGACCACGCAGCCCCAGCTGGGCGCTGTGCGTGGCGCTATGGATGGCGAGCGTGGCCGCAAAGAAGAAGAGGGCACTGTCGACGATCCAGTCGCGCCGCGAACGCGCCGCGGCTGGCGTATCGTCCTCCTCCGGGCGAAGGACCCCGCTGAGGGCAAGACGGATGGCCGACATACCGGCAGCCTAGGTGGCTGGGGACGCGGCTGAACAGCCGACTGAGGTCGATCGAAATCACCGACTTTCGGCGACCGACGATCGCCCGACGGCCAATGGTCCGGAAGACCGCTCGCCGCCAATCCTGTTGTCCGTGATCAATCCCAACGGGCAGCGATCCGCGAGCGATGTCGCCGCCATCCGCCGTCCGCAGCCGGCCATCGGGCCCCGTCCGCGGCATAGCCCGGCCCGCCGCTACCGCAACCGGCACCCTCGCTGGTGCCGACCGACAATCCGGGGAGCTTCGCCATGCACAGGTTCTTTGCCGCCACTGGGCGGTTCGCGGTTCGTTTCCGCTGGGCCATCGTCGTGGCCTGGGTGGCCGCGGCCGTCCTGGCCAACCTGGTGTTTCCGTCGCTGACCAGCGTCGCCCGGCAGAGCTACACCAGCTCCCTGCCGGCTAGCAGCCCGAGCCTGCAAGCTGCCCGGCTGGCCACACCGTTCCAGGACCCGAACCAGACGCCGGTCCCCGTCGTCATCGCGCGCAGCGGCGGCAGGCTTACCGCCGTGGACGTGGCCGCCGTCGAACGGCTGGCCGCCAGCCTGGCCAAGGTCACCGACGTGCAGCAGGTCAAGGACCTCGGCGTCAGCCGCGACGGCCAGGCAGCACAGCTGCTGGTCCTGGCCAGCATCAACCTCGGTACCAACGGCCCCGCCCAGCAACTCGTCGCCGACCTGCGCCACGCCATCCAGGCCAGCGCCCTGCCCGGCGGCCTGCACGCCCACCTGGCCGGCCAGGTAGCCGCCCAGGCCGACGCCAGCCAGGCCGGTCAGCGAACGGCCAACCTGGGCCAGAACCTGTCGATCCTGTTCATCCTGGTCCTGCTGCTTGTCGTCTTTCGCTCGGTCCTGGCCCCGCTGCTGACCATCGCTCCCGCCGTGCTGGTCACCCAGCTCGCCGGGCCGGTTATCGCCGAGGCCAGTAAGGCCGGTCTTCAGGTCACGTCGCTCACCCAGGAAATGCTGCTCATCCTGGTCCTGGGCGCCGGCACCGACTACGGCCTGTTCCTGGTCTTCCGGGTCAGGGAAGGACTCCGGGCCGGCCGGGATCCGCACGACGCGGTCTCGTTCGCCCTGTCCCGGGTCGGGGAGTCGATCACGTTCTCCGCGGCAACCGTCATCGCCTCGCTGCTCACCCTGCTGCTGGCCGTCTTCGGGCTGTACTCGAGCCTGGGTGCCCCGCTGGCCATCGCGATCGGGCTGATGCTGCTGGTCGGCCTGACCCTGACGCCGGCCTTGCTGGCCATCTTCGGCCGGGCCGCGTTCTGGCCCTCGAACACGACCCAGCGGACGCAACGCCTTGGCTGGTGGGGACGCACCGCCGGGCGCATTGTCACCCACCCGGCCGCTACGCTCGCCCTCGGCCTGCTGTTGTTCGGCGCACTGGCCAGCGCCGCGCTCGGTTACGTCCCGTCCGGTTTCGGCGCCGCCACGGCCGCCCCGCGCGGCTCGGACTCCGCCGCCGGCAACGCGCTGCTCGCCGCCCACTTCCCGGCCGCTTACAGCAACCCGACCGTCGTGGTGGTGCGCTATCCCGCACCCGTCTGGAGCGACCCAGCCCGGATGGCCCGCGGCGAACAGCGGCTCGCCTCGGTCCCCCAGTTCAGCAGCCTGGTCGGCCCGCTCGACGTCAACGGCATCACCCTCACACCGGGCCGGCTGGCGGCCCTGCACGCGAGGTTCGGCCAGCCCGGCGCGCTGCCCGTCCGGCCGCCGTCCGGCAGCCGCCTTCCGGGCGCCCTATGGGCCGCTTATCGCGCGGAGAGCCAGTTCATCAGCCCGGACGGGCGGACCGTCCGGTTCGACGCCGGCCTCACCGCCGGCGACCCGGGCTCGGACGCCGCGCTGCACCAGGTGCCAGCCGTCCGCTCGGCCGTCGCCGCCGTGGCCCGCGCCACCGGCGCCAGCGCCTACGGCGTTGCCGGTGAGGCGCCTGCTACCTACGACGTGAGCCAGTCCTCCGATCGGGACCTCCAGCACATCTTCCCGGTCGCGATCATCGTCATCGCGGTCCTGCTCGCGCTGGTCCTGCGCAGCCTCGTCGCCCCGCTCTACCTCATCGCGTCCGTTGGGGTCAGCTACCTGGCCGCGTTCGGCGTGTCCGTGCTCCTCTTCCAGGACGCGACCGGTACCGGAGGTCTCAATTTCTTCATCCCGTTCCTCATGTTCGTCTTCCTGCTGGCCCTCGGCGAGGACTACAACATCCTCGTCATGACCCGGATCCGTGAGGAGGCCGGCCGTCTGCCGCTGCGGCAGGCGGTGACCCGGGCCCTGGAACACACCGGTTCGACGGTCACCTCGGCCGGGCTCGTCCTCGCGGGCACATTCGGCGTTTTCGCGCTGGTCGTGGGGGGACAGCCCGGAGGCAGCGTCTACCAGGGCATCCTCGCCTCCCTGGCGATCGGCATCCTCATGGACGCCTTTCTCGTCCGCACCCTGCTCGTCCCTTCGACGGTCGCGCTGCTCGGCCGCTGGAACTGGTGGCCGTCCCGGTATGGCGGACCCGCCGATGCCATCCCGGACGCGCAGGCCACCCCAGCCGACGTCCGCTAAGGACACCCATGGACCGGGCGTGCATCATCGGGGCGGGATCGTCGGGGATCGCCTCGTGCCAGGTCCTGCACGCTCGCGGCATTCCTTTCGATTGTTTCGAGGCGGGCTCGGATGTTGGCGGCAACTGGCGGTACAACAATGACAGCGGTATGTCATCCGCATATCGCTCACTGCAGGCCAAGTCATCCCGGCGGTGTATGCAGTACGCAGCGTTCCCGATGCCGGATAATTATCCGGACTACCTGAGCCACGAGGTGATCGCCAAGTATCTCGATGATTTCGTGGATAATTTTGGGTTCCGCGCAAGGATTCAGTTCCGGACCGAGGTGACCAAGGCCCGGCCGGGAGCGGGAGGCGGCTGGGACGTCACGGTCCGGCAGCGAGACACCGGGACGATGCGCACCGAGCGGTACGGTGCTGTGCTGGTCGCCAACGGTCACCACTGGGATCCGCAATACCCGGAACCAGCCTTTCCCGGCGCGGACACCTTCACGGGCGAGCAGATTCATTCCCACGATTACCGTACGCCGGAACCCTTTGCCGGCAAACGCGTCCTCGTCCTCGGCATCGGCAACTCCGCCTGCGACGTCGCAGCCGACTGCTCTCAGGTCGCCGCGCGGACGCTATTGGCCGTGCGCCGGGGCACCCATATAGTGCCGAAATACCTGTTCGGCAGGCCCACCGATCATCTGACGCTCATGCGCCTGGGGACGAGGGCACCGGCGCGGCTACAGAGCCTGGCAGTGGCGCTGCTGATACGGATCGCCCAGGGCAAGGTAACAAAATACGGGCTGCCCCGGCCCGACCGGCCAGTGCTGTGCGCTCCCCCCACGGTGTCAGACAGCCTGCTCAGCAAGCTGGATCACGGCAACATCGTCGTCAAGCCCACCATTGACCGTTTCGACGGGGACCGCGTCTGCTTCGTGGACGGCAGCGCCGAGCCGGTCGACGTGGTGATCTACTGCACCGGCTACAAGATCAGCTTCCCGTTCCTCGATGAAGCCTTGACCGGCGCAGGCGGCCACCACGTCCCCCTGTACCGGCGGGTCGTCCCGCCCAGGCGGCCCGGGCTGTATTTCATCGGGCTCGTCCAGCCGATCGGGGCGCTCATGCCGATTGCCGAGATCCAGTCGGAGTGGGTGGCGGACCTGCTTCAAGGCCGCGCGAAGCTGCCACCGGAGCACCAAATGAACCGTGAGATCGCCAGGTACCACGAGGCGACCGCCAAGCGATACGGCCGTTCCGCCAGGCATATCATCCAGGTCGACTTCCTCGCCTACCTGAGAGAGCTCCGCAGGGAACGCCAGATGGGCGCTAGGCGAGGCGCGCCAGGCGTTAAGCGGACGACCGCGGTTCTGGATCAACCTGCAGGCCCGGTATGACCTGGAGACCGAAAAGACCGGCTCGGTGATGCGCTCCTCGGGATCCGCCCGCTGAGCGCGCCAGCCATGTCGCCATCGTCATCCGGAACACAGGACCGGCCCTTCCAGCCCCCGTAGCGCAGTCTCTGGGTCAATCGGTATCTTCGTCTGCCGGGATCTCGTCGTCGGCCAAGAGGCCTTTCAGGACTGCGACGCTAGCCTCGACCTCCGCGATGCGGACTTCCAGCTCGGCCACCACCCGCTTGATCTCGTCGTCGCGCGTGCTCATGACTTGCCCTCGCTGGCCTTGTCGTCGCTGAGCAGCGCCGACAGTTCCGCGAGCTTGCCGGCGACCTCGTGCAGATGGATGATCGCCTCCGCGGCCAGGGCGCGGTTCTCGGCCGGGGTCATGGCTTCCCGCGGCTTGGCCAGGGCAGCGGCTTCCAGCGCCCTGATCTCGCCGGAGCCGGGCAAGCTGGCGGCGCGCGAGCGGACCTCGGCGATCCGCTGCGCGACATCGGTACCCAAGGCCATGCCGTGCGACAGGCCGCCGAGGTCCTCGAAGACCTTCAGGTACAACAGCCGGTACCGCTCGCGGGGAGCGCGGTTACCTCGTTCCCACTGCGGGATCATCCGCACCAGACCGTGATGGGCGGCCACGTCCTCGCCGGAATCCCGGGCGGCCCTGCGCAGCTCGCGCGCCATCCGTGGCACGTCCCAGCCCTTGGACTCACGCCACAGGCGCAACGTCTCGCTCGTCACATCGGCCAACGTACGCATCCTCGCGCACCCGGGGGAACTCGCGGGCCGCTTGCGCGCTCCGGATCGCTCCCGTTCGCTCCTTCGGTCTCACTATGCCATGGCGGTGAACGCGCACTGCCATGCGGTAAACATGCACGGGCGCTGGGGCGCACAGCGAACGCGGGGGGCGAGCCCGTGCGCTTCAGCGCTCACGGCCGTGCGGGGTTATCCGCGGTCACCTGTGCCGCGCAGTAGCCGTAAGTCCCGCCACGATGGAAAGAAGCCACCTTGAAGCTCACGGTCCTGCTGACCGCCGGCGCCGCCGCAGCCGCCTTTGCCATTGCCGCCCCGGCTTCTGCGGCGGTCCGCGCCCCCGCGGCCGGCGGGCCGCCGCTGCACGTGCTCAGCCTGCACCGGGCCTATGAGAACGCCGTGCCGCACGCCACCGCCCGGAAGATCGCCGGCGTGGTCCCGCCGGCCGGCAGACGGGTCCGCGCGGCGGCCCCCCGGGCGGGCAGCGCAGCCGCCAGCTGCGCGGAGCCAGACTGTGACCTGGTATACAACGGCGGCCAGGTGCAGCACTCCCCGCACGTGTACCTACTGTTGTGGGGACCGAACTGGAACTTGTCCTCGCCGGCCTACGCCGAGCTGGCCCACCTGTACGAAGGTCTCGGGGTGACCTCGGCTGACAGCTGGTCCACGGTCACTTCCCAGTACGGTGACTCTGGCGGCGACCCCGCGTTCACTGGCTCGGTCTTCGCGGGCGCCTGGCAGGACACCACGACACCCCCGGACCCGGTCACGCCCGATGACCTCGCGGCCGAGGCGAACGGGCTGGCCAGCCAGCTCGCCATCACCGACCTGGCCGACGCGCAGATCGTGGTCGCCTCCCAGTCGGGGACGTGCTTCAGCGACGGCTTCGTCGGCAACTGCGGCGCGATCGACCCCAACGGCGTGTACTGCGCCTGGCATTCTTATTCCGGCACCGTGTCCTTCACCAACCTGCCCTATCTGCTCGACGCGGGAGCCGGCTGCGGCGAGAACTGGATCAACCCCGGGTCGGCCGGGACCTACGACGGGTTGTCCATGACCGCCGGGCACGAGTATGCCGAGTCGGTCACCGACCCGGAGACGAGCGACGGCTTTGCGTGGTATGACCCGGCCGACACGGTCAGCGGCGGCGAGATCGGGGACAAGTGCGCCTGGGGCGGGTCCATCTTCGGCCTGACCGACCCGGAGGGCGACGTCACGCTGTCCACCGGCACCTTCGCCATGCAGAGCCTGTGGAGCAACGCGGCCGGGCGCTGCGTGATGACCGCGACGCCGCGGATCACGGTCAGCTCCCCGGGCACCCAGAGCAGCACACTCGGCCGCGGCGTCGGCCTGCAGATCCGCGCCAGCTCGAACACCGGCGCCGCGCTGTCCTACAAGGCATCGGCGTTGCCAGCCGGGCTGGTCATCAACGGCTCCACCGGCAAGATCACCGGTACGCCCGCGACCACGGCCGGGACGTACCGGACAGCGGTGACGGTCGCCAACTACGCCGGCTCGGCCACGGTCAGCTTTACCTGGCAGGTCAGCTCGGCGGCCGGGCCGTTGAGGGGCTACGACGCCAAGTGCGCCGACGACTACGCCGGCCGCACCGCGAACGGCACCAAGATTGACCTGTGGTCCTGCGACGGGCTGGCCCGCCAGCGGATGACCTTCACGGCCAGCGGCCAACTGCGGGTGCTCGGCAAGTGCGTGACCGCCGTGAACGGCGCCACGGTACTGGAGCCCTGCGCCGGCTCGGCGGCGCAGACCTGGATCCGGCGCGCCACCGGCGTGTACGTGGTCAAGTCCAGCGGCCATTGCCTCACCGACCCGGGAAATGCCAAGGCCAATGGGACCCAGCTGCGCATCGCCGTCTGCGCGGACGCGACCGGGCAGCGCTGGTCTCTGCCCTAGCCCGGGGCCGACCCGTCCCGGTAACGGCTCGATAACGTAGCGTATAACGTTTGTTATGCGCCTTCGTGGAGGCGAACTTCGACCGTCCCCCAACCGGCTGCGGAGGCTGCTGCGCCCGCCCGGTCGCCAGACGAACCAGGCGCTGCTCGTCATGCTGCTGTTCGCCTTCGGCACCGGGGTGGCCACGGTCGCGATCGGCTCACCGGACGGGGCCTGGGTAGCCATCGGCCACGGGATCTGCGGAATGGCCGTGGTCCTGCTCATCCCGTGGAAGTCCCGGGTGGTGCGTTGCGGACTGCGGCGCGCACGCCTCAGCCGGTGGCTGTCGCTGCTGCTGGCGTGCTGGCGCTGCTCACCCTCATCGCGGGCCTGGGTTATGCCACCGGGCTGGTGCGATCGATCGACGGCAAGCCCGGGCTGTGGGTGCACATCGCGGTCGCCCTCGCGCTGGTGCCTCTGGTGGTGTGGCACGTCTGGGCCCGGGGCATCCGGCCGCGCCGGACCGATCTGTCGCGCCGGACGCTGCTGCGCGCCGGTGTGCTGGCGGTGGGCGCGGCCGGGCTGTATGCCGCCGCCGAGGCCGCGATCAGCGGGCTGGGCCTGCCCGGGGCCAGACGCCGTTTCACCGGCTCGTACGAGACGGCCTCGTTCCGGCCGGAGGCCATGCCGTCGACCAGCTGGCTGCTCGACGCCGTGCCTACCGTCGACCGGACCGGTGGCGGCTGACCATCAAGGACGGGCAGAGGCGCCAGGACCTGACGCTGGCCGAGCTGACCACCTTCCACACCCGGGTGCGGGCCACGCTGGACTGCACGTCCGGTTGGTACTCGCACCAGGACTGGACCGGCGTGCCGCTGGCCCCGCTGCTCCACCGCGGACCGGGAGCGCAAAGCGTGTACGTGCACTCGGTCACCGGCTACTGGGTCCGTTTCCCGATCCACGACCTGGATCGTTTGCTGCTCGCCACGCAGGTGGGCGGTGCTCCCCTCTCAGCCGATCACGGGTTCCCGGTGCGCCTCGTGGCCCCCGGGCGGCGCGGCTACTGGTGGGTAAAGTGGGTCGACCGCGTCGAGGTACAGACCACACCGTCGTGGTGGCAGCCGCCGTTCCCCACCGGCTAGTGGTCGCGGTTGTTAGTTCGCCAGGGGCGCCGTCGTCCTCTGGATGAGGGAGAAGGCTGCTCGGCCTGGTTCAGCCATTGTTGCGCCGGGGCAGGGCTGGCTGGCTTGGCTGTTTTGTCGGTGCCCCCTGGTGGAATGATGACATGCCCAGACATAGTCAGCCACACTCCCCAGCGGTGGTGCACCGCACCGCCCGCGCTGGCCTGCGGCTGACCCGCGGGCAGCGTCGGCGGCTGTTGGGGCTGCTGCTCTCGGCTGGGGATATGTGGGCCTGTGTCTTGGAGCTGAACGCCTGGCGGCGGGCCCGCCAGGACGCCCCGCTGGTGTCGTACCAGGGGCTATGCCGGGAGCTGGCCGTGGCGGGGCCGGGGTGCTTCGGCGAGCTGGACAGCGCCGGCGCCCGGTCGGTGCTGCGCCGCTATTCCGACGCGTGGTTCGCCGCCGCCGCCCGCCGCAAGAATGGCGACACATCCGCGCGGTTCCCGCGGCGGCGCCGGAAGATGATGCCGGTGCGCTGGTATCACGGCACCTTTGTCCTGGAGGGCCGGCGGCTGCGGATCCCGGTGGCCCGCGGCTGCCCGCCGTTACAGGTGCGCCTGGACCGTGACCCGCCCTACCCACCAGGCCAGGTCCGGTCGGTCACGCTGTTGTATGACGCGGGCCGACTGTGGGCCGATGTCACCGCCGAGGTCCCGGCCGCCATTTACCCGCCGGGCGCGGAGCCGGATCCGGGCCGGGTGGCTGGGGTGGACCTGGGCATCATCCACCCCTACGCCGCCGCCGGGCCCGGCGGCCAGGCGCTGCTGGTGTCCGGCCGGGCGGTCCGCGCCGAGCACCACCTGCACCTCAAGGACACCAAGGCGCGGCAGCGGGCGGTGGCCCGCCGCGCGCCGAAACCGGGGCAGCGCGGATCCCGGCACTGGCGGCACTACCGGCGCCGCCAGCGCATCGTGGAGGCACGGCACGCCCGCCGGGTCCGCCAGGCCCAGCACGAAGCCGCCCGCACCGTGATCGGCTGGGCCGTCGCCCGGCGGATCGGCACCCTTGTGGTCGGTGACCCGCGCGGCGTGCTGGACCTGGCGGCGGGGCGGCGGCATGACCGGCGCACCCGGGACTGGCGGGTCGGCCACCTGATCAGCGTGCTGCGGGACAAGGCCCAGCAGGCCGGGATCGCTCTGACCTTGGTTGATGAGCGGGGCACCTCCTCCACATGCCCGGCCTGCCGGGCCCGGTCCCCAGGCCGCGCGGCCGGGTGTTCTGCTGCCCGGGCTGCGGGCTTTCGGGCCACCGCGACCTGATCGCGGCGGCCAACATCGCCGGGCTCCTGCCCGGCGGGATCACGCCGGCCGTCACCGCGGCCGGCGTCACGCACCGCCGCGCCGGGGACCACCTGCCGGGTGTGTCCGCGGCGCGACGTGACCCGCGTCGCCGCCCTCATCACGGCGACGTCCGCGGGTCCCCTGGCAGGCACCTGCCCGCCCTGCCGACTACAGTCGGCCGGGGAGTCGCTCGCCCTACCGCGAGGGCCTCGTAAGAGCCACCGGCAAACTTACGAAGATGTGCACTAGTTAGGAAAGACGGGATCTTGCGTTGAAGCTCGTCGGGCTGGACTGCTTCGGCTATGAGCTCAGGTACGCGCATGGCGAGTACGTGATGTCAGGCGGCCGCGCCGCGGCGTCGCAGATCGGCACGCTGGTACGGTTGCGGACCGACGAGGGCCTGGACGGATGGGGTGAGATCACGCCCCTGGGGTCGACGTACCTGCCCACCTTCGCCGAGGGTGTTCGCACGGCGTTGCGGTTCCTGGCCCCGCACCTGCTGGGGCTCGACCCGGCGAACGTCTCTGGCTTGCGACGCGTTATGGACGCGGCGCTGATGGGGCACCAGTACGCCAAGAGCGCGGTTGATATCGCCTGCTGGGACCTGCGTGGCCAGGCAGCCGGATTGCCGATCGCCGCGCTGCTGGGCGGCGTGCTCCACAAGGACTTCCCCGTCTACGAGGCCGTGCCGCTGGGCTCGCCGGAGTCGATGGCTTCGTTTGCCGGGCGCCGCATCGCTGCGGGGATCAACCGGTTCCAGCTCAAAGTCGGCAACGATCCGCGCGACGACGCGGCCCGCGTTCGCGCTGTGGTGGAGACGGCCACCGGCGACACGATCGTGGTGGCCGATGCGAACGGCGGCTGGAGCCTGCTGGACGCGCGCATCGCGATGAACTCCATGGCCGGTCTTCCCGTCTTCATCGAGCAGCCGTGCCGCACGACCGAGGACAGCGCGCTCGCCTCGCGCGACAGCAAGCTTCCGCTCGTCCTGGACGAGTCGATCGTCACCTTGTCCGACCTCTACCAGGCCAAGCATTCGGCCGGCGCCTCCTCGGTCAACATCAAGATCAGCCGGGCCGGCGGCATCACCGGCGCCGCGCTGATGCGCGACGTGATGCAGGAGCTGAACCTCATGGTCTCGGTGGAAGACATGTGGGGTGGCGACCTGATCACCGCCGCGGTCAGCCACCTGGCGGCCAGCACCCGTCCGGAGAGCCTGCTGATGACGTCGTTCATGAACGACTGGACCGACGGTCACATCGCCGGGTACCAGCCCCGGTCGGTCAACGGCCGCGGCTCGGCCCCCACCGGCCCCGGCCTGGGCATCGAGATAGACACCTCACTTCTCGGCGAGCCGCTGTTCTCGGTGCAGGCCTAGCAGGAGAGAACAGACAGGGCATCGGCCGCGTCACGCACCCGGGCGCGCAGGTCGTCGGCGCTGGCGCGATGGTAAAGGGGTCCTTTGGCGTCGGCCAGCAGGACGGAGACCTTGGCCACGCCCTGCGCGGGGACGGGGCCCGCGGTGAGCAGGAGGTGGATTAGCTCCTCGAACTCCGCCGAGCAGGCCCGGACCCGGTCGCGGCAGACCGAGACCCGCGGGCGGCCGGAGAAGGTTGGCTGGGTCGCCGCCGCCAGCACCCGGCCCGCGCTGTCGGCCAGGTCGCGCCGATACTGCATGCGCACTAACATCTCGGACCGCAGGGCCAGCGCGCGGCTAGCCCCAAGTGGGGCCCCAGCCGCCAGGTCCCGGTCAAGCTGGGACGCGCGCAGGTGCACCAGGAGCCGGTCCCAGGGCGGAGTCCTCACTATGCGCTGAGGCCTCCGGCCTCTCAGGCGCTCATCTGGCTTGGACATGGCCTGGGCTCCGGGCGCCCGTCCGGCTGCGATGTTTCGGCGGCGACGCTGGCGAGGGCCGCTTCGGCGGCGGTGTGCACCCAGCCGGGAGCTGAGGCCAGGTCGGCATCACCAGGCCAGGTCTTCTTGTGCTGGGCCATGCCGCTCACCGTGCCGCCGTGGCAGACCTTGGGCCCTACCGCGCAGGCGCGGGCTATGCGCGGAGGTGCGTCTCCTTCTTGCGCCACGGTCACCGTGAGCTGACGGGGCCGCATGAGCTCGCTGGCTACGGGGATGTCGTCCCAGCTGGCCCTTTCGGGATGGACGACCACGACCCAGCTCCTGGCGGTGGTGGTACATGCGGTCATTGGTCATTGCTCCGTTCGGTTCCGTGGCGGGGGCTGGCCGGCGCCATGTCAGTTCACGAGGAAGGACTTGAACTGCCATGGGTCGGCTCCCGGCTTGGGGTCCGCGAGTGGGTGAGCGGCGAGGTTGGCGAGCGGGGTCCAGCTGGTCTGCAGGGACGGGCAGTTGCCCAGGTAAAGATCCGCGACCTGCAGGACTGGCTCGTGATCGACGTCTTCGGGGGTGCACAGGCCCCGGTTGGGGTTGGCGATGATCCAGCTGATCGCCCCGAGGATGGACGCGGCCACCTGCAGGGTGGTGGCGTTCTGCCCGGGGGCAAGGGCCCGGGACTCTTCGATGGTCAGCTGGGAGCCGGTCCACCAGCCCGTCAGGTCGTGCCCGAGCAGCAGGGCCCCGAGTTCGTCGCGGCCGCTGATGATCTCGTCGTCGGTCATCACCCGGTAGCGGTCCTGAAGCTGGTAGTCGTTCATGCGGCACTCGTGCAGAGAGGCCATGGCGCAGTCGGCGGGGACATAGGCGTAGTAGACGCTGGGCCGGTAGGTCGGCTGGCCGGTGTCGTCGTAGACGGTGAGCGCCTCGCTGATCGTGAATGCCTCACCGTGGCGGACGACCATGCCGTGGATCGTCCCGTAGGTGGGCACCCAGCTGCGGACCCATGTGTCCGCGCCCAGCTGGGACAGGCAGATCTGGTTCCCCGGGCCGGACGGGTGGGTCAGGGCGCCGGGTGGCAGCCACCCCTCGTGCGTGCCCCACCCGAGCTCGGCCGGCGCCCACAACGCTTCCTCGTGGAATCCGGGCACTGACCATGTGTTGACGAATTCGCCGACCGTCTTGGGTCGCGAGCTGATCTGGGTGTCCCGCTCGGCGCAGTGGATCACCTTGACCCCCAGCTCGCAGGCCAGGCGAGACCAGTCGGCGGCGCCTAGCAGGTCCTCGATCCGCCGCGCCCGGTCCTGGCTCAACGGCGACGGCAGCTGGTCCCCGGTCTTGAGCAGTTCGGTCGCCAGGTCGGCGAGGCCGCGCCGGGTCCAGTGCGAGATAAGCCCCGGGTTGGCCCCGTGGTCAACGATCGCGGTCGGACCCTGGCCGGCCCAGTGCCGGGTGCGCTCACGCATGGTCATGTGCCGGGCGTACAAGGTCCGGTCAGCCGGGCTCGCGGCGTCGCCGCTGTAGGGGTCCCACACCTCCACCGAGGTGTCGATGTACAGGGCGCCGATCTCGCGGCAGACAGTGACTATGTCGCCGGTGTCGATATTCCAGGTCAGATTGAGCACCAGATCGCCTGGTCCAGCGAGCCGGGCCAGCTCGCGGGCTAGGTTGGCGGGGGTGAGCTGCAGACGCTCGAAGCGCGCGCCGGCCTGGAGCGTGGCCGGGATGGCGGACCCGAGGTCCTCAATGTCGATGACCGTCAGGTGGCGGAAGTCCATGTCGAGGTGGCGCAGCAGCAGAGGCTGCACACACCGGGACACTGATCCGCAGCCGAGGATCACGACCTTGCCGGGTACGCGAAGCCGCGGGCTGGCCGGGGCCGTTGCCATCATGTTCTACCTCCAAAACAGTGGACCTGCGGCGGCGCGAAGCCGTTGAAGCCTGCCGACGCGTACACGTCGGTGTAGGCCCCGGCGGCGCCGAAGTCGACGTAGTCCCCGACCTGCAGGCTCATGGGCAGGTACAGGGGCGCGTGCTCCTGGATGATGTCGACGCTGTCGCACGATCGCCCGGCTAGAACGACCCGGCCGGTAGGGCCGCCGCGGTCAGGCTCGGTGATGATCGGGTAGCGGATCGCCTCGCCCTCGGTCTCGGCGAGCCCGGCGAAGCGGCCTGTGTCGACGTAAATCCACCTGAGCGGGTCGGCATAGGACTTGCGGGAGATCGTGACCACCTGCGATCGCAGCACGCCAGCGTCACCGGCGATGAAGCGGCCGGGCTCGACGATGCGGGGCACCGGCCATCCGAACGCTTCCTGGACCGCGGCCCCGATCGCCTTGGCGTATTCGCCGATGTCCGGGACCGCGGCGTCGTAGCAGGCGGGGAAGCCGCCGCCTAAGTTGAGAAGGGAGAGGCTGATCCCTTTCTGGCTGAGCTGGCTGAAGATCCTGGCCGCCTGGTCGCAGCCCGCCTGCCAGGCTGTCGGCTCACGCTGCTGGGAGCCCGGATGGAATGACACACCGCGTGGCTGCAGGCCCAGGGCCCGTGCCTGCGCCAGCAGGTCCGCGGCCATGTCCGGACTGCATCCGAATTTCCTGCTCAGCGGCCATTGGGCTCCGGCACTGTCGACCAGAATCCGGCACATTACGCCCGCTCCGGGCGCCGCCCGGGCGATCTTCTCGAGCTCGCACTGGCTGTCCAGGGCGAACAGCCCGACGCCGAACCGATGGGCGTAGGCGATGTCGGATTCCAGCTTGATCGTGGTCCCGTAGGAGATGCGCTTCGCCGGCACGCCCCGGGCCAGGCACAGATCGAGCTCAGCACGGGAAGCGACGTCGAACGACGAGCCCAGCCCGGCGAGAACGTCCAGCACCGCCGGATGGGGCTGCGCCTTGACGGCGTAATAGATGTCAACCGCCGGCATGGCCTCGGCCAGTTCACAGAACCGGGCGGCGACCATCTCCAGGTCGATCAGCAGGCACGGCGTCTGCAGCCCTTGCCCGTGAAAGAAGGCCGCGTGCCGCCGGGGGTCCGCTTCTCTTGCCACTTCGCCAGCACTCCTGTCCAGTGCGGAACGCTCCGGGCCCCGCGGCAGAGGTACGGGGATGGTCTGGGGCGCGCCGGTCTCGTCCTGTGTATCTGCGGCGCTTACGCGGCCCGGCCGGGGCCTGCCCTCGTCAACTGCTGCCTGATCACATTCTTTACCTGGATAATATATCAAATCAACATATTATAGATACTGTCCCGCATGTCAGGTAGCTGTCAAGCAGGCAGGTGAGATCCCGGATGCGCCGCCTCGGCACGCGAAGCACTCCCCGCCGGCCGCCCCCGCAGCCATGACCGCGGCCAGCCAGCCGCCCACGGGGCTGGGGCCGCGGCCGGCTGCCCCGGTGCTTTATCACGAAAGGCCCCCCAGGCGGCTAGCCGACGGCGGCGGCGGCGCGGCGGCCGCCGCCCGGCCGCACCCAGGGCCCGCGGGGCCGGTCACCGCAGGCGGGAGACACCGGCGCCAACGCGCTGGGGCCCATGCCCGCCCGAGGAGCACCAGCGCTCACCGCAGGCGGGTCGGCGCCTTAGTACTGGCCACGATGTGCTGGGGCTGCGACTCCGCCGCCGCGAAATACGCCTTACATGGTTTCGGGCCGCTAACCCTGCTGGCGGTCCAGCTGGTCATCGCCTCCGCCCTGCTGTGGGTGATACTTACGGTCCGCTGCCACCGGCGCGGCAGCTACGCGCTGGCCGCGCCACGGCGCGTCTACGCCTTGCTCGGTGCGTTAGAGCCGGGACTTGCCTACGGCGGACTCAACTACGGGCTCGCCTGGACCAGCGCGGTCGCCGGTTCCCTGATCGGCGGACTGGAGGCTTCCTGCACCTTCGTTCTCGCCGTACTGGTGCTGCGCGTACCTCTAACCCGCCGCGGGCTGCTGGCAGCTGCCGTCTCGGGCACCGGCGCGGTGCTGGTTGGCCTCAGCACCGCCAGCGGGCGGGCCGGGCTCGGCGATGCGCTCGTCATGGCCGGAGTCCTCGCCGCCGCGACAGCCACCCTGGTAGCCGCACGCCAGCACGCCGACACAGACGCCATACGCATGACCGCATGGCAGTTCACGTTCGGGCTCGCGTTGGTCCTTCCGCTGCTGGCATTGCGGTGGGCGAGCGGCGCGGAGGCCGTGCCGGTGAACGCCGGCTGGCGAGAGTGGCTGGCCGCCGGCGTCGGGGGGACGGTGGTGCTGGTGATCCCCTTCCTGCTGTTCAACGCCGTCGTCACCAAGGTCCCGGCGACGACCTCGGCGATGGCGCTCAACCTCTATCCGGTCTTCGGCGTGGTCGCCGCGGTCCTGATCCTCACGGAGCAGCTCACCGCGCTGGATGTCGCCGGGGGCGCGCTGATCGTCGCTGGCATCACCGCGTTCAACCGCGCTCAACCGGCGTAGCTGTTCACGAGGGAGTGGTGTCCCATGGCCACAGGGCCATGGGGGAGCCAGCGACCCGCCGGGCGGCACGCCCGCCAGGCGCCCGTAACCCCTGGCAGGCCAGGCGGTGGCCTGCGCTGGGTCCGGCCGGCGGCGTCCCGCCGGGCGGGGGTGTGGTGTCCCATGGCCACAAGGCCATGGGGGAGCCAGCGACCCGCCGGGCGGCATGCCCGCCGGGCGCGCGCAGGCTGGGGCGGGCCGGGCGGGTGCCCTCGGCCAGCGCGCGAGGCTGTACGCGGGTT
>Ga0306921_10002325_pt1 | contig 19059 bp, 19 predicted proteins | sample sta12Cox44000080_FD_203760 | JGI IMG/M metagenome (GOLD analysis project Ga0306921, IMG submission 203760) | Lab enrichment of tropical soil microbial communities from Luquillo Experimental Forest, Puerto Rico - statoxic.12C.oxic.44.000.080 (v2)... | ecosystem: Environmental > Terrestrial >... | reverse complement strand
CGCGCGCGCTTCGACGTGAAAAGCAACAAGCCCTACGCGCACATGGACCTGAGTGGCCCCGTGATGGGCTTCGTCGACCTGGCCAAGGGCATGGGTGTCGCCGGCACGCACGTGAGCAAGGCCGACGAAATCAAGGCCGCGGTGGCGGCCGCCTTCAAGTCCGGCAAGCCGCACCTCGTGGAGATCGAGATCGAAGGGAAGCGCTAGCGCTTCTTCTTCGCGGTCGCCTTGCGCGCCGGGCGGACCTTGGCCATCGCCCGCACCTTGGCCTGGTGCGCGCGGGCGGCACCCGTGAGCATGGGAAGGTCGTTGCCGGCCAGCAGCAGCTTCATGCCCTTGCCGATATAGAGCGACAGCAGCTCTTCCGAGTACGCGCCGCCCATGCCGGGGAACTTCCTGTGCTTCTTGCAGGCGGCGACGACGCGGTCGACCGCGGCCTGGATCTTCTCATGGCCGTTCTCGCCCGGGATGCCCAGTTCGACCGAGAGATCAGACGAGCCCACCAGCAGGGCGTCGATGCCAGGCACGGCGGCGATCGCCTCGGCGTTGCGCACCGCCTTGGGCGTCTCGATCATCACCGTGACCAGCACGTTGTCGTTGGCCTTCTTGATGAAGTCGCCCATCTTCATCGGCGCGTAGTCGAACTGCGCCTGGCCGCCGCCCACCGAGCGGTGGCCGATCGGCGGATAGCGCAGACGGTCGGCGATCTCCTTCGCCTCCTCAGGCGTATCGACGTGCGGGATCACGATGCCGAGAGCGCCGCCGTCGAGCAGGCGGGTCGCCATGGCAAGCTCGCCGTAGGGCACGCGCACGATCGGTGCGATGCCGGAGTCCTGGGCGGCGACGCAGATCTCGGCGGCATTCTCGATCGACATCACGCCGTGCTCGAGGTCGAGGAACAGCCAGTCGAAGCCGGCCGCCTTCATCACCTTGATGATGTCGACGTTGCGCACGAGGCGGACGCCGATGCCGACGGCGAGCTGATTCCTTTTCAGCCGCGCCTTGGCGGCGTTCACTGCTGTAGCCATGTGTTTCCCCCGTACATTGCCGGCCTTCGGCCGGGTGCTTTCGCCTTGCTTTCCAGGGGAGTAGGCTAATCCCCATGACCTTCCATGTCGAACGGATCGACCATGTCGTGCTGCGGGTGCGAGACCTCGCCGGCATGGTGCGCTTCTACGAGCAGGCGCTGGGCTTCAAGGTCGAACGCACCCTGGAGCGCATCAAGCTGGTGCAGTTGCGCGCCGGCGCGTCGCTCCTGGATCTGGTGCAGGGCGAGCGGCCGCAGAGCGGCGGCAACATGGATCATCTCTGCTTCCGCGTCGAACCGTTCGACCGCGGGGCGATCGAGCAGAAACTTTCGCCGCTCGGCATTGCGTTGGGCGAAACCGTCCAGCGGTATGGCTCGGAAGGCACCGGTCCGTCGGTCTATTTCAACGATCCCGAAGGCAATCAGGTGGAATTGAAGGGGCCCTCGGACGGCAAGGTCGCGCCATCGGCGTGACGCGCTTGCAGACGATGTGCTAGCGTCTGCCCAATCAACAACAAGGTTGAGTTCGCGTAGGGGTCTGGGAGGACGTCGATGGGTTTGCGTTTGGCATTTGTCGCCGTGACGGCGGCTGCCTTGGTTACAGGCGTTTCCGTGACGACAGCGTCACCTGCCTTCGCACAGAAGCAGGGCGGCACGTTGCGCATCTCCCATCGCGACAATCCACCCTCGGCCTCGATCCACGAGGAATCGACCATCTCGGTGGTCCAGCCCTTCATGTCGGTGTTCAACAACCTCGTGGTGTTCGATCCCAAGGAGAAGGTGAACAGCCCCGACCACATCGTGCCCGATCTGGCCGAGAGCTGGTCGTGGGACGACAGCAAGACCAAGCTCACCTTCAAGCTGCGCTCGGGCGTGAAGTGGCACGACGGCAAGCCGTTCACCGCCAAGGACGTGAAGTGCACCTTCGACGCCTTGATGGGCGGCGAGGACAAGTCGGAGATCATCCGCAAGAACCCGCGCAAGATCTGGTACGTCAACCTGAAGGACGTTTCGACCAACGGCGACAGCGAGGTGACGTTCACCCTCGGCCGGCCGCAGCCGTCGTTCCTGTCGATCCTGGCGGCGGGCTATTCGCCGGTCTATTCGTGCCACGTGTCCGATCGTGTCATGCGCTCCAAGCCGATCGGAACCGGACCGTTCAAGGTGGTCGACTTCAAGCGCAACGAGTCGATCAAGCTGGTCAAGAATCCCGACTACTGGAAGAAGGGCCGGCCCTACCTCGACGCCATCGACTGGAAGATCGTGCCCAATCGCTCGACGCGCCTGCTGGGTTTCGGCGCCAGCGAGTTCGACATGACGTTCGATTCAGACGTCACCTTCCCGCTGCTGAACGACGTCAAGGCGCAGAGGCCGGACGCGGTGTGCGAGGCGCGGCCGACCAACGTCAATTCCAACATCCTGATCAACCGCGACGCGCCGCCGTTCAACAGCCCCGAGCTGCGCCATGCGCTGGTGCTGGCGTTCGACATCAAGGCGTTCAACGACATCCTGAGCCAAGGCCACGATCTCGACGGTGCGGCCATGCTGCCGCCGCCGGCCGGCGTGTGGGGTATGCCCAAGGATATGCTGGCCGGTCTGCCCGGCCATTCGCCCGAGATCGAGAAGAACCGCGCCGAGGCGCGCAAGATCATGGAGAAACTGGGCTATGGGCCCAGCAAGCCGCTCAAGATCAAGGTGGCGACCCGCAACATCGCGATCTACCGCGACCCGGCGGTGATCCTGATCGATCAGCTGAAGCAGATCGGCATCGAGGCCGAGCTCGAGCCGATCGACACCACGATCTGGTACACCAAGATCCAGCGCAAGGATTACCAGCTCGGCATGAACCTGACCGGTCTCGGCATCGACGATCCCGACACGAATTTCTACGAGAACTACTATTCCAAGTCGGACCGCAACTACACCGGCTACAACAACCCCGAGGTCGACAAGCTGATCGATCAGCAGTCGGCCGAGCAGGACAAGGAAAAACGCAAGAAGATCGTGTGGGAGATCGAGAAGAAGCTGGCCGACGACGTGGCGCGTCCGGTGATCGGCTGGAACGTCGCCAACACCTGCTGGGCGCCGCAGCTCAAGGGCGTCGTGCTGCAGGTCAACAGCATCTACAACGGCTGGCGTTTTGAAGACGTCTGGCTCGACCGGTAGAAAGCGGAGGCCGTCATGGGATCCTACCTCGTCCGTCGGTTCCTGTTGATGGTGCTCACCCTGTTCGGCATGTCGGTGCTGATCTTCGTGATGCTGCGCTTGGTGCCGGGCAACATCGCCGACATCCTGGTCGATGCCGCGGGCATCGCCGACGCCAAGGAGAAGGCCAAGATCGCCCATGAGCTGGGGCTCGACCGGCCGATCCTCGAGCAGTACGGCCAGTGGATCGGCGGGCTGGCGCACGGCGATCTGGGCTACGCCTATGTCTCCGAGCGCCCGGCGATCGACGAGATCGCGCCGCGCATCCCGATCAGCGCCAAGCTGGCCGGCATGGCGATCTTCTTCGCGGTCCTGCTGGGCGTGCCGTTCGGCGTCGTCAGCGCGGTGAAGCAGAACACCGGGCTCGACTACTTTCTGCGCATCCTCAGCCTCAGCGGTCTGTCGCTGCCGTCCTTTTGGCTGGGCCTGCTGGTGCTGATGGCGGCCGTGCACTGGTTCGGCACGATTCCGATCTACGACAACGAGCCGCACGGCTTCTGGCGGGACGTCGGCTTGCTGGCCCTGCCGGCCGCGGTCGTGGGCTTCCGAAGTTCGGCGTTGATCATGCGGCTGACGCGCTCGTCCATGCTGGAGGTGCTGCGCCAGGACTATGTCCGCACCGCGCGCTCCAAGGGCGCGTCCAACGCCTCGGTGAACTACGACCATGCGCTGCGCAACGCGCTCCTGCCGGTGGTGACGGTGATCGGCATCGAGGCGGCGTTCCTGGTGGGCGGCCTGATCGTCACCGAGACGGTGTTCAACATCCCGGGCGTGGCGCGCTTCCTGGTCGAGGCCATCCTGTGGCGCGACTATCCGATCGTGCAGAACCTGGTGATGCTGATCGCCTTCGTGGTGGTCACCGTGAACTTCCTGGTCGACATGGCCTACATGGCCCTCGACCCCCGCATCAAATTCGCGGAGTAGCCCATGGCCGTCATCAACCACGAGGCCGAGCTCGCCCGCGCCGGCGCCAATGTGCAAAGCACGTGGGGCCAGATGGGCTTCCTGGCGCGACGCTATCCGCTGGGCGCCGTCGGCTTCATCATCGTCTTCTTGTTTATCTTTACGGCGGCGTTCGCCAACTTCATCGCCCCGGTCGATCCGACCGCGACCAACGCCAAATACTCGCTGGCGCCGCCCAGCAGCATGTTCTGGCTGGGCGCCGACTTCATGGGCCGCGACATGTACAGCCGCATCGTGCATGGCGCGCGCATCTCGCTCGCCGTCGGCGCCGGCGCCATGGGGCTGGGTGCGCTGATCGGCATCACGGTTGGTCTTGCCAGCGGCTATCTCGGCGGCTGGTTCGATCTTCTGGTGCAGCGCCTGCTCGACATCATGCAGTCGCTGCCGCTCTTGGTGATGGCCATCGTCATGGCGGCCTCGCTCGGGCCGTCGCTGCGCAACACCATCTTCGCCATCGCCATTCCGCTGGTGCCGACGGTGGCCCGCGTGGTGCGCTCGAGCACGCTGTCCCTGCGCGAGCAGCCGTTCGTCGAGGCGGCGCGCGCCGTCGGCATGGGCGAGGTGCGCATCGCCGTGCGCCACGTGCTGCCCAATACGCTGGCCCCGCTGATCGTGCTGGCGACGGCCCAGCTCGGCTCGGCCATCCTGGTCGAGGCATCGCTGTCGTTCCTCGGCCTCGGCATCCCCGAGCCCTATCCGTCGTGGGGCCGCATGCTGTCGGAATCGGCCGCCGAGTACGTCCGCACGGCGCCCTGGCTGGTGATCTTCCCCGGCGTCGCCATCAGCCTCACCGTGTTCGGCACCAACCTCCTGGGCGACGCGCTGCGGGATATCCTGGATCCAAGGCAGCGTACGTGACGGATCTTCTCGAAGTCTCAGACCTCGGCACCTGGTTCTACACCCGCCAAGGCATCGTCAAGGCGGTCGACGGTGTGCAGTTCAATGTCGCCGCCGGCGAGACCCTGGCGATCGTGGGCGAATCGGGCTGCGGCAAGAGCATGACCGCGCTGTCGCTGATGCGGCTGATCCCCGATCCGCCCGGCCGCATCGTCTCCGGCACGGTGAAGCTCGGCGGCCGCAATCTCCTGGAGCTCAGCGAAGAGCAGATGCGCAAGGTGCGCGGCAACGAGATCTCGATGATCTTCCAGGAGCCGATGACCTCGCTCAATCCGGTGATGACCATCGGCAAGCAGATCGCCGAGGCGCTGATCCTGCATCGCGACCTCAATCGCAAGGCCGCCCTCAAGCGCGCCGTCGAGATGCTCGATCTGGTGCGCATCCCCGAGCCCCAGCAGCGCGCCAAGGAATACCCGCACCAGCTCTCGGGCGGCATGCGCCAGCGCGCGATGATCGCGATGGCGCTCGCCTGCAATCCCAAGGTGTTGATCGCCGACGAGCCGACCACGGCACTCGATGTCACCATCCAGGCGCAGATCCTCGAGCTGATCCTCGAGCTGCAACGCGAGTTCGGCGCCGCGGTGATCCTGATCACCCACGACCTCGGCGTGGTCGCCGAGACGGCGCGGCGGGTGATCGTGATGTATGCCGGCCGCAAGGTCGAGGAGGCCGAGGTCGGCGAGCTGTTCGCCCGGCCGCTACACCCCTACACGGTGGGCCTGATGGCCTCGATCCCGCGGCTCGACCTGATGCGTGGCGAGACCAACAAGGGCGGCGCCAACGGCAACGGCCGGCTGCAGGAGATCCCGGGCATCGTGCCGCCACTGTTCGCCCTGCCCGAGGGCTGCGCCTTCGCCCCGCGCTGCCCCAAGGCCGATGATCTCTGTCGGCGCGAACGACCTGAGTACAAGGAGATGCGGCCCGGCCACTGGGCCGCCTGCTGGCACTCCGGAACATGACCGCCAACACGCCCGTCCTCGAGGTCACCGACCTCAAGAAGCACTTCCCGGTGAAGAAGGGCCTGCTGCGCCGCACCGTCGGCCAAGTCTATGCGGTCGATGGCGTCAGCTTCACGATCAGCGAGGGCGAGACGCTGGGTCTGGTGGGCGAGTCGGGCTGTGGCAAGACCACGGCCGGCCGCGCCGTGCTGCGGCTGATCGAGCCGACCTCTGGTTCGGTGAAGGTCGAGGGCCGCGAGATTACCGGGCTCAGCAAGATGGAGATGCGGCCCTATCGCCGCGAGATGCAGATCGTCTTCCAGGACCCGTTCTCCTCGCTCAACCCGCGCATGACGGCGGGCGACATCGTCGGCGAGCCGTTGCAGGTCCATGGCGTGACCGGCCGCAAGGACCGCCGCGAGCAGGTCGCGGCGCTGTTCGAACGCGTCGGGTTGCGGCCCGCGCAGATGGCCAATTACCCGCACCAGTTCTCGGGCGGCCAGCGCCAGCGCATCGGCATCGCCCGCGCGCTGGCGCTCGGCCCCAAGCTGATTGTGGGCGACGAGCCGGTATCGGCGCTCGACGTGTCGATCCAGGCGCAGGTGATCAACCTCCTGCAGGACCTGCAGCGCGAGCGGCGGCTCAGCTACCTGTTCATTTCGCACAACCTGGCGGTGGTCGAGCACATCAGCCACCGCATCGCGGTGATGTATCTCGGCCGCATTGTTGAGCACGCCGACACGCGCTCGATCTTCACCCGCGGCCAGCACCCCTATACCGAGGCGCTGCTCTCGGCCGTGCCGGTGCCGGACCCTGCGGTCAAGCGCAAGAAGCGCGTGCTGCAGGGCGACGTGCCGAGCCCGGTCAACCCGCCGGCCGGCTGCCACTTCCACACCCGCTGCCCCTACGCCGTGGCGCGCTGCAAGGTCGAGACGCCCCTGCTGCGCGAAATTGCGCCGGGCCATCACGTTTCCTGCCATCTGCGCTAGACTGCCTCCCATAACGGGAGGAACCGATGGCTGAGTGGGATTACATCATCGTGGGCGCGGGCTCGGCGGGCTGCGTGCTGGCCAACCGGCTGAGCGAAGACCCCAACAACAAGGTGCTGCTGCTCGAGGCGGGGCCGCGCGACAGCTCGATGTGGATCGACATCCCGGCCGGCTTCACCAAGCTCCTGAACCACAAGACCTACAACTGGAACTTCGAGATGGAGCCGGAGGAGGGCATGGCCGGCCGCCGCATTCCTTGTCCGCGCGGCAAGACGCTGGGCGGCTCGTCGTCGATCAACGGCATGCTCTACGTGCGCGGCCAGCCGCTCGACTACGACACCTGGGGCCAGCTCGGCAATCGCGGCTGGTCGTACGAGCAAGTGCTGCCGTACTTCAGGAAGTCCGAGCACTACGAGATGGAGTGCGACGACAGCCGCGGCAAGGACGGGCTCCTGAACGTCGCCGACATGAGCGAGACGCACCGGCTGTGCGACGCCTTCATCGACGCCGCCGAGGCTTCGGGGTTTCCGCGCAACAAGGATTACAACAACGGCACGCAGGAAGGCTTCGGCTACTACCAGGTGACGATGAAGAACGGCAAGCGCTGGTCGACGGCGCGCGCGTTCCTCGATCCGGCGCGCTCTCGTCCCAATCTCACGATCGAAACCGACGCGCTCTGCGACAAGGTGCTGATCGAGGGCAAGCGGGCGGTCGGTGTGGCCTATACAGTGCATGGCCAGAAGCGCGAGGCGCGTTGCGGCCGCGAGGTCATCGTGTCCTGCGGCTCGGTGATGTCGCCGGGTGTGCTGGAGCATTCCGGCATCGGCCAGCCCGAGCTGCTGAGGAAATACGGCATCGAGGTCAAGCACGAGCTGAAGGGCGTGGGCGAGAATTACGGCGACCACTTCGCCCCGCGCATGAATTGGCGCGTCAAGGGCATGCGGACCCTCAACGAGCAGACGCGCGGGCTATCGCTGGTCGGCGAGGTGCTGAAGTACTACCTGAGCGGCAAGGGCGCGCTCAGCCTGACCGCGGGCGTGGTGTTCGGCTTCGTGCGCACGCGGCCGGGCCTCGAGACGCCCGACATGCAGTTCCACATGGCGCCCGCCTCCTACGACAGCGCGCAGAAGCGGCTGCTGGAGCGCGAGCCCGGCATGACGGTGGTGATCGGTCAGTGCCGGCCCGACTCGCGCGGCTCGATCCACATCAAATCGCCGACGCCGGGCAGCGAGCCGGCCATCCGGCCGAACTTTCTGTCGGCCCAGATCGACCGCGATGCCACGGTGGCGGGCATGCAGATCGCCCGCAAGATCATGCAGAACCCCAAGGTGGCGCAGTACGTCGCCTTCGAGAACCATCCGGGCGACAAGGTGCAGAGCTACGACGAATGGCTCGACTTCGCCCGTCGCACCGGCCAGACGACCTACCACGTCATCGGCACCTGCAAGATGGGCAGCGACCCGATGGCGGTGGTCGATGATCGTCTGCGCGTGCACGGCATCACCGGCTTGCGCGTGATCGACGCCTCGGTCATGCCGACGGTCACCTCCGGCAACACCAACGCGCCCACCATCATGATCGCTGAGAAGGGCGCCGACATGATCAAGCAGGATGCCAAGGCCGGGGTGAAGATGGCGGCCTAAGGAGGAATCCATGGCTGAGTACGACTACATCGTCGTCGGTGCGGGCTCGGCGGGCTGTGTGCTGGCCAATCGCTTGAGCGAGGACCCCAATACCAAGGTGTTGTTGCTCGAGGCGGGGCCGCGCGACAGCTCGATGTGGATCGACATTCCGGCCGGCTTCACCAAGCTGCTCAGCCACAAGATCTACAACTGGAACTTCGAGATGGAGCCCGAGGACGGCATGGCCGGTCGGCGCATCCCCTGTCCGCGCGGGCGCACCTTGGGCGGCTCGAGCTCGATCAACGGCATGGTCTATGTCCGCGGCCAGCCGCTCGACTACGACACCTGGAGCCAGCTCGGCAATCGCGGCTGGTCCTATGAGCATGTGCTGCCCTACTTCAAGAAGTCCGAGCATTTCGACGGCAAGGGCGACGATAGCCGCGGCGACACTCGTGGCACTGGCGGTCCGCTCCATGTCGGCGAGATGAAGGAACGCCATGCGCTGTGCGATGCCTTCATGGACGCGGCCGAGGCGTCGGGCTTTCCGCGCAACAAGGACTACAACAGCGGCAACCAGGAAGGCTTCAGTTATTTCCAGGTGACGATCAAGAACGGCAAGCGCTGGTCGACGGCGCGCGCCTTCCTCGACCCTGCGCGCTCGCGGCCCAACCTCAGGATCGAGACCGATGCGCTGACCGACAAGGTACTGATCGAGGGCAAGCGCGCGGTCGGCGTCGCCTACACGGTGCATGGCCAGAAGCGCGAGGCGCGGGCCGGTCGCGAGGTCATCGTCTCGTGCGGCGCGGTGATGTCGCCCGGCGTGCTCGAGCATTCCGGCATCGGCCAGCCCGAGCTGCTGCGCAACCACGGCATCGAGGTGAAGCACGAGATGAAAGGCGTGGGCGAGAATTACGGCGACCATTTCGCGCCGCGCCTGACCTTCCGGCTCAACCAGAAGGTCTCGCTGAACGAGCAGACGCGCGGCCTCAGCCTGTTGAAGGCGATCGCCCAGTACTACACCACGCACACCGGCGTGCTTACCTACAATGCCGGCATGGTGACCGGCTTCGTGCGCACGCGGCCGGGACTGGAGACGCCCGACATGCAGTTCCACGTGCTGCCGGGCAGCTACGATTCGACCTCGCCGAAACGGCTGCTGGAACTGGAGCCCGGAATGACCGTGATTCTCGGCCAGTGTCGGCCAGACTCACGGGGCTCGATCCATATCAAGTCGCCGGCGCCGGGCACCGAACCGGCGATCCGGCCCAACTTCCTGTCGGCCCAGACCGACCGCGATGCCGCGGTGGCGGGCATGCAGATGGCCCGCCGGATCATGCAGCAGCCGGTAATCGCCAAGTATGTCGCCTTCGAGAACAAGCCAGGCGACAAGGTGCAGAAGTACGACGAATGGCTGGCCTACGCCCGCCACACCGGCACGACGACCTTCCACGTCATCGGCACCTGCAAGATGGGCAACGACCCGATGGCGGTGGTCGACGACCGGCTGCGCGTCCACGGCATCGCCGGGCTGCGGGTGATCGACGCCTCGGTCATGCCGACGGTTCCCTCGGGCAACACCAACGCACCCACCATCATGATCGCCGAGAAGGGCGCCGACATGGTCAAGGAAGACGCCCGATCGGGCGTGAAGCTCGCCGCGTAAGGAGGACGACATGAACGCTGACGCCAAGAAGGCTGCGCTACGGATGATTCCCTACGGCATCTATGTGCTCACGGCAGACGACGGCAAGGGCAATGTCGCAGCCGCCACCGTGAACTGGGTGACGCAGACGGCGTTCGCGCCGCCGCTGGTCGTCGTCGGCGTGAAGACTGATTCCGGCGCCTACCAGGTCATCAAGTCGGCGCAGAAATTCGCCCTGAACATGCTGGGCAAGGACCAGAAGGGCCTGGCCTTCGCGTTCTTCAAGCCGGCGAGCGTCAGCGACGGCAAGCTGAGCGGCCAGTGCTATCGTACGGGCACGACCGGCGCGCCGCTGCTGGACGTTGCGCCGGGCGCCGTGGAGTGCAAGGTCACGTCGATCGTCGAGCAGGGCGACCATCACATCGTCGTCGGAGAGGTGATCGAGGCTCATCTCAATCGCCCGCTCAATGGACGTCCCGACGCCAACATCCTCGAGATGAAGGAACTCGGCGACAACGTCTTCTACGGCGGCTAGCGGTCAGTCCCTGACGTAGCAGGCCGGCATCGCCCAGAGGCTGAGCAGGGTGAGGAGCAAAGCGACGCCGGCCACGGCGACGCTGAGGCGCGGCCGGACGGAATAGCCGCCGCCTGCCGCAACGCTGCATGACCGGAGCGTTGCCCAGAAAGCCGCCGCTGCCACCGCGCCGAGGAGCGCGAGGTAGGGCCAGGCCATGACGCTCGCCGGCAGGATGCCGAGTGCGAGGCCGGCGGCGGCCGCGGCGAGCGGATGGGCCCAGCGCCGCCAGGCGAAGACTGCCGCCGTCGGCAGGCCGGCCAGGCTGGCGTAGCTCAGGATGACGACGAAGGCGGGTGCTATCAGGCATTTGTCGCCGAGCGAGGCGAACGGGCCCACCTGCACCGGCAACGCGAGAAGCAGGGTCGCCGCCAGCACCGCGAACAGGAGAGCGGCGACCCAGGCCGAGAGCAGGCCGAGCCTCAAGCGGTCGTCGCCGGCTCCCCAAGCGACAGCATCAGCCGATTGGCCCAATTGAAGAACGCGGCGGCGTTGATCACGTCGAGGATGGCGAGATCGTCGAGGCCGGCCTTGCTCAGACGCTCGACATGCTCGGGGCCGAAATCGATCGGGATGGCGGTCAGCGCCACCGAGGCCGCGACGATGGCGTTCCAGCGCTCGTCGAGGTCGGCGCTGACGCCTTCGTGCAGCAGCTTGTCGACGTCGGCCTCGCGCTTGCCGTAGATCGCGGCGTGGCGGGCATGCACCGAGGCGCAGTAGATGCAGCCGTTCAGCCGCGACGTCGCGGCGGCGGCGAGCTCACGGTCGGCGCGCGGGGCGCCGCCCACGGTGTTGTAGAAGATGTCCTTGTCGGTCCTGGTGCGCGCCTCGAGGATGTCGGGATCGCGCGCCAGCAGCCGGAAATAGTCCGACTTGGCCCGCGGCGGGTCGACCAGTGCCGTGATGTGGCGCGGCGTCAGCGCGGCTTCGGCCATCGGCTCGAGCCAGGGCAGCCAGTCGAGCTGGTCGCGGGTGAAGACCACCGGTTCGGTGTGCGCCGCCGGTATCAGCGTCTTCTCGCTCGTCTTCTCGGTCATGCGGCCCTCGCGGTCATGGCCTTCAGGCCCGCCACGACGCGGATCTGAAAGGAAAGGAAGGAGACGAGCTGTGACAGGGTCACGATGTCGGTCGTCGACCAGCCGGCGTTGAGCAGCTCCTGCAGCGACGGCGGCGCGGCGTCGCGCGGGTGCAGCACCAGCATGTGGGCGTGCTCGAAGGCGGCGCTGAGGCGCGGTCCCAGCACGTGCCGCTCGCTGGCGCCGATGCCGTAGGTCATGCCCTCCTTGTCCTCGATCGTGAGCGGCCCGTGCGGATAGTGGCCGTAAGGGCCGCTCGAATGGCCGTTCATGACCTCGCCCGACACGACGACTCGCAGCTCGGGGGAGGCGCCCGCTTCCTCGAGCTTCTTCGTGTAGTAGTCGCGGGTCTCTTCCCGGCCATGCAATCCGGCCACGAAGGCGGCGACGGCGAAGCGCTCGAGCTTGCTGAAGCTGCCGAACGCCGCGGGCTGAAACAGCGCGTCGTAGCTCGCCTGGGCGTGCTTACGCGCTTCCGGCCGGTTGTTGCGCGCCTTGTCGAGCGCCGAGCCGGGCGCAATGCCGGCCAGTGTGTCGATCACGTCGGTCATGCGACTTGTCTTGCTCCCGTTTCAGTATTGGGCGTCCAGCCGAGCGCCGGCGCCACTTTCTGGGCCACCAATTCAATCGACCGCAGGATATGGGGATGCGGCGGGTCGATCGAATGGCTCTGCACGGTCATGTCCGTGGCGCGCACCAGCGTCTCGTCGGCCAGCAGCGAGGCCGCCACCTCGTCGGCTGTGCCGACATGAATGTCGAAGGCGGCGATCAGGTCGCCGACCAGATCGCCGGACGACAGATTGCCGGTGGCGGCGAGGCGATGGCGCTGCCGTTCGGCGCCGAGCTTGGCGAGCTTCATCGCCTCTTTGCGATCGTCGGCGACGAACACGGTGCGCGAGGAGAGGATGCGCGGCGCGCGGCCCTTCGGCAGCGCCGCCAGATAGGCGTCGATCATCGGGTTCTGGATGTCGGCCAGCGTGGCGTTCGGCCGGTCGGCGGGCCGCGGCTGGGTGCGCGACAGCATCAGCCCGTCGCCCGCCAGGCCGGCGCGGCGCGCGCCCTCGACCGAGAAGGTCGCCTGCCATATGCGGTCGGCCAGGCCGGGGCTCGACGGATAGAGACGATCGCCGCCCGGCAGCTCTCCGCCGGCCCAGGCGGTGCGCATCAGCTCGAGGTTGCCTTCCATCAGCTTGTGGCGATCCTTGGCGTCGAGGCCGAAGGCGGTGAAGGCGGTCAGGTTGCCGCCGGGTCCGACGCCGATTTCGAGCCGCTGGCCGCACATCAGGTCGAGCACCACGGCATCCTCGGCGACGCGGATCGGCAGCTCGAGCGGCAGGGTGACGATGCCGGTGCCGAGCCGCAGCCGCTTGGTGTGCGCTGCCGCCTGCGCCAGGAACACGAAAGGCGCCGGCAGGCCGCCTTCGCCTTCATGGAAATGGTGCTGGGCGATCCACGCCGAATCGTAGCCGCAGCGCTCGGCCTGCTGGATCTGGGCAAGCGCCAGGCGGTAGCGCTCGGCGGCGGTGGTCTCGTCGAGCAGCCGGGTGAAGAAGCCCAGCCGCTTGATCGCTATCCTGTCCGTCATCGCCCCAACTTCGCGCGGAAGGCGGGGCCGAGGCAAGAGCCGGGAATCAGCCGCCCAGCAACGCCGGGGCCGCCTTGACCTCGCGCCGCTCGACCTTTTTCACGATCTCGGTCAGCTTGGCATGGGTGGGAGCGGGCACGCCGATGTAGTTGCCGCGCTCGGCGATGTAGCCGTTCATGAACTCGATCTCTGTGCGGCGGCCCTTGCGGATGTCCTGCGCCATCGACGGGCGCTGGATGTCGGCGCGTGGGTTGGGGTTGATGTTGGAACCCGGCCGCAGGATCGACTCGACCTCGTCGAGCGCCGCCTTGTCGCCCTCGCTTGCCTTGGCCAGCGTCTCAGGCTCGAACTTGCCGATCTTCTCGATGTGGTAGCCAAGCGCCTGGCCGACCCGCACCGCCTCGCCGCCGAGCTTGATCGAGAAGCGGCGGATCGCGTCGTTGGCATCGCAATCGCGGCCGGTCAGGCCGGTGGCGGCCGACACGCCGTTCTTCATGCCGTTCTGGCAGAGCTTGGACCAGCGCTCGCCCCACAGGTTGGTGGTGGTCTTGGCCGAATCGATGCGGGCCACCATGTCGCGCAACTCCTCGACGCGCTTGGTGATGCGGCCATGCACCTCGCCGACGCGGAACACGGTGTGCTTGTCGCCGCCTTTGGCGACGGTGCGGCGAATACGCGCCGGCTCGAACATGTCGACCGAGATCAGCGAGGCCACCATGCCGACGGTCTTACCCCAGCCCACGACGCCGGCGATGCGCTCCTCGTTGAGGCAGTTCTGCAGCGACACCACGAAACCATCGGGCGCCAGGTACTGCTTGACCAGCGCGGTCGCCCATTCGGTGTCGTAGGACTTCATCGACACGAAGGCGATGTCGATCGGCTTCTGGCGCGACAGCCCCTCCATCTCGGTAACGTGCATGGTCTTGGCGTTCTTGACTGTGAACTTCTCCTCGGGCGTTACGCCGTCGAGCTCGAGGCCGCGTGAGCGGATGGCCTCGATGTTCTCCGGCCAGAAGTCGATCAGCGTCACGTCCTCGCCGCTGTGCGCCAGGTTGCCGCCGACATAACCGCCCAATGCGCCGACGCCGATGACCGCGATCCGCTTGCCCATGATGCTCTCCTTAAGCTGCCGGCAGCTTGGCGAGGAACGCCTCGACCGCCTGATTGAAACGTGCGGGCTGGTGCAGGTTGGCTGCGTGGCCCGCGTCGGGAATGACTGCCTTGGTCGCTCCCTTGATCTTGGCCGCCATGTAGTCGGTGGCGGCGAGGAAGTTGGTGTCGTTGGCGCCGACCAGCACGAGCGTCGGCACCCTGATACCGTCGAGCGACTGGATCACCCGGTCGTTCTTCTGGGCCAGCATGCCGCGCGCCGAGCCGGCGAGGCCGGTGGCGTCGCGGTGACGCGTGAGCTTGACCTCGTCACTTTGGTTCAGCGCCTTCAAGCCCTCGGCGTCGAGGCGCGCGGCACGGGCCTGGGCCGACTCGTTCCACTTGGCGCGCGCTTCGTCCTTCTTGAAGCCCGGGCCAGTGTCGAACAGCATCAGCGCCCGCACCCGATCGGGATGGCTGGCGTTGAAGGCGAGCGACATGTAGCCGCCCAGCGACAGGCCGGCGACGATTGCCTTCTTGGCGCCGACGGTATCGAGCAGCGCCTGCATGTCGCCGACGGTCAGCTCCTCGGAGTAGAGCGCGCCATCCGTCGGATAGTCCGACTCGCCGTGGCCGCGGAAATCCCAGACCACGACCTGGTAGCGGTCCTTGAGCGCCGCGACCTGGCCGTCCCACATGCGGCTGGTCGAGCTGTAGCCGTGGCTGAGCAGGAGCACGGGGCCCTTGCCGTGGACCTCGTAATGAATCTTCACGCCGTTGCGGTCGAGCGTTGCCATCAGGCGGCGACGCGCGTGTCGCCGCGCGCCCTCTCGAGGTACTGGTCGGCGTCCGCCTGCAGGAGCAGGCGGTCCTTCAGGAGCTGCGCGACCGCCGCCTCGACCTTGGCGACATAGTCGGCGCGGCTCTTGTAGCGCTGGGCGATCTTCTCCGCCGGGAAGACGAGGTAGCTGCCGTCGCGGTCGGCCAGCTCGCCCTTGGGATAGGGCGGCTTGTACTCGTTCCAGCCGGTGTAGGTGGCGAGCGGCACGGCGATGTCGGGCAGGCGAATGCCCGCCACCTCGTTACCGTCGGCATCGACCCGGCTCACCAGGGTTGGATAGGTCTTGCCGCCGGCCGTCACCTTATTGGTGACCTTCACGACTGCGGCATTCGCGATCTGCGGAAAGCCTGTCTTGCCGGGCTCGACCAGGGTGCCGTCCTTCAAGATCGGTATGCGGCTGGGCGGAGGCGCAGTTCCCTTCACCACCCAGTCGTCGAGCGCGACCAGCAGCGCGCGCACCGCCGGCATGGGATTGTGCGGGTTGCGCGGGTTGACGTTCGGGCCGGGGTCGGTGGTAGCGCCGGCGCGGCCGCCATGCTGGGTGCCGGCGATCATGTAGGCGCGGCTGTTGTCGGGCAGCGCCACGTCCCGGGTGCCCAGCGGATCGGTGGTCAGGAGCGACGCGCCCTTCTGCCAGTACTCGGTCGAGGTGTTGGTCTCGATCAGCTTGGGATCGCTGCTGTCACCGCGGAACAGCGAGCCCTTCTGCTTGGTGAACGGATCCTCGAGCGTCGCCGTGCTGAACGGGAACCACGCCTCGGGGGCGCCGCTGTCCTCGTGCTGGGTGTTGGTGCGCGCCGGCTGGGAGAACGGCACATTGAAGAACAGCCGTCCGACGCCGGCGATGTGACTGTGGATGCCGTCGAACACCTTGCGGCCCTGCTCGTCGCGATTGAAGCCTTCGGAGATGTGGTGGCGGAGATAGCGGCCGGCCTGGCTGACGCCGAACGCCAGCGCATGGGTGATTGGTCCGCCGGTCGCCGCGCGGCCGCGCTCGTCGTGGCGCAGGAAGCTGACGAAGTCGCGGGTCGCGGCGAAGCCCAGCCCCTGCACCTTGGGCTTGGTGCCTTGGTATGTGAATTCATAGATGTAGCCGGGCTTGGGCTTGCCCCCCTCCAAATTATCGGGGGCAAGCTTGATCGTCTTGCCGTCGACCGGGGCCCAGGCAACGTCCTGCGGCTTGTCGGCCTGGCGCTCGCGCACCGTGAGGTGGGCGCCGTCGTGGCTCGCCATCTCATAGGAGAGCTTGAACGCTTCGAGCGCGCCGCCGCGCGTGCCCGACACGAACTCGTCGCGCACCGTCTGGACGATCGGCTTGCCGCCGTCGGTGGCGACGGGGGCGGTGAGACCGAGGCCGAGATTGGCGCGCGGTGCATCGGGGTCCCAGCCTGACCAGACGATGGTCCAACCGCGGCGCAGCGGAAAGCCGTTGCCGAGGTCGGCCACTTTCTGCGGATCGTTGATGCCTTGTGGGCCGTCGGCGATGTTGCCGAACAGCATCTTGCGGCCGCGATTGTTCACTTCGTAAAGGATGCGGCCGTTACCCTTGGCCGGATCCTTGGGCCGCAGGATGAAGAAGTCGGTGGTGTATTCGACCTTGCCGCGCTCGTTGAGCGGCGCCTTGTCGATCAGGGCAATGCCGCTGTTGCCCGGCGCCTTGGGATCGACCTCGCCTTTGGCGACGCCGATCACCCGCTCATACGGCCCGACATCGCCGAAAGCGCCGCCGCCGGCCAGTGGTTCGATGGCCTTGATGTCGATCGAGACGATCATGCCGGCCTCTCAAGGAGGCGGGAAGTTCAGTTCGACGCCCACGCCGTCAGGATCGTAGAGGAAAATCTGCTGACCGCCGGTGCGCGGGATCACCTGCTCGCGGAACTTGATCTTCTTGGCCTTGAGCTTCCTGCGGACACCGCCGATGTCGCTGGCGGCAAAGGCGATGTGGTCGAAGCGGCCGGTATCCTTGAACTTCTTCTTGGTGCCGCGCACGACGATGCCCTCGCGTGGCGTGCGCTTGCCTAAAAGATGCACGGTGGGCACGCCGCCGGAATGGAGCCAGTAACCGGGGAAGCCGAGCGGCGGGCGATCGCCGTTCTTCAGACCCAGCACGTCGCAATAGAACTTCTTGGTGCGCTCGAGATTCGACGGTTCGATGGTGTAATGCTGCAGCACGCCTAACGGCATGGTTCTGTCTCCCTAGACCCAAGTTAAGTCGGCATCGGCGCCCATCATCCAGGCACCGACGGTTTCGAAATGGCTGAGCCGGCCCTGCAGTTGCTGGGTCACGGTGTGGATGTCGCGGAAGCGCCGCTCCAGCGGATGGCTCTCGAAGATCGCGGTGGCGCCGGCGGCGTTGTAGGCGAAGTCGACGGCCTCGCGCGCCTTGTGAATGGCGTTGGTCGAGGCGCCGCGCACCGTGATGCGGTGGTCGAGCGAGAGATCGGCGCCGGAGCCGATCTCCTTCCAGATCGTCGCCAGCTCCTGCAGGAGGAAAGCGCGGGCCGAGCGGATGCCGATCTCGACCTGGGCTAGGCCGGTCTGCACGACGGCGCTGTCGCGGATCGGACTCTTGGCGCCGCGCGGGATCTTGGTGCGGGCGGTATCGATGAAGCTGTCCAGCGCCGACCGCGCGATGCCGAGCGCCACGCCGGCAAAGCCAACCTCGTAGCAGGTCATCGCCGACATGCGATAGAGCGGGCCCGACTCGCGGCGTTCCTTCGCCGGATCGGTGAAGTCGCGGCTGAACGAGTGGTCAGCGCGTACAAAATGATCGGTGAGGGCGAACTGGTCGGACGCCGTGCCGCGCAGGCCGACCACGTTCCAGATGTCGGTCCACTTCACGTCGCGCGACGGCACCAGCATGACCCGTTCGACCGGCCTGCCATTGGCGCCGAGCTTGGGCTTGCCGTCGGCCTGGAAGATCGGCGCGTGGCAGCCGAGCCAGGTCGCGTGGCGGCCGCCTGAGGCGAAGGCCCAGGTGCCGGTCACGCGGAAGCCGCCCTCGGCCTCGACAGCGCGCGCCTTGGGGCCAGGGCCCCAGGCCAGCACCGAGCGGGCATCGTCGAACATCTCGTGCGCCACCGCGGGCTCGAGATAGGCCGCCGTCATGGCGCAGCCGCCGGCCTGGCTCAGGCACCAGGCGGTCGAAGCGTCGCCGCGGGCGATGGTTTCGATGACATGGAAGAAGGTGACGGGATCGGTCTCGTCGCCCTTGATGGAGCGCGGCAGCAGCAGGCGAAACAGCCGCGCCTCGTGCAGCTTGTCGAGCAGGGCCGGGGCGATGCGGCGGCCGTCCTCGATCTCGTCGGATGCCGCTTCGACGACCGGCCGCAGCTTCTCGGCGCGCGAGATCACGGCCGGATCGCCGGCCAGCTCGGCGGAAGTCGGGATCAGCGTGTCCAAAGCTCTTGCTCTCCCTGGTCAGTCGGCGGCGGCCAATTCGCGGTCGATCTGCTGCATCGACTTGCCCTTGGTCTCCAGCCCGAAGAAATAATAGACCACGCCGGCCATCAGGAACCAGCTGCCGAGATAGAGGAAGGCGGTCGGGAACTGCGGCAGCGGCACGTCGGGCTTGAGGTAGTTGCTCGACCCCACGATGACGGCGAGGCCTG
>Ga0306921_10002323_pt1 | contig 19067 bp, 20 predicted proteins | sample sta12Cox44000080_FD_203760 | JGI IMG/M metagenome (GOLD analysis project Ga0306921, IMG submission 203760) | Lab enrichment of tropical soil microbial communities from Luquillo Experimental Forest, Puerto Rico - statoxic.12C.oxic.44.000.080 (v2)... | ecosystem: Environmental > Terrestrial >... | reverse complement strand
GCAGCCAGGTCCCAGGACGACGAAGCGCCCGGGCTATGGCCTCGATCTCGTGCGCATAGTCCGAGCCGGCACGGCGCATCCACCAGCGCACCAGCGGATCGCCGAGGCGCGCCAGCAGCCCGCCACAGGGCAACCAACCCAGGCAAGCATCGCGCACGGCCAAGGCCTGCTCCCGGCGGAGCCCTTCTCGCGCATCGACCAAGGGTACCGCACGCATAAGTGAGCGAATACTCACTTCTTGGGACGCCGTCAACGGCTTGCCCGACGCCGCCAGGTGATCTGCCCCAGTTCGTACCCGAACTGCCGCTCGACGACGGCAGGCGTGGCGTCTGAGGCATCGCCCTGACGGGCCGCGACTCGGGCCTGGGCCACTTCCTTCGGTACATCGAGCCACAGGCCGTCGAACGGCACGCCGACCTTCGTAGCCAACGCCTCGGCGGCCTGGCGCTCGTCCTTGCGCGCGAACACGGCGTCCAGCACCACGCTGTGGCCGGCGCGCAGCGCCCGCTCGGCGCGAGCAATCATGGCGGCGTAAGTGCGGGCCGAAGCCTCGGGCGTATAGCTGCCGGCCGGCATGCGCTCCTCGAGCGGGATGCCCGCCACACGCTTGCGCTCGACGTCGCTGCGCACCACGACAGCACCGGGCGCCCGGCCGATCTCCGGCGCGCGCTTCAGCGCCAGCGTGGTCTTGCCGCTGCCCGACAGGCCGCCGATCGCCAGCAGGCGCGGCGGTGCGAGCTGCAAGAAGCCTAGCGCGACACGCTGGTAGGTACGCGCCCGCGCCACCTCTGCACGAGCGTCGTCGCCGCCGCTCACCGCCGCCGCCGAGGCATCGACGAAGGCGCGGATCGCGGCGCGCCGCGACAGGAACATGGGCAGCAGTGCCAACGCTTCCTCGTGCGAGGCGTCCGGCAGCTCGGCAATGCGCCACAGCCATTCGTTCAGCAGTCGGTTGGCCAGCGGGCGGAACTCGCGCTCGCAGAGATCCATCAGGGCGAACGACAGGTCGTAGAGCACGTCGATATTGGGAATGCGCTCGGAGAATTCTATGGCGTCGAACGGTACGGGTTTGCCGGCGATGAGCACGATGTTGCGCAGATGGAGATCGCCGTGGCAGCGACGGATGGCGCCGGCCGCGACGCGCCGCGCCACAAGCTCCATGTGGGGTTCGAGCGCCAACGGCATGGCCTCAGCCAGCGCCTCGCTCAGCGCCGGATCGAGGCGCTCGCCCTGCTCGCGCATCTGGCGGATGTCGGCGGCGATGGAATGGCGATAGTCGTCGGGCCGGCCGAAGCCGTCGCGGATCGGCGCCAGCCCATCATGGAATCCGGCGATGCGCGCGCCCAGCGCCATCATCAGCCCCGGCGTCAGCGCCCGGCGATCGGCCATGCGGTCCAGCAGCCCGTCCTCGTCGAAGCGGCGCATCACCACCAGCCAGTCCGACGTGCCCGACGGCGTGCGCACCTCTTCGACGCCGAGGTAGATCTCGGGCGCCAGGCGGCGGTTGATGTCGACCTCGGCCTGGCACAGCACGCGGCGGCGCTCGACGGTCGAGAAATCCATGTAGGGGAACTTCACCGCGCGCTTCAGCTTGTAGGCCCTATCGCCGGCGAGGAAGACCACGGCGCCGTGGGTGTCGATGCGCCGCTCCGGCTTCAGGTGTGCCTGGAGATGGTCGATGACCTCGGATTGATCCTCGACGACGAAGGACGGCCGGGTCGCCACGGCTCAGTCGCTGACGCGCGGTTCGTCGTCGTTCCACGGATCGATGTGCAGGATGACCTCGGCCTGCGGGAAGGCTTCCTCGACCGCCGCCTGGATGGCATCGCCCATGACGTGGGCGCGTCCCAGCGACATGGTGGGATGCAGCACGACATGGAGCTGGATGAACTTGGTGAGGCCCGACGAGCGCGTGCGCAGGTCGTGCACGCTGCGCACGCCGGGCTGGCGCTGGACGATGTCGAGGATGCGCCGGCGGTCCTCTTCCGGCAGTTCGCGATCCATCAGCACGTCGATCGATGTCCGGCCGATCGTCCAGGCGCCGGTCACGAGATAGGCCGCCACGCCCAGCGCCACGGCGAGGTCGATCAGCGGCTCATTCAGCCGGGTGGAGGCGACGATGCCGAGGCCGACAGCGACGTTGGTGACGAAGTCCGTGGTGTAGTGGGCACGGTCGGCCGTGATCGCGAGCGATCGGGTGCGCCGCACGACGTAGGTCTGGAACGTCATCAGGCCGAGCGTCAGGACGACGGCGAGCACACTCACGCCGACGCCGGTCATCTCTTCCTGCAGGGCGCGCGGATGCAGGAAGCGGTCGACGACCGTCAGCACCAGGCCGCCCGCCGAGGCGGCGATGAAGCCGGCCTGGGCGACGCCGGCCAGCGCCTCGGCCTTGCCGTGGCCGAAGCGGTGCTCCTCGTCGGCCGGCACCAGTGCCTGGCGGATGGCGAGGAAGGTGATCAGCGAGCTCACCAGGTCGAGCGCGCTGTCGATCAGCGACGACAGCATGGCCACCGAATCGGTGATCAGCCACGCCGCCGCCTTGGCCGCTACCAGCACCACGGCAACCGACATCGAGGCCAGGCTGGCCAGCCGCATCAGGCGGCCGACCTGCTTGAGGTCAGGAGCTACGGGTAGAGCGTGCGTGTCGACCATGGCGCACCCACCGAGGGACGGCGATATTCCAGGCGGTCGTGCAGGCGAAACGGCGCATCCTGCCAGAACTCGATCAGGACCGGCTGCAGCCGGAAACCTGCCCAATGCGGTGGCCGGGGTACCGTGCCAATAACGTGCTTGGCGGTGTATTCGGCCACGCGCTTTTCGAGCGCAAAGCGGCTCTCCAGCGCCCGCGACTGGTCCGACGCCCAGGCGCCGATCTGGCTGCCGCGCGGACGGCTGGCGAAATAGGTATCTGCCTCCTCGTCCGTGGTCTTGTCGACCGGACCCTCGAGGCGGACCTGCCGGCGCAGCGACTTCCAGTGGAACAGCAGCGCGCCCTTGGGATGGGCCATCAGTTGCTCGCCCTTGCGGCTCTCATAGTTGGTGTAGAAGACGAAACCTGCCGGATCGAAGCCCTTGAGCAGCACCATGCGCAGCGACGGCGTGCCGTCCGGTCCGACGGTCGCCAGGCTCATGGCTGAAGGGTCGTTGGGCTCGCTCTTCTCGGCCTCGGCGTACCAGTCGCCAAACAATTCGAGCGGATCGGCTTTCTCGCGGATCATGAGCCACAATATGCAGGGGCGGAAAGCCTTCCACCACCGGCATCTTGTCCCTGCCATCAAGCCTCGGTAGAACGGGGCATGACAGCAGCCGCACAGTTGATGGCCGGAAAAAAGGGCCTGGTCATGGGCGTGGCCAACGAACGCTCGATCGCCTGGGCCATCTCCAAGGCGTGCCATGACAGTGGCGCCAAGCTCGCCTTCACCTTCCAGGGCGAGGCGCTGGAAAAGCGCGTGCGGCCGCTGGCGAAGTCGATCGGCTGCGAGAAGATGGTCTACCCCTGCGACGTGACCGACGCGGCCAGCATCGACGCGGCTTTCGCCGCGGTCGAGAAGGAATGGGGCGAGCTCGATTTCCTGGTCCATGCCATCGCCTTCTCCAACAAGGAGCAGCTCAAGGGCAAGTATATCGACACCACAGCCGACAACTTCGCCCTGACCATGAATGTGAGCTGCTACTCCTTCACCGCGGTGGCGCAGCGTGCCGTGCCGCTGATGAAGAACGGCGGCAGCCTGCTCACCCTCACCTACTACGGCGCCGAGCGCGTGATCCCGCATTACAACGTCATGGGCGTCGCCAAGGCCGCTCTCGAGGCGAGTGTGCGCTACCTCGCGGCCGATCTCGGCGAACAGAAGATTCGCGTCAACGCGATCTCCGCCGGCCCGATCAAGACGCTGGCTTTCTCCGGCATCGGTGATGCCCGCTACATCCTGAAGTGGAACGAACTCAACTCGCCGCTCAAGCGCAACATCGAGCCCAAGGAGGTCGGCAATGCCGGCCTCTACCTGTTGTCGGACCTCGGTACGGGCATGACCGGCGAAGTGATGCACGTCGATGCCGGCTATCATGTCGTCGGCATGGTCAAGACCTCGTCGGCCAAGCAGATCGCTGAACTGCTCGCCGGGTTCGAGGGCGAGTAAGGCGGAGGCCGGTCATGGCCGGCAGCAGTTTCGGAACGCTCTTCAAGTTCACCAGCTGGGGCGAAAGCCACGGGCCGGCGATCGGCTGCGTGGTCGACGGCACGCCGCCGCGCATTCCCTTGAGCGAGGCCGACATCCAGATGTGGTTGGACAAGCGCCGGCCCGGCCAGTCGCGCTTCGTCACCCAGCGGCAGGAACCTGACACGGTCAAAATCCTGTCCGGCGTGTTCGAGGGCGTGACCACCGGCACGCCGATCGCACTGCATATCGACAATATCGACCAGCGCAGCCGCGATTATTCCGAGATCAAGGACAAGTTCCGGCCGGCCCATGCCGACTACACCTATTTCAAGAAATACGGCGTGCGCGACTATCGCGGCGGCGGCCGGCAGTCGGCGCGCGAGACCGCGGTGCGGGTCGCAGCCGGCGCCATCGCCCGCAAGATCCTGGGCGACAAGGTCAAGGTGCGCGGCGCGGTGGTCCAGCTCGGCACGCAGAAGATCGACCGCAGCAAATGGGACTGGGATGCCACCGTGGACAATCCGTTCTGGTGTCCCGACCGTCAGGCAGCACAGGTCTGGGAAGGCTATCTCGACGACGTGCGCAAGCGGGGTAGCTCGTGCGGTGCCATCATCGAGGTCGTTGCCTCCGGCGTGCCGGTCGGGCTGGGCGACCCGGTGTATGACAAGCTCGACGCCGACCTCGCCAAGGGGCTGATGAGCATCAACGCCGTGAAGGGCGTCGAGATCGGCGATGGCTTTGCCGTCGCCGCCATGAGCGGCGAGCAGGATGCCGACGAGATGCGCATGAAGGACGGCCAGCCGGTCTTCCTCAGCAACCACGCCGGCGGCGTCCTGGGCGGCATCTCGAGCGGACAGGACATCGTTGCCCGCATGGTCGTGAAGCCGACCAGCTCGATCCTGCATCCCGTCCGCAGCGTCGACCGCTTCGGCAACGAGGTGGAGCTGCGCACCAAGGGCCGCCACGATCCTTGCGTCGGCATACGCGGCACGCCCGTGGCCGAGGCGATGGTGGCGGTGGTGCTGGCCGACCACTTGCTGCGCCATCGCGCGCTATGCGGCTAGAAGCGCGCTACGGCTCGCTGCACAACATCAGCATGACGGTCGTGGCGATCGGCATCGTCGGTGCAGCCATCCTGCATTTCGCCAGCAACTCCGCCAATGCGCCGACGCTGTCGCTGAACGACCCGCGCTTCGTGATGTTCGGCCTGCTGTCGATCGCCATGGCCTTCTACGGCTGGCTCGGCGTCAGGCGCTTCCTGAACCGCCAGCCGCAGGTCGTGATCGATCACGATGGCATCGCCCTGGGCTTCGGCCGCAACCGGCGCTTTTCCTGGGACGAGGTGCTGTGGGTGCGCCTGCGCCGGCTCGGCTTCCGCCCGCAGTTGCAGATCGGGCTCGTGCCCGCGGCATTCGCGGCCGCCGATCTGCGGCTGTCGATGTGGAACCTCGACGACGCGCTGCGCCCGATCCGCGGCGTGCCGGCGGCCGTGCTGGTGCGCGACAATGGGCTCGACAAGGCAGCGAGCGCGATGCTTGACGCGGTCCGGTCGTTTCGGCCCAATCTGGTGCGAGCTTAGCTCAAGGGGGAGATACTATGCGGCGGTTCATCGTCGGCCTGCTTGCCACCGTCGGTTTCTTCACCTTGCTCGCGATCGCTGGCGCGATCGCCTTCGTCACCTGGGGCCCGCTCGCGTCCAAGCCGCTGCCCGCTTCGATGGTGCTGTCGCTCGACCTGCGCACGGTGCCGCCCGAATCGGCGAGCACTGATCTGCTGAGCGGCGGCCTGCTGCGCAGCTCGCGCGACATCACCGAGACGCTCGAGCTACTGTGGCAGGCAGCCGACGATCCGCGGGTGGTCGGGCTCTATGTCGATATCGGTGACGAGGATGCCGGCCTCGCGCGCGTCCAGGAGCTGCGCCAGGCGATCGCCCGCTTCCGCGGCAAGGGCAAGTTCGCGATCGGCTTCGCCGAGGCACTGGGCGGCGGCGGCGCCCATGTCTCCGACTACTATCTCGCCTCCGCCCTCGACCAGATCTGGCTGCAGCCGAGCGGCGGCTTCGGCGTGACCGGGCTCGCGGTCGAGACGCCGTTCCTCAAAGCGGGGCTCGACCGCCTGGGCGTCCATTTCGAGGGCGGCAAGCGCTACGAGTACAAGAGCGCGCCCGAAATGTTCACCGAGTCGGGCTTCACGGTACCGGCGCGGGAGAACCTGCAGCAGCTGATCGACAGCCTCTATGTGCAGTTCGTCGACGACGTGGCGCGCGACCGGCACCTGGCACCGGCAAAGCTGCGCGAACTGATCGATGCCGCTCCGTTCGACTCCGACCGTGCCAAGCAGGAGAACCTGGTCGACAGGATCGGCTATCGCGCCGACGCCATGGACGAGGTCTGGCAGCGCGCCGGCTCGGCGCGCGAACTGGTGACATTGGCCGAATATGCGGGCGACGACCGCCGGCCGAGGCCGACCGGCGACGTGGTGGCGCTGGTGCGGGCGAGCGGCACCATTGCCTCGGGCCAGGGCGGCGGCCTGCTCGACGACGACGTCGTGGCGACGCCCGACGACGTGGTCGATGCGCTCGATTCGGCGGCGCGCGCCAAGGACGTGAAGGCGATCGTGCTGCGCATCGATTCGCCGGGCGGCACTTACCCGGCGGCCGACGCGATGGCCGACGGCGTGGCGCGCGCGCGGGCGACCGGCAAGCCGGTGATCGTATCGATGGGCGACGTCGCCGCCTCCGGCGGCTATCTCGCGGCGGTACGGGCCGACGTGATCGTCGCCGAGCCCGCGAGCATCACCGGCTCGATCGGCGTGTTCGGCGTCTGGCCGGTAGCGGCCGATCTCCTCAACACGCTGGGGATCAAGGTCGAGCGGGTCGGTGTTGGCACCAATGCCGGCATGTATTCGACCTTCCAGGCGCCGACCACGGCGCAACGCGCCGTGATGGGGCGCGAGCTCGATGCGGTCTATACCGACTTCACGCGCCAGGTCGGCGAGGCGCGCAAGCTCGAGCCCGGCCCGCTCGATGCCGCCGCGCGCGGCCGCGTCTTCACCGGCGTCGACGCCAAGCGCGCCGGGCTGGTCGACGAGCTGGGCGGCCTGCACCTCGCCATCAACATCGCCAAGGCCAAGGCCGGCATCGACGACGCGCGCTCGGTCCAGGTGCGGCGCTTCCCGCCCGAGAGCGAGCGCTGGCAGAAAGTGGTCGACCGCCTGCTGCGGCTGGCCGGGCTGGACGCCCAGGCGCCCGCCATCCGCGCCCCGCGCGAGGTGCGCGAGGCCTTCGCCCGCTTCGGCATCGCCGGCCGGCCGGGCAATGTCCGCCTGCCGCCGTTGCCACCGCTCTGGCGATAGCATTTTACCCGGGTAAAAATACCCTAAGGGGTGGGGGAGACCCCGGGAAATTCGCGCATTTTCCCTTACAGATCAGGCAATTACACTTCCCACGGCGGTGGGACTCGCGCGAGCCTACCGCCGCTCCTGCAGGAGCGTCAGGACCGCCCGCCACATGGTCCAGGCATTGGCGGCGGTGACGGCGTTGAAGTCGACGTGGCCGAGATCGTCGATCAGGAATAGCGAGACGTGCGCGTTTGAGGCGGCCGCAGCGAGCGCCTGGCTTTCGCTATAGGGCACCAGCGGATCGCCGCGGCCGTGCACCAGGATCAGGTCGCCCCGGAACTTCGACAGGTCGTAGAGCGCGAGATTGAGGCCGTCGATCTCGCGCCGAACGCTCTCCGGAAGTGCGCCGACCAGCCGCGTCACGGCATCCGGATCGCGGTTCTCGACCAGGGCCAGCACTGCCCTGCCCTGCGGTCCAAGTTTGGCCGCAAGCGGCGTCACATCGGCGGCTGGATCGCGGAAGCGCGCACGGGCGATCTCCTGCAGCAGCGCCGCATCGTTGCCGTTGTCGAGGCGGCCGGCATTGGCGAGCACGAAGGCCCATCGGCCATAGTTGTTGGGCTTGACCTGGAACTCGCGCGCCTCGCCCATCGGGCGGAAGCTGCCGGTGGTGACGAAGCGGATGGCGGCCTCGGCGTCGCGATAGCCGCCGATACCGACCACGAACTTCACCTTGCCCACAAGGTCGTCCTGCAGCGCCGCGATCACCGCCGGCGCCACCGCATAGGAGACGGCGGCCACGCCGAGCGGTTCGGCCGGCTGCCACTGGTGCAGCTGCCGCAGGGCGGCGGCGACGCGATCGGCATCGGCGCGCGACAACGCCAGTCGTCGTACCTCGGGTAGCTCGGGCACCAGCACGACGAAGCCCGCGCGCGCGAACGTGCGCGCCAGGGCCTTGAGCCGCGGCTCGTCGCGCCCCAGCACGGCGGCGCCCGGCACCAGCACCATGGCGGCGCGGGTCTTGCCGCCGGGCTCGTAGACGTCGCCCTCGCCATCCGGCCAGCGTTTTACGTAGTCGGCCGGCCGGGCGGTGAGATCCTGCCACAGCGTCGGCTTTCCGCCGGCCGCGACGTCCCACATGATCAGCGCCGCCTGGCCCCAGGCGATGGGATCGCCCAGCGCGAAGGCCAGCACGATGGCGAGCGCGAGCCCGTTGAGCAGCCAGCCCCGGACCTTCATGCCGCGAGACGGACCGTGGCGAGCGTGGCCAGCGCCTCGGCCTCGCGCTTGAGCAGCGCCAGCTCCTCGACGCGGCCATGCATGGGCAAGTGCTGGCGCTCGACGATGCGCGCCACCTGCTCGGCCTCGGCGGCGCCGTCGAACAGGCCGAGCGTGATGTGCGGCTCGAATGGTTCGGCAGCGGGTGCCGGGTTGAGCGCATCATAGAGCTCGGTCAGTTCGGCGCTGCCGTCGGCCGGCACGGCATAGAGATAGCGCTCGTCGCGCACGATGCGATCGATCACGAACCAGAACGGCCGGTGCGCGACCATGGCCTGGAAGGCGGCGCGCAGGCGCGTCTCCTGCTCGGCCGGCGCGCCGAACACCAGGGTGAAGTGCGGGCCGATCAGCCCGGCCTCGCGCGGATGGTACTGCGCGCGCAGGCGGCGGAGCGCGGTGTCGTCAGCCTCGCTCAAGAGCGGCCAGGCGACGACGTAGAGCACTTTCTAGCCGTAGCTCTTGGCCATGCCGAAAGCGGGGTCCATGGCCGCGCCATAGGGCGGGAACGGGTAGCGCAGGCCATTCTTGCCGAGATGGCCCATGCCCTCGATGGCGCGCAGGAACTCGTCGGGCGGGCAGGCCATCAGCAATTCGTCGTCGGCGACGCCGCCATAGCGCCGTTCGGCATAGCACGGCAGCGACAGCGAGGTTTGCCGCGTGGCAAGTGCGCGCCCCCACGAATCGGCACAGGCGCTTTCGCCGGTGCAAGTGAAGTCGTAGCGGCGGTAGCGATGGAACTGCAGGCCGTTGATGAAATAGATCATCTGGCCGGGCGTGCCGTAGAACAGGCAGATGTCGGGCGGATCGAGGCGGCCCGAGCGCAGCGGCGACACCACGAGGCCGTTGTACTTGCCGTCGGGCACGCGCGGCATCTGCGCCTGGTGAGCGGCCGACGCCTCCTTGTTGCCGAACCATACGCCGTTCATGTGATCGCCCGACAGGAAGCCTTCGCCCGGATGGTTGAGCCCGACCACGCCGCCGCAATTGCCGCCACGTGTATTGTCGACGGTAATGCCGAGCGTGAAGCCATACCAGCGCGACTGGGTCACCATCTGGCACATGGTGAACTTGAAGCCCTCGGTCGGCTTGCGCACGCCCTGGATCTTCTCCATGTCGGCCGGATTCTCGAACAACCGCATGCCGATCGGCTGGGTGCGGATGCGCAGCAGGTCGATCAGCTTGGCCGAGGCATCGGCCAGCATCTTGCCACTGATCTGCTCAGGCGGCGTCCAGGGCGCGGTCTTGTAGCCCGGCGGCAGGGTCTGCACGTTCATGGCCTTCCTCCTTGGCCTCAGGTCAGGTTGAGCCCGCCATCGGCGATGATGATTTCCCCGGTAACGTAGTCGTTGGCGCAGAGCGCGGCCACCAGATCGGCGATGTCCTCGGGTTTCGCGGGCCGGCGCATCGGCGACCGGGTATTCCAGGTTTCCAGCATATCCGGCCAGTTGGCCGTCATCGGCGTCTCGACCAGCCCCGGCGCCACGGCGTTGACCCGGATATCGGGCGCAAGGGCCAGGGCCAGCAGCTTGGTCACGTGATGGAGCGCCGCCTTGGACGCGGCGTAGGGGATCGACGAGCCCTTGGGACGGACGCCGGCATGCGTGCCGATATTGACCACGCATCCCCGAGCGCGACGCAGCGCGGTCTCGGCCTCGGCGACCAGGATGAAGGGCGAGATCAGGTTCACATCGAGCATCTGGCGCCACAGCACCGGCGTCGCCGCCTTCAGGTCGGTGTGCGGAATGCGGATCGACAGGCCAGCATTGTTGACCAGCACATCGAGCCGTCCGTGTCTGTCGAGCACATCGGCGACCAGAGCGCGCGTCGCCGTTTCGTCGGCGAGATCGGCCTGGTGGTAGCTGCTCCCCGGCAGCTCTTTCGCCATCTTCTGCCCGGCCTCCACCGACCGGCCTGAATGCAGCGCGACCGTGTAGCCGTCCTTGGTCAGGCGGCGCGCGATCGCCGCACCGATGCCCGAAGTCGAGCCGGTGATCAACGCCACGCGATCAGACATGGGGTTTCAGCGCCTCGAGGGTCTCGTCGGGCCGCTCGACCATCATGAAGTGGCCGCTGTCCTTGACGACCACGCTCTCGGCGCCGGCGATGGCGGCAGCGAGTGGCTTGGCCTTGGCGGCCGGGGTCATGAGATCGCCGTCGCCCAGCACCAGCACGGTCGGACACTTGACCGCGGCCGCCCGCGCGGCGGCATCCTTGTAGGCGTTGCAGGCGGCGAGGTCGGCGTGGATCACATCGGGCTTGTTGCGCGCCAGCACGGCGAGCGCTTCGCGGCGCAGCCACAGGCCGGGCGAGACCATGCCACCCAAGTGCAGGGCATTGCCGATGCCCCAGAAGGTCATCAGCTCCTGGACCTTGGGCGTGTTGGCCTTGGCCGACTCGAGCATCTCGGGATGCACTGGCATCTCGACGGCCACGCCGCACAGCGCCAGCGCGCGCACCTTGTCGGGATGGCGCGCCGCGCAGTCGAGCGCCACCAGCGCGCCCATCGAATGGCCGACCAGGGCCGCGCTCTTGAGACCCGCCGCCGCAATCAGCTCGGCAGTCCAGTCGGCCATGGCGGCGACGCTGGTGAGCATCGGCCCCGCCGACCAGCCGTGCGCAGGAAAATCGACGGCGAGGACGCTTCGGCCGTGGTGGGCGAACCAGCGTGTCTGCAGCCGCCAGGTCGTGCGATCGAAACCCGCGCCGTGCAGGAAGACCACGGCGGGCTTGGCGGCATCGAAGTCGGTGCCGCCGGTGGTCGCGAACACCTCGCGACCGTCGACCTCGAGCTTCATGGTCAGGCTTTCTGCGAGGCGCGCAGCGCCGGGCCGAGATCGTCGATCAGGTCGTCGGGATCTTCGAGGCCGACCGACAGTCGGATCATGCCCTCGCCGATGCCCGCCGCCTTGAGCGCCGCCGCATCGAGCTGGGCGTGGGTGGTCGAGGCGGGATGAATCACCAGCGACTTGGCGTCGCCGACATTGGCGAGATGCGAGAAGAGCTTTAGCCGCTCGATGAAGCGCCGGCCGGCGTCGCGCCCGCCCTTGATGTCGAACGAGAAGATCGACCCTGCCCCCTTGGGCAACAGCTTCTTCATCAGCTCATGGTCGGGATGGTTGGCGAGTTCGGGCGAGGCGATGCTCTCGACCGCCGGATTGCTCTTGAGGAAGGCGATGATCTTGCGCGCATTCTCGCCGTGCCGCGCCACGCGAAGCGGCAGGGTTTCCAGCCCCTGCAGAAGGTAGAAGGCAGTCTGCGGCGCCATGCAGGAGCCGAAGTCACGCACGCCCTCGGTGCGGGCACGCATGATAAAGGCCTGCGGTCCGAACTCTTCGGCGAAGTCGATGCCGTGATAGCCGGCATAGGGCTCGGTCAGCGTCGGGAACTTGCCCGACGCCTCCCAGTCGAAGCGGCCGCTGTCGACGATCACGCCGCCGATCGCCACGCCATGGCCGCCGATGAACTTGGTCGCCGAATGGAACACGATGTCGGCGCCGAGCGTCAGCGGCCGGCACAGCACCGGCGAGGCGAAGGTGTTGTCGATCATCAGCGGGATCTTCGCGGCATGGGCGATCTCGGCAATCGCCGGAATATCCAGCACCTCGCCGCCGGGATTGCCGATGGTCTCGCCCAGCACCAGCCGCGTCTGCGGCCCGATCGCCTTCCTGAAGCCGTCACGGTCGCGCGGATTGACGAAGGTGGTCTCGATGCCGAAGCGCGGCAAGGTGAGCCCCAGCATGTTGCGCGTGCCGCCATAGAGCGAGGTCGAGGCGACGATATGGCCGCCTGCCCCCATCAGAGTGGCGATGGCGATGTGCAGCGCCGCCTGGCCGCTCGCCACGCCCAGCGCGCCCGAGCCCTCCTCCAGCGCCGCCACACGCTCCTCGAACACCGCCACCGTGGGGTTGGAGATGCGGCTGTAGATGTGCCCGCCGACCTCGAGGTTGAACAGGCTGGCGGCATGGTCGACGTCACGGAAGACGTAGGACGTCGTCTGATAGATCGGCACCGCCCGCGCGCCGGTGACCGGGTCGGGATGCTGACCGGCGTGGAGGGCGAGCGTGTCGGGCTTGAGGAATCTGGCGTCGGCCACAAGGTCTCCCTACTGCGCCACCCAGCCGCCGTCGGAGACGAGCTGCGTGCCCTGCATGTTCGAGGCGGTGTCGGAGGCCAGGAACAGCGCGAGGCCGGCGATCTGCTCGGGCTTGGTGAACTGGCGCTGCGGCTGCTTCTCGGCCAGCAGATCGAAATTGGCCTTTTCGACGGTGATGCCCTCGGCCTTGGCGCGATCCTCGATCTGCTTCTGCACCAGGGGCGTCAGCACCCAGCCCGGGCAGATCGCGTTGCAGGTCACGCCGGTGTCCGAGCACTCGAGGCCGACCACCTTGGTGAGGCCGAGGATGCCGTGCTTGGCCGTGACATAGGCCACCTTGTGCTCCGAGGCGACCAGGCCGTGCGTGCTGGCGATGTTGATGATGCGGCCCCACTTCTTGGCCTTCATCAGCGGCAATGCGGCCTGGATGGCATGGAAGGTGGCGCTCATGTTGATGGCGATGATGGCATCCCATTTCTCCGGCGGGAACTTCTCGACAGGTGCGGTGAACTGGATGCCGGCGTTGTTGACCAGGATGTCGACACTGCCGAAGGTCGCGTTGGCCTTGGCCACCATGTCGGCGATCTGGGGCGGCTTGCTCATGTCGGCGCCGTGATAGGCGACGGTGACGCCGCACTTCTTGGCCAGGTCCGCCCGGAGTTTCTCGATGGCGGCGGCGTCGCCGAAGCCGTTCAGCATGATGTTGCAGCCCTCCGCCGCGAAGGTCTCGGCGATGGCTTGGCCGATCCCACTGGTCGAGCCGGTAACGATGGCGGATTTACCCTTGAGCGACATGACTACCTCTTGAAAAACGACGCGGCAGCCGACGCGTGGCCCTGCTTGGCCTTGATCTTGGCTTCGACTCTTTCGATCTCGGCCCGCAGGACGGCGACGTACTCCTGCAAGTCCTCGATGTTCATGTCGTCGAGGTTCAGGGGCTTTTTCTTGGCGTTGCGGGGATCGAGATCGTCGAGGTCAAAGGCCATGGCGCGGCTCCACGGAAGCGGCTAAGGGACACCTAGCATCGCTCCCCACCATCCGAAAGGCCAAGCATGGGCGCACTTCCAGCCACGATGACGTGTGTCGAAATAAAGACTCCCGGCGGGCCGGAGGTGCTGATACCGGCAACGCGGCCAGTGCCGCAGCCCAAGGCCGGTGAACTACTGATCAAGGTGGCGGCCACGGGCGTGAACCGCCCCGATCTGGCGCAGCGCGCCGGCCACTATCCGCCGCCACCAGGCGCGTCGGACCTGCCGGGCCTCGAGGCGGCCGGCACGGTCGCGGCAATCGGTAGCGGCGTCAACGGCTGGAGCGAAGGCGACGCGGTGTGCGCGCTGACGCCCGGCGGCTCCTATGCCGAGTATTGCGCCGTGCCGGCGCCGCAGTGCCTGCCGCCTCCCAAAGGCTTCGACATGCTGCGCGCCGCGGCGCTGCCGGAGAACTACTTCACCGTGTGGCACAATCTCTTCGAACGCGGCCAGCTCAAGGCCGGCGAGAGCGCGCTGATCCATGGCGGAGCGAGCGGCATCGGCACGACGGCGATTCAGCTCGCCAAGGCCTTCGGCGCCAAGGTCTTCACCACCGTCCGCAACGCCGAGAAAGCCACCGCCGTCAGCAAGCTCGGCGCCGATCATGCCGTGCTCTACAAGGACAACGACTGGGCGGCGGAGGTGAAGAAGCTCGGTGGCTCGATCGACGTCGTGCTCGACATGGTGGCAGGCGACTATCTGCCCAAGAACCTGCAGCTCCTGAAGCAGGACGGCCGGTGCGTCGTCATCGCACTGCTGGGTGGTGCCTCGGCCAACATCAGTGCCGGCCTGATGATGGTGAACCGCCTCACCCTCACCGGCTCGACGCTCCGACCGCAGAGCATCGAGAACAAGGCGCGCATGGCGCATGGCCTGAAGGAAAAAGTCTGGCCGCTGCTCGAGACCGGCAAGGTGAAGCCGATCATCTACAAGACCTTCCCGTTACGCGAGGCCGCGGCGGCGCACGCCGAGCTCGAGCGCGCCGATCATGTCGGCAAAGTGATGCTGACGGTGTAACTCGCGATCGGCGCTACGCGCCGACGCTTTGTCGGCAAAGTGATGCTGACGGTGTAGCTCGCGATCGGCGCTACGCGCCGACGCTTTGTCGGCAGGGTGATGCTGACGGTCTAGCCGCCTAGCTGCGGTGTTCGCCGGCGTCGTTGTGAGCGACGTCGGGCTGGTCAGCTTCGGCAGGATCGACTTCAGGCGCCTCCGGCTGAGGCTCGGCGGGGGCCTCGGGTTCGCCGGCCTGCAACTTCGCCTTCTTGCGCGCGGCGTCCTCGCGCGCGGCCTTGCGCCGGGCGCGGTCGACCGCGTCGTTGAGGTCCTTCAACGAGCACAAGCCGAGCGTCACCGGATCACGCGGGCGCACGTTCTGCATGTTCCAGTGGGTACGGTCCTTGACCGACTGCACGGTGCTCTTGGTCGAACCGACGAGCTTGGCGACCTGGCTGTCTTGCAACTCGGGATGGACCTTGAGCAGCCAGGCGATGGCATCCGGCCGATCGGAACGCTTGGCCACGGGCGTGTAGCGCGGCCCCTTGGAGCGGGCCACCGGCATGGGCACGTCGCGCGGGCTGAGCTTGAGCCGGGCCTTGGAATCGCCCTCGGCGCGCTTGATCTCTTCCTTGGTGAGTTGGCCGTTGGTCGTCGGGTCGAGCCCGGTCATGCCGCCCGCCACCTCGCCATCGGCGATTGCCTGGACCTCGAGCGGATGCAGGCCGGTGAAGGCCGAGATCTGGTCGAAGGTCAGGGTCGTGTTCTCGACGAGCCAAACGGCGGTCGCCTTGGGCATCAACACTTGCGACATGACAATTCTCCTCGCCCGGATATAGAGGCCGGCCCCGGCCGCGCCAACCTAAAAGCGGCTTCGGGCGATAAGTTCTTGAATCACAAAAGGAAACGGCCGGGGTGACCCGGCCGTCCCGTGAAGTTTGCGCCAGGGCGCGGGGATTACCCCGCGCTAATCGGGTTACTGCAGGACGATCTCGACGCGGCGGTTCTGCGGCTCGCGGACACCGTCCGGCGTCGGGACCAGGAGGCCCTGCTCGCCGCGGCCGATGACTGCGATCGCCGTCGCCGGCACGCCTTCACGCACCAGCGCGTCCTTGACCGCATTCGCACGGCGCAGCGACAGCGCCATGTTGTAGTTCTCCGGACCCGACGTGTCGGTGTGGCCGGTCGCCGTGATGCGGGCGCTGCCCTTGGACTTGAAGGCCTGGGCCGCCTGCTTGATGGTCTGCAGCGCCTGAGCCGACAGGTTCGAGCGGTCCCAGTCGAAGAACACCATGAACGACGTCGCCTGCGGCGCCGTGGTCGGTGGCGGCGGCGGTGGCGCGGCCGGTGCGAACTTGAAGACCAAGCCCAGCATGACGGAGAAGTTGTTGTTGCTCCACGTGCTGTTGAAGCCGTTGACCGTCACGCTCGGGTTCGAGGTGCCGTAGTAACGCCCGTCGAGATTGACACGGAAGTTGGTGTCGACGTTCCAGCCGAGGCCGATGATGCCCTGGTAGGCAAACTGGGTGCTGCCCAGCGAGCTGTTCGAATCGACGAAGGCGATACCGGCGCCAGCGCCGATGTACGGCGTGATGGTCGAGCTCGGGGCGAAGTCGTACAGCAGGTTGGCCATGATGCCGAGCTGGCTGATCTGGTTGTTGATCGCCGTGCCCGTGAAGCCGCCAGCGTAGGTCTGATTCTGGCGATAGATGCCCTCGACTTCGACGCGCGGGCCGACGAAGTCGTAGCCGATCATGCCGCCTGCGGCCCAACCGGTCTGGGGGGTGACCGTCGTGCCGCCGATCGTGGTGTTCAGCAGCCAGTTCAGGCCGCCTTCGGCGCCGATGTAGAAGCCCGGCGCAGCGGTCTGCGCCTGAGCCATGACCGGCAACGCAACCATTGCGGCCGCGGCCAGCAAAGCCTTTTTCATGAGTTCTTCCCCTCGTTTATTACACAGACGCGTATCGGCGGGGTTGGTGGGTGCCACCCCTCGTCGAATATATACACCACGAATGGTGAGGTGCAATAAGCCGGGCAGTTTCAAGGCAGCCCTGTGGCTGACCAGCAACACCGCTCGCTTTTTGGCGCTTTCAGCGCCTAATAGGGCGCTGAACTACCGGCACTAGATCTTGTGCGCCGGTCGGAAGCGTCACGGTCGGCCGGGATGGGGATCTTCACCCCGAACACGCCGCCGCCCTCTTCCTGACGGCCATAGATGGTCGGCCGCTCCGACGGCCCATCGGTCGGCGGCCGGGTCGCCAGATCCCGGCGCGGCAGCGGCACGTCCGGATCCGACGGCGGGTCGGCCAGCATTTTGCCCACGATCTCGGCACCGGTGGCGGGGGGTGCGACGGGCGAGGCCTGCGGTGCCGCCTTGGCGCCCTTGGGCGGCGTCGCCTGGGCCACAATCACTGGGGACGGCACCTTGAGATTCTGGTTGAGGTCCGCGGCGTAAGCGGACATGGCGGGAAGCAGCGAAACGGCCCCGAGAATGAGGCAGATTCCGTGCGCGCAGCGTGTACTGCCGAAGGGTTTTGCACGATACATGAACGAGGGCTTTCGACTTTGCGTTCTCCCACATCCTATTCACTACGCGATCAGGGCATTTTGGTGCCCTTTGGCGGCGGCATTTTGTATCGCCGCGCACCGGCAGCTGCGGTAAACCGCCGTTCATAACCGTAGCAGGAGGAAAGCCATGGGCCAGTACAGCAAGGTCGAGACCGACGGCCGACTGATGATCGTCACCATCAATCGACCCGAGGTCTACAATGCCTGCCATCCCATGGCGAACGAGGAGCTGGTCGCGGCGTTCGACGAGTTCAACGCCAATCCGGAGCTGTGGGTAGCGATTATTACCGGTGCCGGCGACAAGGCGTTCTGCGCCGGCAACGACCTCAAGTACCATGCCGAAATCCAGAAGAAGACCGGCAAGCGGCCGGTTCATCCCGCCAAGGGCTTCGGCGGCCTCGCCAACCGCTTCGACCTCGAGAAGCCGGTGATCGCGGCGGTGAATGGTGTCGCCATGGGCGGAGGATTCGAGATCGCGCTGGCCTGTGACATCATTGTGGCGTCCGAAAAAGCGACCTTCGCCTTGCCCGAACCCAAGGTCGGGCTGGCCGCCGGCGCCGGCGGCATGCAGCGGCTCTCCCGCATGATCCCGCTCAAGAAGGCGATGGGCATGCTGCTGACCGGACGTCATGTTCCGGCCAAGGAGGGCTTCGAGCTGGGCTTCGTCACCGAGGTCGTGCCCCACGCCGAGTTGATGACGGCGGCCAAGAAGTGGGCCAACGACATCCTCGCCTGCTCACCGATGTCGGTGCGTGCCACCAAACAGACGGTCATGCGCTCGCTCGACGTGCCGACGCTCGAGGTGGCCATGCATAATCTGCACTACCCCGCCTTCGTCGCCATGACCCGCAGCGAGGATACCGTCGAGGGCCCGCGCGCCTTCGCCGAGAAGCGCAAGCCCAACTGGAAGGGCCGCTAACGGCCGCGCTTGTTGTCGACGTCCCAGTCGAGCTCGAAGCGCTCGCCTTTGGCCTTGACGTAGGCGGCGTGTGGCGGCGCGAAATGCGCCGGCATCAGGAGCGCACCTTGCTCGGCACAATCGCCGAGCAGGGTGTTGCGTGTCTTGCGCGCCTGATCGCGGTCGTCGCAGAAGCGGCTGTTCCACTTCCACAGCGGCACCTGGACCGGATTGTGCAACGCATCGCCGGGAAAGATCGCGCGCTTGCCGCGTGACTCGAGGTCGACGCGGATCTGGCCCGGCGTGTGGCCGGGCGCGGGTTTGATTTTGAGGCAGCCGCACATGGCGTGCTCGCCGCCGGCCACGAACTCCGCCATCTTCGCCTCGACGATCGGCAACACCGAATCGTTGTAGGTGTTGACCTCGTACTCCACCGCGCCCGGCGTCTTGGCGACCTTGGCCCAGTGATCGTGGTCGGTGCGCGACATCACGTACTTGGCCTTGGGGAAGGTCGGCACCCACTTCCCGTTCCTGAGCTGGGTGTTCCAGCCGACGTGATCGACATGCAGGTGCGTGCACATCACGAAGTCGATCTGCTCCGGCTCGACGCCCGCCTCGCGCAGACGGTCGAGGTACTTGGTGTTCAGCATGTCGAAGCGCGGTATGCCCGGGCGCGGCTTGTGGTTGCCGCTGCACGAGTCGATCAG
>Ga0306921_10002322_pt1 | contig 19068 bp, 13 predicted proteins | sample sta12Cox44000080_FD_203760 | JGI IMG/M metagenome (GOLD analysis project Ga0306921, IMG submission 203760) | Lab enrichment of tropical soil microbial communities from Luquillo Experimental Forest, Puerto Rico - statoxic.12C.oxic.44.000.080 (v2)... | ecosystem: Environmental > Terrestrial >... | reverse complement strand
TCGAAATGGGAGCCGACGATTACGTGACAAAGCCGTTCAGCCCCCGGGAATTGATTGCACGCGTGAAAGCATTGCTGCGCCGCGCTGAACCCCCGGCGGACGCACCCCGCATTCTCGAAATCGGCAAGTTGGCGATTGACCCGGCGTCCTACCGGGTCAGCCACTCGGGCAGGCCCGTGCCGCTCAGCACGCTCGAATTCCGATTACTCTATTACCTGGCTTCGCGTCCGAATCGCGTCTTCACCCGTGATCAGTTGCTCGATGCCGTGTGGGGCACGGATCGCTTCGTAACGCCGCGCAGCGTGGACGTGTACGTCCGGCGACTGCGCGAAAAGATCGAGGCCGATCCGGAAAATCCCCTGCACCTGAAGACGGTTCGTGGCGCGGGCTATTTATTCGAGACCCGTGCAGCGTAAACTCTTCTGGAAACTGGCGCTGACGTTCCTGGCGCTTTTGCTGAGCGTATTGCTCGCAGTGGATTTCCTTGCCGAACGAGCGCTGCACCACAGTTACGAAAGCGACAGCTACCGCGAGCTGCGAGCCGTAGCTCGCGCCGTCCTGGCCCATCCACTCAATATCAGCAGGGTTCCTCCCGCGACTCCGGAGGACTCGGCGGCACTGACCAGTTGGGTGAGTGCCGCGGCCGCAACCGGGGTGCGAGTTTCGGTGATCGCGGCCGACGGGAGTGTGGTTGCCGATTCGCAATCCGAAGCGTCCACCATGGAATCGCATGCCGACCGCCCAGAGGTTCGCGAGGCCTTCGAAAAAGGGGAAGGCCGAGCCACTCGGCAAAGCGTAACCCTGAAGAAGCCGTTTTTGTACTACGCGGTGCGGCAGAGCCTTCCGGGCAACGTGCCTGTGGTCGTGCGGCTTGCTTTGCCGATGGAGGGCATCGGCGAGCCGCTCGGGACCTTTCGCCAAAGCTTGTGGATCTGGTCCGCGCTGATTTTCCTGGTTGCGGGAGCGGTGGCGCTCGCGATGTCGCGTTCCTACACGGACCGCATCGAACGGTTGCGCGAATTCTCGCGGCGAGTTGCGGAAGGCGATTTCCGGCCGCTTCCACCGGACGGCACGGGCGATACACTTGAAGCCCTGGGCTTCTCGTTAAACCAGACAGCGTCGCGGCTCGACCATACGATCCGCACGCTGACCGAAGAGCGCAATCTCTCGGCGGCGATCTTGGGCTCGATGGTGGAAGGCGTAGCGGTGGTGAACGGGGCGGAGCGACTGGTCTTCGCGAATCCCGGGTTTGCGTCGATCCTCGGGCTGGATGTTCCGCCGGTGTCTGGTAGTTCCCTGCTGGAGGTTGTGCGGCAAACGGAATTGATCGAAGCGGTGAGGCGCGTGCTCGTGGGCGAATCGCGCGTGGAAGCGGAAATTGCAACCGGAACGCTCAGGCAGCACCACTTCGCGGCGACGGTCGCATCGGTGCGTGCGGGAGAGACCTCGGGCGCGGTCATCGTGCTGCACGACATCACCGAATTACGGAAGCTCGAACGCATTCGTCGTGATTTTGTGGCCAACGTTTCACACGAATTCCGTACGCCGCTGACCGCAATTCAGGGATTCGCGGAGACGTTGATCGGCGGTGCCATGGACGACCCACAGAACCGCGGACGATTCCTCGGGATTATCCTCGAACACTCTCGGCGGCTCGCACGGCTGACCGAAGACCTGCTGAAGCTCTCGCAAATGGACGCCGAACGGCTGGAACTTGAGGTGCGATCGGTCGGCGTCGCACAGCTTGTGGAATCGTGTTATGAAACGGCGCAACGCCGCGCGGCGGAAAAGGATCTCAGCCTCTCATTGAACCTGCCGACGCACCTGCCCGACGTCGCCGGGGACAACCGGCGGCTGCAGGAAGTGCTGCAAAACCTGCTGGACAATGCCATCCAATACACCTTGCCGGGCGGGAACATCGTGCTGAGTGCGGAAGCGGGGAACGACGAAGTGATTTTCACCGTTGCCGACACCGGCATTGGAATCCCGCAGGCCGATCAGCCGCGGATTTTTGAGCGCTTTTACCGCGTGGATGTGGCGCGATCGCGCGAAGCCGGGGGCACGGGGCTGGGACTCGCGATTGCGAAGCATCTGATTGAAGTTCACGGCGGGCGCATCTGGGTCCAGAGTGAATTGGGAGTGGGTTCGAAATTCCACTTTTCGGTTCCGGTGTTCGACGCCGAGCGCGTCGTGAGCCGGGCGTCGTTTACCACCAGCGGCGCGGGGCGGACGCTGCGCGCGGGAAACCCCAACGGGGTTTAGTCCAGCCGCGGGTTAGAGCATATTCATCCTGCTTTCAACGACTTGTAATGTTCGCAACGCACACTGGCCAGTAGTATGCGGAGGCGTATTGGGTCGCCTCTCGCCGCGGAGGCAGCGAATGGCAGGAGCACCTGATTTGACCGAAGCGGTTCTCTACGACACGCTGGTCAACTATCTGGTTTCTATGGCGCGGGTCGTCGAAACGGCCATGAATCGTGCGTTGGACGCGATTGTAGGTTTCGACAGCGCGCGGACGGCTACGCTCCCGGGCGAAGTGTTCCTGCTGGAGCCCCGCATTAACGAAATGGAAATCATGATCGACGAGCTGGCCATCAGGCTGTTGCGCCGCGGGTCGTTCAACGACGATGAAATGCGGCTGATTGTCGCGTCTTTGAAGATTACGAACGACCTGGAAAGAATCGGCGATATCGCCGTGAATCTGGCGGAGCGCGTCGTCTCGCTACGGGACATGCCTGGGGCGAAGAGTCCGGAGGAGCTCGCTCCCATGGCGGAAGCCGTGAGATCCATGGTCAGCCGCAGCCTGGGAGCGTTGATTTTTCGGAACGCGGAGATGGCCACACAGGTTCTTGAAAGCGACGACATTGTGGATCAATACCGCGATCGGATCTTTGAAAACGTATTGCAGCACATGACGCAGAATGTGGCGTTGGTGAGTCCCGGAATGCAGTTTGTGCTGGCGACACGGCACCTCGAACGAATCGCCGACCATGCAACGAATATTGCCGAAGACATCATTTTCTGGGTGCGCGGACTCGATGTGCGTCATGGGCGCGCGCTAACCTTGCGCTTCGAACAGGAAGGAGCCGCCTCGGAGACCAGCGGAAAGGTCACGGAGAATTCACAGGACCTTCATTCGGAAGTGACCCCGGGCTGCGAAACTGAACGCGTTTAGTCTTCACTCCACGTCCTACCACGGGGATCGGCGCACCCCTGGCTCCGATCCCCTTCTCCTCCCTGGAACGACGGCGGTACATCCCCTTGACCGGAGAGCCGAGTCCAACTAATGTCTGTGGAATAGAGGCCATGAGCCCATTTCGCAGCCCGGATGGCGGTGAGCGCCGGCCCGTGTGGCGTCGGTGGATTTGTGTCCTGCTCGTTGGCCTACTTCTCTACAATCCCTTCGCCGCTTTAACAAGCGCATCCGCTGGACTTGCTTACCAGGCGTTGGCGCGGCACCGGGCGAGTGTCGGCGCAAGTGAAATGCAACACTTCGCTCCGGTCAAGGCCGTGACGGGCCAGCCGGATGTGACCGTAGCCGGGCAAAAGGGTGACCTGCCCGCGCCACGGGAAGAAGCCCGGCTGCAAAGCGGGCGTGTGCACCTTCCGCTATTGCTCGAGGGCATGACGAGCCTCTGGTTTCGTCCGCCTCCACGCGCATAACAGTCAAGAAATAACCGACCCCCAGGTGAAAGAGCGATGGAAGTCGTACGCATCGGCGTTCGCATGCGGATCTCTTCCCGCGAAGATATCGAGGAAGCGAGAAGGCTATCCTTTCCGTTGCCATGAGGAAAACCTATGACCGGTAAACGAAATTTGCTGATTGCAGGGGCCGTGGTTCTCGGGGCTTTGCTGTTTTGGGGAGCCATCCGGCACGCGAAAACGGAAGCGGACGACGGGCACGACTCGGGCAGCGGGGATCCGGTCGCCGCCATCGTCAAGGTCGAGAGGAGAAATCTGGGCACCCCGTTGACGCTGGCGGGGGCCTTCAAGCCGTTTCAGGACGTGGATATTCACGCCAAGGTGGGGGGATTTATCAAGACGATTTATGTGGACGTGGGATCACGAGTGAAGCAAGGGCAGACCATCGCCGTTCTCGAGGTGCCGGAACTGCAGGCGCAACTGGCGGGAGCGGATGCGGCCGTGCGTCGAGCGAAGGAAGAGATTACCCGGGCGCAAGGCGACGTGGAGCGCGCCAAGTCTTCCTACATGGCGCTCCACGCCATGTACGAGCGGTTGCATCAGGCGGCCCAACAAAAAGAGGGCTTAGTCGCACAACAGGAAGTGGACGACGCTCAGGCCAAAGATCTGGGAGCCGCCGCGCAAGTATCGAGTGCGAAAGCAGCGTTGAACGCATCCGAACAAGCGCTGGAAGTGGCTCAAGCGAATCAGAAGCAGTACGTGGCGCTGTCTGCCTACACGAGAATCACGGCGCCGTACACCGGCGTGGTCACGGTGCGATATGCGGACACCGGGTCGCTGATGGCTTCGGGGACGGCCACGAGCACGCAGTCGGAACCGGTAGTGCGGTTGGCGCAGATTTCGGTGCTGCGGCTGGTGCTGCCGATACCGGAATCGATCGCCGGCAAGATCCAGGACGGAGACCCGGTGAAGGTACGCGTACAGGCTTTGAACGAGGATTTTGTGGGAAAGGTGACGCGCTGCGCGGAGGCGCTCGACCCGCAGACCCGCACCATGCACACGGAAATTGATTTTCAGAACCCGGACGGAAAACTCATGCCCGGAATGTACGCGGAAGCAACCGTCCCGCAGGTGCAGAAGCAAAACGTGCTGACCCTCCCCTTGGAAGCGGTGGAAATGAGCGCCAGCAGCGAAGGCAGCGTGCTGCTGGTCAACGCCGAGAACACGCTCGAAGAGCGCAAGGTGAAGCTGGGCCTGGAGGGCAGCACCCGGATCGAGATCATCGCCGGATTGAAGGAAGGCGACCGCGTTGTTGTCGGGAGCCGGAACGAATTCCGGAGCGGGATGAAGGTGAAGCCGAAAGAGATCGAAAGCAGCGGACGCGGCGCGGCGGGAGGGAAGTAATGCCGAAGTTTGCGCTGACGTATCCCTATTTCATCATCATGGTGTGCCTGGTCGTAGCGGTGGTGGGTGTAACCACCGTGGTGCGCATGCCGGTCGATTTGTTCCCGCAAATCAAGATACCGGTGATCGTGGTCGCGACATTTTATGCGGGGATGCCGCCGCAGCAAATCGAGGCGGACATTACCAACACGTTCGAACGCTTTTTCACGCTGGGAAGCAACATCGATCACATCGAGTCGCGTTCGCTGACCGGGGTGAGCCTGATCAAGGTTTACTTTCAGCCGGGAACGGATGGCAACGCGGCGCTCAGCAATATCGCCAACCTGGCGATGGCGGACTTGCGGCGCCTGCCGCCCGGAACATTGCCACCGGTCGTGTTGAAGTTCGATGCATCGAGTTTGCCGGTGTGCCTGCTGACGCTGAAGGGGCAGGCTTTGAACGAAACACAGCTGAAGGACCTGGCGCAGTTCCAGGTCAGAAACCAGGTGGCCAACGTTGCGGGAGCCTCGGTGCCGCAGCCGTTTGGGGGAACGTACCGGCAAATCCAGGTGTTCGTGGATCCGGTGAAACTCGAAGCGCACCAGCTGAGCCTGATGGACGTGGTGAAGTCGATCAACGATTCGAACCTGATTTTGCCGGCCGGGGATGTGCGGATTGGCAACCGGGATTACAACATTTACGCCAACAGCCAGGTAGACAACCCGGAGGATATCAACCAGATTCCGCTGAAGAGCGTGGGACTTGGCTCGGTGGTGGTCGCGGATGTGGGCAAGGCCGAGGACGCGGGAGCGATTCAAACGAACATCGTGCGAATCGACGGGCAAAAGTCCGTGTACATCCCGATTCTGAAGCAGGGCGGGGACAGCAACACGATCGCAATCGTAAACGGCGTGAAAGGAATGATCAAGCACCTGGTGGACGTGCCAGACTCGCTGCGCACGGCGGTGGTGTTTGACCAGTCCATCTTCGTTAAGACGGCGCTAAAGAACCTTTTGAAAGAAGGGGGAATCGGCCTCCTGCTAACCGGGCTGATGATCCTGCTGTTCCTCGGAAGCCCCCGGGCCACGTTCGCGGTGCTGCTGTCGATTCCCTTGTCGGTGCTGACGTGTTTCCTGGTGATGAGCGGCATGGGCGGTTCGATCAATACAATGCTGCTCGGCGGATTGGCACTGGCGTTTTCGCGATTGATCGACGATTCGGTGGTGGTGCTCGAGAACATTTTCCGGTTCATGGAAAACGGAGCGCCGCCGCGGGAGGCCGCGGAAAAAGGCGGAATGGAAGTGGCGCTGGCGGTGCTGGCAGCCACATCGACGACTTCCATCGTGTTTTTCCCGGTGACCTTCTTCTACGGAGTGAGCCGATACCTGTTCGCTGATCTGGCGCTTGGGGTTGTGATCTCGATCTTCGCTTCGTACATTTTCGCAATGACCGTGGTGCCGCTTTACTGCGCCTATTTCATCCGGCTCAAGGGATCCGGGGGGCACGGCGACGAGCAGGCCGAAGAGCCACTGGCCGAGGCTCACGAGAAGGATGAAGGCGCATTGGCGCGAATGGTGGCCGGTTTCAACCAGCTGTTTCACCAACTCCTCGGCTATTACGAGGGGCGTGTGACCCGGGCGCTCGAAAGGCCAGGGCGCGCGGCCCTGTGGATCCTTGGAGGCATCGTCGCGCTCTTGGCCGTGGTCTTCCCGTTCGTCGGCCGAGCGTATTTTCCTCGCACCGACCCCGGGCAATTCGTGATCAGCGTGAAAGCGCCCTCGGGGACCAGGCTCGAAGTGACCGACAGATATATGGAGCGGGTTGAGGACGACATCCGCGCGGTGATCGCGAAGCGCGATCTGCAGATGATCGTCTCAAACATCGGAATCACACCAGACCTTTCGGCGATCTACACGACCAACAGCGCCATGCATACGGCGTTTGTGCTTGTGAACCTGACGGACGAGCACCAAGGCGGCAGTTACGAATACATGGAACGGGTCAGGCGGAAACTCGCGAACGACCTGCCAGAGCTAAGCACGTACTTCCGCGCCGGCGGGCTTGTGGATTCAGTCGTGAACCAAGGCTTGCCGGCGCCGCTGGACGTCCAGGTGAGTGATAACGATCTGTCCGAAGGCTACGCCATTGCGCGCAAGGTGGCGCTCCAAATCAAAGGTTCGAAGCGCGTGAGCGACGTGCTGATCCCGCAGGATATCGATTATCCGGGTCTGGAATTGAACATCGACCGGCAGCAGGCGAGCCTGTTGGGCTTGTCTCCGAGGGACGTTGTGGACAACGTGATCACCGCGCTGACTTCGAACGGCATGATCGCGCCGACTTACTGGATCGATCCGAAGAGCGGGAATAACTACATGCTGACCGTGCAGTACTTCAACCAGAAAATAAACTCGATGACCATGACGGATTTTCGAAACATCCCGCTGCGCGCGAACAACTCCGCGCAATACACACCCTTGCAATCGGTGGCCAAGATCGAACCGATGAACACGCCAACCGAAGTGGACCACTACCAGATCCGGCGCGTGATCGACGTGTATGTGATGCCGAAGAGCGAGGATTTGAGTGCCATAAGCTCGGACGTCAATCAAATCTTGAAAGGCGTGACGCTGCCGAAGAACGCGCGTGTGCGTGTCCAGGGAGCGGTGGTCGGAATGAAGGAGTCGTTCTTCCGGTTCGGGATCGGCCTGATCCTCTCGGTGATGCTGGTGTACCTGATCTTGATGGCGCAATTCCGGTCCTTCATCGATCCGTTCATTATTTTGACGGCGATACCGCCGGGACTGGCGGGAGTGGTTGTATTTCTGTTCGCCACCGGCACCACGCTGAACATCATGTCGTTGATGGGCGTCATCATGATGACGGGAATCGTCGTGTCGAACAGCATTTTGATCGTGGAGTTTTCGGGAATTTTGCACGAAAGAGGGCTCGAACTGAAGCAAGCGGTGGTCGAAGCGTGCAAAGTAAGGTTGCGGCCGATTCTGATGACTTCGCTTGCGACGCTGCTGGGGCTGGCGCCCATGGCGCTGGGGATCGAGGAAGGCAGCGAACAGTATGCACCGCTGGCGCGGGCGGTGATTGGGGGACTGGCGGTGTCGGTGGTTGTGACGGTGTTTCTTGTCCCGGCGGTTTACCTCCTGATTCACGGAAGGAGAAAGCCAGGCACAGCGGAGGTGGCGGCGTGAGAAGCGGGAGCATGCTGGGCGGCGCTGTGCTCGCGATGGTCGCGACGGCTGTCGCGGGGCAGCAGCAGGGTTCGCCTATACCACCAACGCCGGCAATGAGCGCACAGACGAACCCCGCGGGCGGCCGGCGCCTGACACTAGAAGAAGCAGAAACCATTGCACTCCGGAGGAACCCGGAGATCACGGTTGGGAAGCTCGAGGCGCTCGAGGCTCGAGAATTCGTGCGCGAAACGCGATCGGCGTTTTATCCGCAGGCCAATTTGAGCGTAACGGGGGTTACTTCCAACCCCGGTTCGCGAATTGCAGCCGGTTTCTTGACAAATCCGATCGTGTATCCGAGGGCGGCAGCGGGCGCGTCCCTGAGCCAGCTGATTACGGACTTCGGGCGAACGCAAAACCTGCTGTCGAGTTCGGAGTTTAGCGCAAAAGCCGCGGACCAAAATGCCGTGGCCACGAAGCAGCAGATCGTGCTCGCGGTGGACGAGGCGTTTTACAACACGCTAGAAACCATGGCGCTGCTCCATGTTGCCGAAGAGACCGTGAAAGAGAGGCAGTTGCGAGTCGATCAGGTCGAGGCGCTGACGAATTCCAAGCTGAAATCCGAGCTCGACCTGAGCTTCGTGAAAGTGGATCTGGCGAGAGCCAAGCTCTTGCTTCTGGATGCGCGGAACAATTACGACGCCTCGCAGTCGACCCTTTCGGCAGTTCTCGGATACCCCGACCGGCAGGACTTTGCCACCGTTGAACCCGCGGAACCGGTTGCTCCGCCGGCCCCGGACGCGCTGCCGTTAATTCAGCAGGCGTTACAACTGCGTCCGGAGGTGCAGTCGCTCGCCGACGAACTGAGCGCAGCAACCAAGTTCAGCAAAGCGGAACATGATTTGTGGTGGCCGACCGTAAACGCAATGGGGGTGGTGGGATTGGCGCCGGCGCGGGCGAATCAGATCGACAGCTGGTACGGGGCCGTGGGGGTGAACATCAATATTCCGGTGTTCAACGGTTTTATGTTCAATGCGCGGGCGAAGACTGCGGATCTTGAGACGGAAGTAAAACGAAAACGGCTGGAGGACTTGCAAGACAACGTCGCGCGGGACGTGCGCAACAGCTGGCTCGATACGGGCAAGGCTTACGAGCGGCTTTCCGTGACCAAACAACTGCGCGAGCAGGCCGACCTGGCTCTCGAACTGGCCGAGGCCCGTTACAAGCTCGGACTGGGCACCATCGTCGAATACAGCCAGGCCGAACTTGAGAAAACCGACGCGGAACTGCAGGACACCGACGCGCATTATCGATATTTTTTGTCGCAGATCGTCTTGGCGTATCAGATCGGACTCTCGCGGTAGCGGAATTTGCCGCGAAAAATACGGCAAGCAAAAATCAACCGCGAGCGCAAGGAACCGAGGGCCTTGTAAGCAGAAAGAGAGTTGTTGTCCTTCGAGCGACCAGAAAGCACGGCAGCCCCGTTATCTCGCAAGCTACTGAATACAGGGCAGTTAGTTTTAGGCCCCGCCGAATTATTACAGATTATTCACAATAGATTGACGTAAGCGTAAGAGTCGCAAATTAGCGTGCCTACCGGGGTGACGGTATTCCCACGGGTACAGTTCGAAATTCTGTTCAAAAGAGAGAGGCAATGAAAAAACTTGCAGCACTAACCTTGTCGCTGTTCCTTTCGCTCGGAACGGCGTTTGCTGACTCACCGAAAGATACACCGAAAGATACACCGAAAGAAGCGGACGCGCAGCCGGCGAAGACCGCACCGGCAGCGAAGCCTGCCCCGACCAAATCAAATGCGGAGATTGCGGCGGAGATGGAGGAACTGCGCCAGACGCTTCAAGCCCAGCAGGAGCAGCTCCAGATGTTGAAGGAAGAACTGGCAAAGCGCGACAAACAGATCGAAGAGGCCAAGGAGGCCGCCGCTTCGGCTAGTTCTCGCGCAACCGAGGCCAATGTCAAAGCCACAGAAGCGGTGACCACGTCGGCCGCAATAAAAAGCACGACGTCGGCTCTGAACACGACCGTGGCCAGCATGGCGGCAGCCCAGCCGGCTGTGAACAGTGCAGAACTAGGGACGGCTGCCGGCGGGCAGGGCGGGGCCGAAGACAAGGGGCCGCTGACGCTCCGTTACAAGGGCGTGAACATCACGCCGGGCGGATTCCTGGCGGCGGAAACGATCTGGCGCAGTCACGCGATGAGCGGCGATATTGCCACGCCATTTAACCAGGACCCGTTCACCGCGGCCGATGTTCAGCATCTGAACGAGAACAACTTCAGCGGGCGGCAGAGCCGCTTAACCCTGCTGATCGAAGGCAAAGCAGGCAGCGTCAAGGGGACGGGCTACTTTGAATCGGACTTCCTCGGCGCCGGAACCACCTCGAACAACCGGCAGACCAACAGCTATGTCTACCGCCAGCGGCAATTGTGGGGGCAGGCGGCGCTCGAAAACGGCTGGATCTTTACCGGCGGCCAGATGTGGAGCCTGGCGATGGAGAACAAGAAGGGAATCCAGAATCGTGGGGAAAACACGCCGATGATGATTGACCCGAACTACGTGGTAGGCATGACCTGGCAGCGCGCCTATGCTTTCCGTGTGGTGAAGGACTTTGGCGGCAAGTTCGCGCTCGGCGCCTCCGTCGAAGGGCCGCAGGCCACCATCGGCGGGCGCGGATTCTCGAGTGTGACCACGATCAATAGTGCCGTTGCACCGTCCGTGATCGTCACCACGGGTACGACCGCCGCGGTCACTTCGAATTTCTTTATCAACGCACCTGGCCAGGGTGGAGGTCTGTATAACACCTTCGACGCCCAGGGATATACGGTTAACATCGGCCCGGACCTGGTCTTTAAGGCCGCTGCCGATCCCGGCTTCGGTCACTATGAAGTGCTCGGTATTGTCAGCTTCTTCCGCGATCGCATCTACCCCTGCGGCGTCGTCGGCACGCAAGCGAAGGACACCGTGCCGGGGGCCAAGTCGTTCACCGGACCCTGCACCTCGCCGACGCCGACCACGGTGAGCAGCTTCGGCGCGTTCCCGAGTACCGCGATCGGCGGTGGTTTCGGTGCCAGCGCCTTCTTTCCCCTCGGCCATAAGGTCGACATCGGCGTGAAGGCCGTAGGCGGCGACGGCATCGGCCGCTATGGCGCGGCACAGCTTTCCGACGCTACGGCTCGACCCGATGGCAGCCTCGCGCTGATCCGCAATGCACAGGGACTCGCGCGGATCGAGTTCCACCCCACGCCCAAGTTTGACCTCTACGCGTACTGGGGCCTCGAATATGACTGGCGCGCAGGCTATAAGGGCTACACAACCATCGCGGTGACAAAGACGACAGCCATTCCGCCAACACTCCTGACCCCGGCGATTCCCGCCACCACCACGACCAGTATCACAACGGATGCCATTGGCGGGTATGGCAACGTGGCCGCCAACAACAGTGGCTGCTCCACAGAAGGGGTTCCCGTCGACCGGAACAACCCTTCGAATGGTTCGAATTGCGCCGGTGACATCCGGATCATCAAGGAAACGACGGTTGGCTTCTGGCACAAGCTGTACCAAGGGGACAAGGGGCGCGTGCAGTGGGGTCTGGCTTATTCCTACCTGGTCAAGAACGCCTGGTCCGGCACCGGCGGTTTCCCAGCGGGCAGCGCCGGCGTTGGGCCCAAGGCAAACGACAACATGATCTGGACATCCTTCCGTTACTATCTGCCTTAGTGGCGAGGACGGAAACTGGCTCCCGCACCGCGGGACGGAGAGGGCGGCTCGAAAGGGCCGCCTTCGCATTTCGAAGGCCCACGGAAGCGCGATCTAAGCTATTGACAGGCGAACCCTTATGGTCCGTTCGCAGGAAATATTTCTAATATTTAACAGACTCTACTCACGTTGTAACAATTCCGTAACGATCGGTGACGAGACTATGCAGTATTCGGCAAATCCCTCTACAGAGGTGGAGATTCCAAAATGAAGCGACTGACCGGTGCACTGCTCGCTCTACTGGTTGTGGGTGTCCTTGCATGGGCGGCTCAGAATCCGCTGCTGATCAACGGAGCGGGGGCCACTTTCCCGTATCCGATTTACTCCAAATGGTTTGACGTTTATCACGGTAAGAACCCCAGCATCCAATTCAATTATCAGTCGGTTGGCTCGGGGGCCGGAATCAAGCAGGTCACCGAAGGTACGGTGGATTTCGGAGCGACGGATGGTCCGATGAACGACGAGCAGATGAAGGCGTTTCAGGATAAACGGAAGACCTCGATTCTGCATTTTCCGACCGTTCTCGGAGCGGCCGTGCCGACCTACAATGTGCCGGGAGTGAGCGGAGCGCTAAATTTCACGCCGGAGGCCCTCGCGGGGATTTTTCTGGGAAAAATTACCAAGTGGAACGATCCGGCAATCGCAGGCCCGAACAAGGGAGTGAACTTACCCGCGAACGACATCGTTGTCGTACATCGTTCCGACGGCAGCGGCACGACCTACATCTGGACAGATTATCTTTCGAAAGTCAGCGACGAATGGAAGGGCAAGGTGAGCCGCGCGACTTCGGTGAACTGGCCGGTAGGCTTGGGCGGCAAGGGAAATGAAGGCGTGACCGGGCTGATCAAGCAGACGCCCAATGCCATCGGGTACGTGGAGCTGATCTATGCCGCGCAGAACAATATTCCCTACGGATCGGTGAAGAATTCCGCGGGGACTTTTGTGAAAGCGGACCTGGCGAGCGTGAGCGCAGCGGCGGCGGGCGCGGCGAAGGAGATGCCGGACGATTTCCGCGTGAGTATCACGAACGCGCCGGGAAAGACGGCTTACCCCATCTCGAGTTTCACTTGGCTGCTGATCCCGGCGAAGATCGACGATACGGGCAAGCGCGATGCCATCAAGGGCTTCCTGAAATGGATGCTTTCGGACGGCCAGGGCAACGCCGAGGCTCTTTCCTACGCAAAACTGCCGAAAGAAGTCGTACAGAAAGAAGAAAAGGCCATCAGCAACATTCAGTAACGAAGAAGAAACGTGGCCACCGCAACCCCAACGATTCCGAGCGCGGGCCCGATGGCAGGCTCGCGCTCTTTTCTCTCCCGCCTGCGCGACGGGGACGAAATTGCGCGGCTGATTACCTTGGTGTTTGCGGCCTCGGTGGTGTTGATCACCATTTTGCTGGTGTACGAGTTGTGGATCAATTCGGCGCTGCCGCGGCAGAAATTCGGTCTGCATTTTTTCGTCACCCAGGTATGGGACCCGGTCATGGACGAGTACGGCGCTTTGCCGTTCGTCTACGGAACGCTCGTCACCTCCGCCGTTGCTTTGCTGCTGGCCGTGCCGCTGGGGATCGGAGCAGCGATTTTCCTGGCCGAGTTGGCGCCGCCGCGAGTCTCCGATGCGCTGCAGTTCTTCATTGATTTACTGGCAGCGGTGCCGAGCGTGATCTACGGGTTGCTCGGGGTGTTCATCGTGGTGCCGATGATGCGGACGGTGATCTTCCCGGCGCTGAACAAGCCATTCGGGTATTTGCCGATCTTCAAAGGACCATCGTACGGCGTTGGATTTTTCACCGCCGGGATCGTTTTGGCGATCATGGTCATTCCTTACATTATTTCGGTTTCGCGCGAAGTGCTGCTTTCGGTGCCAGGGGACCAGCGGGAAGCGGCTCTCGCCGTGGGCTCGACGCGCTGGGAGTCGACGTGGAAGGTAGTCGTGCCCTTTGCCAAGACCGGCATCATGGGTTCGATTTTTCTGGCGCTGGCGCGCGCGCTCGGAGAAACCATGGCGGTGACCATGGTGATCGGAAATACACCGAAAATCGCGGCTTCGCTCTTTGCGCCGGGCTATTCGATTGCCGCCGTTATCGCCAACGAGTTCACCGAAGCGACCGGCGACCTGTACCTGCAGTCGTTAATCGCCTTGGGCCTGGTCTTGTTTCTCTTGACGTTCATCCTGAACGGACTGGCGCGGTTGCTGATTCTGGTGACGACGCAGAAAGGCAGCGGGGTGAGCAATTAATGGCAGCGCGGCTGCGATGGCGGAAATTTGTCAGCAACCTCATGCTGACGATGACGGGTGTATGCGCGTTTGTTTCCGTCGCCGTGCTGTTTTTCATCCTGGGATACCTCTTGTTCAACGGCGGAACCTCGATTAACTGGGCTTTCTTCACGCAATTGCCGAAGCCGGTAGGCGAAGCCGGTGGAGGAATGGCCAACGCCATCGTGGGCAGCGCCAAGCTGCTGCTGGCCGCTTCGTTGTTTGGCGTGCCGATCGGATTCCTGGGTGGAGTGTATCTTGCGGAGTTCAGCGGCAGTGCGGTGGCCTCCGTGGTGCGCTATGCGGCCGATCTCCTGAACGGCGTTCCATCGATCGTGATCGGGATATTCGCGTACAGCCTTGTGGTGCTGCCCTTCAAACACTTTTCAACGCTGGCCGGGGCTTTTGCGCTGGGGCTGATGATGATCCCGATCACGCTGCGCAGTACGGAGGAGTTTTTGAACGGGGTGCCACGGATGCTGCGCGAAGGAGCAATGGCACTGGGAGCAAGCAAATGGAAGACGATTGCGAGCGTTATCGTTCCGGCGGCGTACCGGGGCATTCTTACGGCGATACTTTTGGCGCTGGCGCGTGTGGCCGGGGAGACCGCGCCGCTGCTTTTCACGGCATTCGGGAACCGCTTCTGGAGCCAGGGGTGGGGCCAGCCCACCGCGTCCTTGCCGGTGATGATCTTCACCTACGCGGTGTCACCGTACGAGGACTGGCATCGGCAAGCATGGGCGGCGGGGTTGGTCCTGCTCGGACTGATCCTGATCATCAATATCGTGGCCCGGACGATCCTGTCGCGGGGCATAGCGGTGCCGAGGTGATCGAGATGGGCGCGCCATCCAAGCCGGGACTTTCTGTGAACATCGCTTCGACGCAGGGCGGTGGAACGCGTGAGACGGCCGCGGCGCTACCGATGCGCATGACGATTTCGAAGGTCAATTTCTACTACGGCACCAAACAGATTCTTTTCGATATCAACATGGGGATCGCGGACAAGAAGGTCACCGCGCTGATCGGTCCATCGGGATGCGGCAAGTCCACGCTTTTGCGCACCTTCAACCGCATGCATGAAACGGTGAGCACCTCCAGGTTGGAGGGAGAAATCCTGCTGGACCAGCAAAACATCCTTTCGCAGGACGTCACTTCCTTGCGCCGGCGCGTGGGAATGGTATTTCAACGACCCAATCCGTTCCCCAAATCGATTTTTGACAACGTGGCTTATGGGCCGAAGATCAACGGTATGAAGGGCTCGACGGCGGAGACCGTCGAAAAGAGCCTGAGACATGCGGCTTTGTGGGACGAAGTGAAGGACCACCTGCACAAGTCAGCGTATGAACTTTCCGGAGGGCAGCAACAGCGGCTGTGCATTGCGCGGGCCCTGGCGGTAGAGCCAGAAGTACTGTTGCTCGACGAGCCCTGTTCCGCGCTGGATCCCATCAGCACAGCGAAAATCGAGGAACTGCTGGTGGAACTGAAAAACCTTACGACGATTGCCATCGTCACGCACAACATGCAGCAAGCGGCACGCGTGAGCGACTTCACGGCATTTCTTTTGACCGGCCAGTTGATTGAATTCAGACCAACGCCGCAGCTGTTCACGACTCCAGCCGACCCGAGAACGGAGGCTTATATCACCGGCCGGTTCGGATGAGGTGAATCGAACGTTTTTTTGGTGTCCAGGCTCCGGAATGCAGATAAGATGCAAACGGGAAGGCTTTCATGGAACGTCACTTCGAAAAGGATTTGAACGAGCTGAAAGACAGGCTGCTGTGGATGGGCAGCCTGGCGGAGCGAGCCGTACACCAAGCGCTTCACGGTGTGCTGGACTCGGACGAGCAACTGGCGAAGCGGGTATTGGATGAAGAAGACGCCATCAACGAACTGCAACTGGAAATCGACGACCGCGTTGTACAGTTACTGGCCTTGCATCAGCTGATGGCCGCGGACCTGCGGTTTGTGCTGGCGGTTTCGCGGATCAACAACGACCTGGAACGGATTGGCGACCAGGCGGTGAATATTGCGCAAGGCGCGTTGCGGATTTTGCGGCACCCGCGCGTCAAGCCGTACGTGGACCTGCCGCGGATGACAGAGTTGGTTGAGGAGCAGGTCCGCAACGCGTTGAATGCCGTGGTGCGGCGCGACGTGGAGCTGGCGCAAAAAGTGATGGCCAGCGACGATCAGGTGGATCATTACCGCGACCAGATCTTCCGCGAACTGTTGACCTACATGATGGGCGACTCGAGCCTGGTTTTCCCCGCGTTTGAGCTGATTCTTGTCGCCAAGAACCTGGAGCGAATTGGAGATCACGCGACGAATATCGCGGAAGACGTGATTTACATCGTACAAGGCCAGGATATCCGGCATCCTTCGATCGACCGGCGGTAGGTCGAGTCAACATTCTGTCGAAGCCTTCCGAACCAGGTTCTGCGGCGCGAAGGCCGTTGCGCCTCAGGACAACGTGACGCGGGTAATGACTGGTCACGCGGCGAGACCAAGGACTCCTCACTTCGGTCGGAATGACGGCAGAGCGTGGCGGCGGTCCGCCAACAACAAGCCAGCTAGGATCGAGGCGCTGACGAGCGAGAGCAGGATTCCCACCGTGCGGTCGGGTGTGCGCATAAAACGCACGCGGACATCGGAAGTTCCCGGAGCGACCGGAACCACCATCTGATTCGCGTCGTCCGCGCGTTCAGGGACGACAAGCCTGCGGTTCACCTCGACCTGCCAGGCAGGATAGTTGAGGAGCCGAAGAGCAACGCGAGCGGCATCCTCGGCGTCGATATGGAGCTCCTTGTGTTCCGTGGTCCAGGAGCGGACCTGCACGTGCGCGCGTGGAGGCGCTGTTGTTTCGGCATTTTCGGGCAGCAGCTTGACGAGAGGGGCGTTCGCTGGCAAATCGAGATGGTCGTCGCCTTTAGGGTCGTATTCGTCGGTGCCGTCGTAGCCCGTGCCGTTCGTGATGGCCGCCTGTTGCGTGGGCATTTCATCGAAATCCCACCAGGTTTCGTTGACCAAAAAAACGGCTAGGGGCACCGAGAGCAGGAGGACAGAAGCGAACCAGAGAGAAGCCCGCCGCTTCTCGATGGCCGCGGCGAAAAAACATGCCGAGACGACCGCGATGATGGACATCGAGCGCCAAGGGAACTGAACGAAACGAAGCTTTGGCAAGTAGGTCCACAGCGGGGCCGTTATCCTCAAGGTGAGCAGCGAAGCCGAGGCGCCGAGAACCAGGAGAGAGAGAAAGGCTTTGCGGCCACGTTCTGGCGCGGCGGTTTGAAAGGCAAAACGCCGAGAAGCGAGAGCGGCAATCCCGAAAAAGAGCATGAGTGCAAGGCTGCAATCAGAGGCGATCCAGTTGAACCAGGTGTGATCTGGGTCGTCAGTCACCGTAAACAGGAAATTTTGTGAGGGAAGCAGACCGCTCGAGAGTGCTTGCCCGATGTTCACCCAGCGTTGTTCGTAGGCGGCGGGGACGATGTAGATGGCGGCCAGACCGAGGCCCAGTGCCAACCCGGCAACCCCGCGAACGAGGATACCCCAGGAACGCTCGGTGAGAGCGGCTGCCCAGGCAAGGAGCAATGCCATGCAATAGCTGGCGATCACGGCCGCCGGAGCGTTCGACAACCAAACGGCGGCAAAAGGGATGGCGAACCAAGCGACAGCAGCTGGCCAGGAAGGCCTGTCGTCCAGCAGCTCGGCCAGGCGAAGACCTGTTAGGAGCAACAGCGGAAAGAAGGCACAGGCCAGTTGCTCGGCGAAATCGCTTCGCACATAGGTCATGAGCAGCGCGTTCGGGTTAATCACATAGCATGCCGCACCGAACAGCGCGGCTCGATCGCTGGCCAATCGGCGGATAAGCAGAAAAGCGGCGAGCCCCGCAAAGGTCTGCATCAGCACGACGAAGACGACTGGTACGGCGATTCCTGGAAGCAGGAGAGTAAGAGCGGCGCCAATCATCCAGGAAAGCGGTGGATAGAAAATGAAGCGGGGCTCGCCAAAGCCATGGTTGGTCCAGGCCGTCCAGCGCGGATAGAGGACCCCTTCTTTCCACTGAAATGCTGCGTCGTACCACGAGGCGGCGTGGAACTCGAAGTCGTGCCCGGAGGCGCTGCCGAGCCAGAAGAACGGCAGCGCCAGCAAAATAGACAGCAGCAGCGAGACTAACAAGGCGAAAGACCAGAAAGGGATGCGATTTTGCGCGCTAGGGTCTGGTGGCGGGATTGTCATCGGGTGTTCACAGAATTGTAACCGGAGAGAGTTCGGCGAGGCGAACCTCGCGGATTGCGGTGCCCGAGGTTGATTTTTGAGCGATAATACGGGCGCTTATGAGCACAACGACAGCAGCCGCAGTCGAACCAATCATTGAGGCGCGCAAGCTTGAGAAGTTCTATCCGCAGCCGGACGGCACCAGGATACAAGTAATCGCGCCGACGGACATTGCCGTGTATCCCGGGCAGATTATCGCACTGCTTGGACCTTCCGGCTGTGGGAAATCCACGATGTTAAGAATGCTGACGGGGCTTTCGCCGACGTCAGCGGGGGCGGTGCACTGGCACGGCCAACCGGTGCAGGGTGAAACGCCAAACGTTTCGATCGTGTTTCAAAGCTTTGCGCTTTTTCCATGGCTCACGGTGATCGAGAACGTGGAAGCGCCGCTCGAGGCTCGAGGAATTGGTGAAGTCGAGCGGCACAAGCGGGCACTGCGGATTATCGACGCCGTCGGGTTGGACGGGTTCGAATCGGCCTATCCGAAAGAGCTATCCGGCGGAATGAAGCAGCGCGTTGGTGTCGCGCGGGCGCTGGTGGTCGAGCCGGAGGTACTGT
>Ga0306921_10002317_pt1 | contig 19090 bp, 11 predicted proteins | sample sta12Cox44000080_FD_203760 | JGI IMG/M metagenome (GOLD analysis project Ga0306921, IMG submission 203760) | Lab enrichment of tropical soil microbial communities from Luquillo Experimental Forest, Puerto Rico - statoxic.12C.oxic.44.000.080 (v2)... | ecosystem: Environmental > Terrestrial >... | reverse complement strand
CGACGTCGGTCGTGCGATGATGCTTCCGGCGTTGCAGCTCTCCCTTGATGGCTTTGAGCTTGGCCGCCATTCGCTTCTTCGCCGTAATCCGCCAGACGATAAAGGCTCCGTTGCTGTTGCGCTGCCCGCAGTAGTGAGTGAAACCCAGGAATGTGAAGGTTTCCGGTTTTCCCTCTCCGCGCTGCTTCCGGTCGCGGGCGGCGAACCGCCCGAACTCGATCAGTCGTGTCTTGTCCGCGTGTAACTCCAACCCGAACTTGGCCAGCCGTTCCCGAAACTCCCACAGGAATCGCTCAGCCTCAGTGCGGTATTGAAATCCGAGCACAAGATCGTCGGCGTAGCGAACGACTATCATGTCGCCCTTGGCCACTTTCTTGCGCCAGACTTCGACCCATTGATCGAAGACATAATGCAGGTACACGTTGGCGAGCAGTGGTGAAACCACAGCTCCCTGCGGCGTGCCTAGCTTCGTCTCCGACCACTGACCGTCTTCGGAAACTCCCGCCTTCAGCCATTTCTGGATCAGGCGAAGTATCCGGCGATCGGCCACGCGATGCTCAATGAACTTCATGGTCCATTCGTGACTCATGTTGTCGAAGAAGCCACGAATGTCCGCATCGAGCACCCAGTTCACTCGCTTCCATTGAATGCCCACCGCCAGCGCGTCCAGCGCTTGGTGCGGGCTGCGACCGGGCCGAAACCCGTAAGAAAAGCCCTTGAAGTCGACCTCGTAGATCTGGTTGAGGACCGTCACCACAGCCTGCTGAACGATTTTGTCTTCCAGCGCTGCGATGCCCAACGGACGTTGCCGCCCGTCAGCCTTCGGTATATAGACTCGTCTTGAGGGTTGTGCCCGATAAGCGCCATGATGCACCCGACTGTGTAGATCGGTGAGTCGATCTTCTAGTCCGGCTTCATACTCCTGCCACCTCACGCCATCGATTCCCGGTGACGCCTGGCGCTTGAGTGCGTAGAAGCTGTCACGGAGAAGTCCGACGCTGAGGTGGTGGAGTAAAGCGGTGAACCGTTCCTGCTTCCTTTCTCTTGCTGCTTTCCGCACACCGGACAGTCCCTGGGACATGCGTTTCCCACTCTGTGTCGGGCGCATGTGAGATTGACCGATGTTCTCCTGAGTCTGTGCCCTTCCCTCCCCAGCCTCCGCCGAAGGTTGCCCTTCTTTGTTCGGCTGGTTCCCTGGTAGTACGGCACAGTCCGACTTCTCCTGAACGTTCGTGTCCGCCGTTCGGTTTATGGCCTTCGCGGACCGATCTTGATCTGCTGACCAAGACGTGCAGGAGATCTCCCGGTTCTCGTGCATGTTGTTTCTCAGCGTGCGCGGGTTCTTAGGCTACGCAGGACCGAGCAACCACTCGCGAAATAACGTGTTTGCTGTGTTGCCTTCCTCCACTCGGAACGGAGTCGGCGTCCTGTTCCAAACGGGCTTTTCGAAGCTCAATAGCCGGCCCACCGATACCTCTGTCTACGCTTCAAGCGGCTCCTCGCGGGGTCGCCTGCAAGACTCAAGGCCAGGATGGATTCGCTGCTCTCCTTTCCTGTAGGGCTCTTTCATCCCCTACAACATGCCGGTTTATCCCGGCGCTCTCCGGTTTGCCCGTCGTCCAGAACAGAGCCGACAACCGGAGCGGTAGACACGGTGAGTCGTGCATATATAATCTGCGGACCATGACCAACACAGAAGAAAATCTATGGTCTCGCAGGGGCTTCGTAAAAAGTGCCTTGGCCGGGGCAGCAGGTAGCATCATTGCTGGCATTGGCATGAAAGCCGGTCATGTTCATATCGGTCCCCAGCAAAAGCCACAGGGCGTAAGTTTAACCAAGTTGACTCTCAGCGAGGCTTCTAAATTAGTACGCAGCAAGAGGGTCTCGCCAGTCGAGCTCACGCAAGCGTGCTTGGGCCGCATTGAGCAAATCAATCCCAGGCTAAACGCTTTCATAACCGTGACTGCTGACTCTGCGTTGGCGCAGGCTCGGGAGGCAGAATCCGAAATACAACGAGGTAGTTGGAAAGGGCCACTCCACGGAATTCCGATTGCCCTAAAAGACCTAGTTGATACTGCAGGCGCGCGCACAACCGCAGCGAGTGGGTTGTTCAAGGATCGGATTCCTGAACGAGACGCTGAGATCGTTCGACGCCTCAAAGCTTCAGGCGCAGTGCTGCTCGGCAAGCTGAATCTTCACGAATTCGCCTACGGCGGCAGTTCTGTGATTAGCTATTTCGGCGCGGTTCGTAATCCCTGGGACCCGGCTTATAGCCCCGGCGGATCGTCCGGCGGGTCTGCCGCCGCCTTGGCAGCGGAACTGTGTTACGGGGCCATCGGTTCCGATACCGGAGGATCTATACGTTTGCCGGCGGCTTATTGCGGCATCGTCGGACTCAAACCCACGTACGGTCGCGTCAGCACCAGTGGCGTAATACCGCTTGCCTGGTCTCTCGATCATGTAGGTCCAATGACGCGCACGGCGATGGACGCCGCTTTAATGCTTCACGTAATCGCTGGCTACGATCCCGATGACACAAACAGCACGGATACACCCGTTCGAGATTATGCCGCCGGATTGGAAGGAAAAACTTCATCCTTGCGCATCGGCATACCTCGCGCCTACTTTTACGAGGGACTTCACCCCGAAATTCAGGCTGCCATGGACACTGGCTTGTCCGTTTTAGAAAAACTCACGTCGAGTCAGCATGAGATTGAAATGCAGGCAGCGAACGATATGGCCCTTACGGCCCTTCTCATTCAGAAAGCAGAAGCCTACGCCTACCACAGGGAGTACGTTACGAGATCTTCTGACCTCTATCAGCCCGAAACTTTGAAGAGAATCCGTGCTGGAGCGGAGATAAGCGGGCCGGATTACATAAATGCCCGGCGGCAGCTAGACCGGTACCGGCGCTCAGCCTGGAAGATATTTGACGGGGTGGATCTTGTGGTTACAGCCAGCACGCCGGTGCCTCCGCTCACGATTTCAGAACTTCTGGCAGATCCAGACCATCTTCGTGCGAAGGAAATCCTGGCGTCCCCCAATACTCGGCCATTCAATCTTCTCGGCCTACCCGCCGTCTCCATACCCTGTGGTTTCACCAGCAAGGGATTGCCAATCGGTATGCAGATAATCGGCCGACCCGGTGATGAAGCAACTGTTTTTTGTTTGGCTCACGCCTACGAGCAAGCCACAGACTGGCACAACCGCAGACCGAACCTAGGATGACCTCTGTTATATTTTTTTCTTACCGTCGAAGTACGCCGAAATGGGATAGCAGAACATTATTGCCAGATCGTCGACTACGCGGAGAGTATCGCCTCAGGCATCGAGCGTACAGCTTTCCCGGCTGGTGGGGAGCCCTCCTTGTACTATTCGTGCCGATTGTTCCGGGAGGGCGGTTGCAACGCCGTGAAGCAGTCGGGCTTAGTGGAGTGATCTAAAGTTCGATCCCCACCGCCCCTACCAGCTCTTTCAATAACTCGCATCAGCGTTCCCTCCAAGAATTGCTGCATTTTGGTGCAGAAGGTCCGTGTTTTGTCTATCTCAAACTCCGTGAGGCGAGACCTCCGTGATTTTTTCCTGTTGCGCGCTCCCAGGCGAGGCTGGTCTCGTGCAAGCGGGGCCTGGCTGGCAAGCTACTTCTCCCGACTCACTCTCGCGGCAATGGCTGCGCCCAGCTCTTTGGTGGAGGCAGTGCCTCCGATGTCCGGTGTCCGCACGTTTCCTTGAGCCAAGACATCCGCAATGGCGGCTTCGACAGCATCAGCCGCGTCCGGCTCGCCCAAATGTCTAAGCATCATGGCACCTGACCAAATCTGCCCGATGGGATTGGCGATGCCTCTTCCTGCGATGTCCGGCGCAGAACCATGAACCGGTTCGAACATGGATGGGAATTCCTTTTCCGGGTTCAGATTCGCTGACGGAGCGATGCCGATGGACCCAACAACCGCGGGACCAAGGTCGGAGAGTATGTCCCCGAAAAGATTCGAGCCCACAACGACGTCGAACCAGTCGGGATGGCGGACAAAGTGCGCGGTCAGGATGTCGATATGAAATTGATCTGTGTGGACGTCCGGATACTGCGCGGCCATGGCACGAAAACATTCGTCCCAGAACGGCATCGTATGGATGATCCCGTTTGATTTTGTTACGGAAGTTAAATGCTTCTTTCTCCCGCTTGCCAATTCGAACGCGTACCGCAGCACGCGATTGACTCCACGCCGCGTGAAAACGCTCTGCTGGACAGCCATTTCGTCTTCGGTTCCTTCATACAGGCGGCCACCGATGTCGGAGTATTCCCCTTCGTTGTTCTCGCGAACGATGCAAAATTCAATTTGACCAGGCTTCCAGTGCTTGAGCGGGGTCTCAATTCCCTCCAACAGCCGTATCGGCCTGAGATTCACATATTGGCGGAAGCTGCGACGGATAGGTATTAGGAGCCCCCACAAGGAAACATGATCGGGAACATCGGGGTGTCCCACGGCACCGAGGAAAATGGCGTCAAAGGGCCTGAGTTGCTCGATGCCGTCCGATGGCATCATCCTGCCGGTTTTCATATACGTTTCGCAGCTCCAATCCAAGTACTGCCAACGGAAGCGGAATCCAAAGCGCTTCCCTGCGGCCTCGAGAACACGCATGCCTTCGGGGACAACTTCCTTGCCGATTCCGTCTCCGAAGATAACGGCGACGTTGAATGTGTGCATGGACATGACTTCCTGTCATTTGTCTATGGACAGCAAAGGTGACAACGCGCCTACATCCGGTGCTGACTCCAAGGTCCTCACGAAGTCGATGATTTTTTCCGTCTTGGCCGTCGGCCATTTGGCGTAGTCGGCGCAGCCCCGGAATTTCGCAGCTGCTTCTTCAAAAGTCATAGGATCAGCCGGACTTCCCTTTGCGAAATCTGCCTGATCCTTGAAGGTTGTGCCGTCCTTGAGGTGAACCGTGACGAGCGAAGTCATTTTGTCAAAGCCGGCTTTCTCGGCGATGGGGTCGACATAAAAATTGACACGGCGGATCATGTCTTGCACTTCCGGGCGCCGCACGTATTCATCGGTGAACTGGTTCAAGACAGCTTTGCGTTCCAGGAGCAGAACCGACATACAGAATTCCATGCTGAATTTTGCCTGCAGGCCCGTCAGGGGTTTGTGATGAATCAGCGCATTGGGCATGTAGTGATTTGTGCCAACATCCAGCTTGTCAACTTCCGACGGAGCGATGTTGTATTTCTGGATCAATCGCAGCAGAGCAGTCATCGCGGGATGAGTAAGGGAGCCCGAAGGGTAAGGCTTCAGAGAGACGCCGGGATTCGCGAAACTCCACGGATTCCCCAATTTATTCATGATTGCGGAGGGATCGTAGGTACGGCTGTAGGCATGAAAGAAACCCCGCTGGGCTTCGAGGATCTGTCCGGCAGCGGTCCAGCCGAGACGGGCAAGATCTACCGCGACAACGCCGTTTTCCGCTGCATGTCCTGCCTGAAACGGTTTTGTCATCGTGCCAAAATTTTCGCGCAATCCACCGGCTTCAGCAGCAGCGATTCCGTACGTGTTCAGGATTTTTTCGAGAGGGAGGAGGTGCATCTTTGCGCACGCCGTTGCGGAACCGAGCGTGCCAAATGTACCGGTGGAATGAAATCCGTCTTCATAATGGCGAGGGGAGCTTGCCTCGGCGAGCTTCGTTTCGACTTCGACGCCGAGGTGATAGGCTAGCAGGAAATCCCTGCCCGAGACTTTCGCGAGTTCGGCGATGGCAAAAGAAGGCGGTAGCACCGGAGCGGTCGGATGGGTAAGTAAACCGTAAACGCGATCTTTGGAAACGGCGAGCTGCGTGTCATCAAAATCATCCGCGTGAATGGAGACGCCGTTAACAAAAGCCGCGAATCGCGGTGCGGACTTGAGGGAGGAACCAATTATGGTGGATTTCCCTTCACAAGGGCCCAGGGTTTGAATGTACTTACGGCTGATGGAACCGGATTCCGCGACGGAACCGGCGAGCGCCAGACCAAACCCGTCGAGAATGGACTTTTTTCCAAGGGCGAGGACGTCGGAGTCAATGTCGTCCCATTTTGTGTTCACCACGAATTGCGCGATGTACTTTGTGAGACCAGTCGCTTCGGGAAACGCATTTTGGTTCTGATCCTCAGCGGCCAAGCCCCTCCCTGGCTTGCCGAACAGAATAGCTGCGTCTGCGAACAGAGATGCTTTGAGCAGATCACGTCTCATCATGAGCTCATCCTTGTTGACACCTGGATCGCGGGAAGTCGCCATCACAGAGGCCGCGTATCCAAACCCAATTTAGCAAACCTCATTCGGTCGAGAACTGGGAAGCTGAGTTTGCAAAGAACAGACCAGGCGACCGAATGGACTATCATCATGCGCGACTCACGATTTACAGTCGAGAGCAACTCAATGGGCACCGACCGCATGCTAGTCTCCATCAGTCGCCGCCCATTTCCCGGTCCGGTTTCGAACGTCCACAACCTCTTGAGATACCACCTGCATTCCCAGAAGCGCATCTTTTCGGGGCAGCGGGGGAAACGCGGTCTTTGCGAAAGGAGGACGACGTCAGTTCGGAAGGCGCATCTTGTACAGGAGATCTTTAAAGCGCGGATTCGAGCGCAATGAATCCAATTGTGGATCGACCTTGAGAAAAACCAACCCGTTCGAACGGTCGGCATAGGCCTTTTCCAGCCAGTCCATGGCTTTGTCGCTTTCTCCGAGACCGGCGTAAATGAGCGCAATGTAAAAAGGCGAAACGTACTGTCGCTTTGATTTTTCCAGCAATTGGTTAAGAACAGCGCGCGCTTCCGGTGTCTTATTTGCCACAGAGTAAGCGTGGCCTAGACCTGCGACCATGAGGGGTGTACCGGGAGATATGTCCCTGGCTTTCTCGAGCTCGACGATAGCTCGCTGAATATCGCCCTTTTGTTCATAGGTCTCGCCAAGCACCAAGTGGGCGAGCGCGAAACTGGGGTCCATCTCAAGCGTATTGTCCAACTGTTCGGCGGCTTCATCATATTGCCTCGCCATGTAAAGTCGCCAGCCGTAGCTGAAATTAATGCTGAGAGACAAGGGATCAAGCTGGCGTGCAACGTTGATTTTCTCAAGGCTCTCACGGGGCCGGCCCATTGCCATCAGATATAGAGAATAGCGCTGGTACGCAGTCGCGTAGTTTGGATTGAGCTCGACGGCGCGCTCAAATCCGGTGGCGGCTGCGGGCCAATCCCAGTCATAGTTGAAACGCACACTGGCCAGCGAGGTTTCGGCTTCTCCGAGCGAATCATCAATTTGCAGCGCTTTCAGAGCTGCGGCCTTGGCCTTCGGTGCGGCTTGGGCGGCCGGCATGGTGCCGACAATCGCGGACCCCACGACACTATAGCAATCTGCCAGGCCGGCGTAGGCAAGAGCATAGTTGGGATCCTTCGTCGTGGCAGCTTCAAAGTATTCGATCGCTTTCGCTAGTCCTTCGTCTGATCGCTTGTTCCAGTAGTAGCGGCCTTTCAGCAAGTCCTCGTAGGCCTCAGGGTTGACGTGTGCAGCGGTGTTGGCAAGGCGGGTTTGATCTTCGGGAGCGAGCTTGACGCTAATCTGACCGACGATGGCGGAGGCGACCTGACCTTGCAAGGTGAGGATGTCTCCAACCGGGCTCTCATACGTTTCTGCCCAGAGATGGTGGTCGGTCGAGACCTGTACCAGTTCGGCAGTGATGCGGACGCGATTCCCCGCTCGAAGTACAGTCCCTTCGACGACGGCATCCACCCTCAGGTCACGAGCAATTTCAGAAAGAGGTTTTCGACTGTCCTTGTACGCCATGGCGGTTGTTCGCGAAATGACGCGGAGCGAACGGATTTTAGCCAGGCGAGCAATTAGTTCGTCCGTCATGCCATCTGCAAAATAGTCTTGACTGCTGTCTCCGGATACATTCTCGAGAGGTAGGACGACCAGTGAAGTGATCTGTCGCGATCTAGACTTGCTTGCGCTGACCTCATGAATGTAGAGCGACATGAGACTCCAGAGAATCACGGCGCTCGCCAGGACAATCGCGCTTATTTTAAGAGCCTTTCTAAGATTTGACGGCGCTGCGGCCGCTTTAGGTGAGGATGGTTCGCGAGGCAGGAGGCGCGATACCGGCAGGGCAGTCGTGGCAAGAGAAGTTCCCGCACGCAGTTCCTCAATCAATTTCACTTCACGATCTTCGGGCGGACTAGTACTTACCTCCACCGACGGAAAAATGAATCGGTACCCACGCTTAGGAACGGTCTCAATGAATACGGGATTCTCCGAAGAGTCCCCGAGCGTTTCCCGAAGCCTCATGACCGCCGTGTTTAGGCTGTGGTCGAAATCGACAAAAGTATCGTCGGCCCAGAGCCGGTGTCGGAGTTCATCCCGGGCAACAACCTCTCCGTGACGCTGAAGGAGCAGGACAAGAATCTGCAAAGGCTGCTCCTGGAGCTTGATGCGCAAGCCTTGCTTTCGGAGCTCACCCGTCTGCAGGTCTATCTCGAAAACGCCGAAGCGGACATGTCTCGACGCGTGGGAAGCCAGATTCATACATTTCGGAAGCTGGCCGGAGTATAGCCTTTGAGGATTCGCAGGTCAAAGTTCTGTTACAGCGGCTTATAACTCCCTGAATTCAGTGTTGCTCCGCATGTGACTTAGAAATGATTTTGATTCGACTCAGAAAGCATTGCTACTCAGTCCCAGCCTAAACATAGTTACCGCCGGAGTGGTCTTCCTAGGGTAGGTGGAGCGGCCTGTCGATTGGCTGTTCAACGAATTCCATTACCGAGCCAGGGGACTTGTATGCAATGGCGACTCTGGAGGCTATGGCTCGCCTAATGTTCAGGGTTCCGGAGGTGGGCGTCTTAGGGGGAAGACGATGAGCAAACACACTTGCCAGAAGAGTTCGGGAATCGCAGCGGTTGCGTGGACTTTTCTACTCATTGCGTTGCTGTTCGGAACCCGCGCAAAAGCGCAGTTGGCAGGAGCAACCCTTTCGGGCGTCGTAAGTGATGAGTCGGGTGGGGTCGTGCCCAACGCGGAAGTGTCTATCAAAAACCTGGCCACGGGGGAGTCTCGCGGGGTTACCACGAACACGGACGGGCTGTATTCGGCCCCTAATCTGGTGCCCGGTGACTACGTACTGACAGTGAGCGCCCATGGCTTTCAGACTCTAATCCGCGAGGGGATTACACTCACGGTCGGCTCTAACCAGGCGCTGAACCTCACCCTGAAGGTTGGTCAACTCGCCGCGACCGTCACGGTCACTGGCGCGACGCCCACAGTTGAGACAACCAGCTCGACCGTGAGCGCCACTGTGGAACAGCAGACGGTCGTGGACCTGCCGCTCAACGGACGCGACTGGACGGCGTTAGCGACCCTTCAGACTGGCGTCCTCAGCGTCCGCGCGCAGGCCTCCAACGCCAGCACAGCAAACCGTGGCAATCGGGGCTTTGGAAACCAACTTACGGACAGCGGGCACCGACCCAACGAAAACACCTACCGGATCGATGGAATCAACATTAATGACTACTCGAATGGATCGCCCGGCAGCGTGTTAGGGGCCAGCTTGGGCGTTGATGCGGTTCAGGAGTTTTCCGTGGTAACAACCAACTACAACGCCGAATACGGTCGGACATCGGGAGCCGTCGTCAATGCGGTCACCAAGTCAGGTACGAACGAACTGCACGGTTCTGCGTATTTTTTCGACCGCGACAAAATCTTCGATGCGACACCCTTTTTCGCGAACTCAAAAACGCCCTTCCATCGTGCCCAGTTTGGAGCTTCTGCAGGCGCGCCCATTATTAAGAACAAAACATTTGTTTTTGGCGATTACGAAGGAGTTCGTCAAAACAAGAGCCAATCCGGCGCTGTGCACGTGCCGTCCGCTAATGCTCGAAACGGAATCTTTGCCAATGGTGATGTGGTCGTTCCGGACCCAATGGTCAGCAAGCTCATGGCGCTCTACCCATTGCCAGCGAATGCTACTACCAGTGGAGACATCGCCACGTATGACACCTCAGGGCTGCAGACCATAGTGGAGAACTACTTCACGATCCGGGCCGACCACAAACTCTCAAACAGCGACAGTCTGAGTGGGACCTATTTCTTTGACAATGCTCCCCAAGACCTTCCGGACCCGTTGGATAACGTGGTCCACGAGGTCTTCACGAGGCGCCAAATGGTGGCATTGACCGAGACTCATATTTTCAGCCCGGCGCTCGTAAACGTCTTTAGGTTTGGCTTTAACCGCGTCGTCGGCTTGGTGAATGAGCCTGTAAAAGCCATCAATCCCGCTGCCAGCGATCCAACCCTGGGTGTAAGCCCTGGTCTGTTCGCACCTTTGTTCAACGTCGCCGGCCTCACCCCCGCGGGCGGGCTGGGCTACCCCTCCTTCTTCGGGCACCACTACAACTCTTACCAGGCATACGACGACGTGTTCTGGACGCGCGGCAAGCACACTTTGAAGTTCGGCTTCGCGTTCGAAAGGCTGCAGTATGACGTCCTTTCGCAACTCAATCGCAACGGAAGATTCGGCCGATACGCCAGCGTCGAAAATTTCATCAAGAACACCCCAACGACGGTCGCGCTTCTCGATCCTACGATTAGGAAGGAAGTGCGGAGTCGCGACAGCCTTTTCGGCGGATACGTTCAGGACGATTGGCGTGCGCTGTCCAACCTCACACTGAACCTGGGCCTACGCTACGAAATGTTGACTCTGCCGACAGAAGCGCATAATGGATTCGGCGTACTCAATCTTAACAATTCCTTATCCGCCCCTCCGGTCCCGGGTGGCTGCCCATCTTTGATCGCCCCAAACAACCCCCCCGGCTGCACCGTTCCCGTGAAGTACATGTGGAAATCGAATCCCACGGCTCACAATTTTTCTCCTCGTGTAGGCTTCTCCTGGGATCCATTCAAAACCGGAAAGACTGCTGTGCGCGCTGGGTTCGGTATCTTCGACGTCCTGCCCCTTCCTTACACCTACACCATCGGCGATTCGCAGTGCAACTAAGCGGTACGGGCACATATCACTCGAATTTTGATCCCGTTACCTTGGGCAATTCTGCGCTGTCACGATATGTCGACCAGCATCCACACCGCAGCTACGCTTTAAACTGGAACTTGAACATTCAACGTGAATTCACTTCACACATTACCGGCACGCTCGCGTACATCGGTTCGCATGTCGTGCACGAACCGTTCACAACCGACGATAGCAACCAAGTTGGTCCTCCGAATGTACGGCTGATCAACGGAGTCTATACCTGGCCTTTGCCGGTTGGGAGCGGACCTTTACTCGATCCAAACGTGGGTGACATCCGGCCCCTGTTCTTTGACAGCACTGTTAAATACAACAGCCTTCAATCTCAACTTCTGGTAAGAGACCTGCATGGTTTGCAGAGTCAGGCTGCCTTCACCTGGGGTAGGTGCTTCTCTGAAGGAGACGGCGCGCAACTCGGGGATCCATTCTTGACTTCAGTCCCATCGCTCATCTTCTTCGATAAGCAACAGAGGCATGGTCCATGCGACTTCGACATTCCTTGGAACCTCGTAATAAACAGCCTCTATGCACTCCCCATTCGGAGAACGGATTCAGCCTTCAGCCGAGTGGGAGAGGGATGGCAACTCGGATTAATTATGATCGCCAGTAGGGGAACTCCTTTCACCGTGGTCACGCCAACAGATGATCTTGGGCAGAACAGCACCGATCCATGGTCCTTTCCCAATCGTGTGGCCGGCTGCGCTCCCTATGTTTCCGATTTCAGGAGCCAGGGTATGGTGTACCTGAATAATGCTTGCTTCACACCGCTCACGGTCACTGCCAACGGACCTATTGTTGGCAACAACGGACGCAATTCCCTAGTCAGCCCGGCACTGGTGAATTTCGACTTCATCGTTATCAAGGACACTAGAATTACGGAAAGGCTCCAGGTCCAGTTTCGTGCAGAGTTCTTTAATATATTCAATCATACCAATTTCCAAGCGCCGAACATCGACGCAGGGACTAGCACCATCCTCGGCGGCAACAACGTGACCTTGACTCAGACCGTCACTGACGGCCGGGTTATTCAGTTCGGTCTGAAGCTATTGTGGTAAGTGTTGGTTCTGACGGAAGAGGAAGGAGTTCAGGCTTCTCTTCCTTGCGCGATTTTGCTTGCTCCTCGGGTGCTTGAGCAGCAGGACTCGCGGTGCTCGGAATTAGATCCTCTCTGGCCGAGCACGACATAACCTATTGGCTCGCTTATGAGTGTCGGTGCGCGCGTATTCGTTGACCCGGGCCCCTGTTGTTGTGCGCTCGAAGGAAACTACAGGACTTGCGCTGTTCTTGGGTAAGGCAGAAGCAGTCTGCAACACGGGAGTTACACACGCCTTGGATCATGTGAGCAACGCTGATAGACAAACACTTGCGGCAAACGGCGCCACAAACTCCAGTGCGCCGACCGCTGTGCGCTGGTACGTCATGAGCATTGTCATGCTGATCATGGCGGTGACGGCATTAAATCGCCTGAACTTGAGTATCGCGGGCAACACCGTCGAGCAGGAATTCGCGTTCGATACCATCCGGATGGGAGGCATCTTCAGTTCCTTTCTGTGGGGATACGCGCTCTTCCAGATTCCGTGGGGATACATTTGTGACCGCCTTGGCCCCATGCGTACACTAACGACATCGATGCTGTGTTTCGGCGCAGGCGCAGGACTGATGGGAGTTGCGCCGCGTTTTGCCGTGAGTACCGGGATCAGCGTCTTATTGGCTTTCCAAGTCATCCGATTCCTTACTGGCGTGGGGGAAGCGGCTGTCTCGCCCAGTTGCGTCCGTGTGATTGCTTCGTGGACCAGTGTCAGGGAGCGGGGCTTTGCCAGCGGGTTACAAAGTGCGGGTCTTGGCCTCGGAGGAACTCTAACGCCCATTCTCATAGCGTGGGCGACGATTCATTACGGCTGGCGCATCGCCTTTTATTTGTGTTCCGCCTTTGCGCTTCTCACTGTCGTGATTTGGCGCATCAATGCAACCGACTGGCCGGAGCAGCATAAGAAAGTGAACGCCGCCGAACTCGCCGAAATTCACCCCGCGGCTCGCAGCGGCAGTGACCACCGCCACCTGATGACGAACGCCAAGACTGTGCCTTGGCTAAAAATCCTCTCGAGCGCGTCGGTGTGGGGCTTGATTCTTGCCTATGGCTGCCAGGGTTACGCTTTCTATGTTTACTACAACTGGTTTTATTTCTATGCTGTGAAAGTTCGTGGCTTGCAAATGATGCAAGCTGCTGCCTGGACGTCCGCTCCATTCTTGGCGATGGCTCTGCTTTCCCCCGCAGGCGGGTGGTTTTCCGACCGCGTATCGCGCCGCTCCGGCCGAAGGCAGGGGCGAATCTACGCCGTATGGCTCGGCATGGGCGTTTCTGCGGTTCTGCTGATTCTGGGAAGCCATCTAGCGATTACCGTAGTTGCTCTCCCCATGATTGCTCTGGCCGCGGGGTTCAATTACTTTGCCACTTCAAATTTCTGGGCGAGCTGCATTGACCTTGCCCCTGAGTTCTCGGCTTCGCTATCCGGGCTCATGAACACGTTTGGAAACATAGGCGGAGCGATTTCTTCTACAGCAACCGCCTATCTTGCTGTTCGTCAAGGATGGAGCCGTGCGTTGGACGTTGCTGCGCTAGCGACCGTCGGCTCCGGCTTGCTGTTTTCTATTGTGAATGCAGGTCGAACCATTGAAGAAACATCCGAGGCAGCTTGATACGAGAGGGTAGAGAGCGCCGAGGAAAAATTCCGGGGGGAGGCTGTCGGCTATGAAAAGAAGGCTTGCAACGATCTTGAGCAGCGTACTTCTGCTTTTCATGGCAATTCTGTGCGGACAGTCCGCCGCGCAGGAAAGAGAAGTGCTTCGGCTCGTGCAAACCATTCCAATGCCCAACGTAAAGGGCCGCATCGACCATATGGACGTGGACGTTAAGGGAAAGCGGCTCTTTGTTGCCGGGCTCGAGAACGGCTCGCTGGAAGTGGTGGATTTGAAGGCTGGCAAGTGGGCCAAGAGCGTACCCGGTTTTCAGAAGCCCCAGGGCATTGCCTACGTGGAATCCCTAAACAAACTGTTCGTGGCCAGCGGAGATGACGGAATGCTCCGGGTTTTCCGAGGCGATACTCTTGAACTGCTGGATTCCGTCAAGCTGGATCTGGGCCCAAACCGCGTGGCTTACGATCCGCACACTAGACTGTTGTACGTCGGCTACGGTGGCAAAGACGCCGGCAAGGACTACGGGGAAGTTGGGATCATCGACGCAAGATCAGACAAGCACATTGGCGATGTGCAAGTTGCTGCGCACCCGGCGGAGCTTTTGCTTGACGAGTCGGGGAGTACGCTTTTCGTTTTCGTTTCAACGGAAAGCAAAGTGCAGATAATCGATACGAAGAACCGCCAGGTCGTCTCGAGCTGGCCTGTGAGCAGCCAACGCAACGGCGATGGCGCTCTTGATGAGGCAACGCACCGACTATTCCTTGGAACGCGAACCCCGCCGGAAATGATCGTTATGGACTCGAGTTCAGGGAAGGAAATCGCTCATCTCCCGACCGTGGAAGGAATGGACGGAGTCTATTTCGATTCGGCGCGTAGGCGAATCTACGTTTCCGGGGGCCGGGGATTTGATGTCGGATACCTATACTGTTACCAGCAAACGGATCCGGACCACTATCAGACCCTCGGAAAAATTGCCACCAGGCCGGGAGCTGGCACATCATTTTGGTCCACGCAGCTGAATCGCTACTACGTCGCCGCACCTGCGCATGACAACGAAGAGGCCGCCGTACTTGTATTCGAGCCAGTGCCATGAGTCTGCAAGATTTTTTTCGAACATCACAAGACTCAACAACCAAATCGCAGGAGGAGAAATGAGACAATTGCTGGTGCTAGGAGCTGTCGTATTGGTTGGATTGAGCATGCTCGCTATCAAAGGCAGCAATACCGTTGTTGCGCAAAGCCAGGCGCGCGAGCTTTTGCCGTTGCAATTGGAAGAACAGATTCCCGTGCCCGGCGTTGCGGGGCGACTGGATCATTTCACAGCGGATGCAAAGCGGCGCAGACTGTTTGTTTCCGCGCTGGGCAACAACAGTCTGGAAGTTATTGATGTATTTGCGGGATTGGTAATCCATAGCATCAAAGGGCTGGCCCAGCCGCAAGGGCCCCTATATGTTCCGGGGGTCGACAAGCTCTACGTGGCTAATGCCGAAGACGGCAAGGTGCGAGTCTACGATGGCGCGACCTACACGCTTGGCAAGACCATCGACTTTGGCAAAGATCCTGACAACATGCGCTATGACGAAGCCTCCAAGACCGTCTTCGTAGGCTTTGGCGAAGATGACGGTGGAATCGCGATGATCGATCCCAAGACCGACGAACGCGTCGGCCAGGTTTACAAGACCGACGGGCATCCCGAGTCGTTTCAGGTGGAAGCTTCAGGTGGGCACATCTTTGCAAATGTGCCGGACGCTGGCTTCGTTGTTGAATCCATTGACCGCAAAAGCGGTGCGGTGACCAAGTGGCCCCTGAAGGGATTGCGGGGAAATTATGCTATGGCGCTGAACGAACAGGATCATCGGCTTTTTACCGTTACTCGCAAGACTCCCATGATGGTTGTCCTGAATACGGAAACGGGGAGCGAGGTCACTCGGATGCGAGCCGCAGGTGAGTGCGACGACGTTTACTTTGACGCGGATCGCAAGAGGATCTATGTCATCGGTGCCGAAGGATTCATAAGCGTCTTTCAGCAGACTGATCCTGACCACTACGAATTGCTCGCTAACGTTCCTTCTGGAATCGGTGTTCGCACGGGCTACTTCTTTGCCAAGCGTGATCGCTTTTATGTCGGGGTTCCGGCCAAAGGCAGCGAACCAGCCCAAATCTGGACTTATGAAGCGGAGGACTAAGCAAAGCGTAAACCGTTCTCCTGGGCTCGATTATCCCTGCGGTTTTGTTTTGCCCGGTGGGTGAACGTTTGATCCTTGATCCATCGCCCCCACTCAGAGTGACTTTCATGAGCGAAAGCGTACATGTTATCGATGTGACGCCGCGCGACGGCCTGCAAAACGAGCCAAATCTTGTTTCAACGCAAGACAAGCTTGCGTTAATCGACAAGCTCGTTGCTTCTGGCATTAAGCATATTCAGGCCACCAGTTTCGTTCATCCGAAGTGGGTTCCACAATTGGCGGATGCGGAAGCCGTTGCTGCGCAGCTCAACCGGTTCCATGGGGTTCAGTTTTCTGCTTTGATTCCAAATTTGAAGGGGTACGAACGGGCGGTTGCCGCTGGCATCCGTCATCTGGAGTTCGTCATTGCCGCGAGTGACACCTTCAATCGCAAGAATTTGAATCGCAGCATGGCTGAATCTTTCGAACTACTCAACCAGGTCAGCAAGAAGGCAGAAAAGGATCATGTTGTGCTTCGTGTTGGATTCTCTACCAGCTTTCATTGCCCTTTTGAAGGAAGAATCGCCAGCCAATCATTATTGAAAGTTGTTCGTCGAGCTCGCGAGACAGGTCCCTGGCGCGTGGCCATTTGCGACACGGACGGCGTGGCCTTTCCGGATCAAGTCACCGAAGCTTTGGCACTGATAAAGGAGAAGCTGAAAATTCTGCCGCGGGAGTTGGCTCTTCATTTCCACGATACCTACGGGCGCGGTCTTGCCAACACTCTAGCAGGTCTCAAGGAAGGTGTTCGTGAGTTCGATGCCGCCACGGCCGGGCTCGGAGGATGTCCCTATTGCCCCGGCGCGAGCGGCAACTTGGCCACCGAAGACCTGGTCGCCTTTCTCGATGGAATGGGACATGAATCAGGAATTGACCTGGAAAAATTGCTGGACGCCGCAGAGTTCGCCAGCCGTTTTTCTTCCAGGCCATACCAGGGGCACTTGCTTCGCGCAAAGAGGGCTGCTCTTTGCGGTGTTACGCGAGCTGCCGAAACCAAAATTTTGTAGCATGGCAGAATTTAGGCCCGATCTCTCCCAAAGCTGAGGCACAATGACACTTCCATTGGCCGGCATCCGAGTGTTGGACGTCACCAATGTTCTCGCCGGGCCGTTCTGTAGCTATCAATTGGTGCTACTTGGCGCCGAGGTGATCAAGATCGAGCAGCCCGGGCGAGGCGATTTGGCGCGATTGCTCGGGGCTGATCCTGCGCTCGCGGCGAAGTTGATGGGTGCTTCCTTCGTGGCTGTCAATGCCGGCAAACAGTCCGTCACGCTGAACCTGAAAACTCCAGAAGGGAAAGAGATATTCAAAAGGTTTGCGAAAATTTCGCATGCGGTTGTAGAGAATTTCCGGCCTGATACTATGAAAAAGCTTCAACTTGATTACCCCGTTCTTTCCCAAATCAATCCCGGCATCGTCTATTGTTCTCTGTCCGGCTTTGGCAAGGATGGACCTCTCGCTATGCGTCCTGCTTACGACCAAATTATTCAGGGCATGTCGGGAATCATGAGCGTAACCGGCGACGAGCAAACCGCCCCCTTGCGTGCAGGCTACCCCGTTTGCGACACCGTTGGCGGTCTTACGGCAGCTCTCGCCATCTGCGCTGCATTGGTGAGAGCCGGGGCTACAGGGCAGGGCTGCATGATTGATGTTTCCATGCTGGAATCAGCCCTCGCCTCCATGGGCTGGGTTGTTTCCAACTATCTAAATGCAGGTGTTGCTCCGGTGCCCATGGGCAATGAAAATTTCACAGCTGCTCCCTCGGGCACGTTTCAAACGGCGGACGGGCTTCTCAATATCGCCGCAAATGAAACACATCAATTCGAGAGGCTTTGCGATCTATTGGGACGACCCCGCTTGAAAAGGGATCCTCGTTTTAACGATCGTGAACTCCGAAAGAGAAATCGCGCTGCCGTCAACCGCGAGGTTGAGCAAGGCTTGGCATCGCGCACGGCGGCCGAATGGGAAGTTCTCCTAACCCAAGAAGGGGTTCCCGCAGGTCGCGTGCTGAGTGTTCCAGAGATCCTCTCTCATCCGCATCTAGCCGGGCGCCACTTTGTTTTGAGTTTAGACTGCCCCACTGGAAAGCAAAGCGTAACGCGAGGCGGTTTTACGTTTTCGGTAGATCGTCCTGTTCCCTTGACTCCGGCACCAACGCTTTCCGAGCATACGGAAACGTGGCTGCGCAAACTCGGATATGCCCCCAACAAGATCCACGATCTGCGTAAAGAAGGCGTGATCTGAGCCGCAGCGAAGCTGGGAAGTGCTTCAGAATCGAACTCTACCCCCGCTTTGAAGGGACGGATTCAATCGGGACACGATACGGTGCCTGGAAGAGATCGACCTATCGAACGAGGAGCGATACTAAAAACGGGAGTTGCGTGGCTTCCTATCCGATTTGTTGTCTCCCGTGGGCCGCTTGTCGTACGGCACATTCGTCGCGAGCGAGATCACAGGAAAACAGCTTGGTCGCTACTGTGGACATGCCGGAATTGCTGGACAAGCTAACGCCTCTTTAAGGTCTCAGCTAAAACTGGACCGACAACGCGCCGCGATCTTGGTGCCAATTGCGTATGTCGAAATATTCCGATGACACGCCCCGGAACCGGGTGTACCAGTTCTGATTTCCATAGGCGACCTGCATCGGGCCATCCACATTGGGGGCCACACTCGTTATCTGGCGTACGCCTGCCAAGATGGCCGCGGAGTCATCAACGGTTAGCGTTTTGGTTTGCCCGTTGCCAGTACGGACGCCATTCACATTTCGTCCACCCGCTTCGATCCAGATCATGTTGACGCCGAGACCTGTCAGTTGGTCTTGGACCTGTCGCGTGGCACCCTGACCGACTGCAACGGTGCGGATGACGGCTGCTATGGCGATGATGATTCCGAGGACCGTAAGTCCTGTGCGAAACTTGTTTCGCTTTAGCGCGCGAAACGCCATGCGGAATGTGTCGCGATATGGTGTGAAGATCTCGCTAGGAGCCATTCGGCGCATCGTGCGCGTCCTATTGAAGTACAATTCCAATTCTGCCTTCGTCTCGTGTTGTGCAAACGAAATTTGTGATTAATTTTTGTTCACCTTCCCCAACGCCTTCAACCACGAGCTTAAAATGTTTGAG
>Ga0306921_10002316_pt1 | contig 19092 bp, 19 predicted proteins | sample sta12Cox44000080_FD_203760 | JGI IMG/M metagenome (GOLD analysis project Ga0306921, IMG submission 203760) | Lab enrichment of tropical soil microbial communities from Luquillo Experimental Forest, Puerto Rico - statoxic.12C.oxic.44.000.080 (v2)... | ecosystem: Environmental > Terrestrial >... | reverse complement strand
CGGTCTACAAGCGCGATCTGAAGGTCGAGCACTACTTCAGCGGCTATCTCAAGCACCCCTACGTCTCGTTCTATACCGGTCGCGGTTGCAAATCCCGCTGCACCTTCTGCCTCTGGCCGCAGACCATCGGCGGGCATCGCTACCGGGTGCGCTCGGTCGAGGATGTCGCCGCGGAGATGAAGTGGGCCAAGGAGGCGTTCCCGCAGGTGAAGGAGTATTTCTTCGACGACGACACGCTCACCGACAACCTGCCGCGCGTCGAGGCACTCGCCATCGAGCTCGGCAAGCTCGGAGTCACGTGGTCCTGCAACGCCAAGGCGAACGTGCCGCGCAAGACACTCGAGGTCATGAAGGACAACGGGCTGCGGTTGCTGCTCGTAGGTTATGAGTCCGGCAATCAGCAGATCCTGTTCAACATCAAGAAAGGCATGCGGGTGGAGTTCGCGCGCCGCTTCACGCGCGACTGCCACGACCTCGGCATTCTGATCCACGGGACTTTCATTCTCGGGCTGCCGGGGGAGACGCGCGAAACGATCCGCGAGACCCTGGAGTTCGCCAAGGAGATCAATCCGCACACCATCCAGGTATCGCTCGCTGCTCCCTACCCGGGCACCTTCCTGTACCGGCAGGCCAAGGAGAACGGCTGGCTGTACCACGAGGAGAGCGAGCTGCTGACGCAACAGGGCACGCAGATCGCGGCGCTCAACTACCCGCACCTCAGCCACGGCGAAATCTTCGAGGCGGTGGAGGACTTCTACCGGAAGTTCTATTTCCGTCCCTCGAAGATCGCCTCCATCCTCGCCGAGATGTTCACCAGCCCGGAGATCATGAAGCGCCGCCTTGCCGAGGGTGTGGAGTTCTTCCACTTCCTGCGCTCGCGCCGGGACGCGGTTTGAAGCGCCTGATCATCACCGCCGACGATTTCGGCGCCGCGCGCGAGGTGAACGATGCGGTCGAAGCGGCCCACCGCAGCGGCGTGCTCACGGCAGCGAGCCTGATGGTCGCAGCGCCGCAGGCGGCGGATGCCATCGCGCGGGCGCGCCGCCTGCCCTCACTGCGCGTGGGGCTGCACCTGACGCTGCTGCAAGGCCGGCCGGTGCTGCCGCCGTCCGCGGTCCCGCAGCTGGTGAATGGTGCCGGGGTGTTCCCCTCGAATCCGGCCGTACTCGGCACCCGGCTCACCGCCAGCCGCGCTGCGCGCCGCCAGCTCGCCGCGGAGATCACCGCACAGTTCGCGGCCTTCAGCGACAGCGGTCTGACACTCGATCACTGCAATGCACACCTGCACTTCCATCTGCATCCGCTGGTCGGCCGGCTCATGGTGCTGATCGGTTCCCGTTTCGGACTGCGCGCAGTGCGCCTGCCGCTCGAGCCGGCGGCGGTGCTGCGCCGGCTGGAGCGGCGCACATGGAGCCCATCGACGGCCCTCACCGTGCCCTTTGCGCGGGCGTTGCGGCGCCGGCTCGCCGCCGCGGGCCTGCTGGTCGCGGAGCGGACCTTCGGGCTTCGCTGGTCCGGGCAGATGACGGAGGCACGGCTTGCGGGCGTCATCCGGCAACTGCCGCAGGGAGTGAGTGAGATCTATCTTCATCCGGCGACCGGGACTTACCCCGGCGCGGCACGCGGTTATCGCTACGCCGAGGAGTTGCAGGCGCTGCTCGCGCCGGAGGTGAACGCGCTCTGTCGCGACTCCGCGTTGCGGCTGGGAGGTTTCGCCGATTTCGCGGCTCCTGCTGCGCCCGCGACCTTCCCCCGTGCGGCCGTGAGCGCGTGAGCTCCGTCGAAGCATCGGGGCCGGAGGCGCGCATCAGGGTGGGCAGCGCAGCGCACAAGGCGCTGTTCTGCCGCACGCTGCTCGATACCTTCAACCCCTACAAGCCGGCAGTCATCGACTGGCCGGAGCTCGATGCCGGCGCGCGCGAGCGCCTGGTAAGCCTGCCGATCTGGGACGTCGCCGTGCAGACCGAGGGACGAGCGCGGCTGAATGTCGCCTCCTATGCCGCCGTCACGCGCGATCCGTTGTTGCGCGAGGCGATCGAGCTCAATGCCTTCGAGGAGGGGCGGCACAAGCGCGTGCTCGCCAATCTCGTTCAGGCCTACGGCATCGCCCTCGCGCCCGAGCCGGACTACCCTGCGCCGCGCGACCCGGAATGGGCCTTCATGCTCACCGGCTACAGCGAGTGCATCGACAGTTTCTTCGCCTTCGGCCTGTTCGAATCCGCCCGTCGCTCCGGCTTCTTTCCGCCCGAGCTCGTCAACACCTTCGAGCCGGTCATGCAGGAAGAGGCGAGGCATATCCTGTTCTTCGTCAACTGGGCCGCGTGGCACCGCCGCACCATGCCGCTCTGGCGCCGCCCCTGGTTCGAGCTGAAGGTGCTCGGCATATGGAGCGTGCTGGTGTGGGAGCGCGTGCGTCTCGCGCGCGATGTTGGCCACGGGGTGCAGGACAACAACTTCACCCTCAACGGCGCAAAGTCCGTCGGCGCGGATATCAGCGCCACCGAGCTGATCGGGCTGTGCCTCGCCGAGAACCACCGGCGCATGAGCGTCTACGATGAGCGCCTGGTGCGGCCGGCCGCGGTGCCCGCGCTGGCGCGTCTGGCACGTCGACTGATGCGGTGAGATGAAACTGCGCTTCCCCATCCTTGCGGCCGTCGGAGTGGCGCTCGCTCTCTACCTCGTGAGGTATGTCGGCTGGCACGGGGTAGTGTCGGCAGCGGGTGCCATTGGCTGGACCGGCTTTGCGCTTTTCTGCCTGTGTGCGCTGCTGCTGTTCGTGCTGCTCGGTGCCGCGTGGCAGGTCCTGCTGCCCGCAGGCTGCGCTCCGCGGCTGTGGCTGCTGGTGTGCGCGCGCCTGGTGCGCGATGCGGGTGCGGAGGTACTGCCGTTCTCACAGATCGGCGGCATTGCGCTCGGGGTGCGCGCGGCAATCCTGCAGGGCTTGGCGGCACCGTTTGCCGCAGCCTCGATGATCGTCGATGTGACCACCGAGATGCTGGCGCAGATTGCTTATGCCGCCCTCGGCATGGCGATCCTGGCGGCGCGCGTGCCACAGAGCTCAGCCGGCGCAGGGCTTATCAAGGGTTGTGCGATCGGGCTCGTGCTGGCGGTCGTCGTCGCGGGACTCTTCGTCGGCCTGCAACGCCGCGGCGGGCCAATCACCGCGCGGCTCGCCGGCAGGCTGCTGCGCGACGGTGGCCGGACGCTCGCGGGCGTCGGCAGCGCGCTGGAGACGATCTATCGTTCCCCGGCGCGCTTTGCGCTTTCAACCGCGCTGCATCTCGCGGCCTGGGTCGGCAACGGTGCGGCGGTCTGGCTCGGCTTTCGGCTGATCGGGGCGCGCATCGATCTGGCGGCCGTTCTCGCCATCGAGAGCATCGTGTATGCGATACGCAGCGCCGCGGTCATCGTTCCCAACGCGCTCGGGGTGCAGGAGGGCGCTTACGTCCTGTTGGCTCCGCTCTTCGGCGTCGGCACCGATACGGCGCTCGCGATGTCGGTGCTGAAGAGGGCGCGCGACATCGCGATCGGTGTGCCGGTGCTGCTGTTGTGGCAGGCGGCGGAAGGCCGGCGTGCGCTCACAGCGGTGCGCTAGGCGCTGCGGCAATGCACGCCGCTCAGTGAGCGATCAGCCGCAACGCGAACGCTACCGCGACGTCGTTACCGACCTGGTCGGTGGCTTTCCAGTCTCCCTGGCCGACGCCGAAGTCGAGGCGCTTGAGGCTGGTCTTGCCGGTCATGTAGGCGACGTTCTGACCCTGCTCGGGCGCAGTGCGCAGGCTGAAGGGCACGCGCATGTCGCGCGTGATGTCGCGGATCGTGAGCTTGCCGACCGCCTCGTAACCGCTGGCCGTCTTGACGATCTGCGCGGCACTGAAGCGGGCCTGAGCGAACTTCTTTACCGCGAACAGGTCCGCATCGCGCAGCGTGTCGTCGCGTTCCTGATCGCCGGTATCCACCGAAGCCATCTCGACCGTGACCTCGAGGTGACTCGAGGCGGGGTCCTCGCTCGACCAGTCGAGCACCGTGGTGAAGTGCCTGAACCGTCCCTTGTTCTGCGCGCCCGCCTGGGTAAAGGTAAATTCGAGGGTGCTTTTTGCGGGATCGAGCACGTAGTGCGTAGCGCCTGCGGTCGCGGCGGCTGCGGGAGGAGGCGCGGGAAAGGCCTGCAGCGCGAGCAGCACGGCCGCGAGCGCTCCCGGGAACACCACCCTCATCGTCCGGATCCCTGAGTCTTGTGGGAAGTCAGCGGGAGCATGCGCCTGAGGACATCGTCCTTGAGAACGAAGTGATGCTTGAGCGCGGCCAGCATGTGGATGATGGCCACCACACCCAGGGTCCAGGCGAGAATCCCGTGCGTGGTGACTAACACCTCGTACAGGGCCTTGTTCTTCGGCACCAGGTCCGGCAGCGTGAAGAACCCGAACCAGCTCACCGGAAACCCACGCGCCGAGGACATCGTCCAGCCGGCGAGTGGAACGGCGAACAGCAGCAGGTACAGCAGCGCGTGCGTCAGGCGGGCGAGGCTGCGCTCCCACGGCCGCAGCGTCGCGGGCAGCGGCGGTGTCGGATTCGTCGAGCGCCACAGGAGACGCAGCACCGCCAGCATGAGAATCGTGATGCCCACCGATTTGTGCCGCGCCAGTAGCGCCAGCTTCCTGGCACTGGGTGGCAGGTCGTCGAATAAAGTTGCGAGGGTGAACTGCGTGATGATGAGCGCCACGATGAGCCAGTGCAGCAGCTGTGCGACCGCTCCCCAGCGATGTACGGTGTTCCTGATAGCCATGCCGTTTAGCTTATGCGTGTGAGTGCACGTTGGAAACTCCTGCTGCCCGCGCTGTTGCTCTCGATGCTGAGCGGATGTCCCTCACCGCCGCGTGCTCCGCCGCCGCCGCCCGCGGCGCCCGCGGCTGCGCCGCCCGCCGTTACACCGCTGCCGGCGCCGCACGTGGGAACCCCTTACCAGATCCTGCCGCAGTCCTCATTGCTCACCGTGCTGGTCTATCGCGGCGGCACGCTCGCGAGTGCGGGCCACAATCACGTCATCGCCTCACATGACCTGGGTGGCGCCATTTATATTCCCTCCGCCGTACTCGAGAGCAGCTTCGAGGTGCACGTTCCCGTGGGCACGCTCACGGTCGATGAAGCGGACCTGCGCGCACAGCAACCCGCAGCAGAGTTTCCGCCAGACGTCTCCGAGAGCGCCAAGCAAGGCACCCGGCGCAACATGCTGGGCGAGGCGCTGCTCGATGCGCAGCGCAATCCCGAGATCGTGCTGCAATCGCTGCAACTCGAGCCCGCCGGCAGCGCTGCGGCGGACTCCGGCGCGGTGCTGGCGCACGTGCAGAGCTCGGTGCGCGGACAGCTGCGCAGCTTCGCCGTGCCGGTGCGTTACCGGCTCGAGGGGAAGGGCACGCTCGAGATCTCAGGCGAGTTTCCGCTCCGACAGAGCGAGCTCGGGCTCACTCCCTTCAGCGCGCTGCTCGGCGCGCTGCAGGTGCAGGATGAGATGCGTGTCAATTTCCATATCGTCGCGCACGCTGCCACCCGGGAAGCGCCGTAGGGAACCGGCGAGCCAAGCGCGGCCCCGGCCACCGGTCACTCGCTCGCTTCGAGCAGCAGGAGCGGAGTGCCGCCGGGACCTTCGAGCAGCGCGCTGCCCGCGGCGCCGGCCTGCACCAGTGCGGGTGCCGGCGCGAGCGCCACGCCGAGGGTCCGCAGCTGCTCGAGACGAGCCGGCATGTCCGCTGCGCGGAATACCAGCATCGGCTGCGCGCACACCTGCGGCGCGTGGAAGGCGAGGTCGAGGTGGTCACTGGTCAGAGTGAGGTGCGGGTAGGGCGCCGGAGCCTCTTCCGCCGCGACGAAGCCCAATGGCTCCCAGAATGCGCGCGCCAGTGAGAAATCCCTCACGGGCAGGCTCACCTCGGCGAAGTCGCCACACAGCGAGACATCGGTGGCATCGCGCGGCACCGGCGAATAGGTGCGCGCCTCGAGCACTGCGACCTCATGACCGAAGGGGTCGCTGAAGGCGATCTCGTTGAAAACCTCATCCCCGGTGTGACAGCGGGTCAGGTGTATGCCGGCCGCGGCGAAAGCACCCAGACTGCCCGCGATTCCCGGCCGCACGAAGGTGAGCGTCGGGGACGCGCCGGCGCGCTGGTGCAGCCCGATGAACAAGCGCGCATCGGTCAGCACTCCATAGGGGTGCGTGAAGGTGTCGGTGGTGGTGGCCTGGCTGAATCCGAGCCGCTCGTAGAACTCCACGGCACCGCGCACATCGGGCACCGCGACGCTGAACTCGTGGAAGCTGCCGGCGAGTGGCAGTGGCGCGAGCGACATCACGCGCGAGTGCCGTGTGCCGTATCCGGCAGGTGCTCGCGCAGCCCCTCCATCCAGCCCCGGCAGCGCTGCGCGATGAGATCGGCGAGACAGTGGGCGTGGCCGGCAGTGGCGTTGAGTGCCGGCACATACTCGAAGCGCTGGCCGCCAGCCTGCATGAAGGCAGCGCGGTTCTCGATGGCGATCTCCTCGAGGGTCTCGAGGCAGTCGACCGCAAAACCCGGACACACGACCGACACCTCGCGCACGCCGCGAGCCGGCATGGCCGTGAGCACCGCCTGCGTGTAGGGCTTGAGCCACTGCGCCGGTCCAAAGCGCGACTGGAAGCTCACGCTCCATTCGCCCTCCTGCAGCAGCAACTCGTCAGCGAGCAGCCGCGCAGTGGTGTGGCAGCGTTGATGATAGGGGTCGCCCCGGCCGCCGTAGCGCTCCGGTATGCCGTGGAACGAGATCAGCAGATGCGGCGAGCGGCCGTGCGCCTGCCAGTGCGCAGCGACACTGGCGCGCAGTGCTTCGATGTAGCCCGGATGATCGTGATAGTCGGCGACCAGCTGCAGATCCGGCAGCCAGCGCGTGCGGCGCAGCGCGGCGCTCACCTGATCGAACGCCGCTCCGGTGGTCGCACCGCAGTACTGCGGAAACAGCGGCAACACCAGCAGCCGCTGCGCACCGCCCGTGCGCAGCTGCTCGAGCGCAGCCCCGACATCGGGTGGACTGTAGAGCATGCCGAGCTCCACCTGCAGCGGCGCCAGCATGCGTTGCGCGAGCACCGCGGCGAGCTCGGTGCGTAACCGCACGGTGAGATCGCGCAACGGCGAGCCGGAATCCGACCAGATGCGGCGGTACTTGCGCGCGATGCGTGCCGGGCGCCAGGGGAGGATTACCCCGTAGAGAAGTGGCAGCCACAGCGCGCGCGGCAACTCCACCACGCGCGGGTCGGCGAGGAAGCGCGCCAGGAATGCACGCACCGCGGCGGGCTCCGGCGCCGCGGGCGTGCCGGAGTTGACCAGCAGGATGCCGATGCGCTCGGTGCTCAACGGAGTCCGACGCACACGAATTTCAGCTCGGTGTAGTCGAGGATGCCGTACCTGGAGCCTTCACGGCCGATGCCGGACTCCTTGACTCCGCCGAAGGGTGCAACCTCGGTGGAGAGAATTCCGGTGTTGAGGCCGATCATGCCGTACTCGAGCGCTTCGGCGACCCGCCACGAGCGCGCCAGATCGCGTGTATAGAAGTATGCCGCCAGACCGAACTCCGTGTCGTTCGCCATGCGAATGGCGTCCTGCTCGCTCTCGAAACGGAACAGCGGCGCGATCGGGCCGAAGGTCTCCTCACGCGCGAAGCGCATGGCGGGGGTTACCTCGGTGACTACGGTCGGCTCGAAGAAGGTTCCCCCGAGCGCATGGCGCCGTCCGCCGATTGCGACGCGCGCGCCCCTGGCCACCGCGTCGTCGATGTGCTGCTCCACCTTGGCGAGCGCGCTGGCGTCGATCAAGGGTCCCTGATCGGTCGGGCCCTTGAGCCCATCGCCGACCCGCAGCTTTGCTACCGCGTCCACCAGCTTGCCGGCGAAGGCTTCGTACACCGGCGCGTGCACCAACAGCCGGTTGGCGCACACGCAGGTCTGACCGCTGTTGCGGTACTTGCTGGCAACAGCTCCGGCCACCGCGGCGTCGAGGTCCGCGTCCTCGAACACGATGAACGGTGCGTTGCCGCCGAGCTCCATGGTCAGCTTCTTCACCGTGCCGGCGCACTGGGCCATGAGCTTCTTGCCGACCGCGGTCGAGCCGGTGAAAGTGACCTTGCGCACCGCCGGATTGGCGGTGAGCTCGGCGCCGATGGCGGCGGCATCGACGCCGGTGATGACGTTCAGCACTCCGGCCGGTACGCCGGCGCGTGCCGCGAGCGCCGCTGCCGCGAGCGCCGAGTAGGGTGTCTGGCTCGCGGGCTTTATGACTATGGTGCAACCCGCGGCGAGCGCCGGGCCCGCCTTGCGGGTGATCATCGCGAATGGAAAATTCCACGGTGTAATGGCGGCAACCACGCCCACCGGCTGTCGTAACACCAGCAGCCGCCGATCGCCTTGATGCGGAGGGATCACATCGCCGTACAGCCGCTTGCCTTCCTCGGCGAACCATTCGATGAAGGCGGCGCCGTAGCCGATCTCACCTTTGGCTTCGGCCAGCGGTTTGCCCTGCTCGGCGGTCATGAGCGTGGCGAGATCGTCCTGGTTGGCCATCAGCAGTTCGTACCAGCGCCGCAGGATGGCGGCACGCTCCTTGGCGGTGAGCGCAGCCCATGCCGGGAACGCATCCGCCGCGGCCTCGATCGCGCGGCGCGTCTCGGCGGCCCCCATGTCGGGGACGGTGCCGATCGGCTCACGGGTTGCGGGATTGACCACGGCATGGGTGGCGCCGCTCGTCGCATCCAGCCATTTGCCGCCGATGAAGGCGCGCGTGCGCAGCAGATCCGGATCGCGCAGTTTCATGACGCAGACTCTCCCTCGGATGATGGCGGTGCAGCGCCGGGCGTGCGGTCGACGTAGCGGGCGAAGAACTCCAGCGTGTGCGTGCGTGCCAGCGCTGCGGCCTGCGGGTTGTAGCTGCCGCGCTGCTCGCAGTTGAAGCCGTGGCCTGCGCCCTCGTAGATGTAGAGCGCGGCCTGCGGGTAGGCCTCGCGGATCCGCTCGACGTCGGCCAGCGGGATGCTCTGATCGTCGCTCCCGTAGTGATACATCACCGGGCAACGCGGCTTGCGGTCCAGGTAGCTCACCACCTTGCCGTAATAAACCACCGCGCAGGCGAGCGGCAGCTCGCAGGCCGCGAGGTACGCCTGCGATCCGCCCCAGCAGTAGCCGACGGCGCCCGCGCGCCCGGAATACTTCACCACTGCGAGCGCCGCGGCGAGATCGCGCCGGGTGGCCTGCGGGTCGAGCTGCTTTACGTACCCGACGCCCTCCTGCATGTCCGCGGGAGTGTAGGCGAGCTCTATTCCTCGGCGCACCCGATCGAACAGGCTCGGCGCGATGGCCGTGTAACCGGCGGCGGCGAGCTCGTCGGTCACTCTGCGGATATGACTGTTGACGCCGAAGATCTCCTGGATCACCAGCAGCGCGCCGCGTGGACGGCCGGGTGCCGCCGCGAGCCATGCCTGAAACTCATGACCATCGCGCGCCATGATGGTGGTGAATTCGCCCATAGGGTGGCATTCTAACGCGCCGCGCCAGGGGGAGGGATTCATGCAGGTCGGATCCGTCATCAAGCGGGTCGCCATCGTCGGTGGCGTACGTATTCCATTCGCGCGCTCCTACTCCGCTTACGCCACGGCCGGCAATCAGGACATGCTGACCGCCGCGTTGCGCGCCGTGGTCGAGCGCTTCCGCCTCCAGGGCGAGCGGCTTGGCGATGTGGCGGCCGGCGCAGTCATGAAGCACTCGCGCGATTACAACCTGGTGCGCGAGTGCGTGCTCTCGAGCGGCCTCGATCCGCACACCCCCGGGCTCGACCTGCAGCGCGCCTGCGGCACGAGCCTCGAAGCCGCCATCGACATCGGCAACAAGATCGCGCTCGGGCAGATCGAGGCCGGCATCGCCGGTGGCACCGATTCGATCAGCGATGCACCGGTTGTCTACCCGCGCTCGTATCAGCAGCTGCTGCTCGCCAGCTACCGCGGACGCAGCGCCTGGCAACGCCTCGCCCCCTGGTTCGGCCTGCGTCCGAAGCATTTCAAGCCCGTGCTGCCCGCGGTGGTCGAGCCGCGCACGGGGCTGTCCATGGGGCAGCACACCGAGCTCATGGCGAAGCAGTGGCAGGTGACGCGCGCAGAGCAGGATGAACTCGCCAACGACAGTCATCTCAAGGCGGCGAGCGCCTGGCGCGAGGGCTTCTACGACGACCTGGTGGTGCCTTACCTCGGCCTCAAGACCGACAACAACGTGCGCGCGGACACCTCACTCGAGAGACTCGCACGGTTGCGCCCGAGCTTTGCTGCCGACGGTACGCTCACCGCCGGCAACAGCACTCCGCTCACCGACGGCGCGAGCGCGGTATTGCTCGCGACCCCGGAGTGGGCGGCGAAGCGCTCCCTGCCGGTACTCGCCTACCTGCGCTACGGTAAGGCCTGGGCGGTCGATTTCGTAGGCGCCAAGGAAGGCCTGTTGATGGCTCCCACCTACGCCGTGCCGGCGATGCTGCGCGATGCCGGCGTAACGCTGCAGGAATTCGACTACTACGAGATACACGAGGCGTTCGCGGCACAGGTGCTGTGCACGCTCAAGGCCTGGGAGTCACCGCAGTACTGCCGCGAGGTGTTGGGATTGCCGGCACCGCTCGGCAGCATCGAGCGCGCGCGGCTCAACGTGAAAGGCGGCAGCGTGGCTCTCGGCCACCCCTTTGCTGCCACCGGCACGCGCATTCTCGCCACACTCGCCAAGCTGCTCGCCGGGAATGCCACCGCAAAGCGTGGGCTGATCTCGGTGTGTACTGCGGGCGGGATGGGCGTCACCGCCATCGTGGAGCGCTGACTAGCATGGGTAGAAAGGGTGTGGCTGCGTCGGCCGTGGCCGGCTGGGTGATCATCGCCGGGGCTTGCCTGCCGGCGGCATGGGCGACCTCGAGCTTCCAGAGTGCGTTGAGCGAATACCGGGCGGGTCACTACGATGCCGCTCACGCCGGGTTCCTCTCGCTCGCGGAGCTCGGCGATTGCTCCTCGCAGTTCAATCTCGGCGCCATGGCGCTGCACGGTCAGGGTGGCCCGAAAGATCCTGGCAGCGGTGCCGGATGGCTCGAAGCGGCTGCCGGTAATGGCTGCGGTCAGCTGGTCGGCGATCGTCTGCGGGGTCTCACTGCAAGCCTCAACGCCGAGGAGACGCGCGCGGCCGCGGCGATCATGGCGCGTTACGGGCCCGAGGCGCTGCATGCACAGGGCATCGTAAACCCGGAATTCACCTGCCGCGACCTGCGGCCGGCGAGTGTCGCCGCGGCGACCGAACCCGATACATCGGATGCGGCGATCGCCCGCTACCCGGCGCTGGTGATCACCGCGTTGACGATCGGCACAGACGGCCATGCGCGCGATCCCGAGGTGCTGCTCGCGCTCCCGGCGCAAGGGTTTGCCGCCGCGGCAGTGGAGGCATGGCTCAACTCGCAGTTCGCTCCCGCGCAGGGAGCGGGGGGCCCCGCGGCCTCGCGCCTCGAGGCGAAAACACTCTTCGCAAGGGGGACCGGGTCGCTGGCGAACACCGAGCAGGTTCGCAGTGTACGGTCGGCGGCCGAGGCGGGTGACCCGGCGGCCTCCTACCTCCTCGGGCTTGCCGGAGCGTACGAACCCTCGCTCGGCATCACCAACGCGCGCGCCGAGCAGCTGTTGCTCGGCGCGGCGCGCGACGGCAATGCCGACGCGCAGTACTGGGTCGCGAGCCAGCTGCGGGCGAGTGCTGCCTGCCACCCACGCGCAGACGGCGAGGTTTGGCTGCGCCACGCTGCCGAAGGTGGTAGCGCGGCAGCGCAACTGCTGCTCGCACGCGATCTGCTCGGGGGCACGGCGGGCGCCGCGCAGCTGGAGCAGGCACGTGCGCTGCTCGAGCAGGCAGCGCACGCCGACTCCTACTACGTGCGCAAGCACGTCGTCGCGCTGTTCGCCGCGTCGCCTGTCGATGCCGTGCGCAATGCACCGGCAGCGCTCGAGCTTGCGCGGCGCCTGTCCGCGGGGGAGATCAAGAGCGATCCGCAGATGTTCGAGTCGGTGGCCGCCGCCTACGCTGCCAACGGCGATTTTCGCAACGCCACTGCGCAGCAGCAGATTGCGGTGGAAAAGGCTTCGGCTCTGCGCTGGAAGACCCGTGCGATGCAGGAGCGGCTGGACGCCTACCGACACGGCAAGGCCTGGCGCGGGGATCTGCTCGCCTCTTCCTAGATGCCGCAGCAAGCATCACCCACGCCGGGCAGCGTGGCGGAGGTGCTGCGCGTCGCGCTGCGGCTGGGACTCGGTTCCTTCGGCGGACCCATCGCGCACCTCGGTTACTTCGAGCGGGTGTACGTACGTGAGCTCGCCTGGCTGAGCAGCGAGGAGTACGCATCGCTCGTCGGGCTGTGCCAGATCCTTCCCGGGCCGACCAGCAGCCAGGTCGGTTTTCTCATCGGTATGCATCGTGCGGGCTGGCGCGGCGCACTCGCGGCCTGGCTCGGATTCACGCTGCCCTCGGCGCTGCTCCTGTACGCCTGCGCGCGGCTCGCCGCGCACCTTCATGGACCGCTCGCGGGCGCACTCGTGCACGGGCTGAAGCTGGTTGCGGCGGCGGTGGTTGCGCAGGCGGTGTGGAGCATGGCGCGGCGGCTCTGCAGCGACGCGGCTACCTGGCTCATCGCGCTGGGCGCAATGGCGCTGCTGCTTGCAACCGGCGACGCGAACGCACAGCTCGTGGTACTGGCGGCGGCCGCAGCGGCGGGACTGCTGTGGTGCCACCCCACGGCAGTACCCGTGACCAGAGCTGCGGTGCAATGGCGGCCTGCGACGGCGGCGCTCGCCGTGTTCCTGCTGCTGCTCGTTACGCTGCCACCGCTCTCGTGGCGCTACCCGGAGAGCGGCGTCGCTCTGGCGCAGGTGTTCTACCGCGCCGGCGCGCTGGTATTCGGTGGAGGACACGTCGTGCTGCCTTTGCTGCGCGCAGCGCTGGTGCCGGCAGGCTGGCTCTCGGATGATGCTTTCCTAGCGGGCTACGGCCTCGCGCAGGCGGTACCGGGGCCACTTTTCACGGTGGCAGCCTATCTCGGCGCCGTGGCCGCACCCGCCGCACCGGCAGGGGGGGCCGCGCTCGCCCTCGCGGCCATCTTCGCGCCGGGACTGCTGCTGGCGCTGGCGGGGTCGTCGCTGTGGAGCAAGTTGGCGCAGCACGCGCGCCTGGGTGCAGCGCTCACCGGGGTCAATGCGGCGGTCGTCGGTGTCCTCGCGGCGGCGCTCTATGACCCGGTGTGGGTGAACGCGGTGCACGACGGTGTCGACCTGGCCGTCGCCGCGATCGCCCTGCTGTTGCTCTGGAGCGGCCGTGCGCCGCCGCTGGCGGCGGTGCTGCTGTGCACGGTCGCGAGCCTGCTGCGCCTGGCCTTTGATTTGCGTGCATGAGGGCCGAAACGGCAAGATGCCCGGGCAATGGAGCCGTCGCAGTTTGCGAGCTTTCGCGAGTTCTATCCTTATTATCTGCAACAGCACACCAACCGCACATCGTGTCGCCTGCACATCGCCGGTACGTTGCTGGCACTGCTCCTCGCGACCGCTGCGCTCTTGCTGGGTCGCTGGGGGTGGCTGCTCGCGGCGCCGCTCGTGGGGTATCTGCCCGCGTGGCTCGGGCACTGGCTGTTCGAGCGCAACTCGCCGGCCACCTTCCGTCATCCGCTCTACAGCCTGCGGGGTGACCTCACCCTGCTGCTCGAGGTGCTCAGCGGGCGCCGCGCCTGGTAGTCCGATGCACGGCGCGAGCGCATGAGCCGGCCAGGCATCGATCGGGTATTCGAGCGCCGGCTCGCCGCCCTGCTGAACGGCGGCGAGCCGCAACGGCTGCAGGGCGGGTACAAAGGCGTGGAGAAGGAATCGCTGCGCGTGCTGCCATCGGGCAGCCTGGCGCACACGCCGCACCCGGCAGCCCTAGGCTCAGCGCTCACCAACGAGCACATCACGACCGACTACTCCGAGGCCCTGATCGAGCTGGTGACGCCGGCATTTACCCACAGCTGGGAGCTGCTGCAGTACCTGCTCGACCTGCACCAGTTCGTCTATCGCCACCTGGGGGATGAACTGCTGTGGGCGACCAGCATGCCGTGCGCGATCGAGAGCGATGCGGAGATTCCGCTCGCGCAGTACGGCAGCTCGCACATCGGCCGCATGAAGACCGTCTACCGCAACGGGCTCGGCCTGCGCTACGGGCGCATGATGCAGGCGATCTCCGGTGTGCACTTCAACTATTCCTTCCCGCCGCCGTTCTGGGAGGCCTGGGCGGCTGCGCGGGGTGCGACCGGACACGGGCAGCCGTTCGTGTCCGCGTGCTATTTCGATCTGCTGCGCAACTACCGCCGCTACGGGTGGCTGGTGCTCTACCTGTTCGGGGTCTCGCCGGTGGTGTGCAAGTCGTTCCTGCGCGGCCGCCGTTTCGGGCTCGATGACTTCAGCGAAGGCACGGCGTTTGCGCCCCACGCCACCAGCCTGCGTATGAGCGATGTCGGTTACCGCAATCGCAACCAGGCGGGGCTGTCGGTGTCGGTAAACACTCTTGAGGAATACGTGCACGACCTTACGCGTGCCATCACCACACCGTTCCCGCCGTATGAGGCGCTCGGCGTCGAGGTGAACGGCGAGTGGCGGCAGCTGAACGCCAACGTCCTGCAGATCGAGAACGAGTACTACAGCTTCATTCGCCCGAAGCGCGTGGCGCGTTCAGGCGAACGCCCCACCAAGGCGCTGCGGCGCGCCGGCGTCGAGTACGTCGAGGTACGCGCGCTCGATGTGAGTGCCTTCGACCCGGTCGGCGTCAACCAGAACAAGCTGCGTTTCCTCGAGGCGTTTCTCGCGCTGTGTCTGATGAAGGACAGCGCCCCAATTGCCAGCGCCGAGCAGGGAACGCTGGATGAGAACCACGTTACGGTCGCGCGGCGCGGACGTGAGCAGGGGCTCGCGCTATGGCGCGAGGGACGGAGCGTGCCGATGCGCGAATGGGCGCGCGAGCTGCTCGATGGGATGACCGGCATCTGCGAAGTTCTGGACCAGGGTGATCCGGCCCGGCCCTACTCTCAGGCGCTCGCCACTCAGGCGGCCAAGATCGAAGACGTTACGCTCACGCCCTCGGCCCGGCTTCTGACGGAGCTGACAGCCGGAGAATCCTTCTTCGATCTCGCGCTACGCATGTCCGCGACCCACAAGGCTTATTTTCTCGACCTCTACCCGCCCAACGAAGAGCGTCTGCGCGAGTTCTCCCGCGAAGCCCGCGAGTCCCTTGCGGCGCAACAGTCGATCGAGACGGCCGATCGCGGCACCTTCGAGGAATACCTGGCCCGTTACTTCGCGGATTGATGTAAACCAACGTGAGGAATCTTCACGTGCGGTGGCGCCGACACGACCTTAGGATGCAGCTGACATAACCTGTTGCGGATAAACACAACCTTAACATAATCAGGCACTTCGCCCGTTAGCTTTTGTTCCGCAGACGACATAGACTCTGTGAGCCGCGTCGCACTATGGAGAGTGCATGCGGGTTAAGGAAGCAACATATAAAGGTCTGGTCGACATAAGCAGGAGCGCGACGAGATGAAACGGAAAAATGCGGAAGGAATCCCCGCACGTGAGCGGCTGACGCCGGCGGCGAATGAGGAATTCACCGGGACGGTGAGTGATCTGGACGAACTCGACCTCGACCAACACGATCTGCAAACACTCGCGACTCCACGACCAGGCTGGGACCCGTACGAGGTGTGGCGCACACGAGTGAAGGCGTCCGCGAGGGAGAAGCGCGCGCGCGAGCCGTTGCGCTGATTTCCTAACTCCCTTCCATCCAACAGCGCAACTCCCGCACGGCGCGCCGCTGCGCTTTTTGAGTTGATGGCGGGCGCGGTCGGCGCGCCGTCAATACCCCGCTCGAGGCATGGCGCAGGCCTCCGCGTGGCGGCCCGCCCGGCGCCTGCGGCGCCCTCTCTTGCACCGGCGAGCGCCAGACCCGATCCTCCCGCTCATGAATGCGCTCTCGGTCCGCGGACTCACCAAGACCTACGGCAACGGCGTGCAGGCGCTGCGCGGCATCGATCTGGACGTCGAGCGCGGCGATTTCTTCGCGCTGCTCGGCCCCAACGGCGCGGGCAAGACCACGCTCATCGGCATCATCACCTCGCTCGTCAACAAGAGCGCCGGCACTGCCTGCGTGTTCGGGCACGACATCGACCGCGAGCTGGAGGCCGCCAAGGCCTGTATCGGCATCGTGCCGCAGGAAATCAACTTCAACATGTTCGAGAGCCCGTTCACCATCGTGGTGAACCAGGCGGGGTTCTACGGCATTCCGCGTCCCGTAGCGCGAGTGCGCGCGGAGAAATACCTGAAGCAGCTGCAGCTGTGGGACAAGCGCAATAGCATGTCGCGCGCGCTCTCCGGCGGCATGAAGCGCCGGCTGATGATCGCCAGGGCGCTCATGCACGAGCCGCGGCTGCTGATCCTGGATGAGCCGACAGCCGGCGTCGATATCGAGATCCGTCGCTCGATGTGGGACTTCCTGCGCGATATCAATGCACGCGGCACCACCATCATCCTCACCACGCACTACCTGGAGGAGGCCGAGACACTGTGCCGCAACATCGCCATCATCAACGGCGGCCGCATCGTCGAGCGCGATCGCATGAGCAGTCTGCTGCGCCGTCTGCACGTCGAGACCTTCGTGCTCAACCTGCGCACCCCGCTGGCGGTGGCGCCGCCGCTGCCGGGCTACGTCGTGACGCTGGTCGATGACCACACGCTCGAGGTGGAGATATCGAAGGAGGAGAGTCTGAACGGGATCTTCGCCCGCCTGAGCGCGCTCGGCATCGAGGTGCTGAGCATGCGCAACAAGGTGAACCGCCTGGAGGAGATCTTCATGCAACTGGTCGAGGGCCGTGGCGCCTCCGGTGACAGCCCGCGCAACGGCACGGCGCTGCCCGCGGCGGCCGCGAGCGGTGCTCGGGCGCAGGTCGGGACAACCTGATGAGCAGCGTGGCGCAGTCGGCCTCCGCGCCTATCCGCCTCAACGTGGTGCGCTGGATCGGCTTCAAGACGATCGTCATCCGCGAGTATGGCCGCATCATCCGCATCTGGGGCCAGACCATCGTGCCCTCGGTGGTTACCGCGGTGCTGTACTTCGCGATCTTCGGCAGTCTCATCGGCCGGCGCGTCGGCGCTATGGAAGGCTTCGACTACAAGCAGTACATCGCGCCCGGCCTCATCATGATGTCGGTGATCACCAACTCCTATGGCAACGTCGTGGCCTCCTTCTTCGGCGCCAAGTTCGGCAAGCACGTCGAGGAGATGCTGGTTTCCCCGCTGCCGAACTGGGTAATCGTCGGCGGCTACGCCACCGGCGGTGTGTTGCGCGGCCTGCTGGTGGGCGCCGCGGTGACCGTGGTGTCGCTGGTATTCACGCATCTGCACGTGCATCACCTGCTGGTGGTGCTGTCGGCGCTGCTGCTCACTTCGCTCACCTTCGCGCTCGCGGGCTTCCTGAACGCGCTGTTCGCCAAAAACTTCGACCAGGTGAACTGGATCCCGGCCTTCGTGTTGACCCCGCTCACCTACTTCGGCGGCGTGTTCTACTCGGTGAGCCTGCTGCCTGGCTGGGCACGCAGCCTCTCATACGCCAACCCGATCCTCTACATGGTGAACGCCTTCCGCTTCGGCTTCCTCGGCGTTTCCGATGTCGAAATCGCCTCGGCCTTCGCTCTCATGACTGCCGCTGCGCTGTTGCTGTTCGCGGCGGCGGTGGCGCTGATGAATCGCGGTACCGGAATCCGCGAGTGACAACCACGCCACGCGGCGAAATCCCGTCAGGCAAGACCGGGGAGCGCGAATCGCTCACCAGACGCGCGATCCGGGGACCCCGGCTGTTGCGCTCGTGACCGCGCGCGCCGCGCGCGGCCTCGATGCGGACCTGCCGGTGCTGCTGGCGGCTTTCGCCGCCGCGGGCGCGCACGCCGAGATCGCCGACTGGGATGATGCGGCGGTCGACTGGGGGCGATTCGACCTCGCACTGCTGCGCTCGGCCTGGGACTACACCGAGCGGCTGCCGCAGTTCCTCGCCTGGGTGGAGCGCACCGCCGGCCTCACACTGTTGCTCAACCCGCCGCCGGTGGTGCGCTGGAACTCCGACAAGCACTACCTGCGTGAGCTCGCCGCGGGCGAAGTGCCGGTCGTACCGACGACCTTCGTCGATGCAGGCGCGGAGCCGCGGCCCGTGCTCGAGGCGTTTCTGGCGCGCCACTCCTGCGCCGGGGTGGTCGTCAAACCCGCGGTCGGCGCCGGCTCACGCGACGCGCGGCGCCACGAGCGCGCCGCCACCGGTGAGATGCTCGCGCACCTGCAGCCGCTGCTGGCGGCGGGGCGCAGCATGATGCTGCAACCTTATCTGGAGCGCGTGGATCGCGACGGGGAGACTGCGCTCGTCTTCATCGAGGGCGCCTTCAGTCATGCGATCCGCAAGGGACCACTGCTGCCGGCGGGTGCGCCGGCCACCGCAGCGTTGTTCGCTCCCGAGAAGATCAGCCCGCGCGTTCCCGCCACCGCTGAGCTCGAAGTTGCCCGCCGCGCCGTGGCACAGGTGCCATTCGGGCAGCTGCTGTACGCGCGCGTCGACCTGATCCGCGATGCCGCCGGTCAGCCGCGGGTGCTCGAGCTCGAGCTCACCGAGCCATCGCTGTTCATCTCTTACGCACCAGGTTCCGAAGAGCGCTTCGCCGCGGCGGCGCTCGCGCGGTTGCGGTCGCGCTGAGACCCCCCGTCCGGAGTCTCGAGAAGCCGTCGTGGCGTTGCGCCTGCAGCCGCAGCCTGCGAGGCGCCCGCAATCATCGCAGCAACATAATCAAACTCGGCGATATGTGAAGTAACGCACAGAAAATCACAGCTAACTCATTGGGGAAACAAAACTTTCATGTTTCCGTCATGGGAGTGACGCGGGCCTGGGCGAGGCTGTATGCGTCCACTCATGGGCCAATCCAACGGAGGGCGGAGGCCACATGAAGGCGACAGGTTTGACGA
>Ga0306921_10002315_pt1 | contig 19094 bp, 20 predicted proteins | sample sta12Cox44000080_FD_203760 | JGI IMG/M metagenome (GOLD analysis project Ga0306921, IMG submission 203760) | Lab enrichment of tropical soil microbial communities from Luquillo Experimental Forest, Puerto Rico - statoxic.12C.oxic.44.000.080 (v2)... | ecosystem: Environmental > Terrestrial >... | reverse complement strand
GAGGCACTCATCGATGAGAAGTACGTGGGAATCCGCCCTGCCCCCGGCTACCCGGCCTGCCCGGAGCACACCGAGAAGGTGACGCTCTGGAAGTTGATGGACGTCCGGGAGCGGACCGGCATCGAGCTGACCGAGTCGATGGCGATGTGGCCCGGTGCTGCCGTCAGCGGCTGGTATTTCTCGCATCCGCAGTCGCAGTACTTCGTGGTCGGCCGGGTGGCCCAGGACCAGGTCGCCGACTATGCGAAGCGCAAGGGCTGGACCCTGCAGGAAGCCGAGCGCTGGCTCGGCCCCAACCTCGGCTACAACCCGGAGGACTGAGCCCTACGTTGGTTGAGTTCGAACTGGCCGCCGAGACGGCATCGTGCTTGGCGATCGAGGGGGCGAAACCGCCGTGACTTTGCTCGGGCGCGCGTGAAACAATCGCTGGCCGTGAAGACCTTCGAGGATCTGTTCGCCGAACTCGGCGACCGCGCCCGCACCCGGCCGGCCGGCAGCGCCACGGTCGCCGCGCTCGACGGTGGCATACATGGGCTGGGCAAGAAGATCCTCGAGGAGGCCGGCGAGGTGTGGCTGGCCGCCGAGCACGAGCCCGACGACGCGCTCGCCGGGGAGATCAGCCAGTTGCTGTACTGGACGCAGGTGCTGATGATCGCGCGCGGCCTGTCCCTCGACGACATCTATCGAAAGTTGTGAGCATGCTGCGCGTCGCGGTTCCCAACAAAGGTGCGCTCAGCGAGCCGGCCACCGAGATCCTCGCCGAGGCCGGCTACCGGCGCCGCACCGACCCCAAGGATCTGACGGTCATCGACCCCGTCAACCAGGTCGAGTTTTTCTTCTTGCGGCCCAAAGACATTGCCATCTATGTCGGTTCGGGAGAGCTCGATTTCGGCATCACCGGGCGGGATCTGGTCCTCGATTCCGATGCGCCGGTGCGTGAACGCCTGGCGCTGGGCTTCGGCTCGTCCAGCTTCCGGTACGCCGGCCCCGCCGGGAACAACTGGACGACGGCGGACTTGGCCGGAAAGCGGATTGCCACCGCGTACCCGAATCTGGTCCGAAAAGATCTGGCCGCCCGTGGTATTGAAGCAATCGTGATCCGGCTGGATGGAGCCGTGGAAATCTCGGTGCAACTCGGGGTGGCCGATGCCATTGCCGATGTGGTGGGCTCCGGTCGCACCCTGAGCCTGCACGATCTGGCGGCCTTTGGTGAGCCGCTGTGTGATTCGGAGGCGGTGCTGATCGAGCGCGCCGATCAGCGTGGCCACCCCCAAAGCAGGGTCACCAGTGCGCGCGATCAATTGGTGGCCCGGGTACAAGGTGTGGTGTTCGGCCAGCAATACCTGATGCTCGATTACGATTGCCCGCGCACGGTCCTGGACAAGGCGACGTCGATCACGCCGGGACTGGAGTCACCGACCATCGCGCCGCTCGCCGACCCGGACTGGGTGGCAATCCGCGCGCTGGTGCCGCGTCGGGGCGTCAACGAGATCATGGACGAGCTCGCCGCCATCGGAGCCAAAGCGATTCTGGCTTCCGACATCAGGTTCTGCCGATTCTGACAACGGAGTGCCGATGCGGCAGCTGTGTTAGCGTCCGCCCTGGGGAGACTGCCCCAGCTATCGGCGCGGGCCGTTTCCCTTAGCTCCGTTTAATAGGACCGGGCTGTTCGTCCCCTGAGGAGGGTCTCCGTGACACATGCGCTCGTTCTGTTGATGGCTTTACTGATCGGTGTCGTCGCCGGGCTGCGTTCGCTGACGGCCCCCGCGGTGGTCGCCTGGGCCGGCTTCCTCGGCTGGATCAACCTGCAGCACACCTGGGCATCCTGGATGGCCAACATCATCACGGTCGTGATCCTGAGCGTTCTCGCCGTCGGCGAACTGGTCAACGACAAGCTTCCCAAGACACCGGCGCGCACCGCGCCGCCGATCTTCGCCGCCCGGTTAATCACGGGTGGTTTTTCCGGCGCGGTCATCGGCGCCGCGTGGCACTGGACCTTCACCTCACTCGGTGCCGGCGTCATCGGCGCAGTGCTGGGCACCCTGGGCGGCTACCACGCCCGTAAGGCGCTGGTGGCCATCCGCAACGGGCAGGACCTGCCGATAGCGTTGCTCGAGGACGCGGTCGCGATCTTGGGTGGGTTCGCGATCCTCGCGGCGACGGCCAACTTGTGACGGAGCGTTTCGACGCGATCATCATCGGCGCCGGCCAGGCCGGGCCTTCGCTCGCGGGTCGGCTGACCTCTGCCGGGCAGCGCGTCGCGATCATCGAGCGCAAACTGATCGGCGGCACCTGTGTCAACACCGGATGCATCCCGACCAAGACCCTGGTGGCCAGCGCCCACGCCGCCCACCTGGCCCGTCGCGGCGCGGAATACGGTGTCGGCACCGGTTCGGTCAGCGTGGACATGGCGAAAGTCAAGGCACGCAAAGACGACGTCATGCTCAACGACCGCAAGGGCGTCGAAAGCTGGCTGGACGGCATGGACGGCTGCACCGTCTATCGTGGCCACGCCCGCTTCGGGGACCCCCACACGATCGGTGTCAACGGCGAGCTCCTGCACGGTGACCGGATCTTCCTCAACGTGGGTGGGCGCGCGGTGGTGCCGGACCTCCCGGGGCTGTCCGACGTGGAATTCCTCACCAACGTGTCGATCCTCGAACTCGACACGGTGCCAGCACATCTCGTCATCGTCGGCGGCAGCTACATCGCGCTGGAGTTCGCCCAGATGTACCGCCGCTTCGGGGCACCGGTGACCGTGGTCGAGAAGGGGCCGCGGCTGGCGTCGCGCGAAGACGAGGATGTCTCCGTCACGGTCAGGGAGATCCTGGAGGCCGAAGGTATCGACGTCGTCGTCGACGCCGACGATATCCGGATCACCAAGAGTGACAGCGGGTTTGAACTCACGCCCCGAGCCGGTGCCGCCCCCATCGCCGGAAGTCATCTGCTGATGGCGGTGGGGCGGCGACCCAACACCGACGACTTGGGTCTTGAGGCGGCCGGCGTGCAGACCGACGCCCGCGGCTACATCGTGGTCGACGACAAGCTGAAGACCAATGTCGACCACATTTGGGCGATGGGCGACTGCAACGGCAAGGGCGCATTCACCCACACCTCGTACAACGACTTCGAGATCGTGGCCGCCAACCTGCTCGACAACGACCCCCGCCGGGTGAGCGACCGCATCACCACCTACGCGCTCTACATCGACCCTCCGCTGGGGCGTGCTGGCATGACCGTCCGCGAGGTCCGCGCGTCTGGCCGCAAGGCTCTGGTCGGCAAGCGGCCGATGACCAGGGTCGGCAGGGCGGTGGAAAAGGGTGAGACGCAAGGCTTTATGAAGGTCGTGGTGGACGCCGACACCGGCGAGATCTTGGGAGCCGCCATCCTGGGAGTCGGCGGCGACGAGGCTATTCATGCGATTCTGGACGTCATGTCGGCCAAAGCGCCCTACACCACGCTGTCGCGGACGATGCATATCCACCCCACCGTCAGCGAGCTGATTCCCACGATGCTGCAGGAGATGTCGCCCCTCGTCTAGACGGACAGCCCCCGGGCGCTGGATCAGCCGCCGTCGGTGGGGATACGGCGGTAGAAGCAGCCCATCATGCGGCCGGTTCGGTGGAATGCGAAACAGCCCGTGCACCATCGGGTTCCGGCCATCCTGGGTAAGGCGGTGGCGTTCCGCCGAAGGTCGGGCAGTGTTGCTGGTGCGGGCACCACTCGCACAGCCGCGACGGGCTGGGACGGAAATCGCCCGTCGGCGCCGCGGATTGGATGGCGCGCCAGATCGCCATCAGCGTCTTCTCGAAGCGCAGCAGCTCGTCGTGTTCCGGCGCGTAGTCCAAGACCTGTCCGTCGGCCAGATAGATGATCCGCAGGCGGGTGGGCAGCACACCGCGGGAGCGCAGCAACGCCACCGCGTAGAACTTCATCTGAAACATCGCCTTGAACTCGGCCAGCGCTCGCGCCTCAGGCGGTGCCTTACCGGTCTTGTAGTCGACCACCCGTAGCTCGCCGGTGGCGGCGACGTCGATCCGATCGATGAAGCCACGAAGCAGCGTTCCGTCGGCGAGCTCGACCTCCACGCGCTCTTCGCAGGATTGCGGGTCGAACCGGGTCGGGTCTTCCAGCCGGTAATAGCCGGAGAGCAAGGCGCGGGCCTCCGCGAGCAGCTGGGTGCGTTGTTCGGCGTGCAGTTCGCCGGCCAGTTCGGGCTCCGCGGCGATCACCCGCTCCCACGCGGACTCCACCAACGAGTTCGCGGTGTCGGGGCCGCGCTGGACGGCGGGCAGGCCGTAGAGCTGCTCCAGCGCGGCGTGCACCACCGACCCCCGCAGCTGCGCGGGTGACGGTGCCTCGGGCAACCGGTCGATCGCCCGGAACCGATACAGCAGCGGACATTGCTTGAAGTCCGCCGCCCGCGACGGTGACAGTGCCGGCCGCGACGGGAGTGATTTGGGCGGCTCGGTCATGACCGCAGCGTAGAACCGGGCGCCGACAACCCCGAGCACCCGCCACGGCGAGTCGGCTGGCACGCTAGACGGCGTGTCAGCAACCGGCCCGTTTACCGCTGGAGAACGCGTCCAGCTCACCGACGCCAAGGGCCGGCATTACACGATGTCGCTCACTGAAGGCGGTGAGTTCCACACCCATCGCGGCTCGATCGCACACGACGCGGTGATCGGGCTGGAAGAGGGCAGCGTCGTCAAATCCAGCAACGGCGCCCTTTTCCTGGTGCTGCGCCCCCTGCTGGTCGATTACGTGATGTCGATGCCCCGCGGTCCCCAGGTGATCTACCCCAAGGACGCGGCTCAGATCGTGCACGAGGGCGACATCTTCCCGGGTGCGCGCGTGCTGGAGGCCGGGGCCGGATCCGGTGCGCTGACCTGCTCGCTGCTGCGTGCGGTCGGGCCCGAAGGGCGGGTGGTCTCCTACGAACAGCGCGCCGACCACGCCGAACACGCCCGCCGCAACGTGGCCAACTTCTTCGGCGTTCACGGCGGCCTGCCGGACAACTGGCAGCTGATCGTCAGCGACGTAGCGGACTCCGACTTGCCCGACGGCTCCTTCGACCGGGCGGTGCTCGACATGCTCGCGCCGTGGGAAGTGCTCGACGCGGTGTCGCGCCTGGTGACCGCCGGTGGTGTGCTGGTGATCTACGTGGCAACGGTCACCCAACTGTCGCGGGCCGTGGAGGCCCTGCGCGCCGGGCAGTGCTGGACCGAACCGCGGGCCTGGGAGACGCTTCAGCGCGGCTGGAACGTCGTCGGCCTGGCCGTTCGGCCGCAGCATTCCATGCGCGGGCACACCGCGTTCCTGATCTCCGCGCGACGTCTCGCCCCCGGCGCAGTTGCCCCGGCGCCGCTGGGTCGGAAACGCGTGGGCCGCGACGGCTAGCTAGCTGTCGTCACTGCGGCGCAGGCCCCGGCGCACCGACAGCAGCTCGAACTCCGGATGCGCGGCCACCAGGCGTTCGGCCGCGTCGAGTACGTCGACGGCATGGCGACGGTCGCCGGACACCATGCCCACGCCGATGGATGCTCGACGGTACAGTTCCTGCGATCCGGTCTCTGCGGCCGACACGCTGAACTTGCGCTGCAACTCGGCGACAACGGGACGGATCACCGAGCGCTTCTGTTTGAGTGACCGCACGTCGCCCAACAACACGTCGAACTCGAGCCAGCCGATCCACATGGATCAGCCCGGGGGAGTCGGAGATGGGGCCGGGGCGGGACTCGGCGCCGGTGAGTTGCCCAGGGCCAGAAGCATTTCCGCAGTTCGTCGCGATAATTGCCAACCCCCCTGGGAGGGTGTGAACTCCATCGGGAACGTGAAGTTGCGGTTTTTGGCCTGCGAGGTCTTGACGCTGATCGTGGCCATCACGTTGGACGGGTTCTTGTCCGACCAGGCGATGTTGTTCGCGGCGAAGGTCATCGGCAGGTAGCCGTTGTCCCGCAAGGCGGCGGTGAACTTGTCGAGGTTGTCCGCGCTCTCGAGGGTTGCGCCCTCGACGAGGTTCATCTTGTCGGCGCCCACAACGTTCGGGTCCGCAAGCCGGTTCAACACGTCGACGAGGGCCTCGGGCGCCGGCAGGGGCGCAGTCGGGGGAGCCGCGACGATGAGTGGGCTCGACGGGGCGTGGACCGCCGACGTCGGGGACGACAAAATCCTGGGTCCGCTATGCGAACATCCCGAGAGCCCCAACATCGCCACCGCGGTGGCGGCGCCCAACGCAACGCACAGGTGTCGGTGCATCTAGCAGGGCTGGGCTACGCGGCCATGCCTGCGGTCGGGCCAACGGGTGCAATCGAAGTCACACCGGCGCCGGCCGCCCCGACGATCGCGATGCCGGCTAAGCCTGTGGCGAGGCGTTTTGCGGTCACGGCGCCCTTTCGATCAGCCCGATTTGTGGCCGAGATTACCAGCGTGACTAAAAACTTAACTTTTCGTGGGTATTTGACTACGCACGCGAACCGGCGATGGCCGGTAGCTTTGAAGTATCCACCGCCATTCGGGGCGGGAAAGGAGCGCAACATGGGTGACTCAGAGCGTTCTGAAGCATTCGGCAACCCCCTTGAAACTGGCATGTCCAGCGGCGACGCTGCCGAATTGGAACAATTACGCCGAGAGGCAGCTGTGCTGCGTGAGCAACTCGAGCATGCGGTTGGGTCCCACGGCGGCGCCCGCTCCGCGCGCGATGTGCATCAACTCGAAGCCCGTATCGACTCCCTTGCGGCCCGCAATTCCAAATTAATGGAAACTCTTAAAGAAGCCCGCCAACAACTGTTGGCGCTGCGCGAAGAAGTCGACCGCCTCGGACAGCCACCCAGCGGCTACGGCGTCCTGCTGTCCTCGCACGACGACGAAACGGTCGACGTGTTCACATCCGGTCGCAAGATGCGGCTGACGTGCTCACCGAACATCGATGTCACGTTGCTTCGGAAGGGGCAGACCGTCCGGCTGAATGAGGCGCTTACCGTCGTTGAGGCCGGCAAGTTCGAATCCGTCGGCGAGATCTCCACGCTGCGCGAGGTGCTCAACGACGGTCACCGGGCGCTGGTTGTCGGGCACGCCGACGAGGAACGCATCGTCTGGCTTGCCGACCCGCTGGTCGCCGAGGACTTGCCGGACGGCGTTCCGGACGCGCTGAACGACGACACCAAGCCCCGCAAGCTGCGCCCGGGCGACTCGCTGCTGGTCGACACCAAGGCCGGCTATGCCTTCGAGCGCATCCCCAAGGCCGAAGTCGAAGACCTGGTGTTGGAAGAGGTGCCCGACGTCAGCTACCAGGACATCGGTGGTCTGACCCGCCAGATCGAGCAGATCCGCGATGCCGTCGAGCTGCCGTTCCTGCACAAGGAGCTCTACCGGGAGTACGCGCTGCGCCCGCCCAAGGGTGTGCTGCTCTACGGTCCTCCCGGCTGCGGCAAGACCTTGATCGCCAAGGCGGTGGCCAACTCGTTGGCCAAGAAGATGGCCGAGGTGCGCGGCGACGATTCCCGCGAGGCGAAATCGTACTTCCTGAACATCAAGGGCCCCGAGCTGCTGAACAAGTTCGTCGGCGAGACAGAGCGGCACATCCGGCTGATCTTCCAGCGGGCCCGCGAGAAGGCGTCGGAAGGAACGCCGGTGATCGTGTTCTTCGACGAGATGGACTCGATCTTCCGCACCCGCGGCACCGGGGTCTCCTCGGACGTCGAGACGACGGTGGTTCCGCAGCTGCTCAGCGAGATCGACGGGGTCGAGGGACTCGAGAACGTCATCGTGATCGGTGCCTCCAACCGCGAGGACATGATCGACCCCGCGATCCTGCGCCCCGGGCGTCTGGACGTGAAGATCAAGATCGAGCGGCCCGATGCCGAAGCGGCGCAGGACATCTACTCGAAGTACCTGGTCGAGGCTCTGCCGGTGCATGCCGACGACCTCGCCGAGTTCGACGGCGACAGGTCGGCGTGCATCAAGGCGATGATCGAAAAGGTCGTCGACCGGATGTACGCCGAGATCGACGACAACCGGTTCCTGGAGGTCACCTATGCCAACGGTGACAAGGAAGTCATGTACTTCAAGGACTTCAACTCCGGGGCGATGATCCAGAACGTCGTCGACCGCGCGAAGAAGAACGCCATCAAGTCGGTCCTGGAGACCGGCCAGCCGGGGCTGCGCATTCAGCACCTGCTGGACTCGATCGTCGACGAGTTCGCCGAGAACGAGGACCTGCCCAACACCACCAACCCCGATGACTGGGCGCGGATTTCGGGCAAGAAGGGTGAGCGGATCGTCTACATCCGCACCCTGGTCACCGGCAAGTCGTCGAGCGCGTCGCGCGCCATCGACACCGAATCCAACCTGGGCCAGTACCTGTAGGGCTTGAGGTCAGTCGGTCTCCACGCCGCGACACTGAAGCCACGCACACGACGCGCCGGACGATGTCGCCGTGGCGTAAGTCTCGATGGGATCAGGCGGTCTCGAGCGAATAGCTGTTGGTCAGGTTGTCCTGCAGCACTTGGGCGGCCTGACTTCTGGTGTCCACCCTCAGCTCGCTCGTGAGTACGCGCGGCTGGTAGTTCCACCCTTCCGGCAGCTCGAGTCGGCCGGCGAGCCCGCGCAGGTCTTCCCTCTTCAGGTTGGGGTCGGCGACTTGGCTCCAGGTCTGCATGACCCAGCGCCGCCCTCGGGGGTCGATGAGTTCGTAGACCTCTTCGCCGGCGTTGAAGACGAACACGGTATTGCGGCTCACCTTGTTGACGGTGAAGGGCGCCGGATTCATCGTGGACAGCAGGACGGTGGCCTGCTGGATCATCTCGATCCCTCCGAAGGTCTTCGTTATTTGCGGGCCTTTCGGCTCCTTTTCGATGGCGTTCATCAGCCAGTAGCGAGGACCGTTGAGCAGGGCTGTCGCGGCACCGTTTTCCGTGGCGATGGCCTGGGGGTCGAGTGCGGACCACAGTTCGGCGGGACAGTCGTTCAGCGGGAAGCTGTTGTAAACCGTTGCCTGTGGGCCGGCCTCGCCGGGGGTCACGAGAAGCACTTCGCCGTAACGCTTCCCAGCCAAGTCGGACATCAGTGTGAAGTTAGTCACTGCCTTGGGTGGCGTCAACATCACACGCCGCCCCGATAGCACCGCGGTACCGGTTGCGCGCTATCAGGGTGGTGTGCATGTCGTCGATCAGCGGGTCGAGGAAAGTCGAGCGGTACTCGGCGTCGCCGGCCGCTCGCGCGCTGATGTACATGAACGTCAACGCGCCGAGGAAGAGAGTCATATGGATCAGCGAATCGGGCACCGGCAGCGTAAAGCCCAGCACCGTCGCGGCGCTTTTGTAGGTGTGGGTCCACTCGTTGAGCAGCGATGGGTTGAGGACGATCAGGCCCAGAATCAAGTAGATGCTGGCGGTGACAACCGCCACCACCAGGATCTGTGCCAGTTGTGAGGTGGCCAGCACAAAGATCACGTTGAGGCGTTCGCCCCGTTTCAGCGGCGCGCAGTCGGCGGTATCCGGAATGGCCGCGAAGGGCGTGTCGGCAAGCCTTTCAGCGTCTTTGGGCTGCGCCGTCGTCGACTGCAGCATCGGCTTGACCCGTTCTCGGGTGGCCGAGATGACGAAGGCGGCAGCGATGGAGATCAGAAATGCCATTGCCAGCCCGAGCCGGTTCCCGCTTATCGTCGCGGCCATTAGCCAGACGTAGGTGTTGAAGAACACCAACGCGGTCAGCAGCACCACCGGCAGAGCCCGGACGACCAGGGCGCCCACCGTCGCAAGGTGCGAAAGCATCATGCGTACCGCCCACGCGACGACCGATCCGACCCCACAGCCGGTCAAGATCAGCACTGCCGCCACGACGACGGCTTCCTGCAGCAGTTGGGTGGGTCCACCGACGGTGGCTGCGACGCATGCCACCACGACCACCGCTATGGTCGCTATGCCCGCGCGAGTCCGGCCGCTTCGTGAGCGGGACACCAGCCAGCCGACGACCGCCATCAGCGGGAGGGCGAGCCCGATTATCGTCAGCACTATCAATTCGGACGTTGTCGGTTCCCCGGTGATAATCACGTCGTGGCCGCCGGTGATCAAGTAGAGCGACAGCGTGCAGACCTGCAGCGCCCCGTACGCCGCCAGGATGGGGGCGGACCGCGGCCAGAGCCGTCGCCATCGGGCTCGCCTCGTTAGCACGGACGGCAAACCGCGCTCCAAGAACCAGCTTTCGGCCGCCGTGCCCGCCGTCCCTCGCACGCGGGCGCTACCTCCAGCTCGGCGACCCGACCGGCGGCGCAGGGAAAGGTCCATGCGGGCTCACCCTAGTGCCGGATCAGCCCCCGTGTTGGCCATTGTCGATGCAGGTCAGGATTTGTTCGGTGGCCCGTTCGGCGATATCCATCACGGCGGCCTGGTCGATCCCCTGCGGTCTCCCGCGAGAAGGTCAATTCCGCACCTCGCCTAGTCTTTAAGTCATGCAACGGATTATCGGGACGGAGGTCGAGTACGGCATTTCCTCGCCGTCGGACCCGACCGCCAACCCGATCCTGACCTCGACGCAAGCGGTTTTGGCCTACGCGGCCGCGGCCGGCATTCAGCGCGCCAAACGCACCCGCTGGGACTACGAGGTGGAATCGCCGCTGCGGGACGCCCGCGGCTTTGACCTGAGCCGCTCGGCGGGGCCCCCGCCGGTGGTCGACGCCGACGAGGTCGGCGCGGCCAACATGATCCTGACCAACGGGGCGCGGTTATACGTCGACCATGCGCACCCGGAATACTCCGCGCCTGAGTGCACCGACCCGCTGGACGCGGTGATCTGGGACAAGGCCGGCGAGCGTGTGATGGAGGCCGCCGCCCGGCACGTCGCCAGCGTGCCCGGAGCCGCGAAACTGCAGCTCTACAAGAACAACGTCGACGGCAAGGGCGCCTCCTACGGGTCGCACGAGAACTACCTGATGTCTCGGCAGACGCCGTTTTCGGCGATCATCGCCGGGCTGACGCCATTTTTGGTGTCCCGGCAGGTGATTACCGGCTCGGGCCGGGTCGGCATCGGGCCCGCCGGCGACGAGCCGGGCTTCCAGCTGTCCCAGCGTTCCGATTACATCGAGGTCGAGGTCGGGCTGGAGACCACGCTGAAGCGCGGGATCATCAACACCCGCGACGAACCGCACGCCGACGCCGACCGGTACCGGCGGCTGCACGTGATCATCGGAGATGCCAACCTCGCCGAGACCTCGACCTACCTGAAGCTGGGCACCACGGCGCTGGTGCTCGATTTGATCGAAGAAGGCCCGGCACACGGGATCGACCTGACCGACCTGACGTTGGCCCGGCCGGTGCACGCGGTCCACGCGATCAGCCGCGATCCGTCGTTGCGAACCGCCGTGGCCATGGCGGACGGTCGCGAATTGACCGGCCTTGCGCTGCAACGGATCTATCTCGACCGGGTGGCAAAGCTGGTCGACTGCCGCGACCCCGACCCTCGCGCGGCCGACATCGTCGTGACCTGGGCGCACGTGCTCGACCAGCTCGAGCGCGACCCGATGGACTGCGCCGAGCTGCTGGACTGGCCGGCCAAGCTGCGACTCCTCGAGGGTTTCCGGCAGCGGGAGAACCTCAGCTGGTCGGCGCCGCGGCTGCACCTCGTCGACCTGCAATACTCCGACGTGCGGCTCGACAAGGGTCTGTACAACAGGCTGGTCGCGCGTGGCTCGATGAAGCGCCTGGTCACCGAACACCAGGTGCTCAATGCCGTCGACAATCCGCCGACCGATACGCGCGCTTATTTCCGCGGCGAATGCCTGCGCAGGTTCGGCGCCGACATCGCCGCGGCCAGTTGGGACTCGGTGATTTTCGACCTCGGTGGCGATTCGCTGGTTCGAATCCCGACGCTTGAGCCGCTGCGGGGCAGCAAAGCGCACGTCGGAGCGCTGCTGGATTCGGTGAATAGCGCCGTCGAACTGGTGGAACAACTCACCAGCTAAACATCGTTAAGCAGGGAAACGTCGGTGCCGACCGGTAGGGTTAGTACAAGACCGGCAGGCGTGTGACGCGGCCGATAACAAAGCAGGAGGCGGCGATGGCTCAGGAGCAGACCAAGCGTGGCGGTGGCGGCGGCGACGATGACGACTTCGCCGACACCGCGGCCGCGGGCCAAGAGCGCCGCGAGAAGTTGGCCGAGGACACCGACGACCTGCTCGACGAGATTGACGACGTTCTTGAGGAAAACGCCGAGGACTTTGTCCGCGCGTATGTCCAAAAGGGCGGACAGTGACCTGGCCGTTCTCCGATCGCCTGTCCACTAACTCCGCACTTCCCGGGATCCCGGCTGTAGACCTGTCCTCGTTTGCCGACTTCCTCCGCCGCCAGGCGCCGGAATTGCTGCCAGCAAGCCTCGGCGGCGGTGCCCAACCCGGCGCCGCGGGCGGCGCCAGTGCCCAGCTGCCGCATGGGACGACGATTGTCGCGTTGAAATATCCCGGCGGTGTGGTCATCGCCGGCGACCGGCGCTCGACGCAGGGCAACATGATCGCCGGGCGTGACGTGAAGAAGGTGTACATCACCGACGACTACACCGCCACCGGCATCGCCGGGACGGCTGCGATCGCCGTCGAGTTCGCCCGCCTGTACGCCGTGGAACTCGAGCACTACGAGAAGCTCGAAGGCGTGCCGCTCACTTTTGCCGGCAAGGTCAACCGGCTTGCGATCATGGTGCGCGGAAACCTGGCGGCCGCGATGCAAGGGCTGGTGGCTGTGCCACTCCTTGCGGGGTATGACATTCATGCGCCGGACCCGGAAAGCGCTGGGCGCATAGTCTCGTTCGACGCCGCCGGCGGCTGGAACATCGAGGAAGAGGGCTACCAGTCGGTGGGGTCGGGCTCGATTTTCGCCAAGTCGTCGATAAAGAAGTTGTATTCGCAAGTCACCGATGTCGATTCCGCGGTGCGCGTAGCGGTGGAGGCGCTCTACGACGCCGCCGACGACGATTCCGCCACCGGCGGACCGGATCTGGTCCGCGGTATCTATCCCACGGCGGTCACCATCGGCGCCGAGGGCGCGGCAGACGTGCCGGAGAGCCGCATCGCCGAACTGGCCCGGGAAGTCATCGAAAGTCGCTCGCGCGCAAACACTTTCGGTTCCGACGCCGAGCCGCGGGGGGATAAGTGAGTTTCCCGTATTTCATCTCGCCTGAGCAGGCGATGCGCGAGCGCAGCGAGCTCGCACGCAAGGGCATCGCGCGGGGCCGCAGCGTGGTAGCGCTGGCCTATGCCGGTGGCGTGCTGTTCGTCGCGGAGAACCCGTCACGGTCGCTGCAGAAGATCAGCGAACTTTACGACCGCGTGGGCTTTGCGGCCGCGGGCAAGTTCAACGAATTCGACAATTTGCGCCGCGGCGGAATCCAGTTCGCCGACACCCGGGGCTACGCCTACGACCGCCGCGACGTCACCGGCCGGCAACTGGCCAACGTCTACGCCCAGACGCTGGGCACCATATTCACCGAGCAGGCCAAGCCGTACGAGGTCGAGTTGTGTGTTGCCGAGGTCGCACACTACGGCGAGACCAAACCGCCTGAGCTGTATCGGATCCTCTATGACGGGTCGATCGCCGACGAGCCGCATTTCGTGGTGATGGGCGGGACCACCGAGCCGATCACCACCGCGCTCAAGGATTCCTACGCCGAAAACGCCGACCTGCGCGACGCGTTGGGGATCGCGGTGGCGGCGCTGCGAGCCGGTAGCGCCGACACCTCGAACGGCGATCAGCCGACCCTCGGCGTGGCCAGCCTAGAGGTGGCCATCCTGGACGCCAACCGGCCGCGGCGCGCGTTTCGGCGCATCAACCGCTCGACCTTGGAAAGCCTGCTGCGGGACCAGGACGCCCCGAAATCTGAGGACGCAGAATCCGGCGGAGAAGCGCCGGAAGCGAACGGCGAATCCTCGGAGTAATCCCCGGCACGACCGACCCGATCCGGCCAATAGCATCCGTGGGCGCGGCTTGCCCACCGTGGCGGTGGGACAACCAGTACCCTCGATTACGTGCAGCGGCGAATTATGGGCATCGAGACCGAGTTCGGTGTCACCTGCACGTTCCACGGTCACCGTCGGCTTTCCCCGGACGAGGTAGCGCGCTACCTGTTCCGACGCGTGGTGTCGTGGGGCCGCAGCTCCAACGTCTTCTTGCGCAACGGCGCCCGCCTCTACCTCGATGTGGGCAGCCACCCCGAGTACGCCACCGCCGAGTGCGACAGCCTGGTGCAGTTGGTCACCCACGACCGGGCCGGCGAATGGGTGCTGGAAGACCTGCTCGTCGACGCCGAGCAGCGGCTCGCCGACGAGGGCATCGGCGGTGACATTTACCTGTTCAAGAACAACACCGATTCCGCGGGCAACTCCTACGGCTGCCACGAGAACTACCTGATCGTGAGGGCCGGCGAGTTCTCGCGGATCTCCGATGTGCTGCTGCCGTTCCTGGTCACTCGCCAGCTGATCTGCGGGGCCGGCAAGGTGCTGCAGACCCCCAAGGCCGCGACGTTCTGCCTTTCCCAACGTGCCGAGCACATTTGGGAGGGCGTCTCCTCGGCCACCACTCGCAGCCGGCCGATCATCAACACCCGCGACGAGCCGCACGCCGACGCCGAGAAGTACCGGCGGTTGCACGTCATCGTCGGCGACTCCAACATGTGCGAGACGACCACGATGCTCAAGGTGGGCACCGCGGCGCTGGTGCTGGAGATGATCGAAGCCGGCGTTCCCTTCCGCGACTTCTCCCTGGACAACCCCATCCGCGCCATCCGCGAGGTCAGCCACGACATCACGGGTCGACGGCCGGTGCGGCTGGCCGGCGGTCGTCAGGCCAGCGCGCTGGACATCCAGCGCGAGTACTACAGCCGGGCCGTCGAGCATCTGCAGACCCGGGAGCCCAACGCGCAGATCGAACAGGTCGTCGACCTCTGGGGCCGTCAGCTCGACGCCGTCGAAAGCCAGGATTTCGCCAAAGTGGACACCGAAATCGACTGGGTGATCAAGCGCAGGCTGTTCCAGCGCTATCAGGACCGCTACAACATGGAGTTGTCCGACCCGAAGATCGCCCAGCTCGATCTGGCCTACCACGACATCAAGCGCGGCCGTGGCGTCTTCGATCTGCTGCAGCGCAAGGGGCTGGCGGCGCGTGTCACCACCGACGAGGACATCTCGGAGGCCGTCGACCACCCGCCGCAGACCACCCGCGCCCGGCTGCGTGGGGAATTCATCAGCGCGGCTCAGGCGGCGGGGCGCGACTTCACCGTCGACTGGGTGCACCTCAAGCTCAACGACCAGGCGCAGCGCACTGTGCTCTGCAAAGACCCATTCCGAGCGGTCGACGAGCGGGTCAAGCGGCTGATCGCCAGCATGTAGCCGCGATCGGTTCACCAACGGTCACAGCAGCCACAGCGGCACCGTCGCGGCTGCTCATACTCGAGTCGCAAACGTGATAGCGCGGGCGCTATCACGTTTGGAGAGGCAGTGGCACCGCCAAGCTGGTGACTGGTGTGGCCGCTGTGATTGGTGCGGCATGGCCGCCCGGCGGAAGCGCTGGGCGCGGACCATCGAATAACCTGTTGTAAATGGCGATCTCGAAAGTCGAGCGGCTGGTCAACCTTGTCATCGCTTTGTTGTCCACTCGCGGTTACATCACCGCTGAAAAGATCAGGTCCAGCGTGGCGGGGTATTCCGAGAGCCCGAGCGCCGAGGCGTTCTCGCGGATGTTCGAGCGCGACAAGAACGAATTGCGTGATCTCGGCATCCCGCTCGAGATCGGCAGGGTGTCGGCTATGGACCCCGCCGAGGGCTACCGCATCAACCGCGACGCCTACTCGCTGCCGCCGGTCGAGCTCACCCCCGAGGAAAGAGCCGCGGTAGCCGTCGCCACGCAGCTGTGGGAGTCGCCCGAACTGATCACCGCAACCCAGGGCGCGCTGCTCAAGCTGCGCGCCGCCGGGGTAGACGTCGATCCCTTCGATGCAGGGGCCCCGGTGGCGATCGCGTCTCCGGCCGGGGTGCCAGGACTTCGCGGTTCGGAGGACGTCCTCGGAATCCTGTTGTCGGCGATTGATTCCCGTCAGGTGGTGCGGTTCCCGCACCGGCCGTCGCGGGCCGAGCCCTACACCACTCGCACCGTCGAGCCGTGGGGCGTCGTCACAGAGAAGGGCCGCTGGTATCTCGTGGGCCATGACCGCGACCGCAATGCCACCCGCACCTTCCGGCTCTCGCGGATCGCCGCCGAGGTCACGCCGATCGGTCCTGCCGGCGCGGTGTCCGTGCCCGAAGGCGTCGACCTGCGCAAGATCGTGGCCGACATGGTCGCCGAAACGCCGACGGGCGCTCGGGCCCGGGTGTGGGTCGCCGACGAAAAGGCCACCGCGCTGCGGCGCGCCGGAAGGTCGGTAGCTGCGCGACGGCTGGCCGGCCGCGACGGCGAGGTGATCGAACTCGACATCGGATCCACCGACCGGTTGGCGCGCGACATCAGCGGCTACGGGGCCGACGCCGTCGTGCTGGAGCCCGAACCCCTGCGCGAGGATGTGCTGGCCCGGTTGCGCGGGGTCGCAGAGGTGGAGCGCTCATGACGCCCGTATCGACCCGGTTGATCCGGCTGCTCAACATGGTGCCGTACTTCCAGGCCAACCCGAAGGTCACCCGGGCCAAGGCCGCCGCCGACTTGGGGGTGTCGGCCAAGCAACTCGAGGAGGACCTCAACCAGCTGTGGATGTGCGGTCTTCCCGGCTATTACCCGGGTGATCTCATCGATTTCGAGTTCTCTGGCGACACGATCGAAGTGACGTTCTCGGCGGGCATCGACCGGCCGCTCAAGCTCACGTCGCCCGAGGCCACCGGCCTGCTGGTGGCGTTGCGGGCGCTGGCCGACATTCCGGGCGTGGTCGATCCCCAAGCGGCGCGCAGCGCGATCGCCAAGATCGAGGCCGCCGCCGGCGCCGTCGGCCAGGACGCCCCAGATTCGGTCGCGGCCGTCGGCGAGCCCGCGCCCGTCGAAAGTCGGGCCGCGGCCGCCGTGCGGACGGCGGTGCAGTACAAACACGCACTTGCCATCGACTACTACGCCGCCTCCCACGACACGCTTACCAGCCGGATCGTGGACCCCATTCGCGTACTGCTGATCGGCGGCCAGAGCTATTTGGAGGCCTGGTCCCGCGAGGCCGAAGGGGTCCGGCTGTTCCGCTTCGACCGGATCGTCGACGCCGCCGAGCTGGACGAGCCGGCCGCTGCCCCCGAACCGGCGCTGCACGCGCCACCGGACACGTCACTGTTCGACGGCGACCCGTCGCTGCCGTCGGCCAAGCTGCGGGTGGCGCCCTCGGCGTCGTGGATGTTCGAGTATTACCCGATGCGGGAGGTGCGCGAGTTGCCGGATGGGGCGTGTGAGGCGGTCATGACCTACGCCTCGGAGGACTGGATGACGCGCCTGGTGCTGGGATTCGGGCCGGCCGTGCGGGTGCTTGAACCGGAGTTGCTCGCGCAGCGTGTACGGGAAGCCGCGGCGGCGGCCCTGGTGTCTTACCAGGTCGCGGCACAAGGGTGACGCCGTCGAGGGCCTGGCATCCCGCGGCGCGGGCACACCGGGGCATCGTCTCGCTGCGGTAACATCGGGTGGACGTCTGGAGGTAATCAAAGTGGGCAGTCTTAGTCCGTGGCACTGGGCGGTAATCGCTGTCGTAGTGGTTCTGCTGTTCGGCGCCAAGAAGCTCCCCGATGCCGCGCGCTCGTTGGGCAAGTCGATGCGCATCTTCAAGTCCGAGATCCGTGAAATGCAGACCGAAGGCAAGTCCGAGGCGCCGTCCTTGCAAACTTCCTCGGAACCCCCGCAACCCGTGCAGTCGCAGCGGGTCGACCCGCCGGCGGCCACCGGGCAGGGTTACGGCGAAGCGCAGCCGCTCCACTAGCCGCGTTGACGCGGTGCCCGAGCGTCACTGACCGAGCGTCGTGAAACGTTTCAAGGCTTCAGCGCGCACCGTCGGCCTGCTGAAGCGGCTCAACCCTCGTAACAGGCGCAGCCGCACCAATCCGGACGCGACGATGTCGCTCGTCGATCACCTGACCGAGCTGCGCACCCGGCTGCTGATCGCGCTGGCTGCCATCCTGGTCACCACGATTTTCGGGTTCGTCTGGTACTCGCATTCGATCTTGGGGTTGGAGAGCCTCGGCGAGTGGCTGCGCCATCCGTATTGTGCGCTGCCGCAGTCGGCGCGGGCGAATATCAGCGCCGACGGGCAGTGTCGGCTGCTGGCCACGGCGCCGTTCGACCAATTCATGCTGCGGCTCAAGGTCGGCATGATGGCCGGGATCGTGCTGGCCTGTCCGGTGTGGTTCTACCAGCTTTGGGCGTTCATCACGCCCGGTCTTTATCAGAGGGAGCGCCGCTTTGCGGTCGGGTTTGTGATCCCCGCCGCGGTGCTCTTCGTCGGCGGTGCCGTGCTCGCCTACTTTGTGCTCTCCAAGGCGCTGGGGTTCTTGTTGACGGTCGGCAGCGACGTGCAGGTGACCGCGCTGTCCGGGGACCGGTATTTCGGCTTCCTGATCAATCTGCTGGTGGTGTTCGGGGTCAGCTTCGAATTCCCGCTGCTGATCGTCATGCTCAACATGGCGGGCATGCTGACCTACGAGCGGCTCAAATCGTGGCGGCGCGGCCTGATCTTCTCGATGTTCGTGTTCGCGGCGGTATTCACGCCCGGATCCGATCCGTTTTCCATGACGGCACTCGGCGTAGCGCTGTCGGTTCTGCTCGAGTTCGCCATTCAGATCGCCCGACTGCACGACAAGCGGAAAGCCAAGCGGGAAGCGCAAGCCGCGATCCCCGACGACGAAGCGTCTGTCATCGAGCCGCCCTCGCCGATTCCTGAGCCCTCGTTTAGCGCCGGGCAACACGACGATGTCACCTAGCCGTCGGTGCGGGGCGGCGTGACGGAGCTGGCCGAGCTGGCCCGGTTCACCGCGGAGCTGCGTTTCACGCTCGACGACTTTCAGCAGCGGGCCTGTGCGGCGCTGGAACGAGGCCATGGCGTGCTGGTCTGCGCGCCCACGGGCGCCGGCAAGACAGTGGTCGGCGAGTTCGCCGTGCACCTGG
>Ga0306921_10002313_pt1 | contig 19102 bp, 18 predicted proteins | sample sta12Cox44000080_FD_203760 | JGI IMG/M metagenome (GOLD analysis project Ga0306921, IMG submission 203760) | Lab enrichment of tropical soil microbial communities from Luquillo Experimental Forest, Puerto Rico - statoxic.12C.oxic.44.000.080 (v2)... | ecosystem: Environmental > Terrestrial >... | reverse complement strand
CTCTCAGCCTGCTGTTCCGTTTGGGAATAGCAAGACGGGTCGGCTTTGAGGTGGTGCCTGGCGACGCCATGGAGAAAATCAATTCCATGATGGAAGAACATGGCGCCGCTTGGGGAATGCGCCGGGAAGTCGTCATACGCGCGATACAGGCCGTCAATGAGACAGTAAACAGCGCGTTGGCATTCAATCCCGGGCTCGAACGAGTGGACGTCAGCGTCGAGTTCGACGAATTCAAGCTGGGTGCGGATGTAGAATACGAAGGAGTTCCAATACAGCTTGCGGAAACGGCTCCTTCGCCGGAAAGCCTGGTCACCGATCAGGGTATCGCACTTCTATCGACCTTTATGATTCGGCAGTTTGCCGATCGTGTACGCATAAGAGCTCACAAGGGCGCCTGCCGTATAGAGCTGACTTTCGACCACTAAGGTAACCTGCCTCCATACAGAATTTGCTCTGACCCGTCGACTTTGTCACGTCGCGTCTCCCTTTGAATTGTCGTCTTGAACCGAAATCTCATGGCTCCTTTTCGAAGGCTTGAAATGGGTCGTCGGAGATCATTCACCTCTTGATCTTGTGACACTCAAGTGCGTGTCGGGCTTGGAGAGAAAAGTGCCACCAAATCGTCACTAAATTGGCGCAAAAGCGGGTAAAAGGAAGCAAATCTAAAAAACAGAATTTCTCGCTATCTCACGGCTGGCAAAGGGATTTCGTTGAATTTGTGCTGGATTGCGAATTGGCGATTTTATTTTTCAAGACCACCGGTTTCAGGCGCTCACCCACTCCTCCGTTTCTAATTCTAAGGTACTGTGCGAGTTAGCGCGGAATTTGCGCCACTTTGAGTGGCGATTGCTGCACTTTGGTGCACGGTGTAGCAGAATTGCAGCTCGCGCAATCTTCAATCGCGAATGGTTTCTACGTTTCGCTTCGCTGCCAACAAACGAATCGGCTATTCCCCGAGCGGCTTACTTGGTCAATCGGCTTGTCGATTGTTTCTGCGAACGTAGTAGCGACCCGCGCGAGATTCAACTCGAGCTGCAGCCTGAAGTGGATGACCTCACCAAAGTGGATTTTGAGGAAGGGGACGGCGAGGTCTGCGCTATTGGGATTGCAGAGGGTCATATCTCTGAGCGAGAGCAGGGCATTCCTCGAAATTCTTGTTAGAATGGCGAAAGGTGACTGGGATGGTAAAAGTCAGTTGGAAATCGCAAGACAGCAAGTCACGCTTATACTCCGGCGATTCTTTGGAATGGTTGAATTCCTTGCCTGAAGGCAGCGTTGACTGCATTTGGACGGACCCGCCGTACCTGCTTTCAAATGACGGTATCACCTGCATCGCCGGGAAAATGGTGAAGGTCAACAAAGGCGAATGGGACAGGAGTCGGGGCATTGAACTTGACCACGAGTTTAATCGAACCTGGCTGAAGGCCTGCCGCCGAGTTCTAAAGCCTGCCGGCACTATTTGGGTCTCAGGCACGCTTCATGTGTATCTCAGCGTCGGCATGGCAATGCTGCAAGAAGGTTTCCGAATTCTCAATGATATCGTTTGGGAAAAGCCTGCCCCACCACCGAATCTAGGTTGCCGTTGTTTTACTCATTCAACTGAAATACTCCTCTGGGCGACCAAAGCGAAGAAAGGGGGTAAAGAGCGCTACACCTTTAACTATGACGCTATGAAGCAAGAGAATGGTGGCAAGCAGATGAAAAGTGTTTGGAGAATGGGCACACCCAATTCACAGGAAAAGAAGTTTGGAAAGCACCCAACGCAAAAACCTATTGCCTTAGTTGCGCGTTGCCTTCGCGCTAGCACAAGCCTTGGAGATTTGGTGGTTGACCCCTTTGCTGGTTCTGGCACAACTGGTATCGCCGCATTGCAATTAGGTCGCACTTTTCTTGGCTGCGAACGCGAGGAAAAATATGTTCGTCTGGCAATGAAGAGACTGTCCAAGCCGGGCGAATCGGCAAGAGAAGAGTTTGAGGAAAGGGCTTCTGACGAACCAGGTCTTTTTAGCTTCCTGTCTAAAGCGGCGCACGCAGATTGAGAGGAAGCCCCTGGTATAGTTCGACCGAGTGCAGGGTTCCGAACGTCGATGCCTTACTTGATGTCGATCTCCTTAATCGCATTGAAGAACATCCGACGTCCTGAGTTGTTCCAATAGGTCAAATCCTGCTCGATAAAGAGCCACTTTCAAAAGCTACGGCCACCGTATCTACAGGAAGTCCGCCTTCGAATGTAAGGTTTGGCTACTTTTTGCAGTTCTTCGGCAGGCACTACGCGTCCACAGACTTCGTCAATTGCCTTTCTCAGTTTTTGGTTCCCGGTTGGACGTACATTTGCGGGCCAGAAGGTGGAGAGGCATCAGAGCTTTCCCTTGTTCGCCAGAGCAACAAAGCCTTCAAGTTTGACCACGTTGACCAGAGCAGCGTCGATGAGATGCTTTACGAGTTCACCGCTCGTGTAGTAGTTACGGAGCGTCCATCCCTCGCCGCCTAAAACGAGGTACGCCTTGTTAAAAGCCTTGCTCTTCACCTCTCCCGCAAGGCACATTACCTCAAACGGAACCTTTTGCTCAGCGGTGCCCCCGACCTGCTGCCACTTCAAGGAGATGATGATGCGCTCGCCACCTTTTTCGGCAACTGCGTCCACCTTGTGCTTGCTGCCGCCGAGCCGCTTACCAACTACCACCTGAGTCTTGTACGCGTAGCCGCCCCGCTCCAAGGCAGGCAGAACCATCGCCTCGAGCACGCCCCCGGTTCTCGTGTCTCGCCCCATCCCGAGGCAAATTTACTCCGGCACCCATATCGCTGACTAGTCTTGTTCGTCGAAAAATGCCTGACTATGCAACATCTCCCAGACGAGTCGATTGAACGCCGCGCCAAGCGGCGAAGTTCATTTATCAGGGTGCTTTTGCTCCTAGCGCGGACCATGCGAGTTGAGGCGTATCTGCAAGGAATCCGCAATGGACGAAAAAACGCGCTTTTCAGCCATGCGACCGCGGAATCGGTGTTTTTTTGCGGATCGGTTAAACGGGCCTACCTCCGCGTTAGCCAACAATGAGAGGCAACGCCGCTAGAGCGGCACATATGCCGACCGCTTTTGAGATTGTAAGCCTTTCCTTCAGAAGAACCACAGCTAGCAGCACTGTGACTGCCGGGTACAACGAGGCCAACACAACGGCCGTATCGAGCCTGCCCGTTTGGCTGGCGCGGATGAATGCCATACTTCCCGCTACATCCAGCCAGCCGGCGGCGGTTGCCCACAGGGCGGGCCTCACCTGGAAGTCGCGGAATTTGTTTCGACACAGCGTGATCACCGCCGTTATGAAAAACGCGGCGAGGCGACTATTGACTTCGATTCGGATGGCGGAGCCCGGTCCTGCCTGCTTTATGGCCAGCGAGTAAGTCGCGAAACCGCAACCGGCCAGGAGCGCCAATCCCAAAACTCTCTTTTCCGTTTTGTCCTCGGTCTTCCCAATCATCGAAACCCCGAGAAGTGCCAGTGCAAAGCCAAGCAATCTTGGCAGGCCTGGCGAACCCACTCGAACAAGGGTCACGGTGGCCGGAATGCCCACGGAGAGTACCGCGACCACGGGCGACGCCATCCCCATATGGCCGCTCGAGAGTGACCCGTACAGAATTGCCAGGGCACAGCCACCCGCGGTGCCGGCGAGTAAGCTCCAAATCTGTCCGTGGGTGGACAAGCCCGGCGTGCGCAGGACCACGGCTAGCACGAGGAGAAAGCTCAATCCGGAGAGATTCGAGATCGTCGCGAGGAGAAATGGATTGGCACGTTGGCTCGCGAAGCCACCCAAAAAATTGGAAGTACCCCATGCTACGCTGGTAGTCACACCGAATCTAATCGGCGCCAGATTAGACATTTCTCCTCCGCCTCCAAATCCGACAATTCTGCAAAAGCCGTCTCGCAGCTCCGCGAGTGAATTCAACCTGGCACTCCCTTTCCTCAGTGCGTAGATAGAAGGCTAGCGCATCCCCTCGCAGTGCGCAGCCTCGAATTATTCCAATTTTGGAAATGTAATTCCCGGCTTTACCCGCTAGTGTCTGGCACAAAGCTCCCATACCCTCCGGGCCATGCACTGAACGCTTGGAACCGCAAAATTCAAACGCTAACGCGCCTCGTTGGACCTACGCCGACGCGAAAAGTTCTTAGCGTATGACGCTGCTTGAGGAAAAGGAGAATCACGAATGAGAAAACTTACGTACTCGTTGACGATTGCTGTTTTTCTCTGCCGTACCGTTTTGGGGCAATCTCCGCAAATCGGCGCGTCTCAAATGTCTCAGGAGGACCTACAAAAATATGTTCCCATCTTACCTTCGGTGAAGGCCAGATTCTGGCACGTTGATCCAAAGTTGGGATATGGAGTCAAGAATGTCGGTGGCGGCGTCTATGTCATCTCCGACCAGGGTTGGCAATCGGCGTTTTTAGTCACCGACGAAGGCGTCATTGTGTTCGACGCGCCTGAGAGTTTTGGAAAAGGGATTCCTTCAGCGATCAAGAAGGTCACGGACAAACCTGTTCGAATTCTCGTCTATTCTCATGCCCACAAAGACCATATTGGAGGAGCAGCGACGTTCAACGACATCAAGGGGCTGAGGATCGTTGCCACCGAAGGTGTCGCGGAGTTGCTCAAAGAGCAGAACGATCCCAATCGTCTCATCCCCAATGAGGTATTCGGAGCGCAGAAGACGATCTCTCTCGGCGGCAAAACGGTCGAGCTCACACGGCACTTTTACCATTCCCCAGAAGGCGATTTATTCATTTACATTCCGCAAGCCAAGTTTATGATGGCCATCGATTGTGTGACCCCCGGGTACGCTCCGTTCCAGGGATTCGATATCACTTCGAACTTTGGCGAGTACATGAAACTATTCGACCAGCTACTTGCTTATGACTTTGACATCTTCGTCGGTGGTCACCTCACGGATATCGGAAACAAGCAAGACGTTGAGATCACCAAGGAGTTTACGCTGGACGTGTATCGCACGGTGAAACGCATCCATAACGGCCTGGATCAAGGAGCTATCGTTGTCGAAGCCGCGAAAACAATCGGAACGGATAACAAGTTTCTGCTTTTCAAAGTGATATTAGACACGGTCGCGAACCAAGCCGACAAGGAACTTCAGCCGCGATGGATCAATCGACTTGCGGGCGTAGACGTCTGGATGGACAGCCAGGTGCGCACCGCGATTCTCTACATCCGTTGGGACGACAAGTACTAGGAGCGGTGAAGTATTAGGAAGGATAACTCGATGGGCGTCTTCGCAAAGCAATCTCGAGGATTACGTCAGCACGACAATCTTTCCGCCCGCCTTGTTTTCTTCCATACAGCGATGTGCTTCAACGATTTCGTCGAGGGTGAACGTCTTCCCCACCGGAACGCGCAAAGTGCCGGTCTCAATCAGTTCGATCAAATCCCCGAACGGTGTCCGCATGAAGTCTTCGGAGTCGCCAGCATAGGTGGTAAGGCTGACAGCCGTGGGGATTACCTCCATTGGGCTGAAATTGTCGAACGACCATTTGTCGCCGACTATGCCCGTCATGCACACGATCCCTCGCTGCTTGGCGCAGCGAAGTGAGTCTTCCAGCGTCGTGGTGCCCACGAGTTCGAGCACTTTGTCGACGCCGTTTGGACAGACCTCGTTCACCTGTTTGGAGATCGCCCCGGTTTCAATGAACACCTGATCGACGCCACTGGCGCGCAGCAACTTCTCCCGATCCGGGTTGCGCGTAGTCGCGGCGACGAAAGCGCCGTGATTTTTTGCGATCCCCGCCGCTGCTAAGCCCACGGAAGTAGTCCCCCCGCGGATCAGCAACCGCTCACCTTTTTCCAGTCGAAGTGACTTGAATAGGGAGCCCCACGCCGTCTGCAACATCTCCGGGAGAGCCGCAAGAGTTTGCCATGGCAGCCGTGTCGTGACTGTCTGGACTTGCTTCACTCGCACGCGAGTGTATTCCGCGTACCCGCCGTCGAATTGCCGCCCCATTCCTCCCATCGCCGTCATCACCACGTCGCCCTTGCGGAACTCGCCTCCAGGTGCTTCCTCGACCAGGCCGACTGCCTCGATCCCGAGTACACGAGGAAACTTGACGTCGGGCGAATATCCCTTGCGAGTAAACAGCTCGGATCGGTTCAGGCCGAAGGCTTTCACACGAATCAAGACTTCGCCACTCTTCGGCTTGGAGACGGGACGCTGTTCGATTTTAAGAACCTCGGGCCCTCCCGCTTCGTAAATCACCGCTGCTTTCATCGTATCCACGCGCCGACCTCTCTCGCCTCGCTATTGCGGACCGCGCGAAGGATTTGTAGTTGAAAAGCAACAGCGAGCAATTTTCCACACGCCGTTGATCTTCTGAAATACGAAAAGTTCCTGATTAGCCTCCGGGCCACTTTCGCCCGTCGCGTGGATCTTTACTTTGCCGGACGAATTTGTCCGCGCTAACGCCCAACCGGGCGCCAACTGTTTGACTTCGGCGATATCAAATTTAACCTGAAGTGTAATGGCGTTGAAAACAGCGTCATAAGCCCTCCGGACCGCGGCCGCTCCAACGTTCGACGGACTGTGTTGTGGCATGAATACACCGTCAGAAGCATAGAGTTCAATCGCCGCGTCGGTATCGGATCGATTGAGAGCGTCTTCGTACTTTTTCAGCACTTCGGCTACCGCTTGTTCGTCTGAGTTCATAGCTTCAGTCCGGTTATCCGACATTGCATTCCGCCGCAAACATAAGGGCGCGTCAGCTCGGTGACTAGTCCGACAAATTGAAAATGACTTTTCCGAATTTGGGATAATCGCGACAGGGCCTGGACACTGGATTCAGCTGAGGAGAGTATCTTAGATCCTTCTATGCACGCCAGCTGTGGCGGCCGCAGGGACGGACCATGACGGACCTGAATTCGCTGATAATTTTTGCCAAAGTTGTTGAGGCGAGGAGCTTCTCGGAAGCGGCGCGGCGCTTGAAGATGCCGACTTCTACCGTCAGCCGCCGCGTAGCTGATCTTGAAGAGCAACTGGGCGTGCGATTGATCGAACGGTCTACACGGAACCTGCGGCTCACCGATGTGGGCGCCGAGATATTGGAGCAAGCGCAGCACGGTGCGGAAATCAGTGAAGCGGTCGACAACATCGCTTCCAACCACTTATCGACGGTCTCCGGTGAGTTGCGGCTTGCTGCGCCACCGAGCATCTCTGACTCCTTCCTTGCTCCGCTCATCGGCGCTTTCCAGGCATCTTATCCGAACGTCCGTGTGCAAGTCTTCATTACCGACCGGATTGTCGACCACATCGCGGAGGGGGTAGATCTGGCGTTCCGAGTGGACCCACAACTCAAAGACTCATCTCTTGTGGCTCGCAAGATTCTGACCTACCGGCACCAGCTGGTGGCGAGTCCCACTTACCTGGCGAACTGCAAAAAGGTACCGCAAAAACCGCGGGACCTTCTCGACCACCGGCTGCTCGCGTTCTCCTTCTGGAAACCCATGAACGTGTGGAGTTTCGTTCATATGAACGGTCACGGGAAGGTGACCCTGACCTTCCATCCGCACCTTTCGATGAATGACTACGCAGGCCTGGCAGTCGCCCTGTTGGCGGGCACGGGCATTGGTGACCTTCCGCCACTCGTGCAACCCGAGTTACTGCGCTCAGGGAAGCTGGTCGAGGTAATGCCGAAATGGCGCTTTAGCGTCTTCCATTTATGGGTGGTGCACATGGGAAACCGTTACATTACCCGGCCGGTTCGCGTGTTCAAGGAATTCGCAGCGCAGATGGCCCCAAAACTGTTCCCAGCACTACCCCGTTGATCACCTCTACAAATATCCAACTTTGTTAAAGTGGTCTCCAATCGCGAACAGATGAAGATCATCGATCCGGTCAGGCCAGTAATGGGCGCTCAATTCGACGGAGTAGGGTTCCTGTGTGCTGAGATCACGGAGCGTAAGGAGCGAGTCCGGTCCAAATTCCCACGCCAGTAAGGGCCGGACGCTCGTTTTGAAGACTCGCGAGGGGCTCGGTCGCACCGCTGCTGACGCGAATGCAGACTATCGAATGCCAGGCGGGTTCCGTCAGATCACGTGGGATCGCCTTCGTTGGCGTCGTCTGAGATGAGCTGTTTCATCGCGTTACCCTGAAATCTGTGCCCAAACCAAACGGCGCCGAACGCCACCTTTAGTTCTCAACAGCTTAGCAGCGAGCCGAAGGGCACTCACCCGGCTTTATGACGGGCCACTGTACCTTCCCCTAGTTGACACTCTTTTGCCCTCAGGCGCACTCTCTTAGCGTGGGCCAAACCAGTCCTGCCCGTTTTTCCTCCATATTGTATGAAACTCGCCCACGCTAACTCCTTCTTCTTCGCCCTGTTCTTGCTGCTTCCGGTCTCGGCCCGCGCCCAATGCAAAGATCAGCTCTGCTCCAACATCCAAAACATTCTCGACGCGGCCTCCATTGATTTCCGGGGATACACCGCCCACCGAGTTCCACCTCCGGACGTATCCACCGAATCCACAAAAGTTCCCTGTTCCACGTCCACCTGGGCCAACAACGTTCCCATGTTGATCTGCTACGCTCAGGTTCCGCTGGCCAACGCCACCAGCTGGTATGCGCGCGCCATGGACGCCCTCAAACTCCTCAGCCCTTCCTGGCACTTCAACATCAAAACGCCCGGCGACAACCGCTACGTCGACGCCGGCGCTCCCGATTGCGAACCCGCTGCCACCGAAGGCCCTTACATAGGTCAATGTCCGCTGCACCTCGAAGTTTCCAAACAGTCCGACGACTCCGCGAAGATCTACTTCATCGTCAATTCGTTCAACTCGCCTTATCTCGTGCACCACACTATCGCCAAGGCGGCGCAAACCGCCCCGGCCGGCGTCAGCCTTAGTGGAACGAACGGGTGCGATGAATTTTGCCAGGCTCTCAAAAAAGCTTTCGAGGCTCGCACCACGAGTTTCGCTGGCCTCGCTGCCAACAAACTTCCCGGCGCGAAAGATTGTCTGGTCAAGAAAGTCTCCGCCGGCAGCGATGCCGGTACAAAATTCGTGTGCTATTGGCAAGAAGTCTCCGCTTCCGCGGGCGAAACCCGTTTTCGCGATCTGGTTGCCCGGCTGGAGATCCTTGTGCCTTCGGACTGGTCCTCGCATCAGGAAAACGAGCTCGACGAACAGACCGGCGCTCCGCTCCTCGCTTGGCACGCCGACGAACCCGGCAAAAAGCACGACGTCTGTGTTTATCTCTCCGCCGATGCTGTGGCCCTTCACATCACCGCATGGAAATAGGCGATCGTCGGCGCATACCGGCCAAACCGGCTCGGAAACGCCAGCCGCCGGCTGCTGGAGCGCTAGCCAAAATGAATCTGTAGCAGAATTGTAGCCATGACGAGAGCAGAACAAAAAAAGGGAGCAAATCCAAGAAAACAGAAATTCTTGCGGCGAGGGCAGTGAAACAAAAAACGCCAGTTGCGTGGCGGTGTCGGCCTATTCGCGCGCGGCTCGTTCCAATCGTGTCCTGTCCAGAATGCGGATATTTTTCCGTTCGATCGCTATGATGCCCGCTTTGCGCATTTCCCCTAGCGCCGTGGTTGTGGATTCGCGGTAGACGCGCAGTCGCTCTGCTATTTCCTTGTGGGTCAGGTTGCGCACGCGATCTCCCTCCGAGTTTTCCATCAGCAGCTTTGCCAATCGTGGAATCAGTTGCTGGAAGGATGTGGACTCCAGGTCGAGCAGTACATGAACGAAGCGCTCGCTCACCAGGTCGAGGAGGCGCCGGGCAATCTGGGGCTGCTTCTCGAGCAATTGGTCCAGGTCCTTTCTTGAAATCACTCGAATCAGCGAAGGTGCGGTTGCCTGCGCTGAGCAGTGATACATGCACTGACCCACGCATCCCATTTCCCCAAAAACGGCCGGCGGCTTAAGCTCGGCGATGATCAACTTTCGTTGGCCGATCAGGCGGAAGGTCTGCACGCGTCCTTTTTGCAGCAGAAACAAAACCTCGCCCGATTCGCCCGGCTGGAAAAAAATGTGGCCGGGCTTGAAATTCTGGACCCGGCTTTTCTCTTCAATCATTCGATGAACGGATGAAGGAAGGTCCTTAAACAGGCCGATCGAAGACAGCGACACCGCTTCTACCAGACTCTCCGCTCGCTTCGATGGTTTCCTACCCAAGTCGAAACCCTCTCGAGTACCGCCCCGAGTGTAAGCGACATTACACCATTCCGCTGAAACGTCCGGGGCGAATCCTCATCAGACGTACCGTACCACGAGGTACCAGATTCATCGGAGGACACCATGTCAAGACTTCCCGCGATTCAGCCGGACCAAGCCACCGGCAAAACCAAGGAGCTGCTCGATGGGGTGCAGGCGAAACTCAAGATTACTCCCAACATGACTCGCGTCATGGCGAACTCTCCCGCCGTTTTGCAGGCCTATCTGTCGTTCAGCTCCGCCCTGGCCGGCGGGGCTTTGGACGCCAAGCTGCGCGAGCAAATCGCTCTTGAGGTGGGCGAGCAGAATGCCTGTCAGTACTGCGTTTCCGCTCATACGGCCATCGGCAGGATGGTGGGTTTGTCGGATCCGGAGATTGCCGCTGCACGTGGAGCCGCTTCCAGTTCGCCGAAGAACACCGCGGCCCTTGAATTCGCCCGCCAACTCGTGGCCAAGCGTGGCCTGGCAACCGATGCCGATATCGAAGCCGTTCGGCGCGTCGGTTTCACAGACGCCGAAATCGCGGAAATCATCGCTCACGTCGCGCTGAACATCTTCACGAACTATTTCAACAACACGGCGGGAGTCGAAGTAGATTTTCCAAAGGTCGCGCTTCGCCAGTCTGCCTGACGGACGTCACGCAGAATACAAGTCAAATGTGGGTCGGTGAGACCGTGGACTGGTTGGCTGACATAACTCGGAGGGTTGCGCCGCCTCCGGCTTCAGTTGGCGGTCTCTTCCCGCTCGCCCTTAAAAAATTGCCGGGCGTCGAAATCGATGCCCCAGAAGTGCGGCGCCGGCGTCAGGAATTCCACGCCCACGCGCGTGCCGCGGTTTCCCGTATCGCCCAGATACACGATACGGCATTCCTGTTCTTCCTGGGTTTCCGGGTTGACCAGCACGAGGATCTCGCCGTTATCGACTTCGTTCTTGAGCATCAGCAAGCCGCCGTGCGCGCTGACCACCAGCGTCTCGCATATCTCACGGAACTTGCGCCCATCGTGACTGCGGCCCAGCGCTTGCAAACGCATGCGATGAAACATGCGCTGGCTGCGGCGGTGTCCGGCTTGGAGTACTTCGGTCATGCGCCCATCATGAGGCGCGTGCACTACCCCGTCAATTGCCCTGCCGGACGGGTGTTCCCAAATGCAAAGCCGCAGGATACCTCCACCCGGTATACCTGCATTGCTTTTTGCCCGTATCCGAAGCCCCTTCTCCCGCCGTCCGCAACCGGGTCAACCCTGCCCGGCTGGCCTCCTGTTTCACTTTCTGACAACTTGTGCCGCCTATAGCCTAGCCTTAGAATGAAACGCAAGCGGCCCCGAATGCGCTTTTCCGCCTTGCTGGATCATTCCGCCGCCGTTTCTTTCTTGGAAATTTTAGCCTTTTCATAGAGCAGTGAATCATTGTGTCTGAGGGCTTCCTATGAACGTTACAGAATTTATCGAAGGTCGCCGCGAACAACACCTTTCTGAACTTTGCGAATTTCTTCGAATCCCTTCGATCAGCGCCAAAAGCGAGCACAAACCGGACATCGAACGGGCCGCCCGGTGGGTGGCCGATCATCTTCGCTCCGCTGGTTTCAGAACGGTCGAAATCGTGCCTACCAACCTTCATCCCCTGGTTTATGCCGAATCCCTCGATGCGCCGGGAAAACCGACCATCCTTTTCTATGGGCATTACGACGTGCAGCCCCCCGAACCACTTGAGCTCTGGACTTCTCCGGCGTTCGAGCCCCAGGTGCGCAATGGAAACATTTTCGGCCGAGGCACGGCCGACGATAAGGGACAGGTACACATTCATCTGAAGGCCCTCGAATCGCTCCGACAACTCAACGGCGAATTTCCGATCAATCTCAAGGTGCTGATTGAAGGCGAAGAGGAAGTTGGCAGCGTGAGCCTTTGGGACTACGTCCAAAAAAACAAGGCCAAACTCAAAGCCGACGCGCTCGTCGTCTCGGATACCGCAATGCTCGGGAAAGGCGTTCCCTCGATCACCTACGGGCTGCGAGGCCTGAATTACTACCAGATCGAGCTTACAGGCCCGGCCCGCGATCTTCATTCCGGCGTTTATGGCGGTGCCGTTCCCAATCCGCTCACCATCCTCGCCGAGCTTTTTGCCAAGCTGCACGACAAGAACTATCGCATAACCGTTCCCGGCTTTTACGACGATGTGGCGAAGCTGCCCGCGTCCGAACGCAAAGCGCTGAACGCACTGCCGTGGAAAATGAAGGATTTTAAGCAGGCTGTGGGTGCGCCCGATTATGTCGGGGAGAAGGGCTTTACCACCATCGAGCGACTTGCGACTCGTCCGACACTCGACCCCAACGGAATCTGGGGAGGCTACCAGGGCGAAGGGGCCAAGACCGTTATTCCGTCCAAGACGTATGCGAAGTTTTCCACCCGGCTGGTACCTAATCAGAATCCGCAAAAGGTCGCCAAGCTCGTCGAAAAGCACGTCCGGAAGCTACTGCCCAAAACCGTGCATTGCAAATTCGAAGTGCTCAGCATGGGCAAGCCCTGGGTCGCCGCTTATCACGCGCCAATTTTTCATGTCGCCCAAGCCGCACTGGAAAAGGGTTTTGGCAAGAGAGCCGTATTTATACGCGAAGGCGGGTCCATTCCTTTCGTTACACAGATGCACGATACCTTCAAGGTTCCCTGCGTTTTAATCGGCTTCGGTCTACCCGATGAAAATGCCCATGCGCCCGACGAACACCTCGCGCTTGAGAACTACTATGGAGGGATCAAGGCGATCGCGCATCTTTACGAAGACCTCGCAACACTTTAACTGGTTTGGGTCGACGCGCGCGGGGCTGCCGCGCCTCTTTTAGCGCCGGCGTTCCAGCCGGAACAGGTAGCAGCCGGCTTCGGTGCTCCGGACGTGTATGTATTGAACGTTTTCGTCCGCAAAGAGCCTCCCCGCCTCTTCATCTTCCTTGCCATTTGTCAAACGCCGCTCCTCGATCAGGTTCCGGTCGTGGCCATATGCCGCAAAGGTTAACAATCGTCCGCGATATGCTTCCGGAATCGAGCTCGCTCCGTGCGATCGTTCGCAGGCTTCCGCGTGAATGTAGACCGGTCCCGGCAATGGCGGCACTCCCAACTCGCTGAACGGGTCGTAGGTAAACAGGTACAGCTCTTCCTCGTTTGTGCGGATTAGCCGCAGGCAATGCCGGCAAGGCGCGCGCCCGGCGGCAGTCTCTCGGTGAGCCGGAAAACCATACTTAGGTGCCTTGCCGGTCTTGCGAACCAATTCCGCAATTTCGGTTGGGATCGCCACCACTTGAAAGGAATTCATTTGTCACCTCGCCAGATTTATGTTGCGAAGTGAATTGTCCGCTCGTCGGCCAGATGTTTCTATCCGTTTTCCCCCACCAAATTTTCAGACCGTTGAGAGCTGTTGCCGCATATTCTTCGAGCGCCGCGTTGGCATTCTCGATCGTTGTCAAAGCCTCTGCCACCGCCTCGAGGTCTTTCCCTCGTCCGACGACGTACATTTCGTCTTCACCGAGGCCCGTACATACCCGGTTTCCGATACTGCCTAGGCTTGTGAGCGTTCCGTGCTGCAACGCGGCAGGCAGCGCCATGCACGTTGGTCGGCCCAGGGCGGGCATACCGATCCCTGCACCCGGGCGCCCCGCTGCTTCTTGCAGCAACATGGCTCCCCGAGGTTTGGCACGCAACTAAAACCACATCCGGCGTGGCAGCTACTTCTCCGAGCGGGGCATAGACGATTGCCTTAGGCCCCTTCGCGAGGCGCGGTATCTGTTGCACCTCCTCGGGCCTCACATAGCCCAGTTCGAAAATCCTCTTCAGCGTTTGTTCTGTTTCCTTTTCCCTGTCTGCCGACAATGGGATATTGTGCGTGTAAGCGCCCACGGCGCAGTTGAAGTGGCTTTCCGGCAGCGTGTAAAAAAGTGCGGCCATTCGCCGCCAATCGCCAGAAGCTGCAGCTCGACGGCTCGCTGTCCTCGAATTTTTCGATATCCGCGGGTTCTCCATCGAGGAATGTGACGGCGACCGGCCGCCGTCCACTCTTTGTCACACTGGCGATCCTCCGCTCAACTTCCTTCCAGGCGCTCCTCATGCGCCTTCTCCTTAATCAACTTGAAATTACAAAGGATAGCATGCGGGAATTGGATTCCGACCATCGCCCGCCTGCGCCAACCCGCATGAAACCTGCACGTTTTGCACATGCCCTCAAAGAAAACCGCATTTTTCCCTGTATTTTCGCTGTTTCGCCCTTGCGTTCCTTTTCCGCCTTCGCTATAGTCCCAAACGGCCCGAGTTTACGCAGAAAAACAAGGGAAAATTCGCTCGGAGCTGACCTCGATCCGTTCGGGGTGGATAGACATCTCAGGAGGATAAGCAGACTAAATGGCAGCCAAGCCAATGAGCAAGACCAAAATCATCGCGCACATCGCCGAAAAGGCCGGGACGGCCAAGAAGACGGTGGGGGCGTTCTTTGAAGAGCTGCACAAGCTCGCAGTGAAAGAAGCCAAGGGTGGCGCGGGCAAGTTCGTCATTCCGGGAATCGGCCGTGTTGTCAAGGCTCACCGCAAAGCGCGGATTGGCCGCAACCCTCAGACCGGCGAACAGATCAAGATCAAGGCCAAGACCGTTGTACGCCTTCGCCCGGCGAAGGCCCTGAAAGACGCCGTTCTAAAGTAGTGCTGCTCCCCCTTGGGGAGGTTGGAAATTGAAAATCCCCGGACGCCTGGCCCGAGCCAGGGCTCCGGGGATTTTTCTTTGAATCGCCGCAAGCGAGACCGCCGCACGCTACAGCGTTTTCACGTACGCAATCACGTCCTTGATCTGCCCGGGCTCGAGCGCCTCCTTGAACGGAGGCATCAACTGGTCCCCGTTCTCGATCCAGGTCTTCAAGCTGTCGTCGGTAATCTTGTTTCCGTTCACGCTGAAGACGCCACGCTTTGACAAGCCCTTCAGTCCGGGACCGATCTTTTTCTGGTCGCTGGTGTCGTAGTGGCACACCGAGCACTTCTGCTGGAACAGCGTTTTGCCCCTCGCCACCGCGTTATTGGTCGCCGGCTTGCTTGCGTCGTTTCCCCAAACCAGCCCCGCGCCCAGCAGCGCCCCCAAAACTGCCATCGTGCCCGCTATTCGATGAATACGATTCCGATTCACGTTTTCATTCCTTTCTACATTGCCCCATTTATTTTCCCTGTTCTCTGGCCGAATTTCCACCCGTCTCCCCGTCAGAACGGACAGGTTGCGCTTATGCACAGCTAGAACCTTCGTACCTTTGACCTTGCGCTCTTTTGCCCCTCACAATGGCCCCATGAATCAGGAGACCCTGACTCGCGCCTGGGAGGTGTTGCAAGACGCCTATCAGGCTCAAATGGAAGGCGATTACGACCGCGCCGTCGAGCTTTACCAATCCTCCCTCGAGCTCCACCCCACGGCTGAAGCCCACACCTTTCTCGGCTGGACCTACCATTTTCAGGGCAAACTACTTGACGCCATCGCCGAGTGCAAACGGGCCATCGAACTCGATCCCGAATTCGGCAATCCCTACAACGACATTGGCGCCTATTTAATCGAACTCGCCCAGTTCGACGAAGCCATTCCCTGGCTGCAGCAGGCCATCGAGGCCCGCCGCTACGAGCCGCGCCATTTTCCTCACTACAATCTCGGCCGCGCCTACCTTGGCAAGGAAATGTATGGCCAGGCGATGCGTTGCTTCCAGGAAGCATTGAACGTCGAACCTCGCTATTCGCTGGCCCGCCAGGCCCTCAATTCCCTTCGCCGCATGGTTAATTAGATTCCGCTGCACGGTTCTTGATTCTAGCGGAAACCGCTTTTTTGACTGTCCACGTCGCCTCAGGCCGCGACCGCTTCCTTTTCCGGCTTCACGATGCGGTCATAAACCCACAACAGCAATGTCGTCAGCAGTCCCACGGCGATGATTACGTACCACACCAATTCCGGCTGGCCTTGCACTTCTCCGAAATAGTGAAGCACTCGCCCGCCAAACCATCCTCCAATCAACGATCCGATTCCGAGCGGCAGAAATGCGAATCCCATGTACGTGCCTTGCTGCGCTGGCGGCGCCAGTCGCGAGATGTATTCGTAGTAGCGAGGCTGCTGAATGATTTCTCCAACGGCCAGGATAAAAATGGAAATCACCGCCCCCCACATCGATGGCCGCAGCGCCAGCACTATCCAGCACAGACTGGTCACCAGCGTCCCCAGGACGATGGCGCTGAACGCCGCCAGTTTTCGCAGCAGGTGGTTGATCAGAATTGTGCAGGTGATCACCACAATGCCGTCGGTCACCAGCACCAGCTCGACATCGATGCTTTTGTCCACGTAGGTATGCAAGTAAACGGGCAGCACAATCCACTGCTGCCAGAACACGATCCAGTAGCCCGTGAAAATCAGCAGAAAAATCATGAATTTCGGGTTGCGCAGCACCGTCAGGAAATTCTTCAGCGTCTCGCTTACCGTCGGCGGGGCCGCGCCTTCCGCGGGTTTTGGGTCGCGGAAAAATAGCAGCACTCCAATGAACATCAATCCCACAACAAATGACGCGATAAGGAAAATCTTTCCCGCGCCCAGATGACGGTGAGCGAGCGAAGCTACCAATGGCCCGGAAGCTCCCCCCAGATTTACCATCGTGTAGTAAATGGAATAGCCCAGCGAACGTACATTTTCCTTTGACGCCCGCGCCGTCGTTCCCACAACGCTCGGTTTCACCAGCGAAATCCCCAGCGCGGGAAGAACCAAAATGAAGCCGACAAAAAGTTCCTGCGGCACGGCGTCGCGAATCGGCGCAAGCCATGTCGCTCCGATGGAAGCCAGCAGAAAATACGCGCCTGTCAGTATCAGGTAAGCCAGCGAGAGCGCCCGGCGAAATCCCAACCGATCGGCCGCGGCCCCGCCGAATATCGCCAGGAACCACACCATGCCGCCGAAGATTCCCGTAAGCGTTCCGGTTTGTTCAGTGGGAAAGCTCAGCGTTTCGCGCAGGTAATTGGCCAGCGAAGCGAACGAACCGTAGTAGGCCAGCCGTTCGAAAATCTCGCTGATGTTTGCGACCCAGAATGACCGCTCGAACCCGCTCCGAATTTCTTCCCAGCGCTGCTCAAAGCTCATCGCCCCTCCGCCTCTCGAAGGCGTGCATCATAGCAGAGCTATCCCGGCCTTCCGCGACAGAGATGTTCTCTCGCGGGCTCAAACTGTCTTGGCTGGCGCGCGTCGCGTCTGGCCGGTTCCCACAATTCGATTGGATTGCCTTCCGGATCGTTCAAGCGGGCGAACCGCCCATTGGGACAGGTGACTCCCGGATGGTTCTCGATGACATTGCGCCAGCCTCCTCGGTCCGCGCGACCGGAAGAACACCCCTTCAATTCCCAGCATGTTTTCCATGCTGCTCCCATGCTTTGCGATTTGTTGGGCCACCGGTCGCGGGCCTCCGGTTACTGCTTCGGCTTTTCTGCTTCCTGTCTTTGTCTTTCTTCGGTCCACGGTGGAACGATGCCAACTTCCCTTGCGTAGGCGATCGATTGTCCGAGATGCTCTCCGTAATGGCCGGAGATCAGGAAAAAAGCGCCGCGGATTGTCGTCTGCCCGCGTGGTGTCTTGATCTCCTTCTCGAGTTCGGAATCTTTGATGGCCAGGACCGCGTTCCGAAAGTGCGCAAACGAATCCTTGAGCGCTTGAATCACCTTGGCCTTGTCACCCGCTGACGCCATCATCGCCTTCATATCGATTCCCGCGGGGGCCGGGGTCCCGATCATCTTCGCAAATCCGTAATTCGCTCCGACAACGTGCATGTACACTTCGCCGATGGAACGAACGCCCTCGGCCGGCCGCCACGCGTATTTTTCCGCTGGAATTGCGTCCGCCAGCCGCAAGAAGCGCTGCTCGTAGTAAGAGACTTCGTCAAGAAACTCAAGTCGTGGTCCTGATGTCGGGGACGTGAGTGTCGCCGGAGGCTTTTCGGCTGGCTTTTCCTGTGCGTGCCCTGCTGCAAAACTGCCGTACGCAAACAGCACCATCACACCGGCGAAACGGCGCATCGATTCTCTCCTGTTACCGGAAGACCGGACGCCTCGCATTCTACACCCGAAACCACTTCGCCCGGTCAATTCGGAAATGCGCGCGACGCGAATTCAAACGACCGAGGAATGTGCGCGGCAAAGTAAACCGCATCGTGCCTGCCCGGATAAATATGGAACTCATGAACGATGTGCCGCGATGTGAGGACCTTGTCCAATGCTATCGCGCCGGTCTCGAATCCGTAGTCGTCCTGATCGCCACAGTCGAAATAGATCTTCAAGCCGGCGAGATTCGCCGTGCGCGCCAGTGTGATCGGGCTGTTTTTCTCCCAGTAACCTGCGTCCGGAGGATCACCGAATGCGCCGAGCGCGCGAGAACGCTCCGAGGCCGGTACATTTACAAACACGTTCGGGAGTTTGTCGACAAGCGCAGCGCTTTGCGCGCTCGCCGACGAGAAAAGCTCCGGATGGTGAAACGCCAGGTGCAGCGCTCCGTAGCCACCCATCGACACTCCCGTGATCGCCCGGTTCGCTCGTCCCGGCGCTGCCCGGTACCGTTTTTCGACGAACGGAAAAAACTCCAGCACGAGAAAATCCTCGTACCGGTTTTTGCCGTCCTTGGAATTGATATAAAAGCTTCGGCCCCCATCCGCAGAAGCAATCAGAAAATCCTTCACCTCGCCTCGCTCCCGCATGTCTTCCACTAGGTTCCAAAGGCCGGAATGCACCAGATACTGTTCGTTGTCACCCAGTCCATGCAGCGCGTAGAGCACCGGGAAGTGGCGCGATTTGTCGGCATCGAATGCCGCCGGAAGCACGATGCAGTACGGAACGCTCCGCGCCAGAATCTTGCTCGGCAGAGAATTGCACT
>Ga0306921_10002307_pt1 | contig 19121 bp, 20 predicted proteins | sample sta12Cox44000080_FD_203760 | JGI IMG/M metagenome (GOLD analysis project Ga0306921, IMG submission 203760) | Lab enrichment of tropical soil microbial communities from Luquillo Experimental Forest, Puerto Rico - statoxic.12C.oxic.44.000.080 (v2)... | ecosystem: Environmental > Terrestrial >... | reverse complement strand
ATCGACCCTCCCTGGGCGCTGCCGGTTCTGTTTATCCGTTATTTCACAAGACACAACCACCCTGATCTCAAAGGGTTGTATTAGGTTATGCAACAGCTTCTAGCGTTTTAAAGAGCAGCGGCCCGGAGCTGCTTCCAGCTCGGGCCGCTAGTGCTGCCGCAATCGGATCGACCTCAGCCTCTTGGTTTAGGCCGCGATCGGCTTCGCAACTGGCGCAGCCTGCCTGATTTCAATCTTGCGTGGCAACGTGGCCGCGGCGACGGGTGCCGTAATTTCCAGCACGCCGTTCACGAATTCGGCGTTGATCTTTTCCGTGTTCACACCCTCGGTAAGTTCCAGCATCCGCTCGAACTTACCGTACGCGAACTCTTGGTGCAAAGCTTCGCGTTCCTTCGTTTCGCGGCTGTATTTCCGCTCGCCTGTAATGGTCAGCAAATTCCCTTGCACATGGATCTGCACTTCCTTCGGATCGATGCCCGGCAGCGAAACCTTGCAGACATATTTCTTCGCTTCCTTGTCCACGTAGGCTTCGACGGCGGGAATGAAATTGAACGAGGTTTGGCGCGACGCAATTTCTTCCCATGGCTTCCCAGTCAGAATCCGATTGAAGATTTTGTCGAAATCACGACGGAAATCGAACAGATCCTCAAAGAATGGGTCCCGCAGAGTTATACCGGTCATAACATGCCCTCCCTTTCTGCTTAATCGCTAGCATTTCGATTTTCTTGAGGCAGCGATTGGCACCTCAGCCGGTCCGGCCTAAAGGGCCGGTCGCGCCGCACTTCCTAGACCCTTGCGTCTACGCTGGGTGCCCAATCGCCGCCTCTCAAGCTGGGTCGAGGCCTCACGTTCACGGTCCTTGCCACTCCGCTAGACTTCGGCCGCTCTACGCCTCTTCTTTTAAATCCTGCTTATGCTTTTTTCAGTGAGCACGGTTACGGCTCACAGTGACTAAAGTCACTGCTGCCGGGCGAACCAGCCTTTACGCTGACAAGCAGTGGAGGCTCATCATGACCGATAAAATCTACCGCTGGCTGATCTCCGGATTCGCTGTTGTCCTGGCAGTCGGTCTGGGCCTTTTTATTGGAAAGGGTTCATTTGGCCAACAGAAAGAACAGAAAGAGCGAGACCGAGCTCAGCTTGCTCTGGTGCCGAAAGCGCACCTTCCGAGCGAAGAGGCGCGCTGGACTTTTGCACCTGACGTTCCCGTTCCCATTGGCCGAAGGGAACAGCGCCGCGAAGTGGTGCACTGGACGATTCGCGAGGCTCAGAGCGAAATCGCTCCAGGTGTGATCTATGACGACGCTTGGGGATTCGAAGGGCGTGTTCCTGGCCCGTTGCTGCGGGTGCGAGTAGGAGACCTCGTCGAAGTGCACTTGCGCAACGCTTTGAACAGCATGCGCACCCACAACATCGATTTTCATTTCGCGATGGGTCCGGGAGGCGGCGCGAGTGCATTGAGTGTCGCGCCGGGTGAGGAAGCAGTGCTTGAAGCGCGCGCGACGGCCCCCGGATTTTACATGTTCCATTGCGCGACGCCGGACATTCCCATGCACATCGCGAACGGGATGTACGGCTTCGTCCTGGTCGAACCCGAAGAAGGGTTGCCTGCCGTGGGCAAGGAGCTCTACGTAGTGCAGAGCGAGATCTATACGAACGACGACAAACCCGGACACAAGAACTTCGACATGGTGCGGGCGGATAAAGCCGACCCACAGTATGTGGTGTTCAACGGCTCGGTGGGCGCCTTGTTGAAGGATCAGGCGCCCATCGCGACGCAAAACGAGACCGTAAGGCTGTACGTGGGCAATGCCGGGCCCAATTTGATTTCTTCGTTCCACGTCATCGGACAGATATTTGACAAGGTGTACCGCGAGGGTGATCTGTTGTCACCACCTGCGCGCAGTCTGCAAACCACGCTGATTCCGGCGGGCGGCTCCGCCGTGGTCGAATTTACGCCTCCCGTCGCGGGCACTTTTTTGCTCGTTGACCACGCGATCTTCCGTTTGCATCACGGCGCTGTCGGAAGCCTGAACGTGCATGGACAGGAGAACGCTGAGATCTTCGAGCCGAAGACGCCGCGGAACATGGCACCGATGAGCGAGGACGCCCATCTTGGCCACGGCGGGCAAGGCGCCATGCCCATGCCCCCTGCCACGGTATCGGCAAAGTCCGCGAACTTCACGCCTAGCGCTCCGACGAGCGATCCCCGGACGCTCTTCGCGCAAGCTGGCCCCGCGGCCGCCTCACAGCGAGCCGGTGGCGCGACCATCAAAATGTTGCCTGGCTCGGGCATTTGGAAAAAAGGCCCGATGCAAACCTTTGGACCAACTACTGTTTCCATCAAGGTCGGGCAGACCGTTACCTTCGTCAACACGGATGTCGGCATGGCGCACAGCGTCTTCGGCGAGAAAGGCGAGTTCGCTTCTCCGATGCTCACGCCTGGCGGCACGTTCACCAAGCAATTCGACCAGAAGGTGGTGGTGCATTTTCAGTGTGCGCCACACCCGTGGATGAAGGGCACGATCATCGTGGAGTAGCCAACGAAAGGGGCTCGGTCAGTGAGATCGAAGTGGATACCTGTAGTGGACGCCAGCAAATGCACTGGCTGCAACCGCTGCGCTGAGGTTTGTGGCGTGAAATGCCTGGAAATCGAAAGTGGAATCGCCGTTTTGGCCAGGCCCGATGTTTGCGGCAGTGAGGAACACTGCGTCGTGGAGTGCCGTGATGATGCCATTCACATGGCGTGGATACCGATGGCGGGCAACCAAGCAATAGGCGTCTGGCACTAGCTTCCAGACCGTTTTCCGGCCGCGAGAAAGCCTGTAAGATTCAGGAGCGTTTGGAGCGTTCCATGAATCTACGCCCTTCCTGCGAGCCTCGAAATGAACGGTAGCGCTGAAGCAATTCTCAGAAAGACGCCTCTGTTTGCCAACCTGACCGAGACTGAGATGCATGCTCTCGCGGCCCGCACTGCGCGCAAACGATTCATGAAAGACGAACAGCTCTTCGCGGAAGGCGATCCTTGCACAGGCCTCTACCTGGTGGCTGCGGGAAAGATTCGTATCTTTAAGCTATCGCCCTCAGGGCGCGAACAAATCCTTGCAGTTGAAGGACCTGGAAGTTCCTTCGCTGAACTTCCTGTTTTCGACGGTGGCAACTATCCTGCGGCAGCGTCGGCCGTAGAAGACACCGAGGTCCTGTTCATCTCGCGCAACGACTTTCAGAATTTTTGCCGCGAACATCCCGATGTGGCGCTCAAAGTCATCGCAGTCGTCGGGTCCCGCTTGCGTCGCCTGGTCGGGATTATCGAGGAGCTTTCTTTCACAACCGTTCGACAGCGCCTAATTGCCTTGATTCTGCGCCTGGCCCAAGCGGGTGGGGTCCGCTCTAGCAAAGGCATTCGAATTGAGTTGACCAAAAGTCACCAAGATCTCGCGGCCGAACTGGGCACGGTTCGAGAATTGGTGTCGCGAAATCTAAGCCGTCTGGAAGCAGAAGGATTTTTGGACGTTGAGGGAAGAAAAATCGTCGTGAAAGACCTACCGGGCCTGCGGCGCGAGCAGACCGCGTCAGAATAGCCACGGACCAGCCCATCAAAAAAAAGGGCGTAGTGACTTTGGTCACTGCAACCCTGGAGCGGCACCTTCAGACTGGTTCCTGTGGGGGAGGAACCATGACCTTCAGCACCGAAACCAAAGTAAATGAAATCGCACTCTCGAATCCTGCAGCAAGACACATTCTCGAAGATGCGGGCATTGATTATTGCTGCGGTGGAGGTAAATCACTTCAGGAAGCCTGCCTACGTGCCAACGTTCCGGCGGCTGAAATTCTTCGCAAGCTGAGCTTGAACAGCGAGCAAGTTGCGCCAGGCGAAACGCCATGGACTACAGCTCCGCTGGCGGAGCTAACGAAACACATCCGCGAGCGTCACCACCAGTATGTCCGTGACTCGATCCCGCGTCTCCGCGCGTTGCTTGCAAAGGTTCGCGAAAAGCACGGAAGTAACCACCGCGAGCTAGGAGAGATCGAAAAGCTCTTCGCCGACGTTTCCCGCGATATGTTGATGCACATGCAGAAAGAAGAACAGATTCTGTTCCCGTTTATTGACTCTCTCGAACGGGCTGCGGACGGCGGCGAGCCGGTGGAGGCTCCTTTTTTTCAGACGGTGAAGAATCCGATCCATTCGATGATGAGAGAGCACGATTCCGCGGGCGAGCTGATGCGGCAAATCCGTTCCTTGACCAACGGATACAAACCTCCCGCCGACGCCTGCACGAGTTACCAGGCCGCCTACCAAGGTCTCGGCGAGTTCGAGAGAGACCTCCATCTCCATGTCCATCTCGAGAACAGCATTCTTTTCCCCCGCGCCGTAGAGCTGGAAGCCGCGGCAACTTGAGGGAGACGACCGTGGCGACTTCTCTGGCAGAGATGGCAACGGCATCGCCGAGCGCCGGGACTCCCTCTCCGGCCGAGGTTTTCGCGCTGACACGCGCCCGAGAAACAGCACTCTCTCGCCTGCTAATGGCTTTCGTGAGCACGGGACTCTTCTTCATGCTGTTCCCCGGCACATTTCTCGGGGTGTGGAATCTTTTGCAAATCAGCGGGCGAGAGAGCATGACCTCAATCTCCCCTGCATGGCTGCAGGCTCATGGCCATGCCCAGGTCTTCGGCTGGGTCGGAAGCTTCATTCTCGGTATCGGTTTTTATTCCATTCCAAAATTGCGCGACGGAGCAAAGATTTCCTTCGTCGCGGCCTGGGTCTGCTGGACGATATGGACCGTTGGAGCCGCCATGCGCTGGGCCGCCAACGTCTACCTCTGGCACTGGCGGACTCTGCTGCCGTTTTCCGCGGTCCTGGAGCTGGCTGCCTTTGTGATTTTCTTCAGGGCGGTTTCCGGACACCGCCCCGAAAGTTCCCGTAAATCAAGACTGGCTCGCTGGATTTGGGTCGTCATTAGCGCAAACATGGGGCTGTTGTCCGTATTGGTGACGAATCTGGCCGGCTGCATCCATGTATCCGTCCGCGGCGCAACACCGGCATTTCCTCACGTCTTCGATCAGCGATTCCTCGCATTGGTGGCCTGGGGTTTCCTGGTGCCGTTTGTTTGGGGATTCAGCGCGAAATGGATGTCTGTATTTCTGGGCCTGCTGCCAGTGCGCGCTAACTGGTTGCTGTCAGCAGTGGCCATCAATCTTCTGGGAATTGTATGTGCGTTATGCGGATATTTCTCAGTTGGGTCTTTGTTTTTCGCGGCCGGAGCAAGCCTTGCAGTCGCCGCGTTGAGAATGTTTGAGCCAGCAGTAAACGAACCGAAGACGCGAGGGATCCATTCGAGTTTTCCACTCTTTATCCGCATGGCCTACGTGTGGCTGCTTGTTGCAGCAGGCCTTAGCGTCGCCGCAAGCCGCTGGGACGCGTCCGGTGGTATATGGGGCGCGTCCCGTCACGCGCTGACGGTGGGATTTATCTCGGTGATGATTCTTTCGGTCGGACAAAGAATCCTGCCGGCGTTTGCCGGAATGCGAGCGCTGTGGAGCACCAGGCTGATGTTCCTGGCGCTGGCCTTGCTTACCTTGGGCTGCACTTTGCGCGTGTCCGCTGAAGTACTGGCGTACCAGGACTACGCGAGCTGGGCCTGGAAGGTGCTGCCGCCATCCGCCCTGTTGGAACTGGCGGCTTTAACGCTATTTGCCGTGAATCTGGTGGCAACGTTCGTTTTGCATCCCGCGCATGCGATCAAAGAACCCATGGTGACTAGAATCGTCGAGTCGACACCCTAGAGGTTGGGCCTTGAGGAAGAAACTGGCAGCTCGAGATAGACGGAACAGGGAGCCGTTTCTGCCCGTTTTGGTTGGCTTTGTCTTGCTGCTTTGTTCCCAGTTCCTGGCGCGCTCGGCGCAGGCACAGCAAGCCTCAGCAACATCGCCATCGGGCGCAAGTGCCGTTGCCGCACCAAGTTCAGGCAAGCCGGACAGCGCTGCCAAGAAGAAAGGAATCGGGCCCCTCGAAATATCCGGTAGCTGGAGGGTACGCGCAGAGGGCTGGAATTGGTTCGAGGCCAGCGCGGGAGACAACGACTACGCGTTCACGCACTCCCTGCTGCGCCTCTCCATAAGTCAACAAATGGATCGGTTCGAGTGGCGTCTGGAGGGCGCGCAAGATTCGATTCTTGCCTTGCCTTCGAGCGCGGTTGTACCACCACCTCAGGGTCAGCTGGGCCTCGGCGGCACCTATTTTGTTTCGAACGCCAACACCCGGAACAACGCGAGCGGCTTCGTCAAGCAAGCATATATAAGGATCAGAAGATTCGGTCCTTTCAATGCACAGATTGGGCGCTTCGAGTTTCTCGACGGTGTCGAGGTCATGCCCAAGGATAATTTGCTCGCCACCATTGCACAAACGCGCGTCTCGCAACGATTGATCGGAAACTTCGGATGGTCGGCGGTGGGGCGCAGCCTCGACGGCGTGCACCTAACTTCCGATTGGGGCTCGAACAATTTCACGTTTGTTGCCGCGCGTCCCACTCGCGGCGTCTACCAAGTGGATGGGATGGGTGAGCTCGATATTGAGCTTTTTTACGGCGCTTACACGCGCGTCTTCACCGCCCCCGAGTACTCCACGAGAGTTCGAGTATTCGGCATCGGCTATCTCGACCACCGGGAGTCCGTACTCAAAACGGATAACCGGCCCGCGCTCGTGCGCGCAGCGGACCACGCTGACATACAAATCGGCAGCTATGGAGGCGAACTGCTGCAATTCTTCGATCTCAATCGAGGTAACAAAATCGATTTCATTCTTTGGGGAGTTCTGCAGAGCGGTTCATGGGGCGGCGAGTCGCATCGCGGGTCGGCGATGATTGCCGAAGTTGGATGGCAGGGTAGCAACGCACCCCTAAAGCCCTGGCTTAGCTTGGGCTACTCTCACGGCAGCGGCGACAAGAATCCCAACGACGGAACACATGGAACTTTCTTCCAAATTCTTCCGACGCCGAGACCCTACGCGCGCTTTCCGTTCTGGAACATGCAGAACACCGATGACTTCTACGGAAGCGTTGTATTGCGGCCAGTTCCCAAACTGACAGTTCGCAGTGAATTGCACACTTTGCGTCTTGCAAATGCGAGCGACCTTTGGTACCTCGGTGGAGGCGCGTTTCAGCCGCAAACTTTCGGCTACACCGGCCGGCCCAGCAACGGCCACCATAGCCTCGCGAATATGTGGGACGCAAGCGCCGACTACCAAGCGACCAAGACATTCAGCATCGGACTGTACTATGGGCGCGCTTGGGGAAAATCGGTAATCGCCAGCATTTATCCGAGAAATCCGGATGGACAAATGGCTTATCTAGAGACCAATTTCAAGTTTTGAAGTAGATTTTGCAGTTAGACGGGTAGAGCAGTTGGGGGAAGTGCGATGAACGCCGAAAACCCATCGTCACGGCTGCAGCTGGTGCTGGTAACCCTCTCTTTCGTGATTTGCTTTGCAGCTTGGGGATTGATCAGCGCATTCGCCCCGCGTTTCCGTGAAGTTTTTCATCTCAGTGCGACGCAAACTGCGTTCCTCGTGGCGGTCCCTGTGCTCCTCGGCGCTCTCCTTCGCATTGTCACGGGCATGCTCGCGGATCGTTTTGGCGGACGCGCAGTTTTCGCGGCTTTGATGATGATCGTTGCGGTGCCTGCATACCTCGTCCCCGGGGTTTCCAGTTACGAGAAGCTCTTGTGCGTCGCGTTCTTTCTCGGCATCGCGGGAAGTTCCTTCGCGGTCGGCGTGGGGTTTGTGTCACGCTGGTTTCCACCAGAAAAACAGGGCGGCGCCCTGGGAATCTACGGTCTGGGCAATATAGGCCAGTCGGCTGTGGTGTTCCTTGGGCCAGTGCTCGCGGCGGCAGTCGGCTGGCAGAACATTTTCCGCGGAATGGCCGCGCTGCTCGTAATTTGGAGCGTTGCGTTCTTCTCGCTCGCCCGCAACTCCCCAAAAACAGTCCGGCCTTCGGGGCTTGCCGAGATGTTGAAGCTGCTCTCGCGCGAGCGCCTGTCCTGGCTGCTGTCGCTCTTCTACTTCCTTACGTTCGGCGGATTCGTCGCATTTTCTATTTACCTTCCCGTTCTACTGAAAGACCAGTTCGGCCTTATGCCGGCTGATGCGGGGTTTCGTGCAGCGGGTTTTGTGGTCCTGGCAACGCTGGCGCGGCCACTTGGCGGCTGGCTAGCCGACCGCATCGGCGGCGCTCGTGTCCTTCACGCGGTGTTTCTCGGGATCGTCCCTTTCGCTTTGCTGATGTCGTGGCCGTCGATGCTGCCGTTCACGGTGGGCGCTCTTGGCTGTGCATTCTTGCTGGGCAATGGAAACGGCGCGGTCTTCAAACTGGTGCCGCAGTATTTTCCAAAGGAAGTCGGAACTGTGACCGGACTCGTCGGAGCGATGGGCGGGCTCGGCGGATTTTTTCCGCCGCTGCTGCTCGGTTATTTCCGCGACCATCTTCACACGGTCTGGCCTGGCTTCGCGCTCCTTGCCCTGCTTTCGGCCATTCTTTGGCGCGCGAACGCCGCGGTCTTCGTCGCGCGGCAGCAGACTGCGGACCTCATTCTGGCCCCGGCGCTCACGCGAACAGCGGACCGTGTTCGCGCAGGCGTGACCGCGACCCTGTTCACGGGCCTTCTGGTCGCCGCGATCGTCGTTGGTTCGCGCAATTTGCAGAATTTCGATCCTGCGCTGGTCATCTACACGTTCGCAACGATCTTTGCGACCTGGGGCGTCGTCTATCACTATCGCGTTTGGCTCGATAAGCCGCCGACCCGTGTTTACTGGGAACGCGGTTGGCAACTGTTTCGCCAAGCGGGACTCTTCCGCGGAACGATTCAGCTTATCAGCTTAGCGACGACGCATCTGGCGGCGCAGACATTCATCCGGCGCCGTTCCGCGCTGCGCTGGTGGATGCACCAGTTTTTGTTCTGGGGATGCCTCCTCGCCGTAGCGATCACGTTTCCGCTGGTGTTCGGCTGGATTTCGTTCGTGTCTCTGCCCACGGATCAAGAGACATACGTGGTTCTGGTCTACGGATTCCCGGCACAAACTTTCCGGTTGCATACACTTTTGGCGGAACTCCTGTTTCACGGGCTCGACATTTCCGCAATTCTCGTTCTCGCGGGCATCGCGCTCTCGCTCTGGCGTCGATTGCGCGATCGTGGCGCCCAGGCTGTGCAGTCCTTCGCCCTCGACTTTCTGCCCATCATTTTGCTGTTCGCGATCTCTGTGACCGGGCTTGCGTTGACCGTTTCGCAGAACTGGCTCCGTGGTGAGTTCTACAGCTTCCTCGCGATTCTGCACGCGATCACGGTTATCGCAGCGCTGCTCTTTCTGCCCTTCGGCAAGTTCTTCCACATCTTCCAGCGCCCGGCGCAGTTGGGCGTGAAGCTTTACCAAGCAGCGGGTGCCGGAGGCAAGCCTGCGACTTGCAAACGCTGTGGCGACCCGTTCGCCTCCCGCATGCATATCGATGACTTGAAGCGAGTACTGCCGCAACTGGGTTTCGACTACGTCTTGGAGGGCACGAACACCACATGGCAGGAGCTATGCCCGGCCTGCAAGAGAAAGTCGCTCTCTTTGGCGCAGCTTCGACTGAAGGAGGAGCCGCGTGGCTGAGCCTCCCGTCTCGCCCGATGTTTTGCTGGAGCGCTTCGGCCCTCACCCAGCGTACACCCCGCCGGGCGGCTGGCAGGACGAATCGCGCAATCCTGCCGAGCGCTTGGTACAGACGCATTGCTGTTTTTGCGGCCAGCAATGCGGCATTCAGTTGAAAGTGCGCGGAAATCGGGTGATTGGCTTTGAACCTTGGGAAGAATTTCCCTTCAATCGCGGGATGCTTTGCCCTAAAGGAGTGAAGCGGTACATGCAGGGAGGGCATCCAGACCGCTTGCTCGATCCCTTAATGCGCAGTTCCGAGGGATTTCAGCCGGTTTCCTGGGACCAAGCGCTCGATTTAACGGCAAAGCGCCTCCGCGAAGTTCAGGAGAAATACGGCAAAGACTCGGTTGCGATTTATGGCGGGGCTTCCTTGATTTCAGAGAAGTCGTACTTACTCGGAAAATTCGCGCGAGTTGCTCTCGGCACACGGCACATCGATTACAACGGACGGCTGTGCATGGTCTCGGCGGGAACAGCCTACAAGCTGGCCTTCGGGGTGGATCGCAGCCCATTGCCTTGGAGCGACATTACAAAAGCGCAGGTTGTGCTCATTGCCGGAGCGAATGTCGCCGAATGCGCACCAATCACGACGGACTACTTGTGGCGTTGCCGCGACGCCGGGGGAAAGCTGATCGTCGTTGATCCTCGGATGACGCCCATCTGCCGGAACGCGGACATTTACTTGCCCGTGCGGCCTGGAACCGACTTGGCTCTGTACATGGGCCTGTTGCACGTCGTTCTGCGGGACGGACTGGAGCGGCGGGAGTTCATTTCCGCGCACACAACCGGATTTGAGCAGGTCGCGGATTCCGTGCGCGCCTGGGACCCGCGCACGGTGGCGGAGAAGACCGGAGTCCCGCCCGAGTCCATCGAAGTCGCGGCGCACACTTTCGCGAAAGCCGATCGCGCGATAGCCATGCACGCGCGCGGCATCGAGCACCAGTCGAAGGGAGTGGAGAACTGTCTGGCCCTGATCAATCTTTGTCTTGCGACTGGGAACATCGGCCGCGCAGGAGCTGGCTGCGCGATGATCACCGGGCAAGGAAATGGCCAGGGTGGCCGCGAGCATGGGCAAAAGTGTGACCAGCTTCCCGGCCAGCGCTCGATCAACGATCCCGAGGCTCGCGCACACACTGCGAAAGTATGGGGCATTTCGCCGGACGACATCCCGCAAGCGGGCTACTCCGCAGTGGAGATCATGGAAGCGATACATCGCGGAGAAATCAAGGCGCTGCTGTCTGCCTGTTTCAATCCGCTGGTATCGCTCCCGGATGAAAACTTCACGCGCGAGGCTTTAGGGAAGCTGGAGTTTTTTGGCGTCGTGGATTTTTTCATGTCCGAAACCGCTCATTATGCCGACGTCGTGCTGGCCGGCAGCCTCCAGGAAGAGGAGGAAGGAATCGGCTGTACGACCGAAGGCCGCGTCATTCACATCCGGAAAGCCGTCGATCCGCCCGGTAACGCCAGAGGCGACAGTTGGATCTACTGCGAAATCGCCAAGCGTCTTGGCAAGGAAAAGTTCTTTCCGTATCGGTCGACGCGCGAGATTTACGACGAGCTGCGGGAAGCGTCGCGCGGCGGACATGCCGACTACTATGGCATCACTTACGAGAAAGTCGACGAACACATGGGTGTGTTTTGGCCGTGCCCGACGCTCGACCATCCTGGAACTCCCCGGCTCTTCGAGGACGGACGCTCGTTTCATGCGGATGGCAAACATCGTTTTGTCGTTACCGAATGGCGTGAGAGTGGTGATCCGGTGTCGGCGGAGTTTCCGGTTTATCTCACCACCGGCCGCGTCGTCAGCCAGTATCTTTCCGGCACGCAGACGCGGCGTATCGGCGGTCTCCTCGACCAATATCCGAATCCCCGAATCGAAATTCACCCGCGTCTCGCCGGGCAATATGGAATCCAGGACGGCGATTGGGTAACCGCCACTTCGCGCCGCGGCGAGATCACGCTGCAGGCAATGGTGGTGAAGACAATTCGACCCGACACCGTTTTCATTCCCTACCACTGGCCGGGCGGACGCAGTGCCAACCGCTTGACGCATCGCACGCTGGACCCACGCAGCAAGATCCCGGAGTTCAAGGTCTCCGCCTGCCAACTAAGAAAGGCTGACGGGCCGCCGGACTGGGCCAAGCCTTCTCTCGAAAAACACGCGCTGCCGCGTCGAGGAAACGCCTGATGCACGGTTACGAATTCTATGTCGATCCATCCCGGTGCATCGGCTGCCAATCCTGCGTTAAAGCGTGCGAGGAGTGCGAGACGCACCGCGGGAAGTCCATGATCAATTTCGATTTCATCGATCGCAGCAGAACGACGGCAACCGCAGCCTATGTCTGCTGGCACTGCGATGAACCCACGTGCGCCATGGTCTGTCCTGCCGACGCCATCAAGAAAGGCGAGGACGGTGTGGTTCAATCGTCGTTGAAACCACGCTGCATCGGGTGTGCGAACTGTGTGCTGGCGTGCCCGTTCGGCATCCCCAAGATCTTCCCGGCCCTCGACCAGATGATGAAATGCGATATGTGTTACGACCGCACGTCAGTCGGCAAGCGTCCGATGTGCGCGACGGTTTGCCCCAGCCAGGCCCTGTCTTACGTTCGCCCGGATGAAATCGCAGGGCGGCGCGAGAAGCCGACCAACGTGTTCTATTTCGGAAAGCAAAAGATTACGACGCGCGTGTACATGATGACGCCGGCGGAAACGGATTCCGTTTCACTCGACGTATTGGACTATGTGTGGGAGAACTCTCATGTCACTGTTTCGCAGTCCCAGTAAAGACCCCTTATGGAAGGACGAGTTTTCTGTGTTCACAAGCGACGAGCGCTATGTGACGCGTCGGCAGTTCACGAAGTTCCTGACCTTGGCCAGCCTCGGAATGTTCGTCGGAAACGTGTGGATTGTAGCGAAGGCTTACTTCGCTAAAAAGCCCGTCTATCCGACGGCGGAGGTTGTCGCACTGGGCGAAATTCCGGTGCGAGGGGTCAAGCTCTTCACCTACCCGACGCCGCAGGACAACTGCATCCTCGTTCGCACGGGCGAAGAGGAGTACGTTGCCTACAGTCAGAAATGCACGCATTTGTCCTGTGCAGTCTACTATTCAGCCAAAAATGACCGTCTTGAGTGCCCGTGTCATCAGGGCTTTTTCTCCATCCAGGACGGTTCGGTGTTGCAAGGGCCGCCGCCGCGTCCCCTGCCGCAAATCGTGCTGGAGCGAGAAGGCGGGAAGCTCGTTGCCACCGGCGTGAGGGTCAACGGAAATGGATAAGCTCGAACCGATTCAGCGACGCCGCGGTCTGGTGGCCATCGATGGAGCGATGGCACTGATTGCGATTCTACTGGTGGTGCAGTTCTGGCTTCTGAGCGCGACGCTCGAAGCGTTTCTTGCCGGGCACACCAGTCCAGTCGTCCCCGCCGCCATTTTCTCCGGATTGCTATTCGGGGCGTGCGCCGCCTTGAATTTCTTCGTGAACGGAATCGATTGAGGGCCTCGGCAGCGCTAACTTTACAAGGTTTGCCCGCAGCGGTCCGGCTTGTCCTTGCATAGAACAACCCAGAGTTTCCCCGGAAAACTAAAGTGTTGTGTGCGTTCCCCTCACGGATGTGACAGCGCTCACAGACTTGATACCATTCTGTTCCTACTCTCATCAACAGCGCGCGGTCCTAGTACAAGGAGGGGTCAACCATGAAAAGAGAATCGAAGAGCGAAGCCGGGCCGACTTCCCGTGCCAGCGCCACGGTGGGGGCCTTGACCGCATTAGCGTTGGCTGCCGTTTTCCTGGTACTCGGCATATGCAGGGTGCAGTTCACACAAGCGCAGGAGACCACGGGGAAGCAGCCGCATGCGGCTTCGAAGGCGCGAGATGATGCAAAACTAATCGCCCGCGGGAAATACATCGTGGAAGGGCTTGCTGCATGTGGTGATTGTCACACCCCGCGCAACACGGATGGCGATATCGACCGCACCAAGTGGCTTGCGGGAGCGCCGGTGTTCTATGAACCGGCGCAACGTGTTCCGGGATGGGCGATCTCAGCCCCTCGCATCGCCGGTGTACCGCCAGGCAGAGACCAGGAAATCATCACTTTGTTGACTACCGCAACGTGGCGAGACGGCAAAGCTCCGCGCCCTCCGATGCCTCACTTTCATATGGAGCGCAAGGATGCGGAGGCTGTTGTAGCTTACTTAAAGTCGCTTTGAACTACAGGTAGTCTAGGACGTTCGGCCGGCTCATTTTCGCCTCGCACGACCGTCTTGCCGGTCAGATGCGAGCGTACGTCCCGCCCCACCACGCTCTAGGATTTGAGTAGCGAATTCTCGTTTGAGGAGATCGGGTTCGCGACCGGGACGTGGGAACGGCGCTCGAATAGCTGTCTACGCGAGGCCGGCCATTTCGTGCGAGTCGCGACGGTCCACGAATCAAGGTGAAGCGCCGCCTAGCCGTCGTACCGCTTGCAGTATCGGAGGATGGAATGAAAGCCTTGGCTCTGTCTGTTGCGCTGTGCTCGGCCTCGCTTCTCGTGCCGTTTCCGACTCAGGTTCGCTAGCGAACCGGGAACATCGCCGCCCATCCAAAAAGCAAGCGGCCGCGACGCAAGCCGAACCGCAAGCCACTCGTATCGCAGAGGGAGAATACGAACTTTACGAGGAAGGAAGCGGCGGCGCCGTTGGGCCCTTCGGCGAGGAAGTCTATGAGTTTCGCGAGACGTGGACCCTCTCGCGCGCCACGGGTGGCAACTTCGAGGTGAAGGGCGAGCGGCGTTTCCGTCCTGGAAAAGACAAGGATGTCGTGACAAGGCCCTTTGCCGTAGAGCTCTCGCGCGACCTGACGGTCCTCAGGTTGACGGAATTCAGCAAGCTGAAGTGGATTCAAGACTCGGGTCCGCTGACCTGCGAGTTCCTGTCGGCCGAGATGCGGTGCTCGGCTGGCGTGAAGAAACCGAATGTTTCAAACGACTGGCACATCGAAGTGCAGCACCCGTACGGGCTGCTCTGGCCAATTTCACCGTTCTCACTAGGAAGCGTTGCCCACGAGTCCGAACGCGACCCGCAAATCACGACACGCGCTTCACTTGTCACCATCGAACAGCCGAGCGCAGAAAATCCGGTTAGCCCGATGGTTCTGAGCGGGGAGTTGCACTACCTCGGAGTCGAGAGTCTCCAGGCGGCGGGCCGGCCGTGGGAGGCTTACAAGTTCTCGATCAAGGTCCCGCTGCATCCGAAGTTCGTCATTTGGGCCTCGAAAAAGGGAATGTTATTGGCACTGGCGGTGGAACATGAGCATGGCAATTGGCCGAAAGAGGGTTTGCGGCTGGTGCGTTACGAAACATTTGTCGACTTCTAGCAAGTCTCACGGTTGGCTGAGCGAACCAAGCCTTGCTTCCGAGTTGCCAGGGACTCGATCAGAATCACCAATGCTCAGCGAGACGCAGCGCAACAGAGTAAGCGCTTCCTCTTCGAGCCTTCCGCCAGCTTCGTGGCTTGCGACGCTTGTCAGCCCGCAGAAAACGCACTGATCGTAACGTAATATCCGTCGGGATCTCGGACTGAGAACTCCTGGGTCTGAGTGTTCGGATTCACGTGTGGCTCCTCTTCGAACCGAGTGACGAGAGAGCGTGCCCTTTCAAGCGCCAAGTCAAAGTCATCAACACGAAAGAACAACAGCAGGCCGTTGCCGGGTATCCCGTGGTCGGGGCTTTTCAATGAGGGATGCTCGTGGGCGCCCCACTTGTGGAGGCAGAGCAAGACCGTTCCGTCTGCATCGAGGATTTGTGCAAAGTAGTCATGGGCAGGAACGGTCGCAGGCTGACCGAACAGCGCCTGGTACCACTTGAAGCTGCCTGGCACATCGGCTGTCCCAATGATGGTCCACGTGCGCTTCATTGGCTCCCCCTGTGCGGCCCAACTCTCGTGCAAACCGGTCCAGCTACATTCGGCGGACGGCCTAACGAAGTTTATAAGCATTTCCGAGAAAAGGCGGCGGTTTCCGCAGCGATGACGGCTTCGGCCACCGCGCCGAGCCAAATGGCAACCGCCGTTGCGCCGGGATCGGGATGGCCGAGCACGCGATCCTGAAGATAACTCGATCGCCCCAGCCGGGGTTTCATCTGCGCAGTTGCTTGGGCGCCGCGTTGCGCTGCGGCCGCTGCATTTACGGCTATCTCGCGAGGGGAGTTCGGTCCGGCTTCCTTCAACGCCCTCACAAACGGATCGAGAGCATCCAGCATGGTTCGATCGCCCGGTTGCGCTCCGCCCAGCTGGCTGATGGCGCGGCAACCTTCCTCAATGGCGGTGATCCACTCGGCTATGCCGATCGCGCGCAAACCTTCGAGAACATTGCCGGCACGCAGGAACAGGACTCCATACAGGGGGCCCGAGGATCCACCGAGCTCATGCCGCAAAGTATGACTGAGCGCTTTCAACGTCGCGGAAACGTCGTCCAGCGGATAGCCCGAGATCGCCCTCTCTATGGCGAGCGATGCACGCTTCATCGACGCACCAAGATCGCCGTCTCCGGTGATGCGGTCCATTTCCGTCAATTCCGGTTCGGCTTGAATGAGCGCCGCGCAGGCGGCCCCGATTGCTTTCTTCACTTTCGTTCCCAGACCCGTTTCGTCGCTTTGGCGGGTCGTCGGTCTGATGTTCGGGCCGGCAGGCGGAGCGGGTTGAACCTGGAGAGGCCGAGGCGGTTGTTTGGCCAGGCTCGGCCAGGCCGGAGCGGTAGTCGGAGCGTCAAGCCAGCGAAGCCAATCTGGGTTCACGCCTAAGACCGAAAGTGAAATTCCTGCCATATCGAGCGATGAAAGAAAGGTTCCGCCATAGAGCCGCTCGACGATGAATCCGTTCTTTTCGAGAAACACGACAGCGTGCCGCGCCACGATGGCGAGCTCCATTTCCGTGGTCGCGCCCAAATTGTTGATCATGACGGCGATTCGTTTTTCACCGTCAAAGTTTCGGCCCTTCACAATCTGAGTCAGCAGCGTTTCCGACAGCTGGTCGGCCGGCTGCAGCTTGGCGCGCCTGACGCCGGGTTCTCCGTGGATGCCGAGGCCCAACTCCATCTCGTCTTCAGCCAGCTCAAAACTGGGTTTGCCGACAAGGGGCGAAATGCCCGCGGAAAACGACACTCCCATGGTCCCGAGCGAGTGCACGGCGGCTTTTCCCAGGGTTGCCAACTCGCTCAAGCTCTTGCCTTCGCGAGCGGCGGCTCCGAGCAACTTGTGAACGAAAATCGTGCCGGCCAGCCCACGCGCTCCCGTGGCGGACGCTGCGTCTAGAGCAACGTCGTCGTCCACGATGAGCATCTCGACCGAAATTCCTTCGGAGCGCGCCATTTCCGCCGCCAGTCCGAAGTTCAGGCGATCGCCCGTGTAGTTCTTGACGATCAGAAGGACCCCGGGCTTTCCCGCGACGGCTTTGATGGCTTCGAAGATGGAGTCTGTGTCGGGGGAGGTGAACACTTGGCCCGCGACGGCGGCGCTGAGCATACCCGCACCGACATAGCCGGCGTGCGCAGGCTCATGCCCGCTGCCTCCACCCGAGACGATGGCGACCTGCTGGTCGCGGATCTCGTCGGCATCCGCGCGACAAATCACGCGATGTCCCGGCAAGCGATTTGATCCGGGGTTGAGGATCGTCAAGCCCTCTAGCATTTCCTCGACGGCGTTCTCAGGACGATTGACGAACTTTTTCATGAGAGCACCTCCTGCAGCAAGCGAGTTAAGGGCAGTTTCTTTCCGACGCCGTCCCGGGAGCCGGCGGCCCGTATGCTGCACCTAAAATCGTCGCGACTATTCTAATCGGCTGCAATGCAAGGGATTTCTGCCCGCAAAGCAGCGTTTGGCTTGGGAGCGATGCGCAGCGGCCGCTTTCGATGAACGGGTTCGCATTTCATACGGCTCAGCAGTCGGTGCAATCTTTTTCGGCCGTGAAACACTCGGCTTTTCAACGCGTTTACCGAGATTCCCATGAGGCGAGCAGCCTCTGGCGCCGATCGCTCGTCGAGTTCACGGAGCTGGATAGCCCTCCGCGTCTTCGCGGACAATTGACTCAGGGCGTTATGAAGCAGCCAGTGACATTCCTTTTGACCGCAAAGCTCCTCGGGATCGAAGGCCTGGTCTCTTACCTCCAATCGCAAAGAGTACGATTGGGTTTCATGCGATTCGTCGAGCTGCAATTTTTGACGGACGTTATTCCTGCGCATCTGCATCAAAGCCGCATTGGTGACAATGCGCGTCAGCCAGGTTGAAAACCGCGAATCGCCTCTGAAGTCGCTGAGATGAACGAATGCCAGTTGGAACGATTCCTGGACCGCGTCTTCGGCGTCCTCCTTGGTCGGCAGGATTCGGCGCGCTATTTTGAATACCATGCTTGCATACCGCGTGCAAAGAAAGCCAAAAGCAGTGGCGTCTCCGTTTTTCGCGGCCGCGACAAACTCGCGCTCTTCATTGGCGACCGCAGAAGGGTCGAGGCTCATTCTGTCGATTTGCTTTCGCTCCATTTGCTCGCAACCTACGACGTTCATCGAATGCTCCTATGACCTGCTGGAGTGGGTGCAGGCTTGTGACGCAACCCACGCCGCAGACTTTGCCGTCAACGCACCCGCCATGGCAACCTCAGCCCCAAGCTGCTCCTCCGCCAAGTCGGCAATCGCCTGAACAGAAATTCTGCCGCGCCTGTACTGTGCTTCCACGAAGCGCTTTGCCGCCTCCGGATCGCTGATGGTTCGCAGCAGCCAGCGCATCTCGTCCGAACTCATGGTCCATGTTCCTCTCAGTTCGGTATTGCAACCGGGTCTCCATGCTCGCGGGGCGCCAGCAGTCCAAATCGAAGGGAAGCGGGGCTAAAACCGCGTTAAAACGGGGCGAAACCGACGGTTACAGGGCTTTTTCCGGCAAAAGGCTGCCGAGGACTAAAGGCCGTGCCATCACATCGACACTCACGGTCGAAGTATCGTCATTGGTGACGCTCTGACCCGCTGGGCGGGAAGGGAGGAAAGTATCGAGGCGGGGGACTACAGTGTTTTAATGATCGCCCAAAGTCTGACCGTCAACGAATTAGACGAAGTGCTTCCAGGCCCGATTTCGGTCGGAGTCACGCCTCACACCATCCCAATGACGGCAAATACCCGGAGGCTCGGCCGTGCGCAGAACGAGCAGCTGGGAGAGTTGCTAGCCGATTTCATCCCACCTTGTATATGGCGGCCTTCATCGAGTCATCGGAGCAGGGAAAGTTTCAGGTGTTTAGTAAAGCAACGCGACTTTAGAGCGCCCGAGGTGTTCTCCACTAGAGAGCAGGATCGGCCACCCGTCTTGCGCGAGCGTATCATGGAAGAATGAAGTCCGCCGTTCACCCGAGGTGTCCCATGAAAATCCGCGTTGCCGCGGCCGTTGCTTGGTTGGCCTTTCCGGCTGCCGCGCAACAACGGCCGCA
>Ga0306921_10002305_pt1 | contig 19123 bp, 15 predicted proteins | sample sta12Cox44000080_FD_203760 | JGI IMG/M metagenome (GOLD analysis project Ga0306921, IMG submission 203760) | Lab enrichment of tropical soil microbial communities from Luquillo Experimental Forest, Puerto Rico - statoxic.12C.oxic.44.000.080 (v2)... | ecosystem: Environmental > Terrestrial >... | reverse complement strand
GACATGCTGCCGCGCCGTCCGGTAGCTCCGAAGCCCGAGCCCGCGCCCAACCAAGCGCCTCCTCCGCCTCCGGCCCCGGATCCCGTCGCGGAGACCGACGCCAAACTCATCGCGCAGGTCAAAGTCGACCAGTTCCAGCTGCAGGCCGATCTTTCTTACCTTGCCGACCGCATCGGTCCCCGGCTTACAGGCTCGACCAAACTCGACCAGGCCAGCCACTGGGCGCTCGAGCAATTCAATGCGCTCGGCCTCGACGCGCACCTTGAACCCTGGACCATCGCCAACGGCTGGACGCGCGGTCCAGCCTCCGGCCACGTCATCGCTCCCACCGATCAAGCTCTCACTCTTGCTTCCGCGGGCTGGTCCCCAGGGACGAGCGGCCCTACGCGCGGGCCGGTGGTGGGCATCGGCATCAAGAAGATCGAGGACTTGAAACCATACGCCGGCAAGCTGAAGGGCGCGATCGTCCTGCTCGATCGCCCCGGCGAAAGCGAACCGCCGTCTAACCCCATGCTCACCCCCTACGCCGAAAGCAACCTGCCGCTCGATCATCCAAAAAACATGCGGCTGCAGGATTTCCGCGGTCGTATGCGCCTGATGCAGGACGAAGTCAAATTCCTCAAGGACGAAGGGGCCATCGCCATCCTTATGGCCTCCGAAAAGTGGTACGGCATGATGAACATGGGCACCGGAATGTCGCGCCAGTATCAGCCCGCGCCGCTGCCCAATGCCTACCTCTCGCGCGAAAGCGCCACGCTGCTCTGGCGTCTGCTCGATGCCGGTGCCGTCGAAGCCGAAGTGAACATTCAGGGCACGCTTACCGGCAAGCCGGTCACGGTTTACAACACCGTTGCCGAACTCAAGGGCACGGAAAAACCCGACGAAGTCGTCATCATCGGCGGCCACCTCGATTCGTGGGATCTTGCAACCGGAGCGACTGACAACGGCACCGGCTCGATGGCGGTTTTGGCCGCTGCCCGCGCCCTCGTCAAATCCGGCGTCAGACCCAAGCGCACCATCCGCTTTGTGCTCTTCACCGGAGAAGAGCAGGGGCTAAACGGCTCCCGTGCCTACGTCGCCGCTCACAAAGAGGAAATGGGCAAAATCTCGGGCATCCTCGTGCACGACACGGGCACCGGCAAAGTTCTGACCATCGGCCTGATGCACAATTACGGCCTGCGTGAAACCATGGCCCGCGTGCTCTACCCGCTGGCCACCGACAAGTCGATCGGCCTCGCCGAACCAAGCTTGCGCAGCGAAGGGGGTAGCGACCACGTTCCCTTCGACGCCGAAGGCGTGCCGGCCTCGTGGTGCATCCAGGAAGTCGCCAACTATGAGAAGGACCATCACTCGCAGAACGACACGCTCGACCGCGTGAGGTGGGACGACCTCGCCGAAGGCGCTCAAGTCCTTGCCGTCTACGCCTACAACGTTGCGCAGCTTCCCGAAATGTTGCCGCGCAAACCCGTGAAGCCCGCGCAGCCCGAAGCGCATTCCCGATAGCCGCGCGAAATCGCCCTGTAACCGTCCCCATTTAGGGGCGGAATTTCGTAGAATACCCTTCCTATCTCGAATGCGAGCCGTAGTCCAGCGCGTCAGCCGCGCCAGAGTCACCGTCAACGGCGCCGTCAGCGGAGAAATCCCGCACGGCCTGATGATTCTCTTGGGTGTAGGACGTGAAGACACGCCGGCGGTCGCCGCGGCGCTCGCGGAAAAAGCCGCCAACCTGCGCATCTTCGAGGACGAAAACGAAAAGATGAACCGCTCGCTTCTCGACGTGAAAGGCGCGGCGCTCGTGGTATCGCAATTCACGTTGTATGGCGACGCGCGCGGCGGCCGGCGACCGAGTTTCATCGCGGCCGCCCCTCCGGAGCAAGCCAGAGCTCTTTACGAAGTATTCTGTGACGCTCTGCGCCAGCTCGGCATCAGCGTGGCCACCGGCGTCTTTCAGGCTATGATGTCGGTGGAGCTGACGAATGAAGGCCCGGTCACGATCCTACTCGACTCCGACAAGACCTTCTAGCCACGGCGTGTCGCGCCGTAGCGGCGCGTCAACCCGTGCCAAGGGAGCGGACCGGCGCACATTCTGGGGTCCGCAAGCAACCGGAGCATGGAGTTGCAGGCGGTGCTTGCTCGAACTGCGGCGTTTGGGGTCGCGCAGAAACATCGTGGGCATGGCGCGGTTTGCCATTCGCGCCAGCAAGGTCTATGGCGTCTCGAAACCCAAAATGGACAAATTGGCCAAGCGCATCGGCAAGAACCATGCTCTGGCCCTGCGCCTTTGGAACTCAGGCGTTCGCGAAGCGCGAATCCTGGCGGGCATGATCGACGAGCCGGGGGCTGTAACGGCGGCACAAATGGATGGCTGGGCCCGCGATTTTGACAGCTGGGATGTCTGTGACGGCACCTGTTGTCATCTTTTTGCGCACACCGCCTTGGCGTGGCAGAAGGCTTTTGAATGGAGCCGTAAACCGGATGAATTTCAGAAACGCGCCGGCTTTGCGTTGATGGCCTATCTTGCTGTCCATGACCGGCGTGCCAGCGATCACGAATTTATGGAGCTTCTGCCGATCCTTCGCGGCGGGGCTGCTGACGACCGCAATTTCGTGCGCAAGGCCGTGAACTGGGCGCTGCGCCAGATAGGCAAGCGAAACCTGAAGTTGAATCGCGCAGCCATTGACGAAGCGGAAAGAATTCGCAAGATCGACTCGAGGTCGGCGCGCTGGATAGCGTCGGATGCGCTGCGCGAGCTACGCAGCCAAACGGTGCAGCGTCGCCTGCGGCAAAGGTCCGCCAGCTAGTCGAGGGCCGTCCGATGCCCAGCCCAGCCGCAACGATCGAAATCCGCCGAGCCCGCCTTTCCGACGCCGCTTCGGTTGCCGAATTGAGCGGCCAGCTCGGTTATCCCGCGACGGAAAGCGAAATGGCCCAACGCCTGGCCCGTCTCATACGTCATCCGCGCTTGGGTGTTGTGCTCGTCGCCGAGACCCGAGATCAGAAGGTCGTCGGCTGGCTGCACGTCAGCGTCACGCCGTTGCTCGAAGTCCCTCTGCGCGCGGAGGTGAACGGCTTGATCGTCGCCGAAGGGCAGCGCAGTTCCGGCTCCGGTTACAAGCTGCTGCGGGCTGCCGAGGAATGGGCAAAGTCAAAGGGCTGCGCCAGCATGTCCGTACGCTCCAATGTGGTGCGCGACCGGGCGCACGCCTTCTATCTGCGCAACGGCTACGAACACTACAAGACCCAAAAAGCATTCCGCAAGACCCTGTAGCCAGCCCGGTAAAGTGGTTGTCATTTCGGTCGCAGAACACTCGCATAACCTATCGTTCTACGATATAATCGCTTGATGAAGCGAATCACTCCTTCCGAATACCAGGCTATGGCGCAATTGCGTTACCGGATCCGCCTTTTCCTTCGCGAAGGCGACGCAGCCGCGCGCTCTTCCGGGCTCGAACCCCAGCAATACCTGTTGCTGCTGGCGATTCGCGGAATGCCCGACGGGGCGTCCGCCAAAATTCAGTCTCTTGCGGACAGCTTGCTGATCCGGCATCACAGCGCCGTCGAACTCGTGGACCGCCTCGAAAGCCACGGTTACGTGCGCCGCAGCAGAGGCAAGGAAGATCGTCGCGAAGTTCTGGTTTCGCTTCTTCCCAAGGGTCAGCGCGTGCTCGAGCGCGTCGTACAGCAACGCATCAGCGAGCTGCGGGCCGGCGGGCGCCAGCTGATTCGCGCCATCGATGCCGTGCTCAGCAACGACAAACGCCAGAGGTAGCTGCTGCAGCTTGACCAACATTCGACGCGCCCGCGAAGCATAATTCGGCGGCGGAACCGTCCCGCCGCTACACTAGGAGAAACGCAGTTCGTGAGCCAAAAACGATCGGCGATACCAATGCAAAGTTCGCAGAAACACTCCGCCAGCCCGTCTTGGGAGACGCTCGGCGACTTCACGACAACGCCGCGTGTGCTGGTGATTTCTGCTCTGGCCCTCGTCATCGGCGCCGTCTGCGCTTTCGTTGCGCTCGCGCTGCTTCGCCTGATCGGCCTCTTCACCAATCTCTTTTATTACGGCCGATGGAACTCGGCCCTGGTTTCGCCGGTGGGAAATCACCTGGGCTGGCTCAGCGTGCTGGTTCCGGTAGCGGGGGCGCTCATGATCGGCGTCATGGCCCGCTACGGCTCCGAGCGCATTCGCGGCCACGGAATTCCGGAAGCCATCGAAGCCATTCTGATGAATGGCAGCCGCGTCGAACCCAAAGTCGCGCTGCTCAAGCCAATTTCCTCCGCCATCTCCATAGGCTCCGGCGGCCCCTTCGGCGCCGAAGGTCCAATCATCATGACCGGCGGAGCATTCGGCTCCATGATCGCGCAGTTGTTTCATCTCACCGCCGCCGAACGCAAGACGCTTCTGGTCGCCGGAGCCGCCGGCGGAATGTCCGCCACCTTCGCTTCGCCGGTAGCCGCCGTGCTTCTCGCCGTTGAACTGCTTTTGTTCGAATGGAAACCGCGCAGCTTGATCCCGGTGGCCCTGGCCAGCGCAGTTGCTGCGGTTCTGCGCCGTTACATTCTGGGCTTCGGCCCGCTTTTTCCAGTCCCGGAGCATCCTCTGTTCATCGGCCCAAAGGGTCTGATGGCGTGTGTCCTGGTGGGCATTCTCGCCGGCGCACTCTCGGCCCTTCTGACGCTCTCCGTCTATGCCGCTGAGGATTTCTTTCAGCGCCTTCCCATCCACTGGATGTGGTGGCCCGCGCTCGGAGGTTTGGCTATTGGTCTGGGCGGCTTGGTCTTTCCGCAAGCCCTCGGTGTCGGCTACGACACCATAGGAAACCTGCTGCAAGGCAACGTCACCACCAAAGTGATTCTCGGGGTTCTGCTGGTCAAATGGTTTATTTGGGCCGTCTCGCTCGGCTCCGGTACCTCCGGCGGTGTGCTGGCTCCGCTATTGATGATGGGTGGCGCGCTTGGCGGACTCGAAGCCATGTTTCTTCCCAACGAAGGCGCGGGCTTCTGGCCCCTGGTCAGCATGGGTGCGATTCTTGGCGGCACCATGCGCTCTCCGTTCACCAGTATCATCTTCGCCTTCGAACTGACGCACGACGCGAACGTCTTTCTGCCGCTGCTGGTCGGCAGCGTGGTGGCGCACGCCTTCACGGTGCTGACACTGAAGCGCTCCATCCTAACGGAAAAGGTTGCGCGCCGCGGCTATCATTTAAGCCGCGAATACTCGATCGATCCGCTGGAACTCCTTTTTGCACGCGAAGTCATGCGCACGAAAATCGCGGCTCTTTCGGGCAAAAGCACGCTCCGCGAAGTGCAGCATTCTCTTCGCTCCGACCATCGCCAGAAGCAGCGCCTGCTGCCGGTCGTTGACCAGGAAGGCCGCCTCACCGGCGTGGTCACCCGCGGCGACATTCGCGAACAGATCGAACTGGGCGGCGAACGGGCGCTCGAGAAGCGCCTTTCGGAATTGGTCCATTCCTCCGTGGTTGCCGCCTATCCGGATGAACCGCTGCGCATCGTCGTGCACCGCATGGCGGAGAAGGGAATCACCCGCTTGCCGGTGATAGAACGCGATTCACGCAAGCTGCTGGGCCTGCTTTCCCTCGACGATCTCCTGAAGGCCCGCTCGCGCCACCTGGAAGACGAGCGGCATCGTGAGCAGACCCTGCGCTTCCCCTTCTCCGGAGGCGGAGCATCGAGCCGCACGGAAGGAACCATAGCAACCCTAGAGTCCGACAACTCGGAAAGTCTACTGCAGAAAGCCTGACATATGGCCGCAATCCCGCCCAAGCAGGACTTGGCGATCGCCGAAGAGACCGCGCTGCGCCGCTTTCTCTCCGGCCGCGAGGATCAGGTCTTCCTGGTCCTTACCCTGCTGATTGGGGCGCTGGTTGGCCTGGTTGTCGTCGCCTTCATTTTGCTTACGGAACGAGTGGGGCAAAGGCTATATCCGACAGGCGGCGCCGCGTGGCACCGCCTCGTGTTTCCCGTTGTCGCCTCGCTGGTGATGGGTTACTTGCTTTACCGCTATTTCCCCAACGCCCGCGGCAGCGGCGTCCCGCAAACCAAGGCCGCGCTCTATGCGCGCGAAGGGCGCATTACCCTGCGCACGGTGCTGGGAAAATTTTTCTGCACCTCGGTTACGCTTGCCAGCGGCATTCCGCTCGGCCGCGAAGGCCCGGCGGTGCAGGTTGGCGCAGGCATCGCATCCGTTCTCGGCCGAAAACTCGGGCTGCGTCAGGAGAAGGTAAAAGCGCTCATTCCGGTAGGTGCGGCAGCCGCGGTCGCCGCCGCGTTCAACACCCCGCTCGCAGCTGTGCTCTTCGCCTTGGAAGAAGTGGTCGGTGATCTGCACGCGCCGGTTCTCGGATCGGTGGTGCTGGCCTCCGCTACCTCGTGGGCCGTCTTGCGCCTCCTGCTCGGCAACCATCCGCTGTTCGCTGTTCCGCAGTATCAGCTGGTCCACCCGGCCGAGTTTGCTCTCTACGCCGTGCTCGGCGCGGCGGGCGGTCTGCTTTCCGCAGCTTTCACGCGGCTGCTGCTGTGGCTCCGCGAAAGGTTTCTCGCGGCGCCGCGCAAGACGGTTTGGCTTCAGCCGGTCGCCGGCGGCTTGGTGGTCGGATCGATGGGCTGGTTCGTCCCGCAAACGCTCGGGGTTGGCTACGTTCACGTGGGCGAGGCGCTCAACGGCAATATGGCCTGGAAGCTGATGACGATGTTGCTCGCGCTTAAGCTGGTGTCGGTAGCCGTAAGCTACGCATCGGGAAACGCCGGCGGCATCTTCGGACCGAGCCTCTTTCTGGGCGCCATGCTCGGCGGTGTCGTCGGCACCATCGGAAATCATTTTTTTCCGGGGCGGGTCGCAACGTCCGGCGCCTACGCGCTGGTCGGCATGGGAGCGGCTTTTGCTGGAGTCGTTCGCGCGCCGATGACCAGCGTGGTGATGATCTTCGAGATCACACGCGACTACGCGGTCATTGTTCCGCTGATGATCGCGAACCTGGTCAGCTTCTTCATCGCTTCGCGTTTTCAGAAACAGCCGATTTACGAGGTTCTTGCGCAACAAGACGGAATCCACCTGCCGGCCGCGGAATCGCGGGGCGGAGCCGGCAGCCGCCAGGTTCGGCAGGTAATGCGTTACGCGACCGACGTGTTGCGCGCCGACCAGAAAATTGACGAGGCGTTGGCTGCAATCGAAAGAAGCCCGCTGCCGGCGTTTCCGGTTTGCGACGCGCGCGGAGTCATCGGCGTTTTGAGCCGGGCCGCCATCGAGTCCGCGGCCTTGCATGGACAGTCCGAGGCTTTGCTAGACCGAATGCTGACGGCAAGCGAGTTCCCGCATCTCCACGCCGACCATTCGTTGCACGCCGCACTCGACCGCATGGGCGAGGAAGGGCTCGATGCGTTGCCGGTAGTCAGCCGCGACAATATCCATCAGCTGCTGGGTGTCGTAACATTCGACGATGTGCTGGCGCTCTACCGCAAGCCGCAAAAGACTCAAAAAAAGACCGCCGACCAGGAATAGTTTCACGCCAGCGGCTCCGCAGCCTGGAATCCAGACGTCAGCTTGCTTGAAACTTCGACTTATTCGACCCTGATCCACCGGTAGTGCAGTTCGTCAATGGCATTTTCCATTATTTGAGTTAAGTAGAGGGCCAAGCCCATCAGGAACCTTGGAGCGCGGCGACGAGCCGATCGACATCTTCGGGGGTGGTATAGATGTAGCAGGACGCCCTTACCGCGGCCCTCACGCCGAATCTCTTCAGCGCCGGCAGCGATGCCAGGTCCCCAGCACGCAACGCAACTCCGATGCGGTCAAGAGATGCTGCGAGCTCGAGCGGTTCGCGGTTTTCAACAACGAAGGAGAAGACCGAGATTCGCTCGTTCGCATTTGCAGGACCAAGGAGTCGCAGGCCTTTGACCCTGGCAAGACTTTCCAAGGCATACACGGTCAGTTTTTTTTCACGTGCCCACAACTGTGTCCGATCCAAAGATTCCAAGAAACGAATGGCCGCCGCCAGGCCCACCGCGCCTTGTACGTTGGGAGTTCCGGCTTCAAACCTGAGCCCGCCTTCCGCAAAGTGTGCTGGCTTCGACTCCAGTTCCACGGCATGAGCCATGTTGCTGCCTGCCTGGAATGGTGGCATCGCATCGAAAAGCTCGCGTCGCGCCCACAGCGCGCCGATGCCCATCGGCCCGCACATTTTGTGGCCCGAGAACGCTAAAAAGTCGCAATCGATCTCTCGCACGTTCACGGGAAAATGCGGGACGGACTGAGCCGCGTCAACGAGCACAACCGCTCCGACGCGGTGTGCTCGCGCGCAGATTTCTTTTGCAGGGTTAATGACACCGAGGACATTGGAAACGTGCGGAAAAGTCACAATCTTGGTTCGCTTCGACAGAAGGTTGTCTAGTTGATCTAGTCGCAAATGGCCATCGTCGCTAACATCCCAGATGCGAAGAACAGCCCCGGTGCGCTGCGCCGCCAACTGCCATGGCACCAAGCTCGAATAGTGATCGGATATGGTGATGACAATTTCGTCTCCACGGCCGAGATTCACGCCACCCCAGGACGACGCCACCAAGTTGATCGCCTCGGTTGTCCCCCGCGTAAATACGATCTCGTCAGGGCTGCGCGAGTGCAGAAACCTTGCGACAATCGCTCGTGCCTGGTCATACAAAGCCGCGGAACGGCGAGCCAGTGCGTGAAGGGAAATCGAAGGGTTGGCATTTTCATGCAAGTAGAAGTCGTTGAGCGCATCGAGCACCGCCCGCGGGCGTTGCGTCGTGGCAGCGCTATCGAGATACACGAGAGGATGTCCGTTCACCGACTCCGCCAGCAATGGGAATTCTGTGCGCAGCTCGCTTGGAGTCGCTCTATCAACCTCTGTCCGCTTGACTTTGCGCAAGAAGCAAGCCACAGCAGGAAGGGCTGCCGCGCCTGACGCCGCTCGAAGAAAATCTCGTCTCGGTCTTTCCATTGCCCCTCCTCATTTTTGCCAGGAATATGTCCATTTGATAGCGAACCGTGTTTCGCGCACTTGGGGTGGGTTCGCCGGAGCAATGCTGGCGAACTGCGTTCCGACGTTGTAGATGACGTGCAGATCACTGTCGGGTCGATAGTTGTAACGAAGGCGGAGATTGGCGCTGACAGCTTCGGTGTTTGAAGTATCCATCTGCACCGGGCTCGTAAAAGTCAGGAAGCGGTTGAACGGGTAGTTTCTTTGCAGGCTTGCCAGTACAACCGAAAAATTCCCGCTCGCTAGAGGCAAACGAAAACGGTCCCACGTCTCTGAAGCGGAAACGGAGAATTTCGCTGTCGGACGGTAGTTCGCACGCACCCGGAATTCGTTCAGCGTTCCGCTGTAGTAGCTGCCGAAGCGCTCAAAGAAGCTGTACGTGAACTTCCGATCTCCAACTGAGACGTCGAGGTACCCTGCGGCATCGCGCTCGCGGACGCACACAGAGCCTTCTTTCGCAGCCTCAGACTGAACCCTAGTGGTCTTCGGTCGGACCGTACACCACCATGCGTGCCACAGGCTTGCCATTCTCTTCTTGTTCTGGCGTGTAGAGTTTGTGCGTTTTCATATCGACGGCCACGGTGTGTACCGCGTGCTGAACGCGAAAATCCTCCAGCTTGCGGTAGTGATCCGCATCGTCCTCATGAAAAACGGAGATCGCGCCGCTGTAGCAGGCAACGTAGATTCGCCCCAGGCCGGGATCGAACTTGATGACATCCGGCCCGCCCGCAAGCGGCAGGAATGCGATCGGAACGTTCTTATCTAGATCGAAGACGGTCATCAACTCGTTTTCTTCGCAGGAAAGAAATGCGCGGTGGTGCTCCGGATCAAGCGCCATGCCGTGGTTGCCTTTGCATCTTCCGACCGAATGACGAGCTACGACCTCGTCCGTCGCGGGATCGATCACGGCAAAGAGGTTTTGATCCTGCAGGTTGACATAGACCTTTCGCGCGACCGGATCGTACTGCGGCATTCCCGTCTCACTGTCGAAGTGCAGCGTCTTCACAATCTCGTCCTTGGTGACATCGACGACGGCTTCGGCTTTCCCCCGCTCATCCGAGACGTACAGCTTGTGGAAGGGAGTGGCGTAGGTGCTCCCGTCGGGCTTGGCTTCGGTTTTGAGCTTTTTGATCACCTTCATCTGGCTCAGGTCGACGACGCCAATGGTGTTGTCGTGCGCGTTCGAGGTGTAAAACTTCTTGAGTTCGGGAACGCATTCGACGCCTTCTGCCCCGGGGGTGTCCGTAACGGTCGCAACGACTGGGTTTGTGGTAAGGTCAATCACGTAAGTCTGATTAGCGGCGAGATGCGCCGAAATCAAATAATTGTCGGCAGTGTCGATCGTCAGATAGTCGAAGCGCTTCCCGCCCGGCCCGGGAAGGTCGAACGAAGCAATCTTCCGAAGCGTTTGTCCTTCGGCAAAAGCGCCAAGAATAAAGTAAGCGGCCAAAAAGCTGATGGCAGGTCCTATTTGCATCATTTGTGTCCCTACCGCACTCAGTCGTCGCAGTTCAGATTTTGGGCATTAGGGTCTTGATGAGTGCATCGATCTTGTTTACGAGCATCGTGCGGGCCCGTTGGTAGTCCTCGTTCGTGGACGGCACGTCCTGCCAGTCCACCAGCTTGCCTGCCGTAAGTCTCTCGGGAAACGGCACTTTGCAACCGAACGTTACGATGCGCACCGCTTGCTGAACGTCCTTTTCCGCGATCTTCTGCGGCTTCCAACTTGCGATCTCCAGTCCGTCTTTTGCGAGATTGACTCTGACTTGCTGCGGTACCTCTGCATCAGGATTGATTCCACGAGCGATGGCGCGGTATGGCAGACTCCTTTGCTCCGCCACTCGATTGAAGTGTGCAGCGGCGATCACGCTCTTTGCCGATCCGTGTTCGCAAACGAACAGAATTGTTTGCTTCTGCGGGTTATCCTGGCCGGATGCTGGGATCAATCCCAACAGCGGGGCCAACGCGAGCATGAATGTTGTACGCATCGCTATCGGTTCTTGCCCAACTCGCCGAGGGTAGCCTTAAAGGCATTCGCCAATTTATCCGCCGGCCCACGCCCCCAGTAATGCAGAAAAATCACCATCGGCTTTTCTTCTGTCATGTGATGGTGAATCGCGACGACATCAACGCCGTTCTTCCGCAGTGTCTTCAACACAGGGGTCAGCTCACTTTCGAGCATGGCAATGTCACCCGCAACGACCGCATCTTCCTGCGTGCCGTAGAATGCCGCCCAGGTATTGAGCCCCATGCGCGCATTGATCGCAGCGCCGTGGTCCTTCATCGCGATGTCGTTGCGTCCGACCGTGATTTTGTAGACCGCGCCGGACTGCTCGCCCGCATGTCCAACTATCTGCGCGATCTTCGCCGTGTCGAGCGCGGGGCCGCTCGTCGCGAGGGGCGAGGTCCCTTCTGCCTTTAAGTGGCCGATGAGATCAAGGCCCGGCTTCACTTCCCGCGCGAGGTCCGCCGCTTTTCCCATGCCGTGCACGTGCATGTAATAGACATGCGGGTCGTCCCAAAAGAAATGGTTGTGCAGAGCCGTCACTTCGATCCCGTTGTCCAGCAGCGCCGACATCACAGGATTCACTTCCTCCTGCAGCAGCACCAGGTCGCCCATCATCACCTCGCCGCCGTCCGCTGTTTTTGTAAAGGCGACCCAGCCGCCGAACCCGAACGGAGTTGGAGTCGACACTTGTTGAACCGTCATCTTGAGATCGTTGCGGGGAATATTGACCTTAAGAACTCCGTCCTTAAAGTCCCCCTTGCGGTCTAGGGATTTCAGCACCTCCTGGTAGTCGGCTGGAACCTCCTGCGCCATCGTCGCCACTACGGAAAAAACCAGGCAGCCCAACACCACAAACATCGTGGGTTTGATCATTCGTGACATCGAACACCTCCTGTGTCCTTCGGCTAGTGAAACTCGACTGAGCGCTACTTAGCGGGAGCCGCCGCGTCGGAAGCCGGTTTCGTTACGACGTGGCTTCCCGCCCTAAGTTCGTCGGTGCCTCTCCCCGCTACTTCATCTCCCTCGCGCAATCCGCCGAACACCTCGATAGACTTTCCATCTATCTCTCCGGTTTGCACGTTGACCCACTCCGCGTTTCCGTCGCGGATGCGTATGACAAATGTCGCTTCTGTGGTCCTGGCGACTGCAGAAACGGGAACGAACAGAGTTGCCTCGACCCGACGCACCGGCCAAAGCACCTCCGGGAACATCCCAGAACTCAAGCGTCCGTCAGCGTTGTTGACGTCCAGTTCCACTGGCATCGTCCGCGTCTTTACGTCCACGGAGTGCGCTATGCGTGCAATCGTTCCGCCAAATGTCTGGCTTGGATAGGCCGGAACGCTAAACTGCACTTTCGTGCCCTGGCTCATGCCGGCTACATACTTTTCAGGAACCGGAACAACCAGCCGCAGCTTGTTCGACTTTTCCACTCGCAGCATTGGCGTCGCCGCCCCCGACGTACCGTTGGCTGGTCCCACTAGAGAGCCCGGATGCACGTTTCTCTCCGTAACGACACCGTCGAAAGGGGCGCGCACGAGGAGATAGCTTTCGATGTCGGACACCGACTTCAGCGCCGACTTCGCTGCATCTGCGCTCCCCTTCATGGCATCGAGGCGAGCTCGGTCTGCGTCCACCGCGCGCTGAGCAACTTCCAGATCGTTTCCGGCGACCACGCCGGGCGTCGCCGAGGCGCTTTTCAAGCGTTCATAAGTACTTTGGTCCGACGCCAATTTCGCTTCCGCTTCCGCGCGTTGGGCCTCCGCAGCCTGCAGTTTTGACTGCGCCTCCGCCCGTTGCGCGGCAACCTCCGGGGCAACCAGGCGGGCCATAAGCTGTCCGGATTTGACATGCGTTCCGCGATCCACGCTGATCGAATCTACGTACGCCGTGACCTTCGGGAAAACGGCCACAATTTCATACGCTTGCAGCTCACCCGGGAGGCGTGTGGTAATGGACAGTGTTTTCGCGGAAACCTTCGCGACTTCCACGGTTGGAGTAGCTGGGGCGGAGGCTTGAGCCTTGGTGTTCGAATCGGAGTTCGAGCCGCACGATGCGCAAGCGCAGACTGTGACCACCAAAACCGAGCTCGACAAAATTCCGAATCGCTTCATGCCGTTTCTCCAGGCAAAGAATTCTCGTTTCGAGCAAAGGCGCTCGCCGGATCATCCGGATCGAGCGAGGGAGATCGCACACCGGCGCGCTGCTGAACCAACGAAAACACTAAGGGAAGAATGAGCAGCGTTGCCATGGTGGCGAAGAGCAACCCGCCGATGACGGCGCGACCGAGCGGGGCAGTCTGCTGGCTGCCTTGGCCGATGCCGAGCGCCATGGGAATCATGCCGGCAATCATAGCCATGCTCGTCATCAAAATCGGTCTCATTCGCGTTTTCGCCCCCTGCATCGCTGCGTCCTTCGCCCCATTTCCGGCTCTTCGGTATTCTTCGGCGAAAGTAACGAGCAAGATGGCATTGGCGACCGCGACGCCGATGGCCATAATCGCGCCCATGAACGATTGAATGTTCAAACTCGTTCGCGTGAGTAGCAGGACGAAAAGCACGCCGCAGATCACCGCCGGCACTGTTGAAAGCACCACGAAAGCCAGCCTTAGCGATTGAAAGCTTGCAGCAAGGAGCAGATAGATCACCAGAACCGCGAGAAGCAGTCCGATTCCGAGGTTGGCCAGCGTCTGCTTCATCGGGCCAATTTGCCCACGGATGGTGACCTTGACTCCGCGAGGAACTTCCCCGGCTCGTTTGATCGCGCTCTCCAGCTCTGTCGAAATCCGGCCAAGGTCCTCGCCAGCAACGTTCGCGGTGAGCGTCACCATGCGCTGTCCGTTCAGCCGGTGGTATTCACCGACGACACTGCCGTACCCCACTTGCGCTACGTCGCCCATCAGCGGATGCGCGGCCGCGCCCTGGGTGACCGGAATATGCTCGAGGTCCTGGACTGAGGTAACGTCAGACTGTGGAACCTGCACCTGGACTTGATACGCGACGCCGGACTTGGGATCGGCCCAATAGTTCGGCGCCACGAACCGGCTCGACGATGTGGCCGCGAGGAAAGACCGTCCGACGCTAGCGGTCGTCACCCCCAACTGACCGGCGCGCTCTCTGTCCACGTTGATGTTGATGCTGGGATAGTCGAGCGGTTCGTCGTACTGCAGGTCCCGAAGCGCGGGAATCTTGGCGACCTCTGCACGCAGCTGCGCAGCGAAGGCACGGTCCGCGCCAAGGTCCGGGCCGCCGACATTGATTTCGACGGGCGTCGGAGCGCCGAAATTCATGATCTGCGTGACGATATCTCCGGCTTCGAAGGAAAACTGACAGCCCGGAAACTTGTCGGGCAAAAGCTTTCGCAAACGCTCTTCGAATTGATCCACCCGGATATTGGAGTCCGGGTTCAGCGCCACCCGCAGTACCGCTTCATGCTGACCGCTGGTCCAGAGATAAATCGTGTTGATGGGATAGTTCGGTGGAGGCGCGCCCACATAGCTGAGAGTCACCCCGACATTTCCTGTCCCGGCAGCCTCGTGAATGGTGCGCAGAACGTCGAGGCTAAGCCGTTCCGTGGTCTCGACTCGCGTACCGACGGGCGCACGGAACCTTAGGAGAAGCTGCCCTGCGGAAACACGCGGGAAGATCTCTCTTCCGAGATATGGGCCGAGGAGAGCAATCACCAAGAGCGATACGACAACATAGGCTGCGACCGTCAGCCCGCGAATGGTGCTGAGCCGGCTGAGGATGCGGCCGAGTCTGTCCCGTACGTGGTTCAGAAGCGACGGAGTGTCTTCCGCTTCCCGCGCATGCTCGTGCAGAATCCACGTCGACAACACCGGCACCAGCGTGCTCGACAGCAGATAGGAAGCGGCCATCGCAAAACCCACCGCAAGAGCCAGCGGCACGAAAAGTGCGTGGGAAACTCCTGTCATGAAAAACGACGGAACGAACACGGCGAGAATGCACAGCATCGCGAGAAGGCGCGGAATCTGCACTTCTTTGCTGGCCTCCAAAACCGCGACTGCTCGTCCGCGTCCCTGCCCGAGATGGCTGTGAATGTTTTCCATTACCACAGTAGACTCATCGACGAGAATCCCGACGGCCAGTGCCAAACCTCCAAGCGTCATGATGTTTACGGTCTGGCCCGCGCCCCATAGCGCCACAACCGCCGTGAGCAATGCGAATGGAATTGTCGCGACGACGATGATGGCGCTCCGCCAGTCGCGCAAGAAGAGCAGCACCATCACGCCCGTTAAGACCGCGCCGAGCAAGCCCTCCTTCACGACCGACAGCAAAGAGTTCCGAACGTAGGACGACTGATCGAATTCGTAGTCAATCTTGATGTCGGGCGGAACGACAGACTGGAATTGGGAAAGACTCGCTTTCACTTCATTGACGACGCTCAGCGTCGAAGCGTCGGCACGCTTCGTGACCGGGATGTAGACGGTCCGCCGTCCGTTGACTTCGGCATAGCCGGTAATAATGTCGCTCGAATCTTCTATGCTGCCGACGTCCCGCAGGAAAACCGTTGGACCCGCACCGGTGCGAATCGGTAGATTCTGCAGATCCTTGATATTCGTCACTACGGAATTGATCGGTGCGAGCCGCAGCAAGTCTCCCGTGCGGACGTTTCCTGCCGGCACAATAGTGTTGCCGCTGTTGAGGGCCTGCACGACTTCTTCCGGGGCCATGCGATAGGCGCGCAAGCGTTCGGGATCGACGCTCACCACAATCGTTCGCGCGGCTCCTCCGAACGGCGGAGGCGCCGAAACTCCAGGCAAAGTTGCAAAAAGGGGGCGAACTCGATTCAGCGCCAAATCCTGAATTTCACCAACGCTCTTCATGGCGCTCGAAAAAACCAAATAGCCGACCGGGACGCTGCCGGCGTCAAATCGCATGATGAAGGGCGCGACCGTGCCGGGAGGCATGAACGCACGCGAGCGATCCACATACCCGACCGTCTGCGCCATTGCCTGGCTCATGTCCGTGCCCGGATGAAATGTCAGCTTCAGCAACCCCACGTTTTGTATCGACTTCGATTCGACCGACTCAATCCCGGTGATGTAGAGGAAGTGATACTCGTAGTAGTAAACGAGATAGCCTTCCATTTGCGCGGGAGACATTCCGCCATAGGGTTGCGCCACGTAAATCACCGGCAGATTCAAATTCGGGAAAATGTCGATTGGCATTCGCGTGAATGCGAGGATCGAGCACAACGCCGCCCCAATCACCAACACGATGACCGAGATGGGATTCCGAAGTGCGCTGCGCAAAAGCCACACGGCTATTTCAACCCCAGCGTAGCGCGTAGAGATTCAAAAAAGGGACCCAGGTCGCCCTCTGCCGCGGCAACCGAAGCGAGGTTCTGCCAAACCGCCAGGCGCGCTAACGAATCGTCAATTTCGGATTGCACCAACAAACTCTGTGCGTCGGAAACATCTACGAGCGTGGCGAGGCCCGATTGATACCGTGCGCGCTCTTGCGACTCGGTCGTTCGAGCCGCTTCAAGTTCAGTAGGCGTGTTCTCGGCTACCTTTCGTGCACCGTCTAGCGATGCCTGCGCCTTGCGCAGTTGCCCGGTTAGGTCTTGCAACGTCTGATCGTAACGAGCCTGTTCAGCGCGCTCATTAGCTGCCTCGACAGCCTTCTTGGAATGAATGGAAAAAATGTCAAAAACCGGAAATGTCACAGTTACCCCGGCACCCCAGTTTGCTCGGTCTGGCCCCAACCCTTCCGTGCCACCCAAAAATTTACCGGCCGGGTCGAAACCGCTACCCCGGCCCATCACTACGGATTGCAGATAGAGCTTCGGGTAGTACGAACGGTCGAGCGCTCGAACCAGCAATTGCGATTCTTCAACCCGCGCATGCTGGGCAGTCGCAGCTGGGTTTCTGGAAAGGGACGCAGTCTGGTTCGAACCGGCGGGCGTTCCAGTCAGCAGACCGTCGCCTTCGATTTCAACCGACGCGTCGGCGATGCCAAGGAGGTTTGCGAGCAGAGCGCGGCTCATCGCTTCTTGCTGCTGCGCCCTCGCCAGGTAAACTCGGGAACGGGCGCGTTCCGCGTCGGCCCGCGAGGCTTCCGCGCCCGCACGCAACTGGTTATCTACCAGGACATGGACCGATTTGGCGAAGGTCTCTCGGCGTTCGACGTCGGCCCGGGCGGCCCGGACCGTTTCCTCAGCCGCAAGAAGCGTTAGGAATGCGTTCACCGTGGCCACGCCCACATCCAAGCGAGTCAGCGAAGCCTCGGCTGCCGCGCGGTTTTGTGCCGCACGGGCAGCGTCCACTCTCGCTCCGCGATATCCGAAATCAAGAGGTTCCCAGGAAAACAGCAATCCGCCGGCACTTCCCCAAGCACTTTGATTCGACGGTGATAGCGCGACCGGGCCTGTAATCGGGGCCGTGACGGAGTTAGGTATCAGCAGACCCGTGATGTTGTTATCTGTCGCGCGATTTGTCTGCCACAGGATATCGGTCCTCGGCAAATAACTCTTTCGTGCCAGACCGACGCCCGCTTCCGCAGCCCGGGAGCGCTCCAGAGAAGCGCGCACCGCAGGGTAATTTTTGAGCGCAAAATCCACCGCCTGTTCGAGTGTGAATGTTCGTTTCGCCGGCTCGCTCGTCTGCGCACGCGATTCCCCTAGCGTCACCAGCGCGACAAACGCGACAGCGCCAGCCATCCAGTATTTCCTTTGATTTCCCCACGCAATCATTGACGCCTCATCTCCCGAATCAGGTTCCTCCGCCAGCCTAGTGTTGAGGGTTTTCAACTCACTTCGCTGGAGAGTGATAGAGCCCTTCAATCAATTCCATGCCGCGGTCCAGAAGCTTTTTGTCCGCGAGTCCCTGACGCGCCCAGCCTTTGAGGATTTCGTCGACGCCGTAACCTTCCCTGCGACCGTATCGGTCGTCCAAAAGGTCTGCGTCGTGAATCATCTGTCCGATCGCCGCCACGCGTGAATCGCGGATTCGAAAAGCTTTTTCGAGCGTCTCGAACGTGCAGTCGCCGCCCCAATGACCGAATCCGCCCTCTTGAAACATGTCGTAAGGCACTGCTTCTGCCGGCACGTGATCTTCCAGCGCAAACTCAAAACGACATTTCGGATCAATAAAGCGCCGAATTAACCAAGCGGACGCGCAGCGATCGACGCCCGGTCTTGGTCTGGTCACCCACACTCGGCTTTTGTATTCCTTAGGATTGACCCGCACAGCTTTGCTCATGCTGTTCGGCGAACTCGCCTGTTCGAGCAGTTCACGCACGCGGGCCTGGAGTGGACTCTCGAAGAAATCGATTTCCACGATCTCCTGAAAGCGGTTTCGCAACCGTGCAAGCCGAGCCGTGTTCTGCCCGCTTCCTCCGTGTCTGGTCAGATTTTGAATCTGCTGAATGAGCTGCTGATACTCACTCACGCGGGCCTCGGAGAACCGTCCTCTTAGCTGTGCGGGCGAGAGGTTGTCGATCGATTCCACGCGCACCACAGACGCGTCGCCTCCATATCTGCGAATCGACGTCGCAAGCCACTGAAACCGTTCCTCGTTGCTTGGGTCGCTCGGCAGCAAATAGCCTGAGTTACCGAGCAGCACAGTTCCATAGCGCTGCAATTTCCGCCAAATCTCGACACGTTTGCTCGCGCGCTTCGCTGGAAGGGTAAAGACCAGCAGGAGCCACTCTTTCTGCTCTCGCTCTTGTACGCTCATTTCTTGATGATGTTATATGTGTAACTTCCAGTCAAGACGGGGATTTACCGTAAGTCCAGAAGAGATGAGACAACTTGTTTACCTATTCGAGCCGCTTTGCACGGTTATTGAGTTGTCGATTTGCCTGGATATCCTTCGCCCACGAACCGCAGCTGCTCGCGCAACCCATGTTCTTGCGCAGCCAGCGGCAGGAATTGTGGATGCCAGAATGGACCCGCTCAGGCTCCGGCAGAGAAGCCATCGCGTGCACCATAGAGATCTCTCGTTTTGTCGACGTCCTTGATCTGTCGAACAACACTAGAAGCTGTTGCATAACCTAATACAACCCTTTGAGATCAGGGTGGTTGTGTCTTGTGAAATAACGGATAAACAGAACCGGCAGCGCCCAGGGAGGGTCGATGG
>Ga0306921_10002304_pt1 | contig 19124 bp, 17 predicted proteins | sample sta12Cox44000080_FD_203760 | JGI IMG/M metagenome (GOLD analysis project Ga0306921, IMG submission 203760) | Lab enrichment of tropical soil microbial communities from Luquillo Experimental Forest, Puerto Rico - statoxic.12C.oxic.44.000.080 (v2)... | ecosystem: Environmental > Terrestrial >... | reverse complement strand
GGCCGTGGTCGATGATCCGCCCCCTGCCGCAGGATCATCGCTTCTCCGATCCCGATTGGGAATTACCCGCCTTCAACCTGCTGGCGCAGGCATTCCTGCTTCGCGAAAAATGGTGCCAGCTCGCCACATCAAACGTGCGTGGAGTTGCGCCGTCGAACGCTGCGATCACCGATTTCACGCTCCGGCAAATTCTCGACACATTGGCGCCGCCGAATTTCGCCTTCCTCAATCCCGAAGTGCTCCGCAAGATCATGGAATCGGGCGGCGGCAATTTCGTCTCCGGGTTTCATAACTGGGTCGACGACGTTCAGCTCCTGCTGGCTGGCGGCCAGACAAGGCCTTCGCCGGATTTCGTGGTTGGCAAGGATGTTGCCGCAACAAGGGGCAAAGTCGTCTACCGCAACGAACTGATCGAGCTCATTCAATACGCGCCGACGACAAAGAAAGTGCGACCCGAGCCGGTGCTCATCGTGCCGGCATGGATCATGAAGTACTACATCCTCGATCTTTCGCCGCACAATTCGCTGGTGCGGTTTCTGGTCGAGAACGGCTTTACGGTCTTCATGATCTCCTGGCGCAATCCGACGCAGGAGTACCGCGACTACGGTATGGAGGAGTACCGCAAGCTCGGAATCGACGCCGCGATTGCCGCGATCAACCAGATCGTCCCAGGGCAGCCCATCCATGCGGCGGGCTATTGCCTCGGCGGCACGCTGCTTGCGATCGCCGCCGCGCATCTGGCCAGGCAGCGCCCCGATTGTCTGCGCTCGATCACCTTTCTTGCCGCGCAGACGGATTTTACCGAGGCGGGAGAGCTCACGCTGTTCATCAACGAAAGTCAGGTCGCTTTTCTTGAAGACATGATGTGGGAGCGCGGCGTGCTCGATACCACGCAGATGGCCGGCGCATTCCAGATACTCCGCTCCAACGACCTCATCTGGTCGCGCCTGGTTCGCGATTACCTGATCGGAGAGCGGGAGCCGCTCAGCGATCTGATGTCCTGGAACGCCGATGCCACCCGCATGCCCTTTCGCATGCATTCGGAATATCTGCGCAAGCTCTTCCTCAACAACGATCTTGCCGAGGGGCGCTATAGTGTTGACGGCAAGCCGATTGCGCTCTCCGATCTCCACGCGGCGATGTTCGTGGTCGGGACGCTGCGCGATCACGTCGCGCCCTGGAAATCAACGCATAAGATACATTTCCTCGCCGACGCCGAGATCACCTATGTGCTCGCAAGTGGCGGGCACAATGCCGGCATCGTTGCGCCTCCCGGCGAAGAAGGCCGCACCTATCAGGTGCTGAGGAAGGAGGCCGACGGTCCCTATGTCGGGCCGGAGGAATGGCTCAAGCTTGCCCCGCGGCGCGAGGGTTCGTGGTGGCGCGAGTGGACGAGCTTTCTCGACGCACATTCCGCCGAGCCGGTGGCGCCACCGCCGCTGGGAGGATTCCGGCAGAAGGACGTGTCGCTCGCGGATGCACCCGGGGAGTACGTGCTGCAGCGCTAATTCTTCAGATGCGCCCGCGCCCGCGCGAGCGTCTCTTGCGGCGAGGCGGAGGCATCCACGACCGGCCACTCGAGCCGGCCAATATCGAGGCCCTCCTGGAGCAGCGCCACGTCGCGCGTTGCGTCCGATGCATCGCTTCCGCGCGATGCGATACGCTGTAAGCGAAGGTCGAGCGCGGCATCGAGGAAAATTCCGTGGAACGTGGCGCCGTTTGCGCCAGCGAGCGAGGGCAGCGGTTCGCGTTCGGCCGCGCGCAGAAACGCGGCATCGAGCACGACCGAAAAGCCCTGGGCGAGCGCAGCCGCGCCACGCTCGGCCAGGGTTCGATAGACATGTGCAGTCACATCTTGCGCATAGGCCGCCTCGGGCAAGGCCGTGAGCGGATCGACGCCGAATAGCTCCTTGCGAATGACATCCGAGCGCAGCACCACCGCGCCCGGCGGCGGGTCGAGTGTTGCGGCAAGGTTGCGCGCCAGCGCGCTCTTGCCGGTGCCGGATCGGCCACCCACTGCGATCAGCGAGGGCGGCGTTGGTGCGATCAGGCGCAGCGCCAGGTCGAAATATGATCTCGCCTTGGTCGTGTCGGCGGGATCGCCCGGGAACTGTTCATGTCTGGTGAAGAGCACAAGCGCCCGGATCGCCGCGCGCATGGAGAGATAAAGGGGCAGGAGGCGAAGCCCCTCGATATTTTCATGCCATGTCGTGTGGAGATAGCGATCGAACAGCCGGTTCGCGGCGACCCCTTGACCGAAGTGGAGGAGGTCCATGAGCGGAAAGGCGAGGTCGTAGAGAATGTCGGTGGTGGCGATGACGGGATCGAACTCGATCGCGTCGAACAGCACCGGCCTGTCGTCGATAAGGACGATATTGCCGAGATGGGCATCGCCGTGACAGCGCCGCACAAATCCGGCGTCTGCGCGCTGCCGGATCAGGGAAAACAGCGCGTCGAGCCGGCCAACGCTTGCCGCGTGAAGCCGCTCGACATCTCGGTTCGCAAGCGAAAGGTGCGTGCGAAACTTCTCGGTGTTGCGGTCGATGATGCCACTCAGCGCCGCCAGCCAGGTTGACCCATCGAACCGCATCGCGGTCCTGTGGGAAGCGGCGAGTTCATCGGCAAGCATCTCGGCAAGTCCGGGCGCGATCTGTCCTGTGGCTGCGAGATGGTCGAGCGTGCGTTGCTCATCGAAGCGCGTCATCTCGACGGCCCATTCGACCGGCGGTCCGTCGCCGTCGATTTGAAGTCCGTGCAATCCGAGCGTGACCGGTACGACGCGGCGGTAAAGCGCGGGCGCGGAGCGCCTGTTGACCGCGAGCTCCTCCTCGCACGCGTGCTTGCGCTTATCGAGCGTCGAGTAGTCGAGGTAAGGCAGACGGACCGCCCGCTTGATCTTCAAGACGCGGTCGCGTTCCAAGAACACGATGGAGGCATGCGTGTCGACGCGCTTGAGGTCGCCTCGCGAGGCGTCGCCGAGAAATGCAAGCACCGCCTCCTGGCCGTCGCCACGGCCGCTCTGCGCAGGTGGCGTCACGGTCGCAACACCGCCGCGCCGACGAGCTTGCCGTCCCTCAGGCGCGACAAGGCTTCATTGGCCCGATCGAGCGGAAAGATCGTCGTATGAGTCCGGATGCCCGCCTCGGTCGCAATTCTGAGGAAGTCCGTGCCGTCCTTGCGCGTCAGATTGGCGACGGACAGGATCTGTCGCTCACCCCAGAGAATATGATAGGGAAAGCCGGGGATATCAGACATATGGATTCCCGCGCACACGACGCGGCCGCCCTTGCGCAGCACGCGTAGCGCCTGCGGCACCAGGGCGCCGACCGGCGCGTAGATGATGGCGGCGTCGAGTTCGACCGGTGGCGTGTCTTCGGACGCTCCAGCCCAGTGTACGCCGAGCGAACGCGCGAGCGATTGTGCCTCCCCGTCGTCCTTGCGCGTGAAAGCATAGACCGAGCGCCCCTGCCAGCGCGCAACTTGGGCCACGATGTGTCCGGCCGCGCCGAAGCCGTAGATGCCGAGATTGCGGGCGTCTTGCGTCATCACCAGCGAGCGCCAGCCGATCAACCCGGCGCAGAGCAGGGGCGCGAGCTCGGCGTCGTCACCGGCCTCGCCAAGCGGGAAGCAGTAGTGGGCATCTGCGATCAGGTGTGTGGCGAAACCGCCGTCCCGCGTGTAACCCGTGAATTGCGGATGGTCGCAGAGATTTTCCTCTGACCTTAGGCAATATGGACAACTGCCGCAGGTCGAGCCCAACCATGGAACGCCCACGCGCATACCGACCGAGAGGTCGCTTACGCCTTGACCCAGCACTTCGACCCGACCGACCACCTCGTGACCCGGGATAATGGGATAGCGTATTTGTGGCAGTTCCCCGTCGACGACATGCAGGTCGGTTCGACATATGCCGCAGGCGCTGACCTTGACGCGGACCTCGCCGGGCCCGGGATCCGGATCAGGGCGCTGTGCCCGGCGCAGGGCCGTGCCGGGCGCTTGAAGAACCATGGCATCCATGATGCTTTTCCAAAGCGTAGTTTGGCGAGCAATTTGGCGACCTGGGGCCAGAACCGATTGATCCTGGTCAACCTTATGAGGGCACCGACGCAATAGAGGTAGCGGCGTCAATCGAGCTTAACCAGGAGGCAAACCCTGACCAAGTTCGTCCTTCCTGGCGGGGCATTCCCGTTTTTCATCAGGGCATTCGCGAAAGGATCCGACATGTACGAGTTCCTTCAAGAAACTGTCGCAGACAACATGACCGGAGCGGTTAAAAGCGTGACGCCGGAAACGACGGTGGGCGACCTTTATCGTCTTTTCGCGGCGGATGAGTTCGACGCCTATCCGGTCCTGAAGGATGAGGTCCTGGTCGGTATGGTCTCGAAGCTGGATGCCCTGAAGGTGTTTGCCTTTGCCAAGGATCAACTTCTGCCGCACTACGCCGACGGGATGGGCGGGACCGTCAATGACATCATGACGACGGAGGTCACCGCAGTTGAGCCCGACACCAATCTGCAGCGCGTCCTGCAGCTGTTGGTCGAGCATCAAGTCAAGAGCTTGCCCGTGGTCAATCAATGGCGGAACCTCGTGGGCATTATCGCGCGCGAGGACGTGATGCGGGCCATGGCGCGCTGTGCGCAGCAGCCGACAACGACTTCCTCCGAAGCGACGCGATGTCTACCTTCGGCCTAGAACGGGTATTCGCGCCGCGAAACGTCGCGCTGGTCGGCGGCAGTCCGCGCGCGTCGTCGCTTGGTGCTGCGATTCTGCGCAATCTGTGCGCAGACGGTTTTGCGGGCGAAACCGCCGTCGTCAATCCCAGGCATTCGTCGATTGGCGGGCGCAGCACCTTCCCGAACCTTTCTTCCCTGCCGGCTGTTCCGGACCTGATCGTGGTGACTGCGCCGGCAGAGAGCGTTCCGGGCATCATTGCAGAAGCGGGCCGGCTCGGCGTGCCAGGGGCAGCCATCATCTCCGCTGGGCTCGGTCACGGCGAGGGCTCGCTTGCCGAGGCCGCGTTGCAGGCGGCGCGTGCCCACAAGGTTCGCCTTATCGGGCCCAATTGCCTCGGCATCATGTTTCCGCCCTGCGGTCTCAACGCGAGCTTCGTCGCTCACCGGCCCGGCAATGGTCCGCTCGCCCTGATCTCGCAATCCGGTGCAATCTCCGCGGCCATGGTCGAATGGGCCGCGCAGAAAGCGATCGGCTTCTCGGGGATTGTTTCGATCGGCGATCAGCTGGACGTCGATATCGCCGATTTGCTCGACTATTTTGCGTTCGACGAGCGCACGCGGGCGATCCTCCTGTATCTCGAATCGGTCAAAGATGCCCGCAAGTTCATGTCGGCGGCACGCGCGGCCGCCCGTCTTAAACCGGTCGTCGTCGTCAAATCGGGGCGGATGGCGCAGGGGGCAAAGGCTGCGGCAACCCACACCGGCGCGCTCGCCGGATCGGACGCGGTCTATGATGCGGCGTTTCGGCGTGCCGGGCTGTTGCGAGTCTACGATCTTCGCGCATTGTTCGATTGCGCCGAGCTGCTTGGCCAGAACCGCGCCGCGACTGGCAAGAACCTCGCGATCCTGACCAACGGCGGCGGATTGGGCATTCTTGCCGTCGATCGCCTCGCGGAACTTGGCGGGGTCGCAGCACCGCTTGCAGAGGAGACCAAAGCGCGCCTGGATGCGGTTCTTCCGCCGATTTGGTCCAAGGCCAATCCGGTCGATATCGGCGGAGACGCCGATGCCGCGCGCTACGTCGCTGCACTCGATGTCCTTCTCACCGATCCTTCCAGCGATGCCTTGCTTATCATGAACGTCGAGACGGCAATTGCGTCGTCCCCCGACATTGCAAGGGCCATCGTGCAACGCCTTGGCGATGACCACGGCGGGCAAATACGCCCGACGTCCAAGCTGGTCCTGGCCGCGTGGGTCGGGACCGACGAGAGAGCGGCTCCGATATTCGAGAAAGCGGCCATTTCCCATTTCCCGACGGAAGATGACGCCGTTTGTGCTTTCATGCACCTGATCAAGCATCGCGAGGCGATCGATGCGCTGATGGCAACACCACCGAGCGTCTCGTCCTTGTTCACGGCAGACATCGGCAGCGCCAGGGAAGTGATCGCGGCGGCGCTGGCCGAAGGCAGGTCCTGGCTTGACCCGATCGAGAGCACCAGGCTGCTGCAGGCCTATTACATCCCGACGGTGCCGACCTTCGCGGCCCGCGGCGCGGACGAGGCGGCGGACCGCGCTGCGCCGTTTATCGACCAGGGATCTGCGATCGCGGTCAAGATCCGCTCCTGCGACATCACGCACAAGTCCGACGTCGGCGGCGTCATGTTGAACCTGACGACGACAGAAAGCGTCCGCGATGCGGCGAACGAGGTGATGGCGCGGGCACGGCACGCGCGACCCGAGGCGCGAATCGAGGGTGTGACGATCCAGCCGATGATCACGCGACCGGCGGCCCGCGAACTGCTGCTCGGATTGGCCGACGACCCGACTTTCGGTCCGGTCGTGGTTTTCGGCCATGGCGGAACCGCGGTTGAAGTCATCAACGACAAGGCATTGGCGCTTCCACCGCTCGATATGAACCTTGCGCGCGCCCTTGTCGGGCGCACCGCCGTCGCGCGGCTGTTGCAGGCCTACCGCGACGTTCCCGCCGTGCCGCCGGATGCCGTGCCGCTGACGCTCATCAAGCTTGCAACGATGGCGGCCGATCTTCCCGAGATCAGCGAACTCGACATCAACCCGCTGCTGGCCGACGGCGATGGCGTGCTGGCGCTGGATGCCCGCGTCGCCATCAAGGCGCCGACGAGATTTTTTGCCGGCAGGACGCGCTTTGCGATCAGGCCCTATCCTGCCGAATGGGAGCGCCGCCTTGAACTCGCGAACGACTGGAAAATAGCCGTCCGTCCCATGCGCCCCGAGGATGAGCCGGCGCTTGCCGCGTTCCTGCGTCGCGTGACCCGCGAAGATCTCAGGCTTCGGTTCTTTCATGCGATGAAGGAATTTTCGCATACCTTCACCGCCCGCCTGACGCAGCTCGACTACGCGCGTGCAATGGCGTTCGTGGCCACCGATCCCGCGACCGGCGATATTCTCGGCGTGGTGCGGCTGCACTCCGATTCCCGCTACGAGACCGCCGAATATGCGATCCTGCTTCGTTCCGACCTGAAGGGCAAAGGGCTCGGTTGGGCGCTGATGCAGCTGCTGATCGATTATGCGAGGTCGGAAGGATTGAGGAGGCTGTCCGGCGTGGTGTTACGCGAGAACACCGCCATGCTGACGATGTGCCGCGAACTCGGATTTGAGGTCACGAGCGACCCCAACGATGCCAGCGTCGCCAAGGTGTTCCTTGATCTTGCCGCCCGGCAAGCGGAGCGTGCGAGCATTCCAGACTGAATCTTGAAAAGCGGGAGTTCCAATTGACTGGCGCACCTGAACTGAGCGCGACCGACGGCGAAAGCTCGACGTTGCATCCGAGCGGAGCCTGGACGGTTACCAATGTAGAGGTCCTCGAGCAGCTCTGCGAAGGCTCATCGACAACGCGCGTCTCCTCGATCGATCTCAGCCGCGTGACTGCGCTCGATACCGTCGGCGCCTGGCTGTTCGAAAAGATGGCCCGCCGATTGGCCAGGTCTGCCGCAAGACCGTCCTTTGTCGGGGTTTCAGATTCCTATGCTGGTCTGATGCGGGAGGTGGAAGTAATAAACCGCAGGCAGCCGATTGCCAAACAGCGCGGCAGCGTGCTGCTTGATTACCTGGAACGGATTGGCCGCGGGCTCGCCGACGAGAGCGCGGGTTTCCTGCAGATGCTCGGCGCCTTCAGCACCGCGTTGTTTGGCGTATTGCGCCGTCCGCGTTCCTTCAGGATGACCTCGCTGGTCTATCAGCTTTACAGGGTAGGTTGGCAGGCAATCCCGATCATGGTCCTGATCACCTTTCTGATCGGCGCCATCATTGCCCAACAGGGCTTCTTCCACTTCCGCAAGTTCGGTGCCGAATCCTATACCGTGGACATGGTGGGCATCCTGGTGTTGCGCGAGCTCGGCGTGCTGATCGTCTCGATCATGGTGGCGGGACGCTCGGGGAGCGCGTACACCGCCGAGCTTGGCTCAATGAAGATGCGCGAAGAAATCGACGCCTTGTCGACGATGGGCCTCGACCCCGTCGAGGTGCTGATCCTGCCGCGCGTCATCGCGTTGGTGATTGCGTTACCGATCCTCTCACTGATCGGATCGATGGCGGGGCTTTACGGCGGCGGTGTGGTGGCCCAGTTCTATGGCGACATGGCGCCGGCGGTGTATCTCGAGCGGCTGCGCGATGCCGTGTCGGCGACCACTTTCAAGGTCGGCATGCTCAAGGCGCCGTTCATGGCGTTCGTGATCGGGATCGTGGCCTGCGGCGAGGGCCTGCGGGTGCAGGGCAGCGCCGAATCGCTTGGCAAGCAAACGACGATTTCCGTGGTCAAATCGATCTTCCTGGTGATCGTGCTGGACGGTTTGTTTGCCGTGTTCTTTGCCTCGATCGGGATGTAGCCATGCCGGAGCAGGATATCGCCATTCACGTGCGTGATCTCGTGGTCGGCTTCGGCAAGAACACCGTGATCGATCATCTCTCCCTCGACGTTCGTGCGGGCGAGATCATCGGGCTTGTCGGCGCCTCCGGCGGCGGCAAATCGGTGTTGATGCGCACGCTGATCGGGCTGTTGCCGAAGCGGGAGGGCGAGATCGATTTTCCGGCGATGTCCAACACAGGTGTCGGCCGCCGCGGCGTCCTGTTTCAACAGGGCGCGCTGTTCTCTGCGCTGAATGCACGGCAGAATATTCAGTTTCCGCTGCGCGAAGCGGCGCATCCCTCGGAGGCGCTACTGGAAGAGGTCGCCAATGCCAAGCTCGAGATGGTGGGTCTCACCGTCGAAGACGGCGACAAATTCCCGTCCGAGCTGTCGGGCGGCATGACCAAACGCGTCGCGCTCGCGCGCGCGCTGGCGCTCGATCCGGCGCTGTTGTTCCTTGACGAGCCGACGTCGGGGCTTGATCCGATCGCAGCGGGCGAATTCGATGCCCTGATCAAGACATTGCAGGAGACACTGCGCTTTACCGTGTTCATGATTACCCACGATCTCAACACCTTGGCTGCGACCTGCGATCGTGTCGCAGCACTTGCCGACGGCAGGATTGTCGCGCTGGGGCCATTGTCCTCCGTGCTGGCGTCCGATCATCCCTGGGTAAGGGCCTATTTTCACGGCGCGCGAGCGCAGATGCTTCACCTCGACGCGTAGCGGACGAAAGATCATGGAAACCCGTGCACCCTATGTCATTGTCGGCGCTTTCGTCCTGTCGGCGATCGTGGCGATGTTCGGCTTCGTCTACTGGCTCAACAATATGGGCGGGATCGGCAAGCGCGACACCTACCAACTTGTGTTCGACGGTCCGGTGCCGGGCCTGTTGGTCGGCGCAGCGGTGCTGTTCAACGGCATTCGTGTCGGCGAGGTCACCTCGCTCGAACTCGTCGCCGATCGCCCGCGCGACGTCCGCGCAACCATCGCGGTTGCCGAACGCACACCGGTGCGCGCCGACACCAGGGTCGGCCTCGACTTTCAGGGCTTGACCGGCGTGCCCGTTGTTGCGCTCGAGGGCGGCGACCGCGCCGATGCGCCAGCCGTGAGCGGTCCGCTCGTTGCCGAAAAGGGCGCCGGGAAGAGCATGACTCAGGCTGCGCGCGATGCATTGCGACGGGTCGACGATGTGTTGTCGGAAAATGCCGCGCCGCTGCACGACGCGATCGGCAATGTCGGTACGTTTGCCGAAGCGCTTGCGCGCAATTCGCCGCGCCTGGATGGTATCGTCGCCGGCCTCGAGCACATGACCGGGGGCGCCACGCCGCCACACAAAGTCACCTATGACCTGCAAGCGGTGGATGGGTTCGATTCGCCGCGCCGCCCGCTGCAGGCCGGCTTGACGATCGCCGAGCCGACCGCGACCACCCGCCTGCAGACCCAGCGGTTTCTGTTCGCCGACGGCGAGGAGCCGCGAGGCGATTTCGCCGACGTGCAATGGAGCGACAGCCTTCCGGCGCTGATCCAGGCAAAGCTGCTTCAGAGTTTCGAGAATTACGACATCGCCCACGCGCCGCTGCGGGCGGACAATCTTGCCGAAGGCGGCCAGCGGCTCCTGATCGATCTGCGTCGGTTCGAAATTGGCGGCGCGCCCGAGTTGCAGGCCTCGCTTGCCCTTTCGGTCAAGCTTGTCGATGGTGCCGGACACCTCCAGGCGGCACGCATCTTCGAAAAGACCGCGCCACTCGAAAGTGCCACCCCGGCGGCGGCCGCAGCCGCGTTCAACCGTGCATTCGATACGCTTGCGCGCGAGGTGGTACTATGGACTGCCTCCGCGCGATAGTCAGCGTTTGCGCGGCGTTACGCGACCGCGTTCAGCGTTGCCGGCGCCGACGCTTTCAACCGCGCGACGCAGCGATGTCACCGCACTGACCAGATGATCGCGCGAGGGGTGGTCTTGCGGTATGTGGCCCGCGGTTGCCGCCAGCTGTTCGAGCACGTCGGCGAAAAGTCCGTAGTGCATATGGACGTGGACGGATTTTTTGGTCTCGGGAGCGCCAGTTCGCTCCAGGACCAGTGCGACGCCATTCGCGTCGAAGGCAGCTTCAAAGCGCGAGGAGCGTTCGAACGTCCCGCTGTAGAACTTGTCGGGGTATTCGAGGGCGACTTCGGCCTTGTCCGGGATCGGCTTTGTCATGGGCCGGCCTTTCGGCTGTTTGAATTCGAACATTTTTAAGCCGTTCATCGCGAGGCGCCTTTGAGCTATGTCATCTCTTGCGGCGGTCGTCCGTAATAGTTTTTCAAACTGATTTAGCGGCGACCTGGAGCCGGCAACAGCTTGCCAAAGATCAAAGATCATTCCTTCGGACAGGATCTCGACCGCGACCTTCGTCTCGACGCGTGCCGGGGCCTTGCGCTGTGGTTCATCTACCTCGATCACGTGCCCGACAATATCTGCAGCTGGCTGACCCTCAGTCGCTACGGCTTCAGCGACGCGACCGAGCTCTTCATGTTCGTTTCGGGCGTGACCTGCGCGCTGGCCTACGGGAAGGTGCGGCAGCTCGACGGATGGTCTGCCGTCATCAGCCACACGCTGCGGCGGAGCTGGGAGATCTATGCGGCATTCCTGATCGTGACCCTCGCCTGCGTGGTGGTCGTTTATCTCGCGGGCGCGGATCGGTTCGCCGACGTGACCAATACGCGGGTCGTTTTCGAGCAGCCCGGCGAGGCGCTGTTTCGCGCCGCCATCCTGCAATATCGTCCGGTCAACACGGACGTTTTGCCCGCCTTCGTCCTCTTTCATCTCTTCTTTGCTCCGCTGCTATGGCTGCTCCTGAGGTGGCCCGGCGCGACGCTCGCTGCCTCGCTGTTGCTCTACACCCTGGTTCAGCTCTCCGGCTGGAACCTGCCGCAGTGGCCGAAAAACCCATGGTTCTTCAACCCGCTCGCGTGGCAGTTTCTGGTCGTGCTCGGTGCGTGGTGGGAGTTGGGAAACGGTAAGCTCCTGCGATCATGGCTGGCGTGGCGCGGGGCGACGATACTCGCCGCAACTTATCTGATTATCGCTCTTCTGATCGCGCTGAGCTGGAGCATCCAACCACTGGACGTCCTGGTTCCCGGCTGGCTGGGGCGCCTTATCTATCCCATCAACAAATCCGATCTCGATTCTTTGAGGCTCCTGCACTTTCTCGCGATTGCGATCCTCGTTGCGAAGCTCGTGCCGCCGGACTGGAAAGGATTGACGGCGCCGATCATGCGCGGGGCGATTCGTTGCGGTGAGAACTCCCTGGAAATCTATTGCGCGGGCGTGTTGTTGGCGCTAGGCGCCCGCATCTTGCTGGAGAAAGTCTCAGCCACGCCGGCCATCCAGATCGCCGCAAGTTTCGCAGGTATCGCTGCTTTGGTGGTGCTGGCTTCTCTGCTCACCAAGATGAAGATCGAAAGCAGAACCCAACCAAAGCTGTTTTGACTCCGGCAAAACCACGCTACCGATCGCTGCGGCGGGGGCAGTTACGCGGCTTTGACCTACGTCAACCGGTAAGGCCCTTCACGTTCTATTGTCAAAGTCCTTGACGGGCTCCGGACGCGGGATTCGACGGTGACAGAACAGGATGAACCCGTGTGGGAGGCGATAGCAGCCGCGCCCTATGACCGCGACCTCGAACTCGCCGTCATCGAGGGGAATCGTGTCCACCCGCTGGTTTTCGCCTGCCGTCGTCTGGCCAACGGTTGGGTCAGGGTCTCGAGCGGTGAGCGCATCACCGTCAGCCCGACGCATTGGCGCCTTTGGCGGAAAGGTCAGCGCTTGAGTCCCGACTTGCCAAATCGTTGATTTTTGCAGACGAATGGGGCTCAAGGTAAACCGTCAAGCGCTGCCGATCAGATCAACAGATGGCCTCGAAAAATCACGTCTGGTTTCGTTATGGCTCGGCCGCCGCGGCCGCGGCATTGGCATTCGTCCTTCTCTTTATCTTGCGCCGCTATTTCGAAGATCGCACCTTCACGGTGATCTACGTGCCGGTGGTGGTGTATGCGGCATTTGCCGGTGGGCGGGGGCCCGCAATTTTTGCCACCGTTTTGTGTATCGCCATCAGTGCGTTTTTTCTTGGTGGGGAGCTGTTTGCCAACCCCGCCAATCTGATCGATGTCGTGTTCTTCGGCATACTGGGTCCGATCCTTGGCGTCATGGGCGATCGGCTCCTGCGCGGGGCCGGGGAGTCCCGTCATCGGCAGGCACAGCTTCAGTCGATCCTCGATACGGTCCCGGAGGCGATGATCGTGATCGATGATCGCGGCATCATGCGCTCCTTCAGCATGACGGCGGAACAATTGTTCGGCTGGTCGGCCAACGAGGTGATCGGGAAGAACGTCTCGATACTGATGCCGACGCCCTACCGGCACGAGCATGACGATTATCTCCGTCGCTACCTGACCACGGGAGAGCGCCGCATCATCGGCATCGGACGGATCGTGGTCGGCGAGCGCAAGGACGGCTCGACGTTTCCGATGGAGCTCGCGGTCGGCGAGGCGCAGGTCGGCACCGACCGATTCTTCACCGGCTTTGTTCGCGACCTGACGGAGCGTCGCTCGCAGGAGCGGCGCATGCACGAGTTGCAGTCCGAACTGGTTCATGTGTCGCGCCTGACGGCAATGGGCGAAATGGCCTCCTCGCTGGCGCATGAGTTGAATCAACCGCTCTCGGCGATCACGAACTACCTTCGCGGCGCGGGAACCCTGCTCAAGTCCAAACAGGTCGACGCGTCCCGCATTCGCGACGTGCTCGACCGCAGCGCCGAACAGGCGCTTCGTGCCGGCGACATCATCAAGCGCTTGAGGGAGTTCGTCGCCAAGGGAGAAACCCAGCAGACAATCGAGAACCCGGGAGTTCTCCTTGAAGAGGCGGCCGCCTTGGCGCTGGTCGGTGCAAAGGAGCAGGGCGTGCGCGTCACGCTTCGCTGCGATCGCGATGTGCCCGACATCGTCGTCGACAAGGTCCAGATCCAACAGGTGGCGCTCAATCTCATTCGAAACGCCATCGAGGCGATGGAAACCGTCAGTCGCCGCGAGCTGACCATCGCGGTCAAGCGCCAGAAGGATGCCGCGCTGTTCTCGGTGACGGATACCGGCACCGGGATCGCGCCGGAAATCGCGCAACACCTGTTTGAGCCTTTTGTAACCAGCAAGCCGAACGGCATGGGGGTAGGTCTCTCGATATGCCGGACGATCATAGAGGCGCATGGCGGCCGAATTGTCGCCGATTCCAACAAGGGCGGTGGCACCATTTTCGAGTTCACGATCCCGCTTGCCGACGCGGAGGAAAGTCATGAACGTTAAGACTGCCGTACATATCATCGATGACGATCCGGCGATGCGCGACTCGCTGTCTTTCCTGCTCGACGTCAATGGCTTCCAGCCTTTCGCCTATGATTCGGCCAACGCGTTCCTATCCGCCGCGACGATAAATGCGATGAGCTGCGTGGTTTCCGACATCCGCATGCCGGGAATGAACGGGATCGAGCTGGTACGTAAGCTCAGGAGTCTGGGCGCGACCTGTCCAGTCATCCTGATTACGGGTCACGGCGACGTCGCGCTCGCAGTCGAAGCCATGAAGGCGGGAGCCGCGGACTTTATCGAGAAACCGTTCGACGATGGCGCGCTGTTGGGAGCGATCCGCTCCGCGCTCGAGGCTCACTCGGCGGCCCGGAGCGACAATTCCGCCAGAAAAGACGCCGAAGCACGGCTGGCGGATCTCTCGCCGCGCGAACGCGATGTGCTGCGGGGCCTCGTGGCAGGAAAGATCAACAAAGTCATCGCTCATGACCTGGGCATCAGCCCGCGCACGGTCGAGGTCTACCGCGCCAATCTCATGGCCAAGACCGGCGCGCGCAGCATGTCCGAGTTGATGCGCGTGGCCCTGGCGGCGGGCTTGTAAAGATTGATCTTCGTCAAGGCGGCCTCTCGTCCATTGCAGGATGCTGTGGGGAGCGGGAGGTTCCGGTGCCCTCATTCGACGTACGCTTTCTCAAGACCGTTTGTGACGACACCGGGCACGAGCACCGTGCGTGCCAGGCCGCTTTCACCGTCGAAGCCGCTTCGCTGACGGAAGCGGTGCAGCGGGCCGAGGTCGATTTCTGCAGGCAGAAGCACGTCCGTGACTGGACGATCTTTGCCGACTCCGTGGAGTGCCGTTACCCGACGGCCCTGACCCGGGCGTGGCTGTCCTGACGGGGATGAGATCGTGAACAGTGCTGCGCAGCGTTATGCGAGTCACAATGTTCCCCGATATACGTCCTATCCAACCGCGGCGGATTTTTCGCCGCGAGTCACCTCCAGGGAGCACGCGGCCTGGCTCGGAAATCTGGCCTCGGGTGAAAGCGTCTCGCTCTATCTGCATGTGCCGTACTGCCGCGAGATCTGTCTCTATTGCGGCTGCAACACCAAGATGGCGGTCCGCGATGATGTCGTGGCGAGCTATCGAAGCGCGCTTGAAGCCGAGATTGATCTCGTCAGCGGCCTGATCAGCCATCGCGTGGGGATCGCACGACTGCATTGGGGCGGCGGCACGCCGAGCATTCTTGGATCAGCCGGGCTGCAATCTGTCGTCGCTGCCCTGCAACGTCGATTCGCGTTCGATCCGGGATTCGAGCACGCCATCGAGCTCGACCCCCGTTACGTCAACGCGGAACTGGCGAGTGGTCTGGCTGCGCTCGGCGTCAACCGGGCCAGTCTCGGTGTTCAGGACATCAATCCGCTGGTGCAAGCCGCGATCGGCCGGCTGCAGCCGCTTGCAATGGTGGAAGCGGCCGTCGATGGCCTGCGGAGCGCGGGCATCCGCAATCTGAGTTTCGACCTGATGTACGGGTTGCCGATGCAGACCGTCGAATCGATCCGGAAAACCTGCGCTTTGGTTGTTGCGATGTCGCCGGACCGCATTGCCTGCTTTGGTTACGCCCACCTTCCCCGACTCAAGGCCAACCAGCGGCGAATTAATACGGCAACGCTTCCGACCCAGCCTGAACGCGTCGAGCAGGCCAGTGTCTTTGCCGAAGAGCTCGAACGCAACGGCTATGTCAGGATCGGCATCGATCACTTCGCAAGGCCCACCGATGCGCTGGCGCGGGCGGCCGCCTCGAAGCACCTGCACCGCAATTTCCAGGGTTATACCGACGACGACCGCAAGGCGCTGCTGGGTCTGGGCGCCTCATCCATCTCCACTTTCGCGGAGGGCTTCGTTCAAAACACCGCGGATGTTCCCCGATACATTCGCGCAATCGGATCGGGCTCGCTCGCGACGGCACGGGGTGCCACGCTCGACGACGAGGACCGGCTGCGCGGACGGATCATCGAGAGGCTGATGTGCGACTTCGAGGTCGATCTGGCCGACATCGCGCCGCGGGCCGATTTTGCAACGGAAATTTCGATGCTGGCGGAGATGAAGAGGGAGGGGCTGGTAGTGATCGGTGATGGGAAACTGACGGTCACGGATACCGGAAGATCGGTGGTGAGGGTCGTCGCATCCACTTTCGATGCTTACCGGCGTTGCCAGGGAACCCGGTTCAGCACAGCCGTATAGCCGTCGCCGCTTGATGTGGATCAAGAGGGGCGTCGTGCAAAAGACCTAGTGGCTAGCATTCGCGCCTGCAGCCTTCGTGAGCGGCAAATCAAGAAAGAAAGTCATGCTATGACAGATGCGTCCATTGCTTCGAAGTCAATGACGATCGGTGAGGCATTGCTCGCGCCGCTTTTCGTTGTGCTCGCTTTTCTCTGCGTGGTCGGGGCGGCCCAGGCACATGATGGCGCCTTTGCCTTCCACGCATCGCTTGGCGCGGTGGCAAGCCTTGCGGCCGCTTTCACGATCCTCAATCATTACTACAACCGCCCGGCGCAACTTCCGCCGCAGGAGATCAACGGCAAGCCCAACTATAATATGGGGCCGGTCAAATTCGCGGCAGTCGCCGGCATGGTCTGGGGCATCGCGGGATTCCTGGTCGGCCTCATCATCGCCTCCCAGCTGGCCTGGCCGGCGCTCAATCTCGACCTGCCATGGACCAGCTTCGGCCGACTGCGGCCGCTGCACACCTCGGCCGTCATCTTCGCGTTCGGCGGCAACGTGCTGGTCGCAACGTCGTTCTACGTGGTGCAAAGAACCAGCCACGTTCGTCTTGCCGGCTATATCGCGCCCTGGTTTGTCGTCCTCGGCTACAATTTCTTCATCGTGGTCGCGGGCACCGGCTACCTGCTCGGCGTGACGCAATCGAAAGAATACGCCGAACCGGAATGGTACGCGGATCTGTGGCTGACCATCGTCTGGGTGGTCTATCTGCTTGTCTTCCTGATCACGATCATCAAGCGCAAGGAACCCCATATCTTCGTCGCCAACTGGTTCTACCTTGCCTTCATCATCACGATCGCAGTGCTGCACCTCGGCAACAATCCCGCGCTGCCGGTCTCGTTCGTTGGTTCCAAGTCCTATATCGCCTGGGGCGGTGTCCAGGATGCAATGTTCCAGTGGTGGTACGGCCACAACGCGGTCGGCTTTTTCCTGACCGCCGGCTTCCTCGCCATCATGTACTACTTCATACCGAAGCGCTGCGAACGGCCGATCTATTCCTACCGTCTGTCGATCATCCATTTCTGGTCACTGATCTTCCTCTACATCTGGGCCGGCCCGCACCATCTGCACTACACCGCGCTGCCCGATTGGGCGCAGACGCTCGGCATGACCTTCTCCGTGATGCTGTGGATGCCCTCATGGGGCGGCATGATCAACGGACTGATGACACTGTCGGGAGCCTGGGACAAGCTGCGCACCGATCCGGTGCTGCGCATGCTGGTGGTGTCGGTCGCCTTCTACGGCATGTCGACCTTCGAAGGCCCGATGATGTCGGTCAAGGTCGTCAATTCGCTCAGCCACTACACCGACTGGACCATCGGCCACGTGCATTCCGGCGCCCTCGGCTGGGTCGGCTTCGTCTCCTTCGGCGCGCTGTACTGCCTGGTGCCCTGGCTCTGGAACCGCAAGAGTCTTTATAGCCTCAAGCTCGTCAACTGGCACTTCTGGACCGCTACGCTGGGCATCGTCCTCTACATCTCCGCGATGTGGGTGTCCGGAATCCTGCAAGGCTTGATGTGGCGTTCCTACACCTCGCTCGGCTTCCTCGAATACTCCTTCATCGAGACCGTCGAGGCCATGCACCCCTTCTACGTTATCCGTGCCGCGGGAGGAGCGCTGTTCCTGATCGGCTCGCTGATCATGGCCTACAATCTGTGGATGACGGTGCGCGCCGGTGAGGTCGAGGCGCAGGCGCCCGTCGCGCTTCAGCCGGCGGAATAGGAGCTCGCCAATGTCGTTCTGGACTCGACACCATATCTTCGAAAAGAACTCGATCGTCCTGGTCATTGGCATCCTGGTCGTGGTTGCGATCGGCGGACTGGTCGAAATTACCCCGCTGTTTTATCTCAAGAGCACGATCGAGGTTGTCGACGGCATGAGGCCCTATACGCCGCTGGAGCTTACCGGACGCAATATCTACGTCCGCGAGGGTTGCTATCTCTGCCATTCGCAGATGATCCGCCCGCTGCGCGACGAGGTCGAGCGCTACGGTCACTTCTCGCTCGCTGCCGAGAGCATGTACGACCATCCCTTCCAGTGGGGATCGAAGCGGACCGGGCCTGATCTGGCCCGGGTCGGCGGCAAATATTCCGACGACTGGCACGTGCGGCATCTGACCGATCCGCGCTCCATCGTTCCGCAATCGGTGATGCCCGGATATCCCTTCCTTGCCGAGACCGAGATCGATCCGAGCTACATCGCCGACAATCTGCGAACGCTGCGCTCGGTCGGTGTGCCCTATACGGATGAGCAGATCACGAATGCCGCCGCCGACCTGAAGGCTCAGGCCGATCCGGATGATCCCGCGGGTGATGCCTTCGCCAAGCGCTATCCCAAGGCCGTGGCACGTAACTTCGACGGCAAGACAGGCGCGCCGACCGAACTGGATGCGCTTGTCGCCTACCTGCAGATGCTGGGCACGCTCGTCGACCTCAAGCTCTACAACGAAAAAGCCAACCTGCGTTGAGAAGGTTCAAACGATGAAAGCCATCATTACGATCCAGAACTTGGCGTCCGATCTTGTGACGACGTTCTGGACGCCGATCTTCGTCGCGATCTTTCTGGCGATTGTGATCTATGCCCTCTGGCCTCGCAACAAGGCCGCCTTCGACGAGGCGGCGCGCATGCCGTTGCGGGAGGATTGAGACCATGAGCGATCAGGGCGAAATTGACGGCGTCTCCGGTACCAGCACCACAGGACATCAGTGGGATGGTATCAAGGAGTTGAACACGCCGCTGCCGCGGTGGTGGCTCTACACCTTCTACCTCACGATCATCTGGGCAATCGGCTACTGGATCGTCTACCCGGCCTGGCCGCTGCTGAGGGGCAACACCCCCGGCATCCTGGGTTATTCATCGCGCGCTGCCGTCGCAGTCGAGCTTGCCAACCTGGACAGGATCCGCGGCGAGAAACTCGCCGTACTGGAGACCGCCTCCCTTGCAGACATCGAGA
>Ga0306921_10002302_pt1 | contig 19133 bp, 20 predicted proteins | sample sta12Cox44000080_FD_203760 | JGI IMG/M metagenome (GOLD analysis project Ga0306921, IMG submission 203760) | Lab enrichment of tropical soil microbial communities from Luquillo Experimental Forest, Puerto Rico - statoxic.12C.oxic.44.000.080 (v2)... | ecosystem: Environmental > Terrestrial >... | reverse complement strand
TCTCCATCTTCGGGCCTCCGATTGCAGCCGGTGCGCAGCCTATCATCACGATCGGCTCCGGCAATTGTTCCGGAGCCGGGCCAGACCTGCGCACTATTGCCGCCGAGGCACGGGATAACGGGCCAGCTATGCCCAGTTTCGGCACTAAGCGGACATGCCTGTCGCGTCCGTCGATGTCCGCTTTCGGGGGCAAAGCGGACATCTAATGCTCAGATCGAGCTTTTCCGCTTATGACCCAAAGCGGACATTGCGCAGCGGGCGAGAGGCGCGGAACGGACGGGACATATTTGCCGATGTTACTGCGCCTTGGCGCCGGAGAACTGCACGACCTTGGCCCACGTCGCGGTGTCGGCCACGATCGTTCGGCCGTAGTCCTCCGGCGAGCCGGGCAGCGCGACGCCGCCAAGGCTTGACATGCGCTCCTTGATCTTCGCATCGGCCATCGCGAGGTTCACCTCCTCATTGAGCAAGGTGATGATCTCCGCAGGCGTCCCTTTCGGCGCGCAGAGGCCGCTCCAGGCGTTGGCCCGATAGCCCGGCAGCGTCTTCGACAGCGGCGGCACATCGGGCAGCTCGGCCACACGGTCGTCGGTCGTCGTCGCGAGCGCGCGCACTGTGCCGGCCCTGGCGTACTGCAGCGACGAGCCGGTGGTCGAAACCATCAACTGCGCCTGGCCGGCGATCAGATCGGTGAGCGCGGGCGCCTCGCCGCGATACGGCAAAATGGAGCTCCATACGGCTGCACGCCAGTCCACACTATCCAGCATAACATCTTGAGGCCGTGCAAAATATCTCTCTAGCGCTCCCTGGCGCTCTCTGCTAGTACACTCCGCTGCCATGGACATTCACCGGACACCGGAGCCATGCCCAAGCCTCGCGCCTCGCGCCTCGAAACGCCCACAGCCCGCCGCCGGTTGGAGCTCCGGAAGAAACCGTACTGGACAACGATAAGCCCCGGCATCGCGTTGGGCTACCGGCGCAATGCTGGTTCCGGCACCTGGAGTGTGCGCTCGACCGACGGCCACGGCTCCGACTGGATCAAGCGGATTGCGCTTGCCGACGATTTGGAGCCGAGCGACGGGCGCGCGGTCCTCACCTATTGGGAGGCCATCGACTCGGCGCGAAAGCTTGCACGCCGCCAGCCCGGCGACGTTGCCGACGAGAGCCGACCGCTGACGGTCAGCGAGGCGCTCGACCGCTACGAGGCCGATCTGAGGGCGCGCGGCGGCGACCTCTACAACGCGAAGCGCTCGCGCATCCATTTACCCGGTTCGATCCTGAGCAAGCCGGTGGCGCTCCTGGGCGCGACCGAGTTGAAGAAGTGGCGCGACAGTCTCGCCGCGAAAGGGCTCTCTCCCGCGACCATCAACAGGACAAGGACTTGCTTGCGGGCCGCGCTGGAACTCGCGGCGGAGCACGACAAGCGTATTAGCAACCAGCGCGAATGGCTCATCGGCCTGCGCGGTCTGCCGGACGCGACCGTCGCGCGAAACGTCGTGCTCAACGACGACATCGTCCGCCGCATCGTCGCGGCTGCTTATGATCGTGATCGCGCGCTCGGACTCATGGTAGAGGTTGCGGCGACGACTGGCGCACGGCCATCGGAGGTCGCGCGCGTGCTTGTCGCGGACCTCGACTTGGCCGATCCATCGGAGCCGCGCTTGTGGATTCCGCGCTCCGGTAAGGGCGGCTCGCGCGAGCGGGCGCGGAAGATGCAGGACCGCCGCCCGGTCCCGATTACGCCAGCACTCGCGGCGCGACTGCGGCAGGCTGCCGCTGGCCGCGAGACGTATGCGCCGCTGTTGTTGCGGCAGAGCGGCGAGCCGTGGGGCTACCGGCGCAGCGATCACTATCGCGACGACATCCGTGAGGTCGTCGCCGCTGTCGGCCTCCCCGCGACGACGACGCTGTATGCGTTGCGCCACAGCGCAATCGTGAGGCGGTTGCTCGCGAATACGCCGGTCCGAATCGTTGCGGACCTCAGCGATACGAGCGTCCGCGAGATCGAGCGACATTATGCACGCTACATCAGCGAGCACGCCGACGAGGTCGCCCGCAGGGGACTCATCGATCTTGCGCAGCCAGCCGCGTCCAATGTCGTCCCGCTGGCAAAGGGTCGCTGATCCGTGGCGCAAAAGCGCGCGGCCCCGATTCTCACCGAGGATCACTGGCAGGCGATCTTGAAGGCAGCGGCTCCGCTGTCCGCCGCCGCCGATACCGACCGCGCGCGACGAGAGCTCGAGAGTTGTCTGCGCGATTATGCTGGCCTGTGCCAAGCATCTGAAGGCGATCTATTAGCGGCGCGGAAGGAGTGGCAGCAGATCGAAAAACTGCTCACCGACCTCGCCCATAGATACTATCTCCTTAAGCGCCGGACCCCCTGGACCGTGCACGACCCGGAATGGCCGCAGCGGAATATTCTCGCGCTGAAGCCGCTTCGGCAGCAGGCGAAGGCCAACGTTGAGGCTTACGATGTACGCGTGCGCGCCCGGCGAGCTAGGCGAGATCCAGCCCGCGACTGGCTGGTCGAACGCCTATTCGACATTTGGGTCGACTGCTTCGGTGGCAAACTTGCCGTCACCACTCCACCGAGTGGCGGCCAACCGCGCGGCCCGCTGATCCGCTTCATCCACGCGGTGCTGACGCCGTTGACGCTGACCCTGTGGGAGGACGATCTCCCGCCCCCTGGCACGATACGAAGGCTTGCTCGGCAACATCAACGCCGACGTGCTGCCAAGCGGTAAGGGTCTTTTCGATCTCAAAAAATATTTCGAAATGCCCCTTTTAACAAAGTAGCTATGGCTCCCCACGTCTCCACGAACCTATTCGTGGAGCACGATGATGGCGCGCGCAGAGATTACCGGACGCAAGCCGTGCGCGACTGACACCGCCGTGGACGCGTTCTCGATTGCGTCGTTCTGCCAGCGGCACGGCATCTCGGAATCGTTCTTTCACAAGCTAAAGGCCAAGGGGGTCGGCCCTGTCACGATGCGGGTCGGGGCGCGCACGTTGATCAGCGCCGAGGCCGCCGCGAGATGGCGGCGCGAACGCGAGGCCGCCACCGCTTAAAAAGAGAAGCCCTGGTGCACCGGGACGGTTGGCCAGGGCTTCGTGAACTCCCCACAGGTCGTAAACCGTGGAGCACTTCCTTGTCTTATACACCACCAATCAATCAGAGCCAACTCGACCTGTTCGGCGCGCCCGCGCCCGCCGTCCCCGTGATCAATCCCGACGGGAGCGTGAAGGGCTCCACCGTGATCTATGTGCCGAAGTCGGAGGCGTTCGAATACGCGGCGTTGGCGACTAATCCCTCTCGCGGCTGCGGGCATAGCTGCAAATATTGCTCGGTCCCGATCACCACACATCAGGACCGCGCGGAGTTCAACGCCGGGGCCGTCTTAAAGAAGGACTACCTCGCGAACTTGCGCCACGACGCGGCGCTCTACCAGGCGGCGGGTAACACCGCGCAGATCCTCATCGCGTTCATCACTGATCCATACCATCCGACTGAGCACGAGACGGGCACCACGCGCGCCGGTCTCGAAATTCTCAATGAGCACAATCAGCCGTTCTCCATCTTGAGCAAGGGCGGCACGCGCGCGCTGCGCGATCTCGATCTCTTCCGTTCCGACCGCGATTGCTACGGCGCCACGTTAACGAGCCCCGATGACAGGCTCTCGAAGAAGTGGGAGCCGAACGCGCCGCTGCCGGGCGACCGCATCGCCGCGCTGAAGGCGTTCTTCGAGGCGGACATCTTCACCTGGGCGTCGTTGGAGCCGGTGTTCAACGTCGAGGCGACGCTCGCCGTCATCGCGGCGACGCACGAATTCGTGAATCTCTACAAGGTCGGGCGCATGAACTATTTCAATCTGCCAATCGACTGGCGCGAATACACGCTGCGCATGATCGATCTGCTCAACCGTCTCGGCGCGCGTCATTATATAAAGAGAGACCTGCAAGCATTTTTGCCTCCCGGTTATCCGAATCCGATGCGCGTTCCCCAGCACCACGGGGATGCGCGATGACCGCCGAATTCCCCCGCACCACCTACGAGCGAGCCGTCCGCGAATACGACGAGACCTTCAAGCGCGCGTTGATCACAGAGATCGTCAACGCCATCGCCAAGGCCTCGATCTGCACCGACGACACCGCGCCCAGGATCATAGCGCTGCGCGTCGGCGAGACGCTCGAGGCGCTCATCTCCTGCATGATCTCGTTCGCGGCGATGTCCCCGCATTTCGACACACCGTCGCACCTGCACGAGTTCGCGGAGACCACGGCGAAGCGGATCTGCCGCGAGGTCGCGAGGGCGCGCGCGGAAGGCTTCGGCGAGAAGTTCATCTTCGGCACACGGCGGGGAGGAGCAGCATGACGCCCCTCGAACCCAACCGTGACCAGATCAAAATCTTCGTCGAGGGGATGCTGCGCCACTGCGGCAAGGACGGTGTCGTCTCGCTGCGCGCGTTCTATGAGAGCGACGACAACAGTAAGCCGTTCCGCATTACCAACATCAAACTCGCCGGTGGGTTACCGTTTCTGATTGAGGCGGTCGAGGACGACGCACGACGCGCCGCCAACAATCCTAAGCCCGTTGTATTCTGCCCGCCGGTTGCCACGTTTGCGCCGACGGGAAAGGCGCGAGAGCAGGATCTGCTCGAGGCGCCCGCGCTTTCGGTCGAGCTCGACCAACATCCCCGCGCCGCCCTCGAAGAGCTCGAGCGCGTGCTCGGCTTCGCGACGCTCGTGGTCCGCTCCGGCGGGGAGTGGACGAATCCGACGACGGGGGAGGTCGAGGACAAACTGCACGCGCATTGGCGGCTGAAAGAGCCTGCCCGCGGCAACGAAATCGACAAACTCAAACGCGCCCGGCAACTCGCAACCGCGCTCGTCGGCGGTGATCCCAGCAACGTACCAGCATGCCATCCCATCCGCTGGCCAGGCTCCTGGCACAGAAAGGCGAAGCCGCGGCTATGCGAGATCGTCAACACCGAGCACCTGGACAATGAACTCGACCTCGATATCGCGCTTGAGACCCTCGAGGCCGTCGCCCCGCAGTCCGGCAGGGGCGGCACGCAGCAAGACCCGCAAGGTGGGCAGGGAACCCTCGATTTGGATGACGCTTTCGGCAAGATCATCACCGGCAAAGAATTTCATCCGGTGCTGGTGCCGCTATCGGCGAGCTTCGCAGCACGCGGAACGCCAAAGGTAGTAACGCGGGGCGTGTTACGCGCGCTGCTTAACAACACTCAGACGACCGATCCCGAGCGCCTCAAACGTCGCGACGTTGAACTGAATAAGCTCAAGAATACGGTGCATTCGGCGTACGAGAAATTCGCGGCAACGCCGACAAGCGGTGCACTAATCGATCCCTGGCAGGAATTCGCCGTTCCCCAGTTCCCAATCGACGTGCTGCCCGGAATCACACACGATTTCGTCGCAGCAAAAAGCACCGATATAGGTGTAGACCATACGGCGCTAGCAATGTCAGCGCTCGCCACATTCAGTGGCGCGATTCACCACAGGTTTCGGATCAATCTTAAGCGCAATGGCTCCTGGTGGGTGCATCCCAACCTTTGGGTAATGCTGATCGGTCGGTCGTCGACGAAGAAGACACCCGGGCTCGATGACGCGGTGAGGCCGCTTGAGCAGTGCCAAGCCGAAATCATGCGTGAACACGGCGCTTTGATGCGAGACTACCAAGCGAAGAAGAAAGCAAAGGACAAGGACGCCGAAGAGCCGCCGCAGCCAGTGCGGTATGTCGTCAACGATACGACGTACGAGAAACTCGCTGACATCCTGAGCGTGTCGGATCGCGGCATCTTGGTCAAGCGTGACGAGATTGTCGGTTGGATCGGTGGGCTCGACAGATATCAAGCTGCAGGCAAGCCAGCGTCGGTGGACCGCGCTTTTTGGCTCGAATCTTGGAAAGGCGGGCCGTACACCGTCGACCGCGTCGTGCGCGGCACGACCTTTGTTCCAAACCTATCGACGAGCATTATCGGAGGCATCCAGCCAGCGAAGCTTGCTGAAATTGTCGGACTAACAGCGGACGGGCTCCTCCAACGCTTTCTCCCAGCCTTCATACGAGCGCCGAAACGTATGGGCGACATCAATTGCATCGAGGTGACGAAGCTATACAAGGCGCTCGTGAGGGAATTGATCACGCTACCTCCGCAACGGCTGCGGCTCTCTGACGGCGCTCTCGACGCAATGGCCGAGCTACAGGATCACATTTTTCAACTCGAACAAGTCGGCGAGGCTCTCGCTGAGGGATTCGAAGGCTTCCTCGGTAAGCTCGCAGGTTATGCCGGAAGCCTCACCCTCATTCTCCACCTAATCAACAATCCGACAGAGGCGATGAAGAACTTCATCGGACGAACGACAGTCGAGAACGTCCGTCGCCTGGTTACGGATTTCCTGCTTCCGCACGCGCTTGAGGTCTATTGCCTCGGGGAGGGAGACAGCGGACGGCTCAAGAAAATCGCGTCCTACCTCCTAGGCTGCGGACTACACCGCACCCGCCTCACCGATCTGACGAGCAATGTGCGGGACCTGCGGGGCAAAGATGTCATTCAGGTTAACCAGCGAGTCTCACCGTTTGTGGCTGGCGGTTGGCTGATGCCTATCGAACAAGGTCCGGCGTGTCGAGCTTGGAACGTGAACCGCGCGGCTATCGACGCTCAGTTCGCTGAACGTATGCGCATAGAGCATGACCGCAAGCAGGCGCTGGCACAGCTTTTCGGCGAACGGGTGCGTGTGTAGCTAACCAGAGGGGGAAAAATAGGACAAATGGGATTCGCGCGTGAGCACAAAATATGTTTGTCCTCTGTCTCTCTTTTTTTTCTATGCTTTATGTGCATAGGGCGTTTCCGTCCCATTCGTCCTACGTCATCCTACGGAGCTATGCGCGCCCTAAGCACCCGGCCGCCGCAGAAGCGGTGGGAGGGCGACAAAGGACGGCGCCCCTCAGCCGGTCCGGCGGGCGTTCCACCGGATCGATCTCGCAATCTCGCGGGCAACGCGATGCACCAGGCCGTCGGCGTCGCCGAGATCTTTCCCGCGGAGTTCGGCCCGCCACGTACGCGAAATCGTCGAGGATTCGACCGAAATGATCTGCTCCTGCGCTAAAAATCCCAAAAAGGCCTCGAATTTTGACGGATTTTCCGCTGAAATATCAATGACTTAGCTTTAGGCCGGGATTTGGAGCTTTTCCCCCGAAAAGTTGTACGAATTAAAAAATTGGGGCGCCATTGCGCCCCTGAGGATTTGGTCACCTTCGGAAATTTTCCGGCCCCCCGGCGCGATAAGCAAATCTTTGGCGCGGAATGACAAGTCCCGCACAGGGGGCGAAGCGACTAAACGGCACGACATCGTTCTTACGACAAGTCCGGCCGCTTCACCGGCTCGTCGACTGCAGATCGAGATTGGCGCCGGATGAGGGCGCGGTGTGAGCGGCAATCAAGCCGAGTACCTGAAAGAAGGTGATGAAATGCGAAATGTGATGTTTGCCTTGGCCGTCCTGGGCATGACAATGACGACCGCCTCGGCGCAACAATCTCCGGCAAGTCCGTACTTTGCTAGTGGTTCGAACTCACCGAATGGCGGCTACAGCAGCCACGATAGCGGAGGCTGCGGCTCGGTTTGCCAAGCAAAGTGTCAAGGGGCTTGGCGAGCACTTGGTTTCCGAAGCGTGAATGCTTGCGTTGCAAGGTGGGGCAAGCTCAATGCCGAAGGTACTGCCGCCACATGTGAGGCGGCAATTAAGGCCAACGGTATGCGACCTATCCGAGGTTGCTGATTGCAGTCCATGCCGCGCCGGATGGGGGCGCGGTATGAGCGGCAATCAACTGGTCGGTCAGTGTAGCGGCGTGGTGGCTGGATCGCGTTGCGCGAGTCGGGCGCGTCCGATGTCACGCAGGCGGCGAAGCTCGGCAAGCTCGACCTCGGCGCGTGAGCGAGCCAAGCTGACCGCGCGTAGCTCGTCAAACTGTGCGCGGATTTGATCAAGCTCGGCGCGCAAGGCGGTGACCTCGGCCCGGTGACGCTCGCCTAACTCGCGTAGCTCGTCGCGCATGCGGGCGAACATCGCGCGCACGCGCTCCTCGGCGTAGAGCAGCTTGCGTCCGTTACGCTGCATCGGTGCGCTTCCGCCAGTTCGGCAAGGCGATGATGCTGGCGTCCTTCGCCTTGTCGCCGGCGCCGAGCATGGTGAGCAGCGCGCTCACCTGTCCGCGTAACTCAGCGATCTCGGTTTTGAGCGGGGCGATCTCGGCGGCGCGTTCCGCCCGCATTTCCTTGCGCGTCTCGGCAAGGCATATGCCCATGGCTTCGGCGAGCGCCTGATCGCGCCAGTCGCCGAAGATGCCGGGAGGCGCGTCAGAGACCTCGTCGGCATCGCCCTCAGAACCGGCCGGCAGCGCGTTGTTGTCGTATTCCTTGTAGATCAGACCGGCGTCTTCGGTTTCGCTCACGGGCGGGCTCCGTATTTCCTCCCGCGCCTCGGCCATGAACTTGTCGTGAGCGATGCACAACTCCCTGATTTCGTCCCTGATAGTCATGGCCGCCGCCCTTCCACGATTTTCCGCAACTCATCTAGAATCATTTCTCGCGCTGCGTACCAGCGCGCGCGCTCAAGCTCAGAGGCATCGACCTTGTCTTGCTGCCAATAAGCCTTGCGAACGGCAGCAATCGCCTTGTTGGCCGCCAGTGCGGCGCAACGCTTCAATCGATTTTGCTCCTGCGCCCGTGCGACGGTGGCGCGCGCCTCTCGCATGACGCGGGCAGTATGGGCGCGCTCGAGCTCTGGCCCGCGCCCGGCTCGAATCAAGGTGGCGCGTGCTTGCGCGAGGATGTCGGCGTTGCGTAGCCGTAGGCTAATAGGCTTGACCATGCCGCATAGCTTGGCACGCTTTGGCGGCGCGCGATGTAACACGTTACAAAAAATTAGCGATGAGTACCTTCGCGTAACAACGCACCGAGGGCGCGGCGCAATAGGCGCCCGAGGGCATCGGCCACGACTTGTCGATTGTTGATCTTGTCGGAATCGAGCCCTTCGAACCGGACCAACAGGTCAAACGTGTCGGCATCGCATTCGACATAATAGCAGGCAGCGCCACGTGCTTGCCGCGCCCGACAGCGCCGGACGTCGTCCGCGCGCCGCTGCCTAAAGGCGGCTGTTTTCTCAACCATGGCGCGTTCCGGTCGGCGTTTAGTTCCAGGCAGGCATTATTACTGGCTTCGACGAACAAATCTTTGGCGCAGAGTAACAAGTCCCGCACGGGGGGCAAAGCGACTAAGAAGCGGAGTCCCCGGTCTCGACGGTGTTCATGCGAACACTCGCCGCCAGCAACGGCGTTCAAAGCAAAAGGAGTCCACGCAATGTATACCGCCCTCATGATCGGGCTCACGATCCTCGCCGTCTGGTCGACGTGGCGATTCTATCGATGGATCGGCCGCATGAGCAACCGCAGCGTCGCCTCGACCGAGGCAACTGCCGCAGTGCTCGAAAACATGCAGCAAACCATGTTCGACGCGCTGACGCCGGAAGCCAAATACCGGGTCGCCGAGGCGCGCGAGCAACGCTTGATCGCACACGAAACAGCGCGCAGAGCGACGTTGAAACGACAGGCTTGGAACGGGCTTTACCGTGCCCTGTTCGTTTTCGGCATTCTCTTCGTGCTGTTTGCCATACACGCAATGCGGTGATCGCCGCAGAGCCCATCGCGTTGATGGGCTCGACGATGTTCATGCGAACACTCGCCGCCAGCAACGGCGCAATCGAAAAGGAGCCTACCTATGAAAACCATGACAAAGCTTCTAATCACCACCGCGGCCCTGCTCGCCCTCATGGGCGCGGCGCAGGCTGGCTGGATCACCGAAATGGAACAGAGACTCAAAGCAGAGCAGGCCCAAGCACGCTCTCGAGACGTGACGGCGGAGATCGGCATCTCCGGTCTCACGCAGTGCCACCATACGGCATTCTGGTACACGTCCATCCCAGCGGAGGCGACGTGCTGGTCTGAATCCTCGAATAAGTCCGTCAAGGTCTACTTGATGCAAGGCCTGCCCGATTCACTTGATGACGGCGAGACCTTGCGCGTGAGAGACCCTTACCTCGAGGGGCCAGTAGTCACCTACCGCTACACGCCTGAAGGCCAGTTGCCTGCTTGCGACTCGGCGCAAGTCGTCAACATCATCGCAAAGATCCGCAACAGACCGCGATCCGCCATCTTCAATCCGCAGGAGATCGGGACCACACAGACGGGCAAGAGGTTATGCACCGTGGCCATCGCCTCTCGTTATTGGTCGAACTACACCGTCGAGTGGCTGAACGACGGACGCTATTGGGTGCAATTCTGATGAAGAAACACAGAAAAGGAGATTGATCCGATGAGGAAGTTCCTAATCACAACGGCCGCCCTGCTCGCGCTCGCGGGCACGGTACACGCCGAAGACACGCCTCACGTCCCGAATAGCATCGTCGGTCAGGATTGGTGCTTCCATCAGCAACGCGATGAGAAAGGACAGCCGATCCCAAAGAGCAGTTTCGAAATCTATCTGCCCGTCGCTGGCTGCAAGAGCTTGGTCTTCAAGAAAGACACCGTGACGTGGGACACTCCCGACGAGCAAGCATCCTGCTCGATCACAGCCATTGTTCCAGAAGAAGATGGACCCGGAACGGGGACAATCAGAGGTATATGCCAGTCTCGCAATGGAGGTTCCTACGCGCTTTATGCTCGTGTTCACCAGCGCCGGCAAGGATGCCTTCCGCTTTTGGGTGAAGAGCGCTGTCTCATCGTGATCCGAACTCCAGGCATACCAGGGGCTGTCGCTCCGAAGACCACACACTAATGCTCTAACAGCGGTGATCGCCGCAGAGCCCGTCTAGGTCGGCGGGCTCGACGAAAACTTCAAATCCCTGGCGCCTCGCGGCGACCGGGGGTTTTTGATTGGCCAAATGGTCCTTGCACGCCAACGGACCCGCCGCGTGCGCAGTTGGAGGGACCGAAGAAACCGGAGGGCAAGCTCTACGGACAACGGCCACGCTTGTCAGACGCTAGAACGCAGCTTGGAACGTGCCGGGCTCCCTCCGACCTCGACCGGATAAACCGCCGCCCCGCGATGCAGCCGCTCGCGCCAACGAGCGGTATCGGCGGCGCGCCGCTGCCTAAAGGCGGTAGTTTTCTCAACCATCGCATCTCCAGGTCGGCGTTGTTGTCGTAGTTCGATAAGAACCGTGGTGCAGGGCGTCGATCTCGACTCCGCCTAAGTTTGCGGGGTAAAGCGCCACGCCAGCGCGCTGGCGGGCCTCGTAGCGGGCCTGCCGCTGACGATGACGCACGCGCTTGGAATCCTCGCATTACATGTCTCAGGGATGTAGGCCGTGCACCCATACATCGCTAGATGAGGGCGCGCTGGTCAGCGCACATCTCGGACCTCGCGCCGCAAAACGGCAATCTTGGGTTACTGCGTTGCGCTTTCTCGGCGTTAATAGCATTCCGATCCGGGCGGCACGTACTACGACGCCTGAGCCACCGAAACCCGAGCCTTCTACTCAACAACTTTCCAATCAAAACCCAAGGCAGCAAGTTGTGCTTTGCGTTCAGGGGAAACAATGCTTGACCTCTGGCGCTGATTGCTCACCCATTGCCCGAGATTGTAGCCGTCTGGTGATTTGTATTGTCGAGGAACACGGCAGTGCTTGTACTCCTTTACGTATGCCTGGAGGCGTTTAAATCCTTCCTTCCAGTCTGCTTCGTGCGGGTCCCAAACAAATCCAAGCTCATCGAGTCGCTGCCGTCGTAATGCTGTGTCGCCACGTCGCTTATTATGTCGTTGAACACTCACCCACTGACCGAGGCGAAAGCCGTTTTCCTCGTGGCTTATAGGAACACGACAATGGCCTTCGCGTTCCTTGTACATTTTTAGATAGCGAACGCCTTCCTCCCAATCCGCTTCGTACGGATCCCAAACAAACCCAAGCTCATCGAGACGTCCTTTTCGTTCCGCTGACAGCTTGTCTCGCGATTGGCGCTGACCACGAATCCATGCCCCCAAGGGGAACCCATTTGGTGCAATGTAGTCTGTAGGCACGCGGCAGTGCTTGTGTTCTTCGAAGAAAGATTTCAGACGTCCAAAGCCTTCTTCCCATCCTGTTGCTAATGGATCCCAATCAAACCCAAGAGTATCGAGCCGTCCTTTTCGTTCCACTAACAGCTTGTCTCGCAATTGGCGCTGTTTACCAACCCATTTCCCAAGCTTGTAGCCGTCGGGTGATCGGTATCCAATAGTAACAAGGCAGTGTTTGTGTTCCTGTACGAAGACTTGAAGATGTTTAAAGCCTTCTTCCCATCGATTTGTATGTGGATCCCAATTAAAGCCCAGTGCATCAAGTCGCGCTTTTTGTTCCGTTGATAGCGCGTCGCTGCGGCGCTGCGTTACAACCCAACGTCCGAGCGGATAGCCATCCGCAGTTTTGTATTCTGCTGGTACCCGGCAGTGCTTGTGGCTTTTCATGAAAACTTGAAGATATTCAAAGGCTTTCTCCCAAACCGTCCCCGGCACATCCCAGACAAACCCAAGCTCGCTTAATTCTTGGCGACGCTCCTCGGATAGAGCGGCTTTGTTTGTACGCTGGACGCCTACCCATTGACCAAGTCGATAGCCGCCTTCTTTATGGAGTTGGGGAACGCGGCAATGACCAGTGCGCTTCTTGTAAAGTGCTAAATAATGAAGTCCCTCCTGCCAAGCCGCATCCAACATATCCCAAACAAAACCGAGTTCGTCCAGTCTTCGTCGACGTTCCTTAGGCAGGCTCTGTTTTCTATGACGTTGCTTACTTACCCATCCACCAAGTCGATAGCCATCTTCCTCGTGGCTCCTAGGAACGCGACAATGGCCTTCGCGTTCCTTGTACATTTTTAGATAGCGAACGCCTTCCTCCCAACCTGCTTCGTGCGGCGGGTCCCAAACAAATCCAAGCTCATCGAGTCGCTCTCGGCGGGAGGTAGACATCGTATCTGCGTTGCGGCGTTGAGTCCTAATCCATATCCCAAGCCGAAAGCCGTTTTCTTCGTGATCGACGGGAGCGAGACAATCACCCTCACGCTCCTTGTACATTGTCAGATAACGGAAGCCTTCTTCCCAATCCGTTTCGTGCCGGTCCCAATCGAAACCGATGTTGTCTAGCCGCCGCTTCCTGAATGGTAAAAGATTCCCCTTGTTGGCAAAAGACCGCTGATGCTGGACCCATTTTCCGAGCTTTTTGTCTTTGTAAGCTAGAGGCACTCTGCAATGCCCATGTGTGCTCCGAAATAGCAGCAACCTACCAAACATCTCATCCCAGCTCACGCCCACTCTATCAACGACTTCGGCGCAAATGTTTGATCTTAGCGCCGATAGCTCTATCGGTGGCCCGATAACTTCGATCTTTTCTAGCAATCTACGCGGATCGAATACCTCTCCCCGACCCTTGGCTTCCTGGAGATCACGAATAATCTGAACGAGGTCTTCATCCTGCTCCTGCATCGCGTTTAGCACATCTGCAACGTCATCGAACTCTGTTCGCTCAAGCGCCTCTTCGAGCGTTTCTCCGCTGCTCCTCTGAAGAAAAACCGGAATTACGACGTACCCAACTTCTTTGTTCAATCCTTGTGGCTTTCGCATTGCGCGACCCGTCGCTTGTGCGATGTCCACCCTGCTGTGGCGAGGATCGATAAAAGCCACCATATCGACCGCGGGCACGTCTATCCCCTCGGTCAAACAACGAGCATTTGTGATCAGCGCCTCGCTCGCATCACGAAATGACCGAATGCGCCGTTTTCGCTCGGAGCTTTTTTGATCACCATTTACGTGAAAAACTGAGAACTCGGGCAAAAACTGGCTAATCCCACGGTTGCCTTCTGTGCTAAACTCTTTGGCGCTCGACACGCGGCTATGAAACGTAATCGCACGCTTCGCCCTAGTCTTCTCGACCGCGCGTTCAACAGCGATCTGGTTGGCCACCCATCTAGCACCGATAAGATCGCCTTCAACGAGCGTGATGCCATGCTTCAGGGCAAACTCGTTGACCTCTTGACCATCGACGACTGAGATCACGACTTTGTAGTTGCAAATGATGCCTTGTCGAGCGGCCGATCCAAACGTCAAAGTATACGCGCGTGGACCGTAGATCGTCTCATCGTCCATCGAGATGATACGGAAGTCGCCCTCTTTATCACGATGGCGAATGTCATAGTGACGTGGCGTGGCAGTAAAGAATAGGCGCTTGCGAATGTGGATGTTCTCATCTTTGAGGCTATGCGCGAACAAGCCGCCTTGCGGTCCAGTCGTCTTATGAGCCTCGTCAAAGATCGCTACGTCGAACGGCGCGTGCCCCCGCACGCCCTGCGATACGACCCAAGATGACTGATACGTTGAGAAGACGACCTTGACGCCCGGGGTGTCTCTTTCGATGAATCGTCGTACCTCGTCGGGACTGGTATCGACGCGAAACTCCAGGTCTGTCACATCTAAGCGGACAGGATCGTCTGCGTCCCGCGCTGACACAGTTGGATCGGAGCACACGCACAGATAGGTGAAGTCGTTGCCCCAGATGTTGTGTCGGCTCCACTCATCGAGCGTTTGTTGCAGCAAGGTCAATGACGGAAGCAGGACTAGGACCGACTTGGGTTTAAGTGCTTGCGCTGCCCACAACGAGACTAATGTTTTGCCTGTACCCGACGCCATGACTACATGGGCGCGATCCGACTTCGTGAGCGTGTCGCCGATCCTTGCAAGCGCTTCGATCTGATACTCGCGTGGAATTGGCTTCTTGATCGCTACTGGCTGCTCTCTCAGCCAAGCGCTGATGGCTCGAAGATCGTCTATTGTCAGGTCGTCGAAATCGATGCCACGAACCGTGCGCATGGCGTCACGGTTCTTCACGTCTTCGGCGAGTTCGTTCGAGTTCGTGAAGACTATGCGATCAGTCGCTCTCTCGGTTAGCCCCAGGAATGGCGCTATTTCCGTGTAGGTGAGGTAGGCGCGCTGTGATCTGAACTTGACCTGATAGGGAACGAGCACGCCCGTCCGCGTTCGAAATATACCGTCGATGCCCTTGGCGTCGTTCGGTAGGTTCATTTGCTGGCGGATGCCTTGCGGCACCTGCCCGACGAGCCAGACAGTCTCCACTTGCAATTTTTGATGCGTCGCGAGGTAGCCTTCGACGAAGACCTCGAATGCGTCGCCGACGACCTTCGAGTTTTCATCTCCGAGCGCGCTGATTCGTTGCTCCAACTCGGCGAACGAGTGGAGATTGTCGTAGAGGCCACGCCGTATCAGCAGTCCCGCGTTAGGGTGTTTCGAGGTCATTTTTGTATGCGCAATTGTCGCGAGCTTGGCGTTTCAATTAGTAAGGCATCGGGTCGGGTTGCGGTAGACCCATGCAGAAGTTGTCGCGGATGTACTCGAGGGCGTTGAGGCGGCGGACCCGATTGCCGGACCACCAGTAGTCCTTGTGGCACGACATGCCGGGGTAAGTGCCGTCGCTTAGTCTGTAGTTCGAGTCACATATCGCGCCGTCAACCAGGTTATTCATGAACACCGCCGTGCTCGCGATACCGTTGTTGCCAAGCTCGACTGACCTCGGACCCGGCAGCTTGCTGAAATTCACGTGCCTGACCGTCACCTTTTTCTTCTCACCGGGCAACACGTTCATATCAAAGATGCGCAGCGTGCACGGCTCGTCGTCGTCCACCATGAAGACGGTGGCACCCATGCCGGGGAGGTTCTCTTGGACCGCTACCGTCGCGTCCTTCGCTCTCTGAACTTTAAGACCTTGGACGTTCTTGAAGTAGAAGGCAGCGGCTTCCAAGAATGACGGACCAGCATGCGCTTGGCTCGTCATTGCCAACCCCATTGCGAGTAAGACTGCAGGAAACTTCATCGTCTATCTCCTGTTGAAGTTGAACGCGCGGTCGAATCGACGACCCCAATTCCCTGAAGTCGCCGCGCGGTCCAAAGAACGACAGTCGGGTCCGACCGCGCGCACGCGGCTGCCGACGCGCAGCCTCATCCAGTCGCCGACGGGGTGCGTCCCCCGTCGATCATTCATTGGCGGTTCCGCTTCTTAGTCGCTTCGCCCCCCGTGCGGGACTTGTTCTTGTGCGCCAAACATTTGTTCGTCGAAGCCACCAGGCACGTTCATGCTGGCTTTGGCCGTCGGTGCGCCGCAAACCACGCAACCGCGACCGTAGCCACGAAAGTCACATGGTGTTCAGGGCGTGCTTATCGCGCTGCGTCTTGGCAGGGCAGATGGCACGCAGGCGGTGCAACTCGGCGCGAGCGGCCAGCGTCGCCGCTACTCCCGCCGCTAGCTCTTGGCGAACGCCGCCATCCCGGCCTCGCGCGTCAAGTTGGTTCTCAGTCGGTATCTTAGAGCCGCGACTGCCTCCGTCGAGGTGGTCTTGGCGGTATCATTGCTTTCGCAGTTTCCAGCATGGGGCCGGTAACGTAGTGGTCACGAATGATGCTCTCCATCACCGTGAGCATCTCATCTAATAGAACTCGCGGAGGTTTGAAGCCTCTGTGCGTCGATGCCGAGCCCGCATCAATTACGATGCTCAAATTCTGTCGTTGCTTCTGCGTGAGATGGCCTTGCTCCACCATCCGGTCGAGTTTTGCCTCGAAGCTACCAACGTCGCCTCCTAAAATTCTTATCATTGCGTGATCTAATACGGATCGCACGCCCATAGATAGCAGTCGGACCTGCCCATCATTTGTCGCAGAATAAACTTCATCGAGAAGTGCCCTAAGGTCGGGATCGAACTCTTGAACGGAAGCTAGCCAATCCGGGGCTCGGCGCCACAATCTAGCTGGGCTGTAGGTGACCTCGACTAAATCTTCTTCTCCGGGTTCTTCGGCGCCATATCCGAGTAACCTTTGCTCTTTTCGTATAGCGCATTCTCCGCAGCCACGGCAGCGGATAGCTAAATCTCGCGTCTCCATTACGTTGTCGTCGGGATCTGTCGTCGCCGCACTGCGCTCCCATACAACGTCGTGGTCAGTAACGCGGCCACAGGCGTTGCAAAAGCTAAGCATTGTGGTCATGTCAGGGGCTCAGTTGGCGTAGACGCCGAAAAATCACATTCACTGGGCCAGGAGGTAATTGCAACAAGACTGGATGACCCTCGGCGAATGCGGTCTTCGGGACAGTTGCTTCCGTCGAGATCGAATAAGCCTTGGGTTGCGCGGGGGTGCCTTGCACGAGCACGACCCCCGGGGGGACCGTCATGGTGAACCTAATTTCGAGGTTAGCGCCGCTGTCGATGTATGAGCCGTCGTATAGGGCCCCCATGGCATCGGCTCCGGTAATTGAGCCGTGTTGCAGGATTATCATGCCCATGCCCCAATCGGCTCTACCCCGAAACGTGATTGAATAGATTCCATCTAACATCGGTGCCTCTCCCAACTGGGGGGATACCACTTTATAGGTGCTCAATTACGAGAGCGCGTTAGTCCTACTACTAGGGGCGAACTATTTGCCCCAATCCTCCTCCGCCTCGCGCTTCACTGCCGGAGCCGCCGGGTTCTTCATCTTGAGCTAGTCTGGCGAGCGAGAAGTCGCTCCCTACAGTCTTCCGCTGGACCGATTACGTGCTTAGCGAGGCCAGCGATCAGATGCTCCGGGGACGAATACCTGTAGGTTTCCAGGACCCAGTGGTATCGTTTGAAATGTTCGAACATGCCGTACTCATCGCTGCCCTCCAGCAGGAGCGGCTGCACAGGGACGGACGGCAGGTCGGGTACAATCATCGAGAGTTCCTGTGGGATGCTCTTGGCATCCGTGATGTCGGCCACAACGAAACGTGCCATGCGGGCCAGCAGTGAGACGGTCTCGGTAATGCCGCGCGTGGCGGGAACGCTGAAGTCGAACAGGATCGGTAGGTAATTACGCTTGCGCAGTTCCTCACGCAACGCATCGAGCGCTGCCTTACGCTCATCTGTGAAGCGCCCGAGGATCAGCACTACCTTTGAAGTAATGGTGTCGATCACGTCACGGATTTTCTGGTTGTGAAGCATGAGGTAGATGAACTGCGCGACCTCAACGTTATCAACGGTGATCTCGGGCTCGTCCTCGGCCAGGTTTTTGATGATCAAGTTTTGCTGCTTGGCCCTCTCCAGTTTTAAACCCCACGCAGACACGCCATAGATGCGACAGCCGGTGAGGTCAGCGCCTGTAAGGTCTGTGTTCAGCAGAACGGTACCCTCAAGGTTCGCCTCGCTGAGGTTCGCCTCGCTGAGGTTCGCCCAGAATAGGTTCGCCCAGAGTAGGTTCGCCTTTCTGAGGTCCGCCCCGTTGAGGTTCGCCACGCCGAGGTGCGCCCCGCGGAGGTTCGCCTCGCTGAGGCGCGCCTCGAGGAGGTTCGCCCCGCTGAGGTACGCCCCGCTGAGGTTCGCCCCGCTGAGGTTCGCCCCGCTGAGGTCCGCCCCGCTGAGGCGCGCGTCGAGGAGGTTCGCCCCGCTGAGGTCCGCCTCGCCGAGGTCCGCCTCGCTGAGGTCCGCCCCCTGAGGTACGCCCCACTGAGGTTCGCGTCGCTGAGGTTCGCCTTTCTGAGGTCCGCCTTTTGCAGGATCGCCCCGCTGAGGTCCGGAAAGATGTCGGCACGCCATGCGTTCCAACTCGCCACGCCCTGCTTGAGTATCGCGACGTGCTCCTCGTTTGCCATCGAACTATCCCAGTGCCGATACGGATATTCAGCGGCGCGCGCGGTTCCTCTTGGCCGCGCCTGATGCTGCCGTGACGCGCGGAGCCGGACGATCATCGTGCAATCGGTGGCCGATCGCTGTCGCGACGTGGGCGCAGAGGAGCTTGGTGGCGAGATAGCGAGGCGGCAGCGGCATCGGTGTATGGAACTACACCTCTCTATATAGAGCATCATGCCGGTGCTGTGCGAATTTCCGTCTCTGTTTGGGACACTATTGGGACACTGCACGCGCAGCGCATTGAAATCGCAACATCTTTCCTCGATTTGCTTAGCCGCGATACGGCACATGGGTGAACTTGATGCCGGCCATCATCTGGAACAGCTCGGCGGACATGTGACCGGTCGAACCGACGCCGCCCGAGGCGAGGTTGAGCTTGCCCGGGTTGG
>Ga0306921_10002292_pt1 | contig 19185 bp, 21 predicted proteins | sample sta12Cox44000080_FD_203760 | JGI IMG/M metagenome (GOLD analysis project Ga0306921, IMG submission 203760) | Lab enrichment of tropical soil microbial communities from Luquillo Experimental Forest, Puerto Rico - statoxic.12C.oxic.44.000.080 (v2)... | ecosystem: Environmental > Terrestrial >... | reverse complement strand
TGCTGATGCCGGGTGTCGTCAGCCATGCCACGAACCTCGTCGAGCACCCGCAGCTCGTCGCCGACCGCATCCTGCGTTACGCCGCGATCGTCGGCCGGGAGAACGTCATCGCCGGCACCGATTGCGGCCTCGGCGGCCGCGTCCACGCCGACCTCGCCTAGGCCAAATTGCGCACCCTCGCCGAAGGGGCGAGCCTGGCATCGAAATCCCTCTGGCCCGGCTGAACAGGTCCGCGGCGATCGCCGAAGTAAAACAGCAACGGACCTTCTCGCTTTCTCTGCGGCGACTGGGAGGAGCCGGTGAATTAAAAATTAACAACTCCGGCGCCAACATCCCGTCGGGAAGACTGCGCTGGCCGTGTTGGCAGTGGGGATAGATCTTTGACACAGTACGAATGGGTGCTGTTGAACGGCCAGCCGGTCGATTTCGCCGGAGCCTTCGCTCTGATGGATGATAAGCTGCGCGCTCAGCTTCAAGCGGAGTTGGCGCCCTGTTCGACGCAGGCGTTCATGGACGCCTATGCGGCGGCGCATCGTGCGAAGTTCGGAAAGGAGTTTAGCATCGCCACCTCCCCGTCCCGATAAATCGCGGCATCACCGGCGGGTGCTCCTCCGCGCCGCCGATCCGATTGGGATGGTAGCTGACGCCTACCTACCTCGCAGCCGCGCGAGAATGTCATTGCCAGCACCGATTGCAGCCTCTGCGGCCGGGCCCACGCCGCCCTCATCCACCGCGTATGAGGCGGCGCAACGGGCTCAGCGCCGCGTCGGGTATTGCTCGGGGCGGTAGGTGCGGCGCATCGTGTTGAGCTTCAATGCTACCGGCGTGCCGAGCCAGACCGCATAGCGGGTGTGGTCGTCGTAGGAGTTGTCGGTCAGCGGGTGGACGAGAACGTCGAAACCCTCGCGGTTCAGCATCAGCCACGGCACGATCTTCTCGAATGCCGATGGCGTGAACGTAAAGCGGAATTGCGGAACCGGATGTGGACCTCGGGGCTCGTCGCTCAATTCCCTGACCTCGGCACCGAGCGTGGCGGCGATCGTTTCGCGCAGTTGTGCGGCGCGCGCTCGGGTCGTGGGGTCGTAATAGACATGCGCGTGATAGCCGTCGATCTTGACCGGCTGGGGAGTTGGATTGTTCATAGTCGTATCTCCCGAATGCAGCCTCGTCAGGCCGTCGGCAATAGCTCGGCGCGGTATCCCCGGCGCTGCATCGTGTCGAGCTTTAGTTTGATCGGCGTGCCGAGCCACAGCGCGTCGACGGTGTGGTCGTCGACCATGTCGTCGGTTAGCGGATGGATGAGAATGTCGAGACCCTCGCGGTTGAGCATCAGCCACGGGACGACGCTCCTGAACTGCGCGGTGCCGAAGATGATCTGGAATTGCGGCACCGGGTGCGGGCCGACCTGCTCGCCGCTGAACCGGCCGAGCTCGACCGGGAATTTGCCAGCGAGCGTCTCGCGCAGTTTCTCCGCGACCGGAAAAGTCTCGGCATTGTAATAGACATGCGCGTGATAGCCGTAAACCGCTGGCGATGCGTTGCTCATGAGAGGCCTCCAATGTCTTGCAGAATTGTCGCAGGCCCGGGCGGTGGAGACAATACTCTCGCCGCAGTCCGGCTAGGCGCGAATGAGCTACGCGCTTTGCGTGACGCTCGGGCTCGGCAGCCCGACCAAAACTTCGCGCGGCGGGCGGAAAGTGAGGGCGATTGCGACCGCTCCGAGACCGATGCCAAACGAGCCGATATAGAGCCAGAAATAGCTGCCGTAGACGTCGTAGAGCCAGCCGCCGGCCCAGGGACCGATCGCCATGCCCAGGGTCGAGGCCATGTTGACCGCGCCGAACATCGTTCCCATGATCCGGGCGCCGAAATATTCGCGCACGAGAATGGCGTAGAGCGGCATGACCGCCCCATAGGAAAACCCGAACATCAGCGCGAGACCGTAAAAGCTCGAGAGGTCGCGGGTGAACACATAAAGGCTCACGGAGAGAGCCTGGAGCGCGAGCCCGAAGATAATCATGCGCTTCGCACCGATGCGATCGGCCGCGAGCCCGCCGATGACGCGGCCGCTCAAAGACGCGATACCCGCCGCACCGAACACGGTGGCAGCGGCCATTGCCGGCACGCCGCAGTCGATCGCGTAGCTGACCATGTGGAAGATCGGCCCCGAATGCGCCGCGCAACACGCGAAATAGGTGAATGAGATGGCGACGAATTGCGGCGTGCGAAGGGCGCGCCATACGGTGAACTCGCGGTCGGCAAGGCTCACACTCGCCGCGGCGCTGGCGGCGCGCGACGGCAACGGGGGTTTACGCACCAGCAGCGCGGCAGGGATGATGAAGACCCAGGAGAGGGCCCCCAAGGTCAGCATCGCGAAGCGCCAGCCGTAATAGTCGATGAGCCAGCGTGCGAAGGGCGAAATCGTCATCGAGCCGATTGCGAAACCAGCCGAGATGAGGGCCACCGCAAGGCTGCGATGCCGGATGAACCAGCGTGTCGCCGTGGCGGTCAGCGGTGCGTAATAGCTGCCGGCGGCGACACCGATGATGATCCCAAACAGCATCTGGAATTGACCGACCGTGCCGGCCTGGCTCGCCGCCACGAGCCCGAGGCCCGAGAGCGCGCCGCCCGAGAGCACGACCGCTCGCGTGCCGAACCGATCGGAGAGCGCGCCCCAGAAGAACGATGCCGGCCCCATGCACAGGAAGTTGAGCAGCGCCGCCATTGAAATGCTCGTCCGCGACCAGCCCGTCGCCAGCGACATCGGCTGCAAGAAGATGCCGAGCGACATCATCGTGCCCATCCCGAGGCAGGTTATGACGATGCCGGCGCCGACGATGACCCAGCCGTAGAAGAGCTTCATTGCCGAGCACTCACGAACCGGTTTCGGCCGAGCCGTCCGGGGGCACGTAGCGCCCGGTCGCAGCGACATGACCGCCGCCGCTGTCATAGCGGTCGTGGTGGCGCACCCAATCGGTCATATTGTGATTGGGGCCGGTCTCGTTGCGTCCCTTCGGCATCAGATCGAGAATGTTGTAAGTGCCGAGCATGAGATCGCCGCCTCGTCCATAGGATGAGTAGGTGTGGAAGATATCGCCGCTCTCGTCCTTGTAGAATACGCTGCGGCCGGACAATTCCTCGATCCCGATCTTGCGCATTTCGTAATTGTAGTAGCCCTCGCCCTTTTCGATTTCGTCCGGCTTGAACGACACGTGAAAGTCATAATTGAAGTCGCTGCCGTATGACGAGACCCATTTGAGACGCCAGCCCATCCGCTTTTTGAATGCCTCGATCTCGGGCAGCGGCGCTCGCGAGGCGGCTACATAGCTTACATCGTGATGTTCGAGATGCACCAGAGCGCCTTCGATGTGGTCGACCGAGAATGAGCAGCCGACACAGCCTTCCTTCCATCCGGGACCAAACATGAAATGCTGGATGATCAACTGGCTGCGGCCGTCGAACAAATCGGAGAGTGTCTCCCTGCCACTGGGCCCTTCAAAGACGTAAGGCTTGTCTATCCTGACCCAGGGCAATTCGCGGCGTTCGGCGCTTAGTTGATCGCGCAGGCGGGTGAGCTCCTTTTCCTTCGCCAGGTGGGCCTTGCGCGCCACCAGCCATTCGTCTCGGGTAGCGATCCGATTGTTCGTCATCGTCTGATCTCCTGATCTCATTGGTTTTCTGCCAAGTAATCGGCAAAGCGCTGCAAGGTGCTGGTCCAGCCGCGCCGGTGGTCATCGCACCGTTCGACGGTCTCGAAGATCCCCTGATGTAGAGTAAGCGCCGTCCTGTCTCCCTGTTCGGCGAAGGTCACCGTCACCAGGGTTTGGTGAATGGGTTTGCCCTCGGCGTCCTCCCAAGCAAATGTGAAGACGAGGCGCTCTGGCTTGACGACCTCGCGGTAGACGCCTTGCTTCCAGTGTTCGGCGCCTTCCGGCGAGCGCATGCAGACGCGAAACGTACCGCCCGGCCGGATATCCATATCGGAATACGTCGTGACGAAGCCTTGCGGCCCCCACCAGCGCGCCACCCGGCCGGGCTCCGTCCACGCCTGGAACACGAGGTGCCGCGGCGCATCGAAAATTCGTGTGATGACGAGCTCTCGCTCTCCCGCTTCTGCGGTAGCGCTAGTCACTGCGTCCATGTCCCTTCTCCTTCCTTTGCAGCTCGGTCAAGTAATCGTCCAAGCGATCGAAGCTCTGTGCCCAGAATCGGCGATAGTGCTCCAGCCAGTCGGCGGCATCCTTGAGCGGACCGGCCTCCAGCCGGCACGGCCGCCACTGCGCCTGGCGGCCGCGCGTGATCAGACCGGCTCGCTGCAGCACCCTGAGGTGCTTGGACACCGCCGGAAGGCTCATCTCGAAAGGCTCGGCCAGTTCGGTGACGGAAGCCTCGCCGGAGATGAGACGAGCCAGGATCGCGCGCCGCGTAGGGTCGGCGAGAGCCTGGAAAGTAGTGCTGAGGCGATCGGGCGACATATCGTATTGAACCATTCAATTAAATAACTGATCGGTTACATATGATTGACCGGCAAGGCTGTCAAGCGCCGGCCGTGCGGGAGAGGAAGGATCCCGCCCGGCGGGCTGGGTAGGTGAGGTTCCTCCACCGCTGGACACAACGGTTGGCATAAATCCTGCTACGGATACGGTGATTTCTTCTCGAATCCCGCGCGAGGAGGGCCGAGATGAACCGTGTTGCCGTCGCAGAGCTCACTTCCGAGGCATTTGCTCCTTTTGGGGAAGTTGGCGCACCCCTTGCCGGCGGGGAGCACGGCGCGGGCGATGTTGCGCTCGACCTGGCACGCGGCATGCCGCGCCTCTACATCATGCGCCTCGTGCAACGGGGTATCGCCTTCGATCTGATGGCGCGTCACGATCGAGTGACGCAATGTCTCGGCGCGATTGATGCGGCACCCTGGCTGATTGCTGTCGCGCCCGCCGGCATTGCGCAGCCCGAGCTTGGCGACATCCGGGCGTTCCGCATTCCATCTGATCGCTTCATCAAGCTGGCACACGGAACCTGGCATGCCGGCCCCTATTTCACCGAGCCAGTGCGCGATTTCTATAACCTCGAACTGACCGACACCAATACCGCCGACTACACCGTGGCACAGCTGAGTGCGCCGATGGAGTTCGGGGTGTGAAACCCGCGGTAGAGATCGCCGGCGCCGGCATTGCGGGGCTGACTGCCGGCCTCGCCTTTGCGCAGAAGGGCTGGCAGGTGCGCGTGCACGAGCAGAATAGTGAGCTCGGCAATCCGGGTGAGGGAATCCATCTTTGGGAGAATGGACTGCGCGTGCTCGATGCGCTCGGCGCGCTGGCCCCGGTAATTTCCGGTGTCATCCCCGCCTCTCGCCACGAGCGGCGGGACCCCGACGGCAAGACCTTCTCGAGCGGCCATTTCGGCCGCGATTTTCGTCTTTACGTGCCGTCGCAGGCGAGCCTGTCGACGACCCTCTATGACGCCTTGGTCGAGACCGGCGGGGAGGTCGTCTTCAACTCGCGGGTGGTCGCAGCAGAACCGGAAGGTTGGCTGCACTTCGCGGACGGAAGCTCCTCGCGCGCCGATCTGATCGTCGGCGCCGACGGCATCAACTCCGCGGTCCGCGACAGCCTCGGCCTCTTGAAATGGCGGCGAGCTGCGAACCAGTTCGGCTACCAGGCGGTGATCAAACGCAATCCCGGCATATTCGAGACTGACGCCGAGTGTATGCATTGCGAGTACTGGAGCGAGTCGCGGCGCCTGCTTTACGCGCCGGCAACCGCCGATCTCGTCTATGTGCAATTGACCTCGTTGGCCGGCGACAGTACCGGCAATGCAGTGCCGATCGATCGCCAGTCTTGGCGCGCGGTATTCCCCAATCTCGCTTGGATCATCGATCGTATTCCCAATGATGGCCACGGGGAGTGGTTCGAGATCGTTCGGCCGGAGTATTGGTCGAGCGGCAGAGCAGCGATCATTGGCGATGCGGCAACCGCGCAGCCGCCCTTTCTCGGCCACGGGGCGGGTTGCTCGATGATGGCGGCTTTCGCACTGGCGCAGACGATTGATCGCACAGACGATATACTCGAAGGTCTCGCAGAATGGGAGCTGCGCGAGCGCCCCTTCACCGACTGGGTGCAGTGGGTTGCCTACCGCTACGGCCAATTGGCGTTTCTGCCGGCGAAGGCTCGAACAGCCGTGTTCAAAGGCATCGATGCGAGCCGATGGGTAAAGCGGCGGATCCTGCTCGCCGCGGTTTGCCGTGACGTGACGGTAACCGAACGATATTTGCCTGCCTTGCCGTCGAGCGCCCCCGTTTACCCGCTGCTCCATTGAGCCTAGCGGCAATATCGTATCTCGCCGACGACAGAGACTTCGGCGGGGGCGACCGCATCTCGCATTGCGGCCGCGCCCGACCGCCGAGCCCGAGACCGCGCGGCCGATCGAGAGAGCGTGAGAGGTTTTGGCATTTGCGCACCCGGTCGCAGCCTGCGTCAGGCCGGCAACTCACGGCTCGGGACGGCACGGCTTCGACGTCGTGATCGTCGGCGCCCGACAGAGTGGGTTGACTATTGGCCTGGCGCTGAAGCGCGAGGGGGTCGGGAGTGTATTGACAATCCGGACGAGGTCGCCGAGCGCATGGAGGAGGCGATCGAGGCAATCGGCGGCGACGGCTTCCTGATCAGCACGCCGTTCCAGTGCATCAGCCGCCGCTTCATCAACGAAGTCTGCAGGGTCTGGTGCCGGCACTGCAACGACGCGGCCTTGCGCGCCAGACCTATACCAGAGGGACCTTACGCGAGACCCTGAAGGAGTTTTTAACTGGAGCCTGCTTGTGGGTGGCAATTACGTGCACGAGGGCCGCTCTCCGAAGCGCGATGAAAACGGATCCCCGCAATCAGGCCGGCTCGACACAGGCTAGGATCTCCTTGATCTTATTGGAATAGATCAGGGTGGGATCACATGGGACGAGTTGGCGTATCCTTTTAGAAGCGGCCGCACCGATTTCCTTGGCATTGGATCTCCTAGCCCAAAACCGCTCAAGCGCGTCGGCCACACTGCCTACGGTCGGCGCATCAGCCAAAAATCCTGTAACACCGTCCTCAATGATTTCGGAGTGGCCAGCGACGTTGGTTGCAACGACTGGACGCCCGCAAAGCATCGCTTCGACTATTGCCAAGGGCAGACCCTCATATCGGGACGGCATAATCAAAACATGGTTTGATGCCCAAATCTCTTTAACGTCTTGATACCCAGCAAACACGACGCGATCGCCAAGCCCCAGGCATTGAACCAGCCGTTCGAGGCATTTCCGCATCGATCCTTCGCCGTACAGATACAGTCGCCAATTCCGCTGCCCCCATGGAGCTGCGGCCAGCGCCTCAAAGAGAATATCCTGGCCTTTTGATGGGGGATGCAATCTCGCCACACAAGCAAGACGCAGCTCGTCATTTGGCCCCAAATGCGGCCAGACTGGTGAGGCATCAAAATCGACGTTGAAAGGATTCCGGACAATCTCCGCATTCGAGAACTGGTGAGCGATCTGCTTTTCAGCAAGCAAGCGATTGGCTTCCGAGACAAAATAGCACCGTAGCGCAGCGGGCACTGCTTTACGGTATCGTTCCGCGTATTCGTCACTAGGCCAGTATTCCTCGCTGTTGGCTTGCCCTATGGTAACGAACGGCCATCGTTTGGCGATGCATAGCTCGAGTAGGTCGACGGGGGGAAGGGCAGCTCCATCCGAGAGCACGACAAGCCCGGGGGGCCTCGCCCCGATACAACGTTGAAGCTCCAGCGCCCACGGGCTCCAGTGTGGCGCCGTTAACCGGCGCCAGACTCGCTGCCGCAGCGGATATGGCGCAGGCCTAAGCCGCACTTCCACCCCATGCTTTATCAAACTTAGCACGCGCTGGTGTGGCGGCGACCATGCGCGGACACTGGCAGAGACTGGAAAACCCTCAGCCACGAGTCTCAACGCTGTTCGCGACCACAGTTCCTCCGACCCGCCCCAAGGATAGCCCTCCTGAGTAGAAAAGAAGATAATTCTCTGGTGGGACGGAAGCGCCCTCTCGCCGGACCTGATAGCCGAGGGCACCGCAAGACCATCAATGAGGGAGTGCCTACCCGCCAAGGAGCACCCGTTTTGTTCGGCCGGCAGCACGCCGGAGCGTCCATTTGCCTTCAGCAGTGAAGCGCTTGAGGAGTAGGCGCCCTGAGACCATTATTGCTTTGTGCGTCCGCTCTGCGCTTCCGGTGATCTCGAAGCGTCCGTCCCGCTCAAAAGGGAGCAAGATGCCCAGCGCCAACCCACCCCAAAGCTCGTCCCGATACGCTGGCGCGGAGTGCACAATTCCTGAAACGAAGTCCAGTTCCACCGCATGCACATACCGGTTGGTCGACCAGTTCGCCTGCCGCAAACCGAGGCGGCACTGTGGATTGAAGCTGTCATGCATCACGATATAGAACGGAACGTTGGGGCGGAACCGAAGCAGATTGTCCAGATCCTCCCGGACACCCTCGGCTGAGTGATCCCCGTCGACGAGAGCAAAGCCCAACTCCGCTCCGTCCCGCTGGAGACGGTCTAGCAGCGGAGGCAATATCTGAGCTGACCGGCCGACCAGGTATTCGACATTGGAGAACTTTCCCTCGAGGCGCCGGGGTACATCGGGATCAGTATCGATCGAGTAAACTCGATCACAGAACCGTGCTAGAACCTGCAAGCTGCCGCCATCTCGTGTGCCAATTTCAATGGCCACCTTGGGCTGCAGATGTTCGAGGAGAAATATCAACGCAACCTTCTCTGAACACGACATCATCCAGTTCTGAAGTTTGTTGGTTCCCAGCGCCCGATTTATCAATGGAAACAGTTCCAATCCCTTTCCCGCTCTTTCCCTATCGGAATCACTGCAATAACTTATTTCAAGTTCCCCTATGATCTCATGAGACCGTGACGTATCGCTGACCATCATTTTCCCCTATGCCGTCCAGCTCAGTCCTCGATCAAACCCTTCAGCCGAACCGTCCTCGAATTCCGCTCTCATCGGTGGCGCTTGCCTCAACAAAACTTCCTCGGTTTAGAGCGTAACGTAGTCTCCCCAATCTGGGGGATGCCCCGAAACGAATGTTTGCCAGAGGAAATATCTAGCCGGCTGGTAATGATTCTCCGGCGTAAAGGGCTTACAGAAACGGTCAGTCACAAGATCATTCCTAACCAGAAACGCGTTTACACCTGCCAAGGTACACCCTACCAAAGAATAGCCTTTTCGGTTTGCGACTTTCGTGATGGCTGTCAATGATGCGCCGCCGTAATCCGTCCCCCGCCAGCGATGTCCTGCATCGTATTTTTGGGCAACGCTCATTGGGGGAGGAAATTTTCCATTGTACTCGATGACAACTACCCTCGGTCTGACGACCTCCAGATTCTCCAAAATGTAAATGTCGTTCCCGTCAATATCTATGGACATGAGATCGATTTCTCCTTTATAGTATTGACGAATCAATTCATTTATGTTGTCACGATCGACGAAAGCTTCCTGTACCCGCAAATTGCCACTCGCTATAACGTTAGAGAATTTGGACCTGATCATTGTAACGTAATCGGGATTCCCCTCCAACCACAGACCGCTCCATCCTTCTAACAGTAATTTCAACGTATTGTTCTCTAAACCGGTTTCCACCCCAAACTCAATAAACGTCTTACTACCCAAGCCGATGCGATGGAAGGTCTCTTGAATTATTCCATCTTCCTCATACTGGGAATAAACCTTGAAGCCATATTGCTCAAGACGGGTGTTGTCCATATATTTTTCTTCTCTCAACAAATTTTGATAATACCTCTCACGCTCTATTACGGCTAGTGTGTGCAATCGACGCTGAATAGTCTCCAAATGGTCAACAGATGATTTAATGTCAGCTTTCAGCCGGTTGAGTTTTAGCACAACATCCCCCGCAAGCGCTCGCATAGCTCGGTCTCGGCTTATTCTTGTTTTGTTAGCCTACCGTGAGGGTAGGCAAGGTCGCTGTTCACGTACTTGGACGAGCCACGAGCTAAATCCGATACGTGTTCGCCGGACTCCTCCACTGCCTCGTGGATATTCCTCGGCCTTGGATTAAAAGAGACGATTCGATACGTACATATAAATCCCTTTATGTCTTCCGGGCTGGTAGTTCGTACAATCTCTTGCAGCGTCAGATTCCACGGGGGCAGATCTAACTCCACACCGCGTCCGCGTCCGGTGCGCCAGTCGTATCTCACGTCTGCCCCAACCGGCTTGTCCGGATTTGGAAGCCCCTCGCGTATCAGTGGTTGGCCCTCTGATATATATATATAACTATACTTCGACAATTTAGGCAAAATTGTGCATATTTCTGCATTGGATAAATGTTGTAGCACCTGGCGCACTAGACACACATCACCATCAGGAAGTAAATCGTGAACGATATCGACGGTTTGAAATTCGATAGTCCCAACGCCGTAGCGCGGTGTACCGTATCGATATTGGTTGTAGTCGATGAGCTCGGGGACGATGTCACACCCAATGTAGCGCACTCCGTCCAGCGATTTGAGCAACTGGGAGCCAATCGCAAAATCGCCGCAACCAAGGTCGACTATTACAAACTCTTTCGAGGACTCACTCGCATGCTGGGCCAGTAGCGGGACCATCGCGTCAACATACAATTTGGCATGTTCGCCCCGCGAACCAAAACCCGAGAAGAAAGGTGTAACGGCGTTGCCCCCCCAAAGGTCTCGGCGGTAAATCGACTGGAAAGTTCGGCGCCGCTGGAGATTGGTAATGGAGTTGACATATGAGCCCGGCACCTTTGCCGCTAACGCGGCAATTACACCAAGACCTCGATCGACGTATTTATGACGACTGCGGATAGCTCGATCAATCAACGGATGGCGATTCCGCAAAGCGCTGACGATCCGTTTGTCAATGCGTCGCGACCCTCTTTTCCGTTCCGATAGTTGATCGGTCCCGATTCGGTTGATGACCCGACTGACAGGAGAGGGTGCCCCGAAGTCATCGGGCAGGTCGCTGATGAGAGGGCGAATCCAGTGGTGGAAATTGCTATCGAATGTTTTTACACGGGCCGGAGTTAGATCGCGGAGATAGTCAGACCACGCGTGGCTTTCCCAGAGATGGTTGGCGTAGACACCGGCGCTGGGGATGGGCTCGTTAGACGCGAAGATTCGCCTCAGTCCCTCGCCGTCGGCCATTGGCCAGAAAAATGCTCGAGGACCGAGAATGGCCAGTTCGTCGCGATGAGTTTCAGCCAGTTTGCGCGGCAGTTTGACGGAGTGTTCATTCCAAAACGGATCATGCCCCTTCGAGCGGAAGCTTTTGTACTGAGAGTACCAGCGCCTCAAAAAAGGGGCGCCCTCCTCCGCGAGGATTACGGCATTGCAAAGTCCAACGGTTTCCGTCTCGCCCTCTTGACCCAGAACCACCGAATTATCGAGCAGATCATCGAAGTCACGATGCACGAACACATCGCAATCCAGGTAGATGCCGCCCACTGCAATTAGTTTCTGAAGCCGAAAAACATCAGCACGATGCGCGTAATGCACCAATGGGTTACCGAATACCGTGCGCGCGGCGGTAATTTTTTTGCATTCTATTATCTTGGTTGTGAGATCCCAGAATGGGCCGTGCGGTTGATACTCGAAGTACAAAAACGCTTGCTCTGGCTTGATACGTTCGACCGCACTCTTAACACAAGCATAGTGCACCAGACCCCAATCCCCCCCTTTGGACGAAAGCCCAAAGCAGAAATGAAGGATTTTCGGGATCATGATTGACCGCAGATAGTCGCGGACATTTGATCGTCGCGGAGCGAGCTCGCCGCGTTCGCCAAATTCCAGGTCCACCGGCCGCTTAGCCGCACTCCAGCGTGGCGACGGACAAGAAAGTTTGGCGTGCTCGGACCCGCCAGGATCTCCAGCTGGAGCGCGGACGGGATATAGTCCAGCGATACGGAATCGCCGGAGCGGCAACCGATGTCGAGCAAATAAGTATCCGGCTGTAGCGGTAATGCCGCGATCTCGATATCCGCGGCGTAAACCCCCGCGCGAGCAAGATTGGGACGATGACCATCCTGAAGGTCAGTATCGTAGGTAAGAATTCGCGTACCAGCCAGATCGCAAAAACCTAGCCCCATTGCCAGGTTTGCGACCGATGTTTGGCTCTCAAAGTGAATACGTGCCTTGAGTTGCTCACCGTGCCGCAAAGGCAAATCGCAACGCCATTCTATGGATGTCAGACGCAATCGAGCTTCGCCAGAAAACGGTCTAGGTAGACTATCCAGGTCCACTATTTGATCGCGGTTCAGAGTTCCTTGAGATAAATACTCACTGATGATTGATGCCGAATCGCCGTACTGCCTTATGCAACCGCGGTCTAGCCAGATGGAGGTCGGGCATAATTTATTTATTATACCCATATTGTGACTTACAAAGAGGACGGTCCTTCCTTCGCGACGTGAGACTTCGTCCATTTTGCCAAGGCATTTCTTCTGAAATTCGGAGTCTCCGACGGCCAATACCTCGTCAATAACTAAAATGTCGGGCTCCAGATGGGCCGCCACGGCGAAGGCGAGCCGCACGTACATGCCGGAGGAATAGCGTTTCACTGGTGTATCCAAGAACCTTTCAACCTCGGCAAAGGCGACGATCTCGTCGAACTTCTTGGCAATCTCGCGACGCGCCATTCCAAGGATCGCGCCATTGAGAAAGATGTTTTCGCGGCCCGTGAGCTCGGGATGAAACCCCGTTCCCACCTCGAGGAGGCTGCCGACCCGGCCACGGAGAACGACCCGCCCCTCGCTAGGCTCGGTTATGCGACTAAGGATCTTGAGAAGCGTGCTCTTACCGGCCCCGTTGCGGCCGATGATGCCGAGTACCTCTCCCGCCTTGACCTCGAAGCTCACGTTCTTTAACGCCCAGAACTCCTCGATTTCCCCGCCGTGGAGCGCTTGTCGGCCACGGGCGAAATCAATCGTCTTATGGGCGAACTTGCGGACCTCACGTCCGATAACGTCGCGCAGCGCCGTATAGCGCTTGTGCCGTTGGCTGTCGGATGTGTGCTCGACTAAGTACCGTTTGCACAAATTTTCGACAGCAATAACCGTTTCTGACATGATTATGTCATCAATTCCGCGTGTTTCGCACAGACAAGGTCGGGAGTCTCGCCAAGCAAGGCGCGGAATTGGTCACAAGATTGCCACAGATCAACCCACCAATTATACTTGTAGTCGGCAGTGTCGATAACGATTGCCTCTGCCATCCAATATATTCTTGCTGTCACTGGGACGACAGACGCTATGGCAACAAATTTGGCGAGTCAAGGTTCCATGTTAACCATACTCGAAATGGGGCTGTTCCGCCTGCTCCAAACAGAAAAGGCGCGATCCGTTCGCGAGACTGAGAACCCTCTTAAAGGGACGAATCGGTCAGATCGTCCAGCCCGGGACGGTTTGCAAGCGAGTTACCTCGGTCTGGACTGCGGGACATATTGGCTGAGAAGGGTGGCAACGATTTCATTTTGCTGCAACTTCAGGCCCAACGATCTGGCCCAGGTTTTGCTAACCTCTCTCTAATAAGGACGAATCGCTGTGTCCTAGACCGGAGAAGCAAGACATGACCTCTCAGAGCGAAAACGAGCTGCTCACCCGGGTTGGACCGGGCACCGCGATGGGCATGCTGATGCGCGAATATTGGCTGCCGGCCTGCTTGTCGTCGGAACTCGTTGCTGACGGCGACCCAATTCGGCTCATGCTGTTGGGCGAGCGGCTGATCGCTTTCCGCGATAGTGCGGGGCAGGTCGGCGTGCTCGATCACCGGTGCCCCCACCGCTGCGCGCCTTTGTTCTTTGGCCGCAACGAAGAAGGCGGCCTGCGCTGCGTCTATCACGGCTGGAAATTCGATACGGCCGGGAATTGTCTCGACATGCCCAACTTGTCGGCTGATCAGGACTTTCGGCACAAAGTCAAGGCAAAGGCCTATCGAGTGGCCGAACGCGGCGGGCTTGTCTATGTCTATATGGGCGAGCGCGAAGTTGCCCCGCCGCTGCCCGCTCTCGAGGCAACGCTTTGCGCGCCGCAAGAGACGGATCTCACTTGCCGGCTGCGGGAATGCAACTGGCTGCAAGCCTTGGAAGGCGATATCGACACCTCGCATTTCAGCTTCCTGCACACTGGTAAAGTCGAGGCCGGAGATATCGACCCCGATCATATGGATCGCTTTCAGCTCTTCAATCGGGCGCCGGACTATCATGTCCGGGCGACCGACTGGGGCACGATGTATACTGCTTACCGGCCCGCGCAACCGGGCTACGTCTATTACCGATTCGCCCATTTTGTGATGCCGTTCTGGACGCTCTTTCCGAACGGGCCGCTGACCGACAACATCATCGCGCAAGCTTGGGTCCCGATGGACGACACTCACACCATGTCGTTCAACTTCAGCTGGAACCGCCGGACCCCGCCGCTCAGCGTCGTCAGGAGCGGTCAGCCTATCCCCTATCTCGATCGAATGACCCCGACATTGCCCAATACCGCCGATTGGTTCGGCCGCTGGCGCCCGGCCGCCAACCAGAGCAACGACTATTTGATCGATCGGGAAGCTCAGCGAACCGTGAGTTATTCCGGCATTGCCGACATCTTCTCGCAGGATTCGGCGGTGACCGAAAGTATGGGCGAAATTACCGACCGCTCGCTGGAGCACTTGGCGCCGAGTGACCGAATGATCATTGTGACACGCCGGCGATTGCTCGATGCCGTGCGGGCGCTACGCGACAGCGGGACAGTTCCGCCCCTGGTCGATGATCCGGAGCTCAGCGGCAGCGCGCGCTCCGGCGAGCTGATCGCGCCTGTGGGTCAGCCTTGGCTGGATGCGTATGAGCAGACCCTCGGACAGGCGTTGCATCCCGCACTGTCGCAAGCTGCAGAATAATTCAGCTGGACGGCTACTGCTCTCCATCCCGGATATCGGGGCGGAGAACGGGGATTACGCGGTGGCGATGCGATCTGAGTAACCACCGGGGCGGTTCCGCCGAAGCAATGGTGCTAATCAGCTAGCAACTAGCGGGCGACATACGGCGCGACCATCTTGGCCGGGTCTACGATGCGATCGAACTCGTCCTCGCTCACAAAGCCGAGCTGCAATGCCGCCGCCTTCAAGGTCAAGTCGTTGTCCATTGCATAATGCGCGATCTTGGACGCTTTGTCGTAACCGATCACCGGCGCTAGCGCGGTCACCAACATCAGAGATCGATCGACATATTCTTTGATCCGCTTCAGATTCGGTTCTGTCCCCTCGACCAGGAATTTACGGAAATTCGTGCAGCCGTCGGTGACGAGCGTAATCGAGTGCATGATGTTGAAAATCATCAGCGGCTTGTAGACATTCATCTCCAGGTAGCCGCCGGCGCCGCCGAAGCCTACTGCAATGTCGTTTGCCATCACTTGGACGGCGATCATCGTCAGTGCTTCGGCCTGGGTCGGATTGACCTTGCCCGGCATGATCGAGGAGCCAGGCTCATTCTCCGGGATCAATAGCTCGGCGAAGCCGGCGCGCGGGCCGCAGGACATAAGGCGAATGTCGTTGGCGATCTTGTAGAGTGAGACCGCGAGCGTGCGCAAGGTGCCGGAGAGCTGCACCAGCGCGTCGTGCGCCCCCTGCGCTGCGAATTTGTTCGGCGCGCTGATAAACGGCAGCCCTGTTAGGCTGGCGATCTGAGCCGTAGCAGCCTCTGCGAAGCCGGGTTCAGCGTTGATCCCAGTACCCACTGCGGTGCCGCCGAGCGCCAGCGGATAGATCCCCTGCAATGCCGTCCTGATGCGATCGATGTCATCTGCCAGCATGGCCGCATAGCCGGACCACTCTTGCCCGAGCGTTATCGGTGTGGCGTCCTGCATGTGGGTGCGGCCAATCTTGACGATGTCGGTCCACTGGCCCGCTCTCACCGCGATGGCCTCACGCAGACCCGCGACTGCCGGGTTCAACCGTCGCACGACATTGGTCGCCACCGCAATGTGCATCGCGGACGGAAAAGTATCGTTCGAGGATTGCGACATATTGACGTCGCCATTGGGATGAACCGGCGTCTTGCTGCCGAGCGGCGTGCCCGCGAGCTGGCAGCTCCGATTGGAGATCACCTCGTTGACATTCATGTTGAACTGGGTGCCGCTGCCCGTCATCCACACATGGAGCGGAAACATGTCCCGGTGCTGGCCGGCCAGGATCTCGTCACACACCGTGACGATCAGGTCGTGAACCCGGTCGTCGAGCCGGCCGGCCGCGTGGTTTGCGTACGCCGTGGCTTTTTTCAAAATGGCATAGGCCTCGATCATTTCACGCGGCATTAGATCCGTGCCGATGCTGAAATGCTCGAGCGAGCGCTGCGTCTGGGCGCCCCAGAGCTTGTCGGCGGCGACACGTACCTCGCCGAGGCTGTCGATTTCGGTGCGGAATTCACTCATCTGTTCCTCCCGGAGCGCGGATGCGTGGTTATCCGTATTTGGTGACGCGGATCGCGAAATCTCCTCTTTCAGATATTCAAAGCCCGCCGCAAGACGGAGTGGCTGCCTGCGGGCAAAGGAGAAGCGCGCCAGCTAAGCCACCTCGCGGACCTGCCGGGCAAGCTCGTTGTCGCGCTTCGGATCTCGAAGGAATCTCCAAATCAAATTTAGCTTGCTGGCAATGAAATTCCGGTGAGAGCCCAATTCTGAGTGAAGCCGGCCAAAGTCGCGGCGCCGGCTGGAGTGTTGTAATACTGTTTGTAGTAGTCATAGATTGCTGTGATAGTCGCTTGCGTGGGGAGCGGTGCGGGCGCGTTGTGCCAGTAGAACAAGCGAACCAACGCAACCGCGTATGGTAGATTGGCGACCACGTTGTGTTCCGGAGATGCTGGGGTGGTGATGGTGTCGAGAGCGGCCGCCTCCCTCTGGGTGAGCCTCGCGAGCAGACTGGTCAAGCTGGCGGGTTCGATCTGACCGAGCCCGAGCGCCGGGCCCCCTTCCTGCACGAGCCAGGTACCGAGCAGGCTCTCATTGGCGATCGTCCCCATTACGAGATAATAGGCAATATCGGTGTAAGGAATACCCGCCCGCTGGTCGAGCATCTGCAAGGTCGGGATCACTACTTGAGTGCTGAATTGACGCGCATTGATTGTCATGGCTGTTCCAAAAATTACGGGACCGTATAAATCGGGACGCCGTCAGGCGATCCTCATTCAAAATGTGCTCTTCACCAGGAAGTCCGGCATTTTATGCTAAACCCAACTACAGCCGCGGGGGAAGGATCATGACCGTTCGGTTTTCATGCCGTTGCCCTAACGCCGACTACCTCGGATTTGAGGCGACGCCCGAGGCCATTGTCGCTTCGGCGGCGAAGGCAGAGGAGTTGGATTTCGATGCCGTATTCGTCAATGATCACATTATCGTCGACGGGTCCACCAGATCGGCTCCCTGGACCAATACCTATGATCCGCTCGTTGCGCTGTCATTCATCGCGGCGAAAACGACCCGCATCGGTCTCGGTGTGTCGGTGCTCATCATGCCGTACCGCAACCCGATCGCCACCGCCAAGATGTTGGCAACGATCGATCGGATGTCGGGCGGACGGCTGATTGCGGGCATTGGGGCGGGATGGAACGAGCCCGAATTCAAGGCCCTCGGGGTCCCCTTTCTGGAACGCGGCGCGCGCACGACGGAATATCTTCGGATCTGGCAGGCTTGCTGGGCACCGGGCGAGGTATCGTTCGCCGGCAGGTTCTTCTCGTTTTCCGATATGCATGTGAGCCCCAAGCCGCTGCAGCAGCCCCATCCCCCAATCTGGATCGGTGGTTCGAGTGACGCGGCTCTGCGGCGAGCGGCAAGGTTTGCCGCAGTGTGGCAACCGACGCCAACGCCCCTAGACGACTTGATCGGCCGCCAAGCATCTTTGCGCAGGGCCTGCGACCAGATCGGTCGTCAGCACCCCCCGGAAACCCGCATGAGCTTTCGGGTCGAGTTCAGCCCCATCACCGGAAATTCCCCGCCCGCGGGTGGCAGGCGACCGATCGGGCAGGGCACGCCCGCTGAGATAGCCGCGGATCTATTGCGCTACCGGGAAGCCGCGGGCTTAAACTCGTTCCAGATCAACTTTCAAGGCTGTCACAGCCTTGACCAGCTCCTCGCCTCGATGGATTGCTTCATGCGGGAAGTAAAGCCGCTGGTGACGTGACGAAGGAATGGGTCCTTTGCCCTGTGAGCCACGATGTCCACTAAACCTTCAATGCAAGGAAGCAACAGACTGAACTACTGGGGGTGCGCACGATCGACGTTATCTTCGCGCTGTACGGGCCGTCCCACCCTTTGGAGGACATCTTGAACTACGGGACCAGCCATCGACGCTAGCTATCGTTGGAGCTTTTGCGCGTCGAAAGGCTGGCAGCGGATCGTGGGAGGTGAACGGTCGGAGGATTGGGCGATGGCTGAAGACGAGGAGCTGACGGACGCCGACTGGCGCACTTTGTGCGACACGCTGCGCGGCTCGATCGCAATGTTCGACATGCTGCTCGCCGAGTGCGGCGACAATAGCGAGACGGCGCGGGTAGTGGAGGCCGCCCGCCGGCGACGCGAGAAGGTCCTCGAAAAGATCGAGAGGCGCCTGCAGACGACATGAGAAGCCTATCTCGACCGCTGGGGTCATTGCGGGTATTGGGGTGGGCTTGACAATCGACCGCTGCGCGACAAATGCCCTCTGTGCACCGCCTTACCGCGATCCTTGCTGGCGATGTGGCGGGATACTCGCGTTTGATGGGCGCCGACGAGGAGGGGACACACCAAAGGCTCCAAGAACGTCGCCGCGCCTTCGATAGCGCTCGCACGCGAGGTGGGGCGGGCAGAAGGGGTCAAAACCGCCTGAAACCGTTACCTTCCTTCCTTGGGCTTCCGGAATGAAAAGGGCTTAGCCAGTTTATCAGCTAAGCCCTTGTCTTTAACTGGTGGAGCCAACCGGGATCGAACCGGTGACCTCTACAATGCCATTGTCGAGGACAACCCTTTTCCATCCGCTTCCCCGGCTTTCCCATCTTTACCGGAAGCGGCTCAGCGCCTACATGTTTGTGTGATTTTCGGTTGTTGAGCTTGGCTGACGTTTTCTGAAAATTCCCACCAACTGCTTCCCCCCTGCTTCCCCGTCCCTGCGGGGAAGCAAGCTGT
>Ga0306921_10002290_pt1 | contig 19190 bp, 19 predicted proteins | sample sta12Cox44000080_FD_203760 | JGI IMG/M metagenome (GOLD analysis project Ga0306921, IMG submission 203760) | Lab enrichment of tropical soil microbial communities from Luquillo Experimental Forest, Puerto Rico - statoxic.12C.oxic.44.000.080 (v2)... | ecosystem: Environmental > Terrestrial >... | reverse complement strand
CGAGAACTGGTAGACGACAGACAAACCGGTGTAGCGGGTGGCGGTGGGATACAGCGACGAGTACAGCGTGCCCTGCGCACCGTAGAAGAGCGCGTGCACGACGCCGAACACGACGATCATCGCCAGACCGAACCAGACCAGATTCTTGGTGCCGAACAAGGCGAACGCGGGGAAGGCGGCGAGGCCGTAGCAAGCCACACCGGCCAGATACACCCGCCGCGCGCCGAAGCGGTCGGTCAGGATCCCAGACACCGGCAGCAGCGCGGCCATCAGCAGGGCGGCGACGGTCACCACCAACAGCACCGACACCTTGTTGAAACCCAGTGCGCCGGTGGCGTAGCTGATCGCGAAGACACCCCAGGTGTTGAACGCCGAACCCTCGGCCCAGCGCGACAGCAGTCCCAGCACGGTGTTGCGCCGGGCGCGGGGTTCGCGGACGATCTCGCGAATGGGCACGCGGGAGGTGGCCTCGAAGTCCCGCCGTTCCTGGAATTCCCGGAAGGCCGGTGTTTCTTCCACCCGCAACCGCACCATGATGCCGATCGCGACGAGCACCAGGCTCAGCAGGAACCCGATGCGCCAGCCGTAGGCGAGAAACCGGGTGGGCCCCAAGGCAATCTGCAATATCGCGAATATCCCTGTGCCTAAAGCCAATCCGAGCGCCAGGCCGATCTGCGGAATCGCCCCGAAGCGGCCGCGCCGGTCTTCGGGGCCGTGTTCGACGGCGAGCAGCACCGCGCCCGCCCACTCGCCGCCGAGCGCGAAACCCTGCAGGATGCGCAGCGTCAGCAGCAGCACCGGCGCCCAGGCCCCGATCTGCGCGGCGGTTGGCAAAAATCCGATCAGCGCCGTGGCGACGCCCATGATCAGCATCGTCAATGCCAGGCTGCGCTTGCGCCCGATCCGGTCCCCGATATGGCCGAACACCAACCCGCCGATCGGACGCATGAGAAACCCGACGGCGAACGTGGCGAACGCCAAAAGCGTACCGACCAGAGAACTTTCGCTGGGGAAGAAAACTCGGTGGAACACCAGGCCGGCCGCGGTGGCGTACAGGAAGAAGTCGTACCACTCCACGGAGGTGCCCAACAGGCTGGCCGCGATGACGATGCGCAGCCGTCGACGCTGTTGCGCGTCCGATTCGTCGCGCTCTTCCGGCGCCGCTATCGTCGCGGCGGGCAATGTCGTCGCCACGACTAGTGCGCCGAGGCGACCGCGAACGGGGTCGCCGGTGCCGGTTGCGACGATCGGTTGGGGTGCTGCCACAACCCCTTCCGCTCGAGCAGCGGCAGGACGCCCTCACCAAACCAGTAGGCCTCCTCCAGGTGCGGGTAGCCCGAGAGGATGAAGTGGGTGATGCCGAGCCGCGAATACTCGACCAGCCGTTCGGCAACCTCGGCGTGCGAACCCACCAGCGCTGTGCCCGCCCCTCCGCGGACCAGGCCGACGCCGGCCCACAGGTTGGGGCCGACCACAAGCCGGTCGCCGCTGCCGCCGTGCAAATTCAGCATCCGGCGCTGGCCCTCGGATTCGCTGCGCGCCAGGCTGGCCTGCACCCGCTCGACATCCTCCGGGTCGACGGCCGCCAAGAGCCGCTCGGCTTCGGCCCACGCTTCTTCGGAGGTGTCGCGGCTGATCACGTGAATCCGCAAGCCGTACTGCAGAATCCGTCCGGCAGGGCCGGCTTGGGCGGCCAGCCCACGAACCCAGTCCAGCTTTTTGGCGACCGCCGCCCGCGGTTCACCCCAGGTGAGGTAGACGTCGGAGTGCTTGGCCGCGACCGGCCCGGCGGCCGCCGATGAGCCGCCGAAGAACACCGCAGGTATCGGGTCGGGTGGGTTGCTCAGTTGCGCACCCTCGATGCGAATGTGGTCTCCGGCGAAGGTCACCGGCTTTCGCGAGGCCCACAGTTGCCGCACCACATGCAAGAACTCGGCGGTGCGGGCGTATCGCGACTCCTTGTCCAGGAAATCCCCGTAGGCCCGTTGCTCGTGCGGTTCGCCGCCGGTGACGACGTTGAGCAGCAACCGGCCGCCCGAGTGCCGCTGGAAGGTCCCGGCCATCTGCGCGGCCAGTGTCGGGCTGAGCAGCCCGGGCCGGAAGGCGACCAGGAATTTCAGCGTCTCGGTGCCCTCGATCAGCATGGCCGTCGTCAACCAGGCGTCCTCACACCACAATCCGGTCGGTGTGAGCACCGCCTCGAAGCCGTTGTCCTCGGCGGCCGCGCAAATCTGGTGCAGATACCGCAAAGTCGCGGGCCGGTCCCCATGCATCGCAGTACCGTGCCCGCCTGCGACCAGGTTTCGCGAATCGCCGTAAGTCGGCAAAAACCAGTGAAACGCCAGGCTCATCCGCCCTCCCTTGCATCTCTTCGCATCGTGCGCGACATCGGCAGGGCGCGCGAGGGTTGAAACCTTCGAGATTGAATTCCGGCGCTAGTGCGGGTTGCCGGTTTGGGGATCGAGCGTCAGCGTCGGTTGGGTCGGACCGGCGAAATCGAACATCGCGGTCAGCGCGCCGGCGCGCTCATCGAAAGAGTGGTCACCGATGCGGCCGGTGCTCCAGTTGTCCTCGACGAACCGCAGGATTGACGTTTGGTCGGTCAACGTGTGGTCCACGAAATTCATTCGGGCATAAGGAGATATCACCAACATCGGCAGCCGCGGGCCGTATCCGCACCGTCCTTGGTAGACGACGGGTGTGGCGGCCGCATCACCGCATCGGCCCGGGCCGTTCAGCGCGTCTTCGGGTGTGGCCGAGGGCACCACGATCGGCGAGGGCTTGTGATCGTACCAGCCGTCGGAGTCGTCGTAGGTGACGACGATCGCCATGTCCCGCCATTCCGGGAGCCGTTGCAGATGGTTGATCGTGCCGACGAGGAACTGCTGCTCGTCGAACGGATCGGAGTAGCCGGCGTGCGCGTTTTGGTAGGCGGGCGGTTTCAGAAAGCTCACCGCCGGCAGGTGCCCGCCATCGGCGGCGGCCCAGAAATCGGATACGTCGTATTGGTGGTTGGCTTGGTCGCCGCGGCCGATCATGTCGATCGAGCTGGGTGGCAGGTGATGCGGGTTGGCGGTGGACGGATAGTACTGAAACGGCTCGTGATGTGGGACGTAATCGGTTTTGGTGCCGAACGGCAGCGCCCCGGTCTTGCCGGTCCCGCCCACGGCGTCGCCGATGTTGTGCGTCGCGCCGCACTCCGCCGTGCCGTCGGGCCTGCGGGCGGTGGGCTTGAAACCGCCCTGGAAATAGCCCCACGTGATGCCCTTCGCGTTGAGCAGATCACCGATGTTCTTGTTGTCGGAGCTGAACCGCACCTGGTCGCGGAAAGAGCAGTCGTCGCCGAGGGGTTGCGAGTCGTTGATCAGGGTCCCCTGGCCGTTGCCGGCGTCGTCGATGACATTGTGAGGCGGGAACGGTTGCCCGCCCGGCATGAATTTGGTTGTCACGCCATGGGTTTGACCGGACACCAGGTTGATGTGACCGGGCGCTGAAGGGCCGAAAGTGGTGTCGTAGAAGTTGTCGCTCATCGAATAGTTCTGTGCGTAGTTCCACAGCGCGGTCACCGAGTTGCCGTCGTAATAGGCCATCACCAGGCCGGGAATATTGAAGGACGGCGGTGGACACGCCTCGCCCTCGGTGTGCTCGACGAACCGATCCATCGCACCGCCGTTGAAGGCCAATTGTTCGGCTTGGTATTCGTGGTCCTGATCGCAGGTCACCTGCTGGCCCGGGCCGCCCAGCCGCATCGGCTGCACCGAGTTGGGGTTGTGCGCCAACAACTCTGGGGTGAGGCCGGCCACCGCGCGGGTGTCCGTTTTGGCGGTGAACGGTTGGCCGTCGGTGTTGGCGGCCCGGGGATAGGTTCCGAAATAGTGGTCGAAGGAGACGTTCTCTTCAAAGACCACGACGAGGTGGCGGATCGGTGTGGTGGTCACTGCTTCCGCGCTCGGGGTCGACGGTCGGTGCCCACATGCGGCGACGAGCCCAAGCACTGCCGCAACAACCGCGAAACGCTGCAATACCATGCCGCAGATGCCTACCGGCTCCAAATCTTCAGCCGGTGTCCGGCGGGTAAACGGGGTGTCAACAAACCGCGTATGGCCCAGCGCATCGAAGATCACCTCTTCGAGACAAACGGATCACGCGAGATAACGCAATGCTTCCAATACGGCGTGCCTCGGGCGGCAATACCCGTTCGGCGCGGCATTATTGCGATCATGCCTGACCTGACACGCCGGGCGGTGCTCCGGATGGGTGCCGGTGCCAGCCTGGGGGCCGCTGGCGTGTTCGCCTTAGGCGCCCTGTTGGATCCGATCCAATCGCAAGCGGCTCCCGCACCGCAGGGTCCCGCCCCGTTCGAACCCCCGACCGCGGGCGCCGCGCTGCCGACCAAGCTCACCGGGTCGTTCGTGTCGGCAGCTCGCGGGGGCGTCAAGACCAACTATGTGATCGCCGTGCCGCCCGGCCAAACCGGATCGCTGCGACCCGTGATCGCGCTGCACGGCAAGGACGGCGACGCGAACATGATGCTCGACGCCGGCGTCGAGGACGGGCTGGTTCAACTGGTCAAGTCGGGCAAGCCGCCAATCGCCGTCGTCGGCGTCGACGGCGGCAGCGACTCTTACTGGCATCGACGGGCCGACGGCAGCGACTCCGGCGCGATGGTGCTCGAAGAGCTGCTGCCGATGCTGTCCACGATGGGTTTCGACACCTCCCGGGTGGGTTTCATGGGGTGGTCGATGGGCGGATACGGGGCACTCCGTCTGGGCGCCAAGCTCGGGCCGTCACGGACCGCCGGGATCTGCGCGATCAGCCCGGCGCTGTACACCTCTTTCACGGGCAGCGCGCCGGGAGCGTTCGACAGCTACGACGACTGGGTGCAGAACAGCGTTTTGGGGGTGCCGGCACTGAATTCGATTCCGCTGCGTGTGGACTGCGGCACGTTCGACCGCTTCTATTTCGCCACAAGACAATTCGTCGGCCAACTGAAGACTCCGCCGGCGGGCAGCTTCTCCCTGGGCGGACACGACATTGGTTACTGGCGAATGCAATTGCCTGGCGAGCTGGCCTGGATGGCGACCTAGCGACGCAGATGACAGTCCGGCAGGAAGCAGTCGCCAGCGGCCCACGTCGAGTGGAGCGGCGAACTTCCCGAAAGGGATTCCGGCCCGATATAGAGGGTTTGCGCGCCGTCGCGGTGATCGCCGTCGTGCTCTACCACGCGGGCATCCCGGGCTTCGGCGGCGGCTTCATCGGCGTGGACGTCTTCTTCGTGATCTCCGGCTTCCTCATCACCGGGCTGCTGTGGCGCGAGGTCGCGACGACCAATACCGTTGCGCTCGGCCGGTTCTACGGTGCGCGGGCCAGGCGTCTGCTGCCGGCCGCGGCCACGGTCGGGATCGCCACCGCCCTGGTGGTTGCCGTCGTGCTGCCGCCGTTGCAGGCGCGCAGCGTCTTTCTGGACGGCATCGCCTGCGCCCTGTATGCCGGCAACTATCGGTTCGCCATGCACGGCACCGATTACCTGGCCTCTGATCTCCCGCCCTCGCCTTTCCAGCACTACTGGTCGCTGGGCGTCGAGGAGCAGTTCTATCTGGTGTGGCCGGTGCTGATCATCGGTACCGCCTGGCTGGTCCACCGCCTGCGCGCCGGAGCCGCGGCACGGGCCACACCGTATGCGGTGGTCCTGGTGTTGGTCGCCGCGGCATCACTGGCGGCGGCGGTTTTGTGGACGCGCACGTCGCCCGCGTGGGCGTTCTTCTCGCTGCCCACCCGCGCGTGGGAGCTGGCGGCCGGCGGTCTGGTCGCGCTGTCGATTCACCAATGGCGCAGGCTGCCTTTGCTTCCCGCGACGATCGTCGGCTGGGGCGGTCTGGCGCTGATCGTGCTGACCTGCACCCAGCTCGGCCCCCGCACCCCCTACCCGGGCACCGCGGCGCTGCTGCCGGTGCTGGGCACCGCGCTGGTGATCGGCGCCGGCCCCGTCACCGGCGGCCTGGGCGCCGGCCGCGTGCTGTGCCGGCCGGCGATGCGGGCGATCGGCCGGGTGTCGTACTCCTGGTACCTGTGGCATTGGCCGGTGCTGCTGCTCATGCCGCCGCTGTTGGGTGAGCCGGCGGGGCTGCCGGCCAGGCTGTCCGCGACCGCCGTCTCCGGCGGACTCGCCGTCATCACCCTGCACCTGGTGGAAAACCCCGGCCGGTTCGCGGCGGCCCTGCGGCGATCGGCGAAAGCCAGCCTCACCGTCGCCGCTGCCGCCAGCGCCGCCGCGGCCTGCGCCTGCATGCTGCTGCTCAACGTGGTGCCGGTGCCGGTCGGTCATGGAGCGGCCGCCCCGCGAGCCAACATCGTTGCGGTGCCGCCCACTACGATCGCCCCCGCCATGAGTCCGGAAGAGGCGGCGGTCCAACACGCCTTCGCGCAGGCGCGGGACGCGGTCGCGGCGTCGGCGGGCCTGCGGGCCGTCCCGTCGAACCTGGACCCGCCGCTCGCCAAGGCGCCGGCCGACAAGGCGGCCGTCTTCGTCAACGGCTGCGTCCGATCCTGGCGCGAAATAGGACAGGGCGAGTGCGCGACGGGCGACATCGCCTCGCCGACGACGGTGGCACTGGTCGGTGACTCGCACGCCGCCATGTGGAATCCGGCGTTCCAGCACCTCGCAGAGCAGCGACACTGGCGGCTGGAGACGCTGGCCAAAGTAACCTGTCCGCTGCAGGACCTGCACATCACCAGCCCGTATCTGGGCCGCGAGTACACCGAGTGCGAACAGTGGCGCGCCCAGATCGTGAATCGGTTGAAAGCCGAGCACCCGCGCCTGGTCGTGCTCGACATGAGCCGGCGCTACGGCGCGGACTTCGGCTTTACGTCCTACGACCCGGCTTGGATCGACACCTTGGGCCGCACCGTCGCGCAGTTGCGAAGCATTGGCGCGGCCGTCCTGGTGCTGGGGCCCGTCCCGGATCCGGGCTCCTCGGTGCCCACGTGCCTGTCCGGGCACGTCGACGACGCCACCGCGTGTGCGCCGGCGCGGCCGGTCGCGGTCGACGACGGCGGTGTCAGCGCCGAGCGGGCGGCGACCACCGCCGGCGGCGGGCACTACGCCGACCTGACCGACCTCTTCTGCACCGCGGACCGCTGCCCGGTGATCGTCGGCAACACCCTGGTTTTCCGGGACGACAACCATGTGACAACCGAGTACGCGCAACTGCTGACACCGGTATTCGGTGCGCTGGCAGACCGCGCCCTGGCAGGGGGTTGATGCCCTGATGAACTTTGAGCCGCGTGCGAACGTCTTACCAGTCGAAGGTTTTTGGAGGTTTTGAGATGAGTTCGCTGCTGCTGGTCTGCATTGCGGCCGCCGCGCCACTGGCCGGCATTGGCATGATGCAGTTGCAAGCGCGCCTGGAGCAATGGGACTACGACCGGCACGCGGAAGACTGAACCGCTAAGCGCCGGCCGCTCAACGCGACAACTGCATGCGAATGAGCGGTGCGATCTTGTCCGCCAGATACTCATGCCCCGCATCGTTGGGGTGCACGCCGTCGGGGCCGATCAGGTCGGGCCTGTCGACGAACCAGCCGTCGCCGATCGGGTCCACGAACGTTGCCCCTGCGGCCCGGGCCTCGGCGTTGAGCACATCGCGAATCTGCAGTATCGCTGCGGGCACATCGGCGGTTGGCCACGGCGGTCCGATCACCAGGAACCTCGCCGTCCGCGCTAGGTGGCGCGCCAGGTCAAAGGTCTCACGGGCTTTTTCGGCCAGCGCCCCGGGATCGACGCCCTGGTCGTTGCGAGAGCCGAAGAACACCACCAGCGCATCGTCGCGCTTAACGGCCCTGTCGGTCAGATCCTCGAAGATGCTGCCGTGATCGCCGGACACGCTGTAGCCCGCTCTGCCCTCGGCGGCCACGTCGGCAGCGATCCGCACGCCTCCCCGGGCGAGCGCATGCCAGGCCAGAGCGGTCCACGCATTCGGGCCCAGGCCGCCCTCGTCGGTGCCGGTGGTATAGGAGTCGCCGACCACCGCGACGTGGTTGACCCGGGAATCCAACGTCAGCGTGGTGTAGGCCCGCACCCGCGCGGGGTGGGCCGGTTGTTGCCACACGACGAGCAGAAGAGTGAGGCAAAGGACCAACGTGGTCAGACGACTCACTATCACCTCCATCGTGTACGGCATCTACGGAATCTACGGAATCTACGGAATCGTGGCATGCCCCATGAATCAACGGAATCGTACGGGGAAACGACCGCCATGGTATTCGACAGGTTCCGGGCACGGCACGATTCGCGCGCCGAGGTGAGCGTCACACCGCGCGGACCGAAACCGCTTCCAGCCCACCGTCGATCGGGTGCAACTTGGTGCCTACCGGCTCGGCGGGTCTGACGTCGACCATCCTGCGCATCCAACGGCGGGCGGGCTCTTCGACGAAGTGATACATCAAAACCGAGAGGGCAACGGCGATCGCGAGCAGGCCGATGACGTTCCATTTCCATGGGGAGTCGGAGTGCCACGGCGTGAGCTCGAATTGCTCGACGGCCCATCCCCAGGCGGTATGCACCAGCTCATGGACCATGTACAGGCAGAACGAGATTTGCCCGCCGTACACCATCAACCGCGTCGACAGCAGCCTCGGCAGGCTGCCGACGCCGATGGCCAGGGTTATCACCAGCGGAACGAACAGCATGTCGACCACCCCACCGCTGTCGTTCTCCACGACCCCGGTTATCGGGTGCGCCTTAAACAAGTAGAGGACGCCCACCATGGCACCTAACAGCAGCAAGGAGGCGTATCCCGCGATGCGGCGACCGCGATCGGTCAGCCGCAACCTGCGCACGGCGGCACAGGCCAGGGCGCCGGCGGTGAACTGCGTCACGATTCGCGGCAGCCAGCTCCACGGCGTGTAGAAGTGGCCGCTGGCCAGCAACATCACCACCGGCGGCAACGACGCAGCGAAGGCCAGCACCATCAGGCTGCGCGCCCTCGTCGCCTGCTTGAGCCGCAAAATCACCAGCACGAGCACGCCGAAGAGCAGGTACGCCAGCCATTCGGCGCTGATCGACCAGGCCGGCCCGTCCCAACTGGAGTCGTCGAAGAACGGCACAAACCACAACTGCACGAGCAGGACCTGGCGCACGTAGCTGATCGCGGTGAGCTGACCGGCGTCGGGCGACGGAACGTGGCCGACGTGCAGGGTGAAGATCACCCACAGGGCCGCGAGATGCAACGTGACCAGGTACACGGGCCACACCCTGGCCAGCCGTAGCCACAGGAAGTGCAGGGTGGCGCGCGTCGACCACGATCGGCCCATGCGCTCGAGGTAATTCCAGGTCAGGACGAACCCGCTGAGGATGAAGAAGAGGTCGACGCCTTGCGCGCCGCAGTTGAGCACCGGTCCGAGGCCGTCACGGAGGTCCGCGGAAACGTCGGCCAACATGGGCCGGAAGTGAAACAGCACCACCCAAACGGCGGCGATTATGCGGAGCCCCGTCAGGGCTTTGATCTCACCCCTGATCTCTCCGCCGCGCACGATGCTCTTTCCGTCTGGACTCTGCCGTTTCGTATGTCTTCTAGCCAGGCTGACGGGACGATCTCGCCATCACACCAGCCCCCCGACTGAGCAACCGGCAGCCATCGCAGCCTAACAGCGGAATTCAGGCGATGGGGGGAGGGTGGGAGGAGGGGTTGTGGCGTGGCTTGCGCAAATCGTCAGCATCGGCGTTGCCCGGGCCCTGGGCAAGCAGCCCGAAAGTCGCTTCTTAGCAAAGAGTTAGACGCGCTTTTCGGTCTCCTTAGAATCTCCGTGCACCGTTGAGGACACGAACGCCACGGGGAATGGGGCTCCTGATGACAACCGCGAATGTCGCGACTCGACCGGGGAACGGGACCGTTGACTGCGGTGGCGCTCAGATTCGGGCACACTGTCGTCCCCTGGCAACGGTGGTGACCATCCGAGGCGAAATCGACGCCGTGAATGTCGATTGGGTCAGCGAACACATTCGGCGTTTCATCCATGGCGGCAACCCCGTCGTGCTCGACCTGAGCGACGTGAATCTCTTTGCTGCGGCCGGTATCTCGCTATTGCAGGGGTTCGACGAGGACTCCCGCGCGGCCGGGGTGGAGTGGACGTTGGTCGCGAGCCCGGCGGTGATCGAGCTGCTGGGCAACGGTGGTGACGAGGACTTGTTCCCGTTCACGCGCTCGGTGCACGAGGCGCTCCGCAACCTGGCAGACGCCATCGTCAGCCGCCGTCAGCTCGTGCTGCCGCTCATCAAGAAGACGGCCTAGAGCTCCGCTCCCGCCACAGCCGGGCGACGCCGACCACCTCCAGCACTCCAGCGGTCGTTATCAACACCAGGGTCAGCACCAGCACCTGAGGATGGTAAACCAACGACGTGGTGACAGGCTGTCCGTCCGCGACGGGCGCGACGGTCACGGTGTGACGCGCGTGCGCCCAGGTCACGGAGGCGGCGGCCAACGCGAAAAAGGCCAGGCCGAGTTCGACCAAGGCGCGGTATCGGGCGATCACTGCACCGTCCCGTCGTCGTCACGATCGTTGTCGGCGACATCGGATCCGGCGGGCTCCACTCGCTCCTGGACCAAGGGGGTCAGCGCCATCCGCAGGTAACGGTGACGACGCGCCCAGGCCTGAGCGGTGCGCCCCTCGGTGAGCTTGAGACCGATGCCCGTCCGTTTTCGCGGTACCCCGCGCAACTCGCCCAATGCCCGCGCCGATTGCCACCTGGCCAGTTCCTTCCCGGAGGCCTCGTGGTTCTCGGCGTCCGGGTAAACCTTGACGATCTCGCGTACCAGGATGGTTTCGGTGCCCTGACGCAGGGTGTCTTCGGTCAGCTCGACCGACACATGAATGCGTGCCGCCTTTACCTGCAGCGCGACGAACGCCGACACCAGCACCGTGAAGATCAGAGGAACCACGAAGGACACCGGGGCATGGCTCCAGATTTCGATCAGGATCACGGACGCCCCCGATAGCGGGCCCAACGCCACCAACCACCAGCTGGCGCCCGCCTCATAGAACAACCGCCGCTGTTCCGTGTCCTTCGCTGTCGTCATTCAAGCCTCACCCAATGATTGTTACCCACCGGCCCGTCATGAAAGCCAACCCGCCGCATCCACGGCCCAGTAGGTGAGCACGATATCCGCGCCGGCGCGCCGGATGCTCATTAGCGACTCCAGCGCGGCGGCGCGTCCGTCGATCCAGTCGTTCGCGGCCGCTGCACAAATCATCGCGTACTCCCCCGAGACCTGATAGGCGGCCACCGGCACCGGCGAGACGTCCGCCGCGGCCGCCACCACATCGAGGTAACCCATCGCCGGCTTGACCATCACGATGTCGGCGCCCTCGTCAAGATCCAGCTCGATCTCGCGCACCGCCTCCCGGAAGTTTCGGGGGTCCTGCTGATAGGTGCGCCGGTCCCCGGACAGGCTGGAGCTCACCGCTTCGCGGAACGGGCCGTAAAACGCCGACGCGAACTTCGCGGCGTAGGCCAGGATCACCACATCGGTGTGGCCGGCGGCGTCCAGACCGTCGCGGATCGCGGCCACCTGGCCATCCATCATCCCGCTCGGCCCGACCACGTGAGCGCCCGACTCCGCTTCTGCCACAGCCAGTTTCACGTACCGGGCGAGCGTGGCGTCGTTGTCCACCCGGCCCCTGGCGTCCACGACCCCGCAATGCCCGTGATCGGTGAACTCATCCAGGCAGGTGTCGGCCATCAACACCGTGGCGTCGCCGAGATCCTTGGTCAGGTCACGCAGCGCGACATTGAGAATGCCATCGGGGTCGGTGCCGGCCGAGCCGGTCGAGTCCTTGTCCTGCTCCCGGGGCACGCCGAACAGCATCAGCCCGCCCACCCCGGCGGCGACGGCATCGGCGGCGGCGCTGCGCAGCGAATCCCGGGTGTGCTGGACCACGTTCGGCATGGACGGAATCGGCCGCGGTTCGTCGATACCGTCGGCGACGAACATCGGCAACACCAAATGCCTTGGCTCCAAGGATGTTTGCGCAACCAAACGGCGCAACGCGGGTGTTGAGCGGAGCCGACGCGGGCGTTGCCGCGGGTAGGCACTCATGTCGATGAGTGGCGACCCGCTGCGCCCGGCTTCGCAGCCCTTGCGATCGCCACTAGCGCCTGCGGCTCTTCTTGCGCGGCGGTGGCAGTGCGCCCTCGGCGCGCAGCCGCGCGGCGTGTTCGGCCAGGGCGTCGACCAGCGGGCCGACGGCGGCGGTATCGGGCTGGACATCCACCCGCAAGCCGAACTCGGCGGCGGTTTCGGCGGTCTTGGGGCCGATGCAGGCGATGATCGTGCGCGCATGCGGCTTGCCGGCGATGCCGACCAGGTTTCGCACGGTGGAGCTCGACGTGAAGCACACGGCGTCGAAGCCGCCCGTCTTGATCATTTCGCGGGTGGCCGCCGGCGGAGGTGCGGCCCGCACGGTCCGGTAAGCGGTGACATCCTCGATCTCCCAGCCACGCTCGCGCAGCCCCTCGGCCAGCGTCTCCGTCGCGATGTCGGCGCGGGGCAGCAAGACCCGGTTCACCGGGTCGAAAATGCTGTCGTAGGGCGGGAAGTCGTCCAGCAGGCCGAGCGACGATTGCTCCCCGGCCGGCACCAGCTCGGGGCTGATCCCGAACGCCCGCACCCGGTCGGCGGTCGACTCGCCGACACAGGCGATCTTCACCCCGGAGAACGCGCGGGCGTCCAGACCGAACTCGCCGAACTTCTCCCACACCGCACGCACCGCGTTGGTGGAGGTGAACACCACCCACTGGAAGCGGCCGTCGACCAGGCCCTTGACGGCGCGTTCCATCTGAGCGGGGCTGCGCGGCGGCTCGACGGCGATGGTCGGCACCTCGATCGGCAGCGCGCCGTACGAGGTCAAACGCTCGCTCATCTCGCCCGCCTGGTCCTTGGTGCGGGGCACCAACACGGTCCAGCCGTAGAGTGCGCGGCTTTCCCACCAGTTCAGCTTCGCCCGGCTGGCCACCGTCTTGCCGATGGTCACCACCAACGGCCCGGTGTGGGGGGACCTCCCGCTTGCCGGGGAGGGACTCGGGTCGGTGCCGCCCAGGACGGCCGGATCGGTCAGTCCCTGCAGCGTGGTTTCCACGGAACGCTGCTGACAGGTGGTGCCATGTGCGGTGACCACGCAGGGGGTGGCCTCGGCCAGCTCGTGATCGATCAGGGAACGGGCCGCATCGGCCAGATGCGACGCGGTGGCCTGCAGGATCAGCGGGCCGGGAGCCGCCGCAAGCGCCTCCCAGTCCACGTCGCCGCGCACGTCAGCGACCGTGTGCGACGAGCCCAACGGCAGCCCCGCATAGGTGGGGACGGCACTCGAGGCGGCGAGGCCGGGCACGATCTCGAGGTGCAGGTGGCTACGCGCGACGGCGTTCACCTCGGTGATGACCGCGTCGACCGTCAGCGGGTCGCCGGCCACCAGCCGCACCACGTCGACACCGGAACGGGCCTCGGCGGTAAGCGTCTTGGCGACTTCGGCGGGCTCGCCCAGCGCCGGGCGGATGTCGGCGCCGCCGGATATCACCGCGGGCGTCGGCTGGCCGGGGTCTCCGTCGGTGGTGCCGGCGGCGTTCACGGCAACCGGGCCGGCGGGCGCCGGGCCGGAGACCGGCGGCAGGTCCTTGCCGATCAGGGCCAGCACGGGCTCGGGCACGTCGGGGTCGGTGAACACCAAGGCGGCGTTGGCCAGCACCGTGGCGGCCCGCGTGGTCAACAATCCCGGGTCGCCCGGACCGGAGCCCACGAACGTGATGCGGCCCGGTCTCGGCTTACGCCCTCGCGTCGTCATTGTCGCTCCCAAGTCATTCCCTTTTGCGTCATTCGTTTGTCGCGCGCGGGTCATGCCGCGCGGCCCGCATGAGCTCCCGTGCGCCCAGCTCGAACAGCTCCGCGGCGACCGAGAGCCCCAGCTCTCGTGCCCGACCGGGACTGCCGATGCCGGACGCGCGGATCACGTCGGACCCGTCCAGCGCCGCCACGCAGCCGCGCAGCGACAGCTCGTCGAAGACGCGGCCATCCTCATCGATGGACTCGACCACCTCGGCGATCGCGCCCACCGGTGCGGAGCAACCCGCCTCCAATTCGGCCAGCAGAGCTCGCTCCGCGGTGACCGCCGCTCGCGTGTCGGCGTCGTCCAACTCCGCCAGCACCGCCGCCAACCGGCTGTCACCGGCGCGGCATTCGACGGCGAGCGCGCCCTGAGCAGGTGCTGGCAACATCTGCACCGGCTCTAGCGTCTCGGTGACATCACCAAGGCGGCCCAGCCGGGCGAGACCGGCCCGGGCCACCACGATGGCGTCAAGATCACCACTGCTTACCCTGTTCAACCTGGTATCTAGGTTGCCTCGTAGGGGGCGGATTTCCAAACCGAGACCCAATGCTCTAAGCTGTGCGGCCCGTCGCGGGGATGACGTGCCCACCAGCGAACCGGCCGGCAACTCTCCCAGCACCAGCCCGTCGCGGGCCACCAGCGCGTCGCGGGGGTCATTCCGTGGGGGTATTGCGGCCAGAGTGAACCTCGGGTCGTCGGCGGTCGGCAAATCCTTGTGCGAGTGCACGGCGGCGTCGACGCGGCCGTCTTCGATCGCCTCACGCAACGCGGTGGTGAAGGCGCCCACACCCAGACTTTCGATGGGCGCCGACGACCGGTCGCCCGCGGTGGTGATGGTCACCAACTCCGCGGGGTGGCCGTTGGCGATCAGAGCGTCTCTGACGGTGCCGGCCTGGGTGGTGGCCAACAGACTGCCCCGAGTGCCGATCCGGATCACGTGGGCCAATCGGCTACTCAGCGGACTGTTTTGGGGTGCTCGCGTCGAATCCGCTTGGCACCACCGGCAATTCACCAGCGGCGACGGCGTCGACGGCGGTCTGGTCGAGTTCGAAGAGTTCGCGCAGGGCCTCGGCGTAGCTGTCACCGCCCGGGGCGCTGGCGAGCTGTTTGATCCGCACGGTCGGCGCGTGTAGCAGCTTGTCCACCACTCGGCGCACGGTGCGCGCTACCTCCTCGCGGTGGGCGCTCTCCAGGTCGGGCAGCCGGTGGTCCAGGCGCAGCAGCTCCGCTTCGACCACGTCGGCGGCTCGCTGGCGCAATGCGGTCACCGTCGGGGTGACCTCGGCCATCCGCTGTCCAGCCAGGTAGGTGGCGACTTCGGTCGCCACGATGTTGCGCGCGGCGTCAACGTCGGCAGCGGCGGCTTGGGCGGACGGTTCGTGCTGCACTCGCTCCACATCGACGACCCAGACGCCCGGCAGCCCGGCCACCGCCGGATCGACGTCGCGCGGCATGCCCAGGTCGCAGATCACCAAAGGGTGGGTGGTCTCATCAACGATCGAGCGACGGGCGGCGGCCAGCGCGTGGTGCACATCGGCCAGCGAAACCACGGGGCTGACCGCGCCCGTGCAGCTGACCACCACGTCGGCGTCCGCCAGCGCGTCGGCCAGCCGGTCGAGGGTCAGCGCCTCGGCCCGGGCGCCGGATTCGCGGATCTTGCGGGCCAGCCGCTGCCCTCGGGACGCCGACCGGTTGAGCACGTGAACGTGCTCGATGCCGGCACGAGTCAGGTGCGCCGACGAGAGTGCGCCCATCGCTCCGGCACCGATGACCACGGCGGTCTTGCCCGCCAGGCCGCCGAGCCTGTGTTCGGCCATGCCCAGCGCGACCGACACCACCGAGGCGCCGGCCGCGTCGATGGCGGTTTCGGAGTGCACCCGCTTGCCCACGGACAGCGCCCGCTGGGCGAGCTCGTGCAGCACCCGGCCGACCGTGCGATTGGCCTCGGCGGCGCCGTACGCGCGGCGCACCTGGCCCAGCACCTGCTGCTCGCCGATCACCGCCGAGTCCAGACCGCTGGCAACGGCAAACAGGTGCTCGACGGCGGCCTCGCTGTAGCGGACGTAGGCGTATTTGGTCAGGTCACCCATCGACATCCCGGAGTGTTCCGACAGCACCTGCCCGACCACCGCCAACCCGCCGTGGAACGCCTCGACGACGGCGTAGACCTCGACCCGGTTGCAGGTCGACAACACCATCGCCTCGGTCACCAGCGGTGACTGCAACACCCGATCGACGATCTTGACCTGATCGGATTCGTCGATGCTGAGTTGTTCCAGCACGGAGACCGGCGCACTACGGTGCGAAACCCCGAAGAGCAGGATGCTCACGGCAGCATCACCTGGCCAGCTCCCTTGCTTCCAGTAACTGAACTAACGTCCACGGTAAACGTTGATCAGGTGGGCTACCAAATAATTGATCGACGTCACTCGCCCAGCTCGGGGCCGCAACGTCAGCCACTGAGGTCGGCGCGCAGCCGCGGCTCGTCGATGTCCCAGTAGCTGTGTTCGCGGCCGTCCAACAGGACCACCGGCAGGCGATCGCCGAACTCTGCCCGCAACCCCGGGTCACCCGCCAACGCCGCAGCGTCGACATCGGTCGTGGACAGCTCGAAGCCCAGCTCATCCGCCAGCTCCGCCAACCGGGAGTGGACCCGCGCGCAGATGGTGCAGCCGTCGCGGGTCAGGAGCCGCACCTGCGGCCGGCCTGGGGGCTGGGTCATGGCCACCAGTGTGCCCCGTGAATTGTGGGGCCGCGCGGCAGCCATTAGGTTGCCGCTGTGGCTGCTGACGACACGTTGCGCGTCGACGCGCTGGCGATGCGGGAGTTCGCCGAAGCCCTGCGCAACTCCGCGGAGGAGCTGCGCAGCCGGCTGACCGCTCTCGACGATCAGGTCGGCGACATGCTCGGCGGGTGGCGCGGTTCCTCTGGAAGTGCCTTTTCCGCCGCGTGGGAGCTGTGGCATCGCGGGGCCGGTGAGGTGGAGGTGGGCTTGTCGATGTTGGCGCGGTCGGTGGCCCGGGCCGGCGGGGCTTACCAGGACAACGAGGCGGTGTCCGCACGGGCGATGCGCGAGGTGGGCCATGGCTGAGGCGTTTCGGGTGGATCCGCAAGCGTTGGCCGATGCGGTGCAGCGAATGACGGAGTTTCAGCGCTACGCCGAACACACGCTCACCGAAATCGATTCTCTGGTAACCAATCTGCACGCGACCTGGATGGGGCGGGGTGCGGCGGCCCACGCCGAGGCGCACCGGCACTGGGCCCGCGGCGAGGCGATGATGCGCGAGGCCTTGGCTCAGTTGCGGGCCGCGGGCGAGACCGCCCACCGCAATTACACCGGCGCGATGTCAACGAATTTGGCCATGTGGTCGTGACCTGAGGGTCACGGGAATCCGGTCAAAACCTCTGCCGGATAGTGTTGGTACCGACCACCCACTGGTTACCGGGCGGCACGGCGATCAAGGAGGTTTTGCGATGGCTTCCTCTGAGTCGGGCGAATTGGACTCGACCGGTCGCACCGACCCGGAGCCGCTGGTCGACAATGCGAGCGCGGCGCGTGCGCTTGACGACCTGCAGCCTGTGGGCGCGCCCGAAGAGGGTCGCCCGCCGCCACCGATCGACCTGACCGCGGCCGCCTTCTTCGATGTGGACAACACCCTCGTGCAGGGCTCCTCGGCGGTGCATTTTGGCCGCGGGCTGGCCGCTCGCAACTACTTCACCTACCGCGATGTGCTCGGATTCGTCTATGCCCAGGCCAAGTTCCAGTTGCTCGGCAAGGAGAACAGCGACGACGTAGCGGCCGGCCGGCGCAAGGCGCTTGCCTTCATCGAGGGCCGCTCCGTCGAGCAGCTGGTCGCTTTGGGCGAGGAGATCTACGACGAGATCATCGCCGACAAGATCTGGCCCGGCACCCGCGAGCTCACGCAGATGCACCTCGACGCCGGCCAGCAGGTGTGGCTGATCACCGCCACGCCATATGAGCTCGCGGCGACGATCGCGCGGCGGCTGGGGCTGACCGGCGCTCTAGGTTCCGTCGCCGAGTCGGTCGACGGGGTCTTCACCGGCAGGCTGGTCGGCGAGATCCTGCACGGCACCGGGAAAGCTCATGCGGTGCGTTCGCTGGCGATCCGAGAGGGCCTCAACCTCAAACGCTGCACCGCCTATTCCGACAGCTACAACGACGTGCCCATACTGTCGCTGGTGGGCACGGCGGTCGCCATCAATCCCGACGCCCGCCTGCGCGCCCTGGCACGCGAACGGGGCTGGGAGATCCGCGACTTCCGGACCGCTCGCAAGGCCGCTCGCATCGGGGTGCCGTCGGCCCTTGCATTGGGCGCGGCGGGCGGTGCGCTGGCAGCATTGGCATCGCGGCGCCAATCGCGCTGATAAGCTGCGCCGCTGAGACGTATTCGAGCGGAGAACAAGGCGGCATGACAACCCCCCAAGAGGCCGAAGGACTCATCGGCAGCCATTACCGGGCACCCGACTACTTCCAAGTCGGACGCGAGAAGATCCGGGAGTTCGCGGTCGCGATAAAGAATGATCACTCGACGCACTACAACGAGAGCGATGCCGCAGCCGCCGGCTACCCCGAGGTCGTGGCGCCGCTGACGTTCCTGGCCGTCGCCGGCCGGCGCGTGCAATTGGAGATCTTCACCAAGTTCAATATCCCGATCAACATCGCCCGGGTCTTCCATCGTGACCAGAAGTTCCGGTTCCACCGGCCGATCCTGGCCCACGACAAGCTCTACTTCGACACCTACTTGGACTCGGTGTTGGAGTCCCACGGCACCGTGATCGCCGAAATCCGCAGCGAAGTCACAGACGCTGAGGGGAACCCGGTGGTCACCAGTACTGTCACAATGCTGGGAGAGGCAGCACACCAAGACGCTGGCGCTGAAGAAACCGTCGCCGCAGTTGCATCCATATCTGCTGGAAAGTAGGTCAATTCGATGACGTCGCAGAGTGAAATGAAAGGTGGCGCGCAACTAAAGCCGCCAGTCGAAGCCGTCCAGTCGCACTACGACAGATCAAACGAGTTCTTCAAGCTGTTCCTCGACCCATCGATGACCTACAGCTGTGCCTACTTCGAAGAACGTCCGGGCATGACGCTGGAAGAGGCGCAGTACGCGAAGCGCAAACTGGCGCTGGACAAGCTCAACCTCGAGCCCGGCATGACGTTGCTCGACATCGGCTGCGGCTGGGGTTCGACCATGCGGCACGCGGTCGCCGAGTACGACGTCAACGTGATCGGCTTGACGCTGAGCGAGAATCAGCTCGCTCACGACGAGGCGAAGTTCGCCGAGATGGACAGCC
>Ga0306921_10002287_pt1 | contig 19198 bp, 13 predicted proteins | sample sta12Cox44000080_FD_203760 | JGI IMG/M metagenome (GOLD analysis project Ga0306921, IMG submission 203760) | Lab enrichment of tropical soil microbial communities from Luquillo Experimental Forest, Puerto Rico - statoxic.12C.oxic.44.000.080 (v2)... | ecosystem: Environmental > Terrestrial >... | reverse complement strand
TGCCCACTCCGGTCGCGGTCCCGATTATCGAGGCCCACTTTTCTCTTAGCCATGGTGTTCTCCTTACGAACATCCACTTGTGCTACCACACTCGTTGCGGCGGTAGCAACTGCCATTGTGGGGTCATGTTCGGTCCCATAAGCCAATTGTCGGTTACTAGCGGTCCGTTGCCAGTTACGAACAACCACTGGTTGACCCGCACTCATTGCACCGATAACAGCTTCCGTTTCTGGTCATGATCGCTCCACACACCGAACAGGTTGGTGCGTCGCCCAGATCGATCAGTTCCTTGAGCGCGTCGGCTGCGTGATGGTGCCCCACCACCCCAGCAAGGCCAAAATCGGGACCTGCCGGAGATCCCGACTCCGAGGCAGCGCCGCCCGGGCCGCCTCCATAGCGGGGCGCTCCGCTTGGAGAAGACACCGCGGACCCCTCGACTCCGCTGCGCTGAACTCGGGATAACAACGGAGGGTGGTCATTCTCATCCGGCGTACCGGGAGCGGGGGCTCCGAAGTATTTGGGACGCAGACCCTCGAACAGCGCCTGCTGCTGCCCGGTGAGGAAGCGCAGCTGCAACCAGCGGAAAATGTAATCCATGATCGACTTGGCGTAACCGATATCGGGATTCTGGCTCCAGCCGCTGGGTTCGAAGCGAGTGTGCGCGAACTTGTCACACAGCAGCTTCAACGGCACTCCGTGCTGCAGGGCAAGAGACACGGCGCAAGCAAAGCTGTCCATCAGGCCGCTGACGGTCGAGCCTTCCTTCGCCATGGTGATGAACAACTCGCCGGGCATGCCGTTCTTGTATAGACCGACGGTGAGATAGCCTTCGTGTCCGGCGACGTTGAACTTGTGCGTGATCGACAGGCGCTCGTCAGGCAAACGATGACGCACAGCGCGGGGCGGCTCGAGGGATTCGTCGATCGGTTCCTGAGCCCCGCTCTGTCCACTCATCCCGGTGGACAAGGGCGGGGCACCCGACGATTGGGTAACTGCAGCCGACTTCGCGGTGGCCGACCCCATGGAGCTGAGTGGCTGCGCCTTCTTCGATCCATCGCGATAGATAGCGACTGCCTTCAGGCCGAGCTTCCACGCCTGGATGTACGCTTCCATAATCTCGTCAACGGTGGCGTTCTCGGGCATGTTGATGGTCTTCGAGATGGCGCCCGAGATGAAAGGCTGGGTGGCAGCCATCATGCGCAGATGGCCGAGATAGTGGATGGCGCGTGTGCCCTTCGCCGGCTTGAACGAGCAGTCGAAGACCGGCAGGTGCTCTTCCTTGACGGCAGGCGCGCCTTCGATGGTGCCGGTGGCGTCGATGTAACTGACGATGGCGTTGGTCTGGTCGGGCGTGTAGCCGAGCTTGAACAGAGCCGTGGGGACGGTGTTGTTCACGATCTTGATCATGCCGCCGCCGACCAGCTTTTTGTACTTTACGAGGGCCAGGTCGGGCTCGATGCCAGTGGTGTCGCAGTCCATCATGAACCCGATGGTGCCGGTGGGCGCCAGCACCGTGACCTGCGAGTTGCGATAGCCAAACTTCTCGCCGTGCTTCAGAGCGTCGTTCCAGCATTCCTTGCTGGCGTCGAGCAGGGCGGCGGGGACATTCGTACGGTTGATGTTGTTCACCGATGCGCGATGCATGCGGATGACATCGAGGAACGGCTCGCGATTGATGTACCACCCGGGGCAAGCTCCGCCCATCCTGTCGCCAAAATCGGGCGGCAAGGGTGGGACACCCGCGGCTGTTTGTTCGGTCGCCGGCGCGAGCGGTTGGCAGAGTTCGGCGATCTTCGACGACTGAAGATAGGCTTCGCCGCACATGATGGCGGTGACACAGGCGGCATAGTCGCGCCCGGCTTCGGAGTCGTAGGGCAGGCCGGCGGCCATCAGCAGCGCGCCAAGGTTGGCATAGCCAAGTCCCAGCGGGCGGTAGTCATGCGAGTTGCGGCCGATGGCTTCGGTCGGATAGCCGCTGTTGTCGACCAGAATCTCCTGTGCGGTGATGATGACGGCGCAGGCGTGACGGTAAGCTTCCACGTCGAAACTCCCGTTCGGAGCGAACTTCATCAGGTTGAGCGATGCCAGGTTGCAGGCCGAGTCGTCGAGAAACATGTATTCGCTGCAAGGATTCGAGGCGTTGATGCGCGCCGTGTTCTTCGACGTATGCCAGCGGTTTACCGTGGTGTCGTATTGCATGCCGGGATCACCGCAGTGCCAGGTGGCGTCGCCGATCTTGCGCAGCAGCTCGCGTGCCTTGAAGGTCTGCACCGGCCGGCTGTCCTTGATCGCCTTGGTCGAGAAGTCGCCGTCCCGGAGCACGGCGTACATGAAGTCGTCGGTCACGCGCACGGAATTGTTGGCGTTCTGGAAGAAGATCGACGCGTAGGCCTCGCTGTCGGGGCCGGAGCCGTCATAGCCGGCTTCGATCAGGCGCCAGGCTTTGGCTTCTTCCTTCTGCTTGCACTCGATGAACTCGACGATGTCGGGATGGTCGATGTTCAAGATGACCATCTTGGCGGCGCGGCGCGTCTTACCCCCGGACTTGATTACGCCGGCGAAGGCATCAAAGCCTTTCATGAAGCTGAGCGGACCAGAAGCTGTGCCACCGCCCGAGAGCGACTCCGTGGAGGAGCGCAGGGGCGACAGATTCGTGCCCGTTCCCGAGCCCCACTTGAATAACATGCCCTCGGTTTTGGCGAGGGTCAGGATGGAGTCGAGCGAATCGTGCACCGAGTTGATGAAGCAGGCAGAACATTGGGGATTGCGGTAGCCGGTCATGCCGTACTCGGTCCGCTGAGTCTCGGGATTCCAATGCCAGCTCTGCGCGTCGGAGTTGGGCTCGATGCGATCGCATCCCACGTTGAACCATACCGGCGAATTAAACGCGGCCTTCTGTTGCAGGAGCAGGTGTGCCAGTTCGTCATGGAAGATGGCCGCATCTTCAGCTGTGCGGAAGTATCCCGCGCCGATGCCCCAGTCGCGGATGGTCTCCGCCACGCGCGAAACCAGCTGGCGCACGCCGGTCTCGCGGGTCGGCGTGCCCAGTGGCCCGTGCAGGTATTTGCTGGCAACGATGTTGGTGGCCGTCATCGACCAGTCTTTGGGAACCTCGACGTCCTTCTGCTCGAAGATGACGCCGCCCTGTGCGTCGGTAATCTGGGCAGTGCGCAGCTCCCACTCGAGCTCGTCGTAAGGCGAGACCCCCGCCCTGGTAAAAAAACGCTTGAAGGTGAGGCCGGGCGCTTTCTTCTTGGTCGCGGCGACGGCAGCGCTCGTTGTGGTTGTATTCGTTGTTATTTCGGCCATGGATTCCTGCTCCCCTATCGATATTTAATTCTGGTATGAAGTTGGTGATGTTGCGCGGGACTGGAAGTCCCGCCCTGCTTGTGCCGTTCCGCGAGCTGGACGGACCCTGAGTAACTGCGTAAGGGTTGTGGGCCCCTTCGCCGGCGGACTGATAGCAAAGAGGCCCTGGTTTTCGTTGTGTCCGGTGTCACCGCTTGAACATCGGCCGAGCGTGACTGCGACTTGGGCGAGCGACCCCTAATCGCGTAGAGCTCTGGAGACGATTTTCGGAGCGCGCTTCGCCGTTCGCAGCCAGACACGTCGCTGTCCAACCGGACCATGCGTTGAGAATGTCCGCCGGGACAAGAACTCGGCGGAGACTCGTATATGACTCACGGCTAACACCATGGTGGCCGCGACTCATGCGATTGACTTGGAAAGGAACATCGCTGATGTCATCGCCTGATGACTGCACCTTCCACGTAGCCCCCGCCCCGGGGCGCTTCGGATTCCTGGTGTCAGCCTGTATGCCACTTGCCGATTCAAGCTAAGAGAACTGCCCTTGACTCGATCCGGCGACTCGTACCGCGCATTCTCTAGGCTCAGGAGGCAAACCTGCGAGCTCGGGCTGGGTTATTCCTGTTGGCCAGCTGCGAGTCGACTGACTGACTCACGGATGAGCCTTGTTTCCCTTTCCACTGGCTCAACCAAGAGCGGATCGGGCACTCTCCTGAGCTCGAAAGTCAGCTTGATGGGGCCCCAAGAACAACCATGTGGATGCGAACATTACGCCCAGCATATTGGGTATGTCAAGGGGTTAACCCCACATATTGTATTTTACATCGTCCGCAGCGAACCTCAACCGATAACGGCAAGACGGTTACGGGTATTCCCTAAAGTGAAATCACGTCCTATCAATGGGATACGATCGCCTCCTGGGGGCGTGACGACCGTGCTGCTCCGAGGCGACTCTAGACTCTTGCGGCCGGAGCTACAACGCCCGATGTTGGTGCATTTGTGTGGAAGCCTGTGGAAGTGGAGGAAAACAGGCGATCCCAGTAGTGCCGGCCTTCGGGCGGTACGGCAACTGGTGTTCCTCCGAGCCTGGATCAATGCATCTCCACTGATTACTCCTCTGATCCCATCTCCAGGAACTTCATGTAACGTAGTACCTCATGGGCCGCATCCACGTTCTCTCGGAAAACGTAGCCAATAAGATTGCCGCCGGCGAGGTGGTCGAGCGCCCTTCGTCGGTCGTGAAAGAGCTGGTGGAGAACGCGCTGGATGCGGGCGCACATCGCATCCGGGTAAACGCCGAGGCGGGAGGCAAGAAACTGATCCAGGTGCTGGACGATGGCTGCGGCATGGTGCGCGATGATGCCATGCTCGCCTTCGAGCGTCATGCGACCTCGAAGATCCGTGACGCTGATGACCTGCTGAATGTGGCGACCCTCGGCTTCCGAGGGGAAGCGCTGCCTTCGATTGCGTCGGTCAGCCGCCTGCGCCTGGAAACGCACGCGGCCGAAGAAGGAGCTGGGACAGTCGTCGAGATCGCCGGTGGCAAGCTGCTAACGGTCGAAGAGGCCGGCCTGCCTCCGGGAACGTGCATCACGGTGCGCGATCTTTTTTTCAACGTTCCCGCGCGCCGCAAGTTCCTCAAGGCTGAGTCGACAGAGCTGTCGCACATCGCGTCCCTGGTGACGCACTACGCGCTCGCACATCCCGAGATGCACTGGGAACTGCACTCCGCTACGAACGCGATGCTGGTTGCGCCGCCGGTGGCCGATCATGCGCAGCGCATCTACCAAGTTTTCGGCAAAGAGACACTCGACCAATTGCTGCCGCTGAGCGCCCGATTGCCGCTGGCGCGGGTTGGGTTGCCGCAGCCTCCGCCGTGGCGGCGCAATGAGGAGTATGAAGAACCGGTCGCCGGCGAGGTGAAGCTGCTCGGCTTCGTCTCCAAGCCCGAAATTCAGAAACTCAATCGCAACTCGATTTTCATTTTCGTCAATGGCCGCCTGATTCGCGACCGCCTGGTGCAGCACGCACTGACCGAGGCGTACCGCAACATCATTGCACCGACCGTCTATCCCGTCGTGCTGCTATTCCTGGAAATGCCGGCAACCGAAGTAGATGTGAACGTACATCCGGCAAAGGTCGAAGTGCGCTTCAGGCAGGCATCGGTCTTGCATGACTTCATCCGCGACTCGGCGCGCGCCGTGCTGACGAAGGCGCGACCGGTACCCGCTTTCATCACTGAGATTAACGCACAACCGTCAGCATCGCCGTCGCTGTCAGCGAGTGCGCGCGACCTGGCAGCGAATGATGAACTGCAGGTCACGGAGGCGGACGCTGCCTTCGAGCTGCGCCCGCCCGAGCCGCTTCCATTCAATGCTTCGTTGCAGTTCGAGGAAAGCGGATTCCCCATCCAGCCTGATGCCGCGATTCCCGTCGCACGGTTCGCGCCGCAAACATTCGGAGGTCAAGTCGTCGCGGCTGCTCAGACGGCGACGAGTTTGCTCCCTGGAGCGAACGGGTGCAGTGTCGCACTTGCAGAAGACGATGTTCCAGTTGGCCTGGAGTCACTGGCGTCGTTGAAGCCACTCGGCCAGGTTCGCGACTCGTTCATCCTGGCTGTGAACTCTCAGGGCTTGTGGATCATCGACCAGCACGTAGCGCACGAACGGATTCTCTTCGAGCAGATCCTGCGGCAGCGAATAGCCGAGGCACCTGAGAAGCAGCAACTGCTCATGCCACTAATCATCGAGCTCACGCCCGGCCAGATGGCGGTCTTCGCCGAGATCTCCGACGAACTCGGTCGCAACGGGTTCGAGGTCGAGCCCTTCGGCACACGCACGCTGGCAGTGAAAGCGATCACTGCGGGAGTCGCCGCAGCCAATGTCGAACACCTGTTGCACGAGATCGTCGACCAGTTCGAACGCGAAGAGCAGGCACTGAATTTGGAGAAGATACGTACCAGCATCGCTGCCAGCATCGCATGCCATGCTGCTATCAAGGTGAACATGCCGCTCGAGCAGAACAAGATGGAATGGCTGCTGCGCGAGCTGGCGAAGACGGATAGCCCCATGAGCTGTCCACACGGTCGCCCGGTAGTTCTGCGATATTCTGTAAGGGATATCCAGCGAGCGTTTAAGAGGATTTAGCTACGGGTGCTGTTCGCGATTTGCTTTTCGCTCTCGCGAGTGCACCTCTAGGTGCTAGGTCTTTTGCTTAGAGACACAGCTGGACAATGTTCAGTACGAGTTATGTCCGATTTGCCGGAATACTCGTTTTGCATCATCAGGCGCACATCCCCAGGCAACTCGAAATTCGGTTAGCCACCGAGCCAGGCAATGGGCGAAAAGGCGAAGGACGAAGAACGGACAGCGAAGGCCGGTATCCCATGCAGGAACACTACCTCCAGGAGCTGCGTCGGGAGAAGTGGCGACTGAACGGCAACCCCGTTCGCACGCTGGACGACGCGCACGCGTTTATCGATGGGGCCGGCTTCTGCCTGCTTTATCCGCAGCGGCCTCCAGTGCTGCTGCCCACGTTTGTGGGTGCATATGCCGGCAGCGCAGAGCACCTGCCCACGGCACAGACGGCGTTTGCCAGCCCTCTGGCCCGCGAAGCCAAGGACCTCATGGTTCGTCTGTTGCGCGAGAAGGCGGCGTATGAGGCGAGGGTATTTGCAGAAAACAACTTCATTGTATCTGCCTCGGCCTTTCCTTATTTCTACGGATTAGTGGGCGATCGCAATCCGAGGCAGGCGCCGAAGCGTGACGCACGCTCCGGTTACTCACCACTGGCTGTCGATACCTTTCAGATCATTCAGAAGGATGGTCCCATTGCGGAAGGACGTCTGCGTGAGCGACTGGGTAAAGAAATTTCCAGGGCCGCCCTCGATCGCGCTCTGGATGAGTTGTGGACGCGGCTACGCATCACCCGGGTCGATTACAAACAGGACGAGGGGGTCTTCTGGGACGCTCTGTTCCGCTGGTCGCCCGATGCCGTGAAGCAAGGGATGCACGTCTCGGTGGCGGAAGCGCTCACCGCATTGGTTTCGAAATACCTTGACTGCGTATCGGCGGCGCGCCAGGAGGAGGTGGAGAATTTCTTCTCCGCACTGGTCGGCCGCGTCCGGGTACGCGAGGCCATTAACGCTCTGCAAGCTGCCCGTGAAATCGGATTTGTACATGTTGGCGGCCACGTATTGTTACAGGTCTCCTCGTTGCAGGCAGCTTCAATATCCTTCGATCACAAGTCCGAACCCCGATTTGAGCCGCTGCCACCGAGACCAGGGACGCCACTGGTGCAGCGCCGGGCGCGAAAGTCTGCAACCAAACCCAGCGTGCATAGGGACATGAACCAGGAATGATGATTTCACCGAAACTGGTGATTGCCATCGACGGCCCGGCAGGCTCGGGCAAAAGTACAATCGCTGCGCGACTGGCAAAGAAACTCGGCTACATAAATCTCGAAAGTGGAGCCATGTACCGTGCGCTGGCGCTGAAGGCCGTGGAGCAAGATATCGCGCTCGACGACGGCGACGCGCTGCGGCAATTGGCATTGGATACGCTCATCACGCTCGAGCCGTCGCCGGACGGAAATCGCGTGCTGCTGGATGGCCGCGATGTTTCGCAGCGCATTCGCGACGTGGACGTTACCGCAGCGGCTTCACACGTCTCAGCGCACCCTGAAGTGCGCGAGATTCTCGTGCAACGCCAGCGAGAGCTCGGCAAGGGTGGCGGCGTGGTGATGGAAGGCCGCGACATTGGCACAGCGGTTTTCCCGAACGCTGAGGTGAAGATTTTTCTAGACGCCGATGCCAATGTACGTGCCGAGCGCCGTGTTCTCCAGCGGGGACCACGTACGCCGGAAGAGACGGAGCTCGTCGCAGCCGAGCTTGCTGCTCGCGATCAGCGCGATCGCACACGGTCGGCGTCACCGCTGGTGGCCGCACCGGATGCGGTTCACATTGATTCCACGGAGAAGAGCATCGACGAGGTGGTGGCCGAGTTGGAAGGAGTGGTGCGGGAGAGGTTAATGGCTAGTGGCTAGGCCAGGGAATACATTGCCCCGGACCGAATGTCGTCCCGGGCGATGGCAGGGGGTGAAGGGAGGCGAGAAATCTGCGGCTGCCTGGCGATTAGCGTTAGCGTTTGCCCCAAAGGCATTTCGGGATGAGGCCAAGATCGAGCAGCGAGCAAGGAGCCAACAGCGAAACCTAATTGCTATTTGCTGCTCTCATCCTTTGCTGATCCGTATATCGCCGGTTTCCGAGTTGATCTGCAGTTTGCCGACACCGTTGCCCACCGTACCCTTTGCAGTTGACGAGCCGCCACTGCTTTCGACCTTCAGCACGTCCCAATCCGACGAGATGTCGCCCCTGCGAGTGGTCGCGTCGAGTTGGAAGCCCGCATTCGGCGGCAGGGTCAACGTGATATCGCCATGCCTCCCGCTGATCGTCATTCTGCCCACAGGCAGCTTTCTCGCGGCTTGCACCTCAATATCCCCGTTCGTGGTCTCCACTTGCATATCGCCGGACACATTTTCCAGGTGAATCTCCTTCGAAGTGGTAACGATTCGGCCGGGACCACTGACTCCGTCGCCACGCACCGAGTCGCGATCGATATCGAGATCGCCGGCAACCGGTCCCAGCGACATATCGGAGCGTGAGGACTTGAAGCTGACTGCTTTCGCGATCTTGCTCAGGCGGATGTCATTGAAGAAGTCACCGTTGAGGTGGACGGCGCCGCCGACCTCGTCCAACGTAACGTCATCGACGTGTCCCTCAATATCGACGTCGCCGCTGATCTTCGAGGCGCGAATCGAGCCCTTGTCGAGATTGATCGCTGCCGCACCCGCGATGTTTGTAAGCGAAACATCGCCACGCTGTAAGGCGATTTTCACATCATTCGCGTGGTCAGTCACGGTAACGTCGCCGCTCTTGCTGGCGATGTCAAGCACCGCCTCGCGCGGAACCTGGATCTCCATGTCCGATTCGACACCGTGGTCACCGGCGCCGTTGGTGTTTGCATTTAACAGCACGGAGGTTCCGTTTACCGTGATCTGCGGCTTGGTCTGCTCGTGGTACTTGTTGGCATTGTTCTGGTTGTCCGCGCGCAGCTTCTTGTGCACAACCACGTGTAACTTGTCGTCTTCTGATGGGGCGACTGTCATGGCGCCGCGGTCGCTCACCACGCGCAGCGAGCCCTTGGCAGGGAACACCTGTTCCAGGTTGTCGTCGAAGGTGTAGGCACTGCCGAACATGCCCCCCAGATCGTCGTCCAACTGGAGCTGGTCGCGCACACCTCCCCAGTTCACATCGGAGCTGTAATGGGCGGACAGTCCGATAATGACGATCAGGATCAACAGGAAGATGCTGCCCGTGCCCAGACCGCTACGACCGTAGCCGTAACGCGGAGCGACGGAATACTCAATCAACCGGATCACACCCCACAAGATCAGCAGAAGTGGCCAAAAGCGCCCAAACAGATGCCAGATTGGGATGCGCACGCCAAAGTTGTGCAGCAGAAACACTAGCCCAATGATGATCAGGATCAGTGGACCCGCCAGGGAACGGCGATGACGGTAATAAACCGGCTGGGGAGACGGATTAGGATTCACATTCGGATTACTCATGGCGCACCCCCGAATCATCGGGATTCGACAAACCTGGTGGCAGCGAGCCCGCTTGCGTGGCAGGCGGCGGAGTTATCACGTCGCCCTGGGGCGGAGCGCCCGGAACGGGTTGCCCCGGCACATATCCTTGCGGGGGCGTCCCCGGAGGAGCCGGCACGTAACCGCGCGCCACGTGGCCCGCAGCCGAGGCGTTGTGTTCGAGGAAGATGATGAGTCCAATGACAATCAACAGCGCCGGCCAAGTGCTGCCAAAGTCCATCCACCGGGAGTGTCCGAGCTGGTCGAGCAGAAACAGCACGCCAATCGTGATCAGCATCGCGGGCCCATACATCGCATGGGCTCGACAACGGGCGCAGGAACAATCGGGATTGTAACGGTATCTCATGACGCCTCCTACATCCCGGCCCTGCGGCGCTTGAACAGCGCTGCCAGGCCAATGGCAATCAGGATGATGGGCCAGAGGCGACCCCAATCAAACCGAAACAAGTCAAATTGGTTGAGCAAGAACAACACGCCCAGACCGATCAGAATAAAGGCCCCGATGGGAACACGGCGTGGCGGTTCGCCTTCCTCCGGAGCGGGGACGTAACCAGGTGGCGCCTGCGACATGTCAACCGCACTTGCGGGCGAGCCCGGTACAAATCCTGCACTGCCGGCCGGCACGGCAGCGGGCGGAGGTGGAGGCACGTGCGGTGTCCCGAACAGGTTGTTGAGCCCAAAAGGATCCGGAGCCGGGAGCCCCAACTCGCGCGCCTTCGCTGTCTTGTAGGCCTCGATCGGCATGTACAGGTAGAACGCTGCGATAGCGATGCCGAAGAGCCCACTGACGTGATCGGTCATCCAGATTAACGTGGCGAAGATCAGCACGTGAGCAAAGCCCTTGGCGTATTCCCCGTTGTAGAAAGCTCCGACGCCGGGAATCAGTCCGAGCAGGGCGGCCAGATTAGGGTTCCCGGTGGAGGACGAAGGCGCGCCCGAAGGTACCGCACTGCCGGGGGGGGGCATAGTGCCGCTGACGTGCGAGGCCAGGCATTCCTCGCAGTAGATGACGCCACGCACATCGCGCGTGCAACTGCTGCACATGGGCTTGCCACACGTGCGACAGTAGGCAACTGCGGGAACATCACCATGGATGGCGCAGTTCATGAATCGCTCCTGTTCAGCCGGGCCTGATTTGTTTGCATCGTCCAGTCACTGTCGGCCGGACAAGCGGCCAGTTCGGGCTGGCCCTCATCCACCCTGTAGTGTTCATATTTCCTGTTCTGCTCTCGCTTCGGTTGTGGTTGATCGTTCTGCTGCTTATTCGTTGGCGTGGCTTCCTCTGGCTTTTCCGGCTTAACGGCCGCGTTGCGCAGGTCCCGAACCCGCGACTCGATCTCGTACACCAGACGTATGTTCTCGTAGTAACGGACCATGCGCGCCTGAGTCGAGTAATACATCTTACTGATGCCCTTCGAACTCAAGTCAAGGTGCTGGAAGTCCGTGATGTGGAAGCCCGCCACATTCAGCAGCATGGTAATCGAAAAGAAGGCCATGCCGAACGACATTGCAAAGCGCGGCGTAGCCACCGGGCCAAAGAAACCGGCAACGCGCGCCTTCATTTTCTCGAGGAAAGTGTCGCACGGCCGGGCTGCAACCTGCTCGCTTGGCAGCGTTCCGATGGTGGCGGCCAGAATGTTGTGCACCAGGTTGCGTGGCGGCTCCACTTCCTCGAGCCTCTTGAGCCACTGCATACCTGCGCGCGCCTCTTGCATCATGGCGCGGCAGGCTGGGCACGACTGCTGGTGCGCCTCAAACGCGGCCAGGGTCGACCCATGCAAGGTGCCATCAAGTGCTTCCGCCAGTAAGGCTTCGCTCTCGACACACTGCATGCCGGATTGGCTGTTGCCGTACATCAACTCACCTGCCTGTAATTACGTTGTAAGAGCCTCCCAAGTTCCGTTCGTCCGCGATTGATACGGCTCTTCACCGTGCCCTCCGGGACCTTCAGAACCTGGGCAATTTCCTTGTAGTCCATGTCCTGCAAGTCGCGCAGGATCACCGCCTCCCGCAGCTCCGGAGAGAGCTTCTGCAGGGCCTCGTGAACCATTTTCCGGGTCTGCAGCGTCTGCATTCGGGCCTCGGGGCTGGCGGCCGGGTCTTCCAGCTGTTCAGCCAGGGTCAGGCCATCTTCCTGATTGCCAGCCGTGGACTCCAGCGAATCAGTCACCCGGTCGTACTTGCCCTTCCGGAAGTGATCGACGAGCAAATTACGGGTGACCGTGGTGACCCACGTCATAAATGAAGCCCGCGTACCGTCAAACGTGCCGAGTGTCCTGTACATCTTGATGAACACTTCCTGTGCCAGGTCAGCCGCGTCGTCAGAGGACCCGGAAAAGCGGTAACAGATGTTATAAATCCGCCGGTGGTACTGTTGGACGATTTGCTGCCACGCGGCAGCGTCGCCGGAAACGCAGCGGCGGACCAGCGCATTTACGGCTTGGGCGTCGTCCAAACAGCACTTCCTCAGAGGTGCGCCTTGGGGCTCGAATCCTGCTGACAGCTAATCAGTTATACGAAAATTGAGGCCCAAAAGTTCGACGGGATTGAACCGCACAGGCGAAAACCGGATTTTGCCACGAATTGTAGCAGGGAGATGAAAAACAGAGTTGCTGCATGCAATGGACCCGTCAGAGGGCTGGCTGATGACTGCGGACTAAAAAATGCTTGGCAAACCTGAAGCATCGCCACGTGAATTTGCCTTGGCTCGTGCTGCTCGAATAGTAGTGCAACTGTCCAAACTCCCAGCCCTAGTTCTCTGGGGCTCGGCCGGAGGCTGCCCAGAAGAACCGCATTAAGGGTGGCCAGCTCTGCGTTTCCTCTTGGGGGAGATTTCTCGAGGCAGCGGGCGCTCTGTCCCAGTTATGTCGGCGGGAGCGGCGCGGAGCTGGGTTCCTGGGCGAACAATTACTGCAACAGGAACACACCCAAACCCTTGGAGCAAGGAACGAGCAGGCCGGAGGGCAATGAGGGAGCATCTTCACGGTCGAATGCCTCGCCGCTAGCAGAAGATCGAGCAGCCAAGCACCGACGCCAACCTCATTGCTGTACGCTCGAAACCTGAGGGTGGTCAAAACAGGCTGGTGCCGCTTAGATACATGACGGTGGTTCCCAGCCCGAATCCGTTGACTTCCCTTCTAGTGCCGAACCAGAATGCTCCGGCCCGTTATCGCTTCGCAAGCCTGTTCGAAAGGATGCCCAATGCGAATTTTTTTCTCCGGTCTTCTCGTAGTTATTGCCCTGCTGCCAGCCGCAGTTGCGCAAAACAAAGCATTATCCTCACCGGGGAATGAACTGCCGGCGTTAAACCACTTCGATCCCAGCATTGTCGATCGTAACCTTGATCCGTGTACCGACTTCTACAAGTTCGTCTGCTCCAGGTGGCAAGCAGCCAATCCGATTCCGGCCGATCAGTCGAGCTGGGGGACGGCATCAAACCTGCAGCTGTGGAACGAGAGTGTGCTGCTCAACTCGATGACCCAGGCGGCGGATCCGGCTTCTGGGCGCTCTGCCGTAGAGCAGAAGATTGGCGATTACTGGTACTCCTGCATGGACGAAGCTGCCATCGACAAGCACGGAAGCGCGCCCCTCAAGCCAGAGCTTGACCGTATCAACGCAATGAACAACAAATCGCAAATCGCCGGGATACTCGCCCAGATCCACATGAAGATGCCGAATGCATGGAACGGAGGCGACAACGAAACCATCGCACCAATGTTCGGCTTCAGCTCGATGGTCGACCTGAACGACGCAACCTTGGTGGTTGCCGGGGTCGACCAGGGCGGTTTTGCGATGGGTGGTCGCGACTACTATCTGTCCGACAATGCCAAGCTCACCGACGTGCGCAACCAGTATCTCGGCCATGTGCAGAAAATCTTCGTACTCTCGGGCGAGAGCGAAGCGAGGGCCAAGGCGGATGCTGCAACCGTGCAACGCATGGAAACCGCGATGGCCAGAGCCGCGATGGATTCAGTAACGCGCCGTGATCCAAAAAACATCAACAACGTAATGAGCCTGCAGCAAATCGAGGCGCTGACGCCCTCGTTCCAGTGGAGCGAGTATCTCGCTGCGGTGCAGGCTCCAACACCCAAGCACTACATCGTCACCGCCCCGGATTTCTTCCGCGGGCTGGAGACTCTGCTGAAGAGCGAGTCGCTCGCAAATTGGAAGACATATCTGACATTCTGGCTGGTAGACCAGAATGCCCGTTATCTAAGCCAGCCATTTCAGGACGCCAACTTTGAATTTTGGAACAAGACGATGGTCGGCTCGCAGGCAATGCTTCCCCGATGGCGCCGTTGCGTTCGCTGGGCTGACCGCGACCTGGGCGAGGCGCTGGGGCAGGCGTACGTTGCCAAGGCATTCCCACCGGAGAGCAAGGCCCGTGCCGAGAAGCTGGTGAATGCGATCGAATCTGCCATGGGTCAGGACATCCAGCAGATCGATTGGATGTCACCGAAAACCAAAAAAAACGCGGAGATCAAGCTGCATGCCGTGCTGGATAAGATCGGCTATCCCAATGAGTGGCGCGACTATTCCACAGTCACGATTGGCCGCGATGATTTCGTCGCCAACGTGCAGGCCGCAGCGGTCTTTGAATATCGCCGCCAGCTCAACAAAATCGGCAAGCCGGTGAATCGCATGGAGTGGCAGATGACGCCGCCGACCATCGATGCCTACGAGGACCCTCAGACCAACACGATCAACTTCCCGGCCGGCATCCTGCAGGCGCCTTTCTTCGATGCCAGCGTGGACGACGCAGTGAACCTCGGTGCGATTGGCATGATCATTGGCCACGAGACGACGCATGGTTTCGACGACCAGGGGCGGAAGTTCGATGCGCAAGGAAACCTGCGTGACTGGTGGACGGAACAGGACGCGAAGGCTTATGAGCAGCGGGGGAAGTGCATCGTGGACGAATACACGCAGGACGTAGCCGATCTCGGTGTCAAGACCAACGGGCTGCTGACTCAAGGCGAGGACACGGCTGACAACGGCGGGGCTCGACTGGCATTCATGGCGCTGGAAGAAACATACCGCCAGCAAGGGGAGTCGCTGGACGAGAAGGGTCCGGATGGCCTCACGGTAGGGCAGCGCTTCTTCATAGCGCACGCCTACTCGTGGTGCCGGAACTGGCGTCCCGAGCTGGCGCGTACAATGATTACCACCAACCCTCACTCGATGCCGCAATTCCGGGTAAACAATGTCGAGTCGAATATGCCGGAGTTCCAGCAAGCATTTGGCTGCAAGCCGGGTCAGCCGATGGTACGGGCGAATGCATGCCGGGTGTGGTGAGGAAATCGCGCTCTTCGCTGCTCGTTCTCCCCTTTGGCATTGGGCTCTTAGCTTTAGCCTTCCGTGGAGATTGCCATGCAGGTTTGCGGATGCCTGAAGGGCGTCCGTTGCGAGCAGCAGGACTTCATCAAGTTTTTCATGCGGACACTGATGGCTTCTCCTGACGCCACTCTGGAATCGCAAGCTTTTGCTGCGCGCCTGACCAAAGCGGCCCTTACATTTCTGCTGATCGGGCTGGCGATGCTTAGCACGGGCTGCATGCATCCCCTGCCGGTGTTGCGGGACATGGGCCAGGCGACCCTGCTTGCCGCGGGAATCCACAGCGAGTATGCGGATGTCGGACCCAACCGCATTCACTATTACGCCGGCGGAAACGGACCACCGGTCGTTTTCGTACATGGCCTCGGCGCCGATGCTACCAACTGGATCGAGCAGCTTATCGCGATCAAGCACCGGGGGCACCGCGTCTATGCTGTCGATCTGCTCGGTCACGGCCGCTCCGCGAAGCCGGACATCAGCTATACCATCCAAGACCAGTCGGAAATGCTGCGACAGTTTCTCGCCGGCCAGGACATTCACTCCGTCGACCTTGTCGGTGTCTCCATGGGCGGGTGGATCGTACTCAACTTCGCGATCGAGCATCCCGAAATGGTGCGCCGCGTGGTGGTAGCCGACGCTGCCGGCCTGTTGTTCAAGACGAACATTACGGCCGATACGTTCCTGCCCCAGACGCCAGCCCAGTTCCAGCAGTTCTGGGCGCTGTTGTCACCCCATCCTCTGCCTGGTGAAAACATCATTGGCCGAGATTTCATACGCGAGCAAGACAAGCGGGCATGGATCATCCGTCGCATCTTTGTGGCCTTCCAAGAGCACACGGATCTGCTTAACGGACGCTTGCAAGATGTCCGGGCACCGGTGCTGATCCTTTGGGGTAAACAGGAGAAGCTGATCCCGCTCTCGGTTGGCGAAGAGATGCATCGCGACCTGCCGCAATCGTCACTGCTGATCTGTCCCGATTCGGGACACTTGGCCGTGTTCGAATGCTGGCGCCGCTTCGCACCGGCGGTGGAGAATTTTCTCAGCGCTGCCGAGCCGCCGCCACCGAGTATGCGTGAAGTGCCGGCGAAGAAGTGAGACACGCTTATTCGGTACGGAGCACTGTCATTGGCTGCACGGCAGATGCGCGTCGTGCTGGCAGGTAAGTCGCAAACAAAGCAACGGTCGCCAGCAGCAACCCAGCGGCTCCTGTCATGAGCGCGCTGAATTGGCGGGGACCTACCAGCAGCGCGGTCAGCCAATGGCTCAATGGAACCGCGAGCAAGATACCGGTGGCAACGCCCGCCAGCACCAAGTAGCTGGAGCGTCGCAATAGCAGCCCTAGAATGTCGGCTGGCCTTGCACCCAATGCCATTCGGATGCCGAATTCTCGCTCACGCCGGCTCGCCGAATAGGCCATCACGCCGTACACTCCGACGCTTGCCAGCAGCAGGGCCAACCCGCCGAGGCCCGCTGTCAGGGCGGTGGAGACGCGCTGGCCCGCAATCGACCGCGAGGCCAGTTGATCGAGTGAGGCAACATTTGACACTGCCTGCCCGGGATCGATCGCATACACCGCCTGTTTGGCGGCGTCACCCAGCGATAGGGGCTCCGTTGTCGTACGCAGGAGCAGGGTCAGATCGCCTACCGGGTGTTGTGAAGCGTTGAGATAGAGCTGGAACCCAGCGGGCCGGGAGATGCCAGAGGAATGGACGTCTCCCGCCACTCCGACGACTTCGTGCCAATCCCCATTGATTTTCACCCGCTTGCCGACAGCGGTTTGGCCGGGCCAGAGGGCCTCAGCCATGGTGCGGTTGACGACCGTAATTTTCGGCGTGTTCGGCTGATCTTGGGTGTCGAAGGCTCTGCCTTCCAGGATCGGCGTTCGAACGGTTTCGAAGTAACCAGCGGAGACGAAGAGATTCTCCGCGAAGGGTAGCTGGCTCGCCGATTTGGCAGGCTGGCCATCATATTCGAAGTCGCTCGATCGACCACCCCCGCCGAAGGGTGGTTCGGATATCGCCCCAACCCGGGCGATGCCCGGCAGGTTCTCTAGCCGGTCGGTCAGCTGGTTGAGAAATTGCCGCTGCTGATCTTCGTTCGCGTAGCGCACGGGAGACAACGACACATTCATGCTGAGCACATGGTCCAGATCCATGCCCGGATCGGTGTGAAGCAGTTGCGTGAAGTAACGCGCCATGTTAAGCGCTCCTGCAACCAGCAGAGTCGCCAGTGCAATCTCGGAAACCATCAGGATGGAGCGCGCGAGGTTGTGCTCTCGAGTCTCGGTGAGCGTTCTGCCGTCACGCGTCGCCGCGACAAAGTTTTGCTGCCGGACATGCAGTACGGGAATAATGCCGAAGAACAGACCCGTAAGGATGACGAGACCGACGGTAAACAGCACAACCGTGGCGTCCACGCTCACTTGATCGGGCGCCATGATAGATTTTGGCCATGCCCGCATGGGAAGGCGAGTGACAACAACCGCGCATACCAGACCAAGCGCTCCTCCCAACAGGGTCAGAACCAGGCTCTCGGTAATCGTCTGTCGCAACAGCCGCCCCATCGAGGCGCCCAAGGCGTTGCGTATGGCAAATTCGCGCATGCGGTCGGTGGCGCGCGCCAGCAGCATGTTCGCGAGGTTGACACAGGCGATCAGCAAAATGAAACCGACGGCAGCCAACAGAATCAGAGTCACCGATCGAATGTCGCCTAGCATGGTTTGCGCCAAGGGCTGCACGAGGATGCCGTGAGCGTTCATTGGGAATTGCTTGTCGATCTGCCGCTGAATCACGCCCAGTTCGCTCTGTGCCGAGACTGGGCTTACCCCATCCTTGAGTCGTCCCACCACATCGAGAAAGTTGGTTCCGTGCGCGTTGTAAGGCGGCGCGGCTTCCAACGACATCCAGACGTCAGGGGCGGCATAAAAGCTCGGCACCATGGCAGGCACAACCCCGATCACGGTACCTGAACGGCCGTTGAGCGTGAATGTGCTTCCCAGTACGGACGAGTTCCCCCCAAATTCATCTCTCCAGAATGCTTCACTCAACAAGTAAACCGGAGCAGCACCTTTTTGATGATCCGTTGCCAGAAACCCACGACCCAGGACAGGTGACAAGCCGAAAGTGGAAAGAAATCCATCGGAGATGTAGGCCACAGGTATGCGCATGGGCTCATGCTTGCCGAGGTACGTCATGCGGGTTGGGAAAATAGCGACCAGCTGTGAGAACGACTTCGATTGCTGGCGCCAGTCCTCGAAGTCCGGAAACGAGCCTGGCGTGTTGTCGGCTCCAGGATAGGTGTTAAGCACCGCAGCCAGCTGGTTCGGGTGCGGGAAGGGCAAACGCAGCGAGCCATGCAGGACAAGGAAGATGGCTGCATTGGCTCCGATGCCGAGCACCAAGGTTAGAACGGCGGTAAGGGTGAAGCCGGGATTGTTGCGCATCTGACGCAACGCAAAACGGAGGTCTTGCAGCAGAGTTTGCATTGGAGCTTTTTCTCCCAGGCACACAAGTACGGTCTTTCTTAAGCAGCTGTCTTTCCACGCCGTCATCGATATAAGTCCTTGGCCACCTTATGCTTGCGGCACGAAGCCCGGGCTGATGACAGCCGGCAATGTTCGAAAAAAGAAGACCATGTCCGGAGCCGGACAGGGGCCGATTCGGGAACGACGAGTCAGAAAAATCCGGCTGAACCCACTTTTCCCTTGACATTTGCTCTGCTGTTTCGACAAATGTAGAAATACAGAAACAGGCGCGTCCTGGAGGCAACAACGAATCGGCTGCCAGGCAATGTGGTGGAGCTGCTGGCCGGCGAAGTGCCGGAGGGATGTGCGCACCGGGCCCTGTTTTACTTGGAATCGGGTGAACTCAATTGAGGAAAAGAGATATGTCGA